>WNGB01013911.1_pt1 | contig 10804 bp, 9 predicted proteins | sample 5400681 | NCBI WGS metagenome assembly WNGB01 (sample SAMN13153367, study PRJNA577476) | soil metagenome | isolation source: 115 cm soil or saprolite under grassland replicate 2 | place: USA:California | collected 2016-06-15 | reverse complement strand
AAACACAACTAGCTTTTCACGATCTTTCCAGCCGCGTTCGCGGGATACTTTTGATCCACCAATCTCTGTCGGGCCGGACCAATCGCTGTCGAACGATTCAAATGACTTAGCCATCTCGACTGCTTCTTCGAACAGTGTCATTCCTATATCGAGCGTTTTGTTAAACGCCTCTTCTTCGCGGCGAATAGTTTCTTTGACTGTTTTTTGTTTGGCGCGGATTTCCGGAAAGATGTCGCCCATCGTCTTTGCAACGACATCGACCAGCTTGAAGAAGAACGGCTCATGAAAGCCTAACGAACGACCGTATCGAACCGCTCGACGCAAGATGCGACGCAAAACATAACCACGCCCCTCGTTTGAGGGAATGATTCCATCGGCGATTGCGAACGAAAGCGCGCGGATGTGATCGGCAACTACCCGAAACGCCACGTCGATTTTTTCCTGCTCTAGATCGCTTGTAGGGTTGCCGCTCCGGCTGCCTTCGTCGACCGGCAAGCGAAGCGCTTGTCCTACAAGTGGCAGCGTGCTCGCGTACTTCTTGCCGCTCAGTTTTTCCAGCTCGTCGAAGATCGGGCGGAAAATGTCGGTGTCGTAGTTCGAAATCGTACCTGAGAAATCCGTGAGGTTTTTTGTGCCTTGAATAATCGCGGTGACGCGCTCGAAACCCATTCCGGTATCGACGTGACGCGCTGCCAATGGGACATATTCGATTTTGCCGGGGTCAACGCCCCCGGCTACAGGCTGCGCGTTGAATTGGATGAAAACCAAATTCCAGATTTCGATGCAACGCGGATCATTTTTGTTCACGAGTGTGCCGCGCGTGTCGCCGTCCAGCGTAAGATCGACATGCACTTCCGAGCACGGACCGCACGGGCCGGTGTCGCCCATCATCCAAAAATTATCGGCCTTGCCGCCATCGAGAACGTGAACCTTCGGATCCAGATCGGCTTCGCGGAACAGATTCGCCCAGTGATCGTATGCTTCCTGGTCAAACTCACTCGGCTCGCCGGGGCCGGGCTTGTAAACCGTCGCATAAAGCCGTTGGGGTGGAAATTTCCAGCGTTCGACCAGTAATTCCCAAGCCCACTCAATTGCTTCTTTTTTGAAATAGTCACCGAAGCTCCAATTACCAAGCATTTCGAAAAATGTGTGGTGATAAGTGTCGAGTCCGACATCCTCGAGGTCGTTATGCTTGCCCCCGGCGCGGATGCATTTCTGCGTATCTGCCACCCGCGTCGGTTTCCATGGGGGCTTTTGTTGTCCAAGGAAGATCGGCACGAACTGGTTCATGCCCGCGTTGGTGAAAAGGAGATTCGGCGCGTCTGGCAATAGGGACGACGACGGCACAATGGTGTGCTGTTTTTCTCGAAAGAAATCCAGAAATGATTGTCTGATTTGTGCCGAGGTCATCCTTCCAACCACCTATGAACTTGAATAAACACGAACTTGAGGAAAGCTGAAAGCGCAACTCCGGACTGAACGACATTTTCAGCGCCTGTGCGCGCGGGCGATCAAATTCCTGGGGTGATGCCCCCAAGCTAAATATGAAAAAGCGCCTTCGGCGCTAAGCCGACACAACAGGGTTTGCCCTGATGTTAGGCTTTTTCTTCGTCGAGGCGCGCTTTGACCGCCGATTCAATCTCTTCGTAGAGCGCCTTGTCGTTCTTTAAAACTTCTTTCGCGGCGTCGCGTCCCTGGGCAAGCTGGGTGCCCTTGTAGTTCATCCACGAACCACGTTTTTCGATGATCTGCTTTTCCAACGCGAGATCGAGCAGCGCGCCGGTCGATGAAATCCCCTCGTTGTACATGATGTCGAACTCGGCTTCCGTGAACGGCGGCGCGACCTTGTTCTTCACAATCTTGATGCGGGTACGATTTCCTGTAACAACACCATCGGTCTGCTTGATCGCTCCGATGCGGCGAATATCGACACGCACACTAGCGTAAAATTTCAGCGCTTTCCCGCCGGGCGTTGTTTCCGGGTTTCCGAACATCACGCCGATCTTTTCGCGGATTTGGTTTGTGAAAATGCAACAGGTCCGCGCTTTTGAAATCAGGGAGGTGAGCTTGCGCAGCGCTGCACTCATCAAGCGTGCCTGTGCGCCAACGGTCGTGTCCCCTATCTCGCCCTCGAGCTCCGCTCTAGTGACGAGAGCTGCCACGGAATCGAGGACAATCACATCGAGCGCGTTGGAGCGCACCAGCGTCTCGCAAATTCGCAGCGCTTCCTCGCCAGAGCTCGGTTGAGAGACCAGGAGATCGTCCAGATCCACGCCGAGTTTCTTTGCGTAGGCAGGATCAAGCGCATGTTCGACGTCAATAAAGGCCGCGAGTCCGCCACGTTTTTGCGCTTGCGCAATCACTGTCAGAGTCAGTGTAGTTTTTCCGGAAGACTCAGGACCGAACACTTCGACGACCCTGCCTCTTGGAAATCCGCCGACGCCGAGCGCGCGATCAATTAAGATATTGCCCGTTGGAATGACGTCGATATCGACAATCTTCTCGTCACCCAGACGCATGATTGCGCCTTCGCCATAATCCTTCGCGATCTGTTGAATCGCCAGATCGAGATTCTTATTTCGTGCCGCAGTGACCTTGTCTTCGCTGGTTTTTTGCTCGGTTTTCGCCGCCATATCAAGAAACTGTAAGTACGACGCGCTCGCCGATTCGCCAAGCAGAAAAGATTCAGACGGAATCAAAAGGTCGCGAACTTTCGGTCCGCGGCCTGCGATTTTCGCAAAGACGAAGCTTAGGAAACAGTGAACTTGCGCGCCTTGACATCCTGGTCATCGAGCGGTTACGAGTCGCGTCGTGGACCCACAGAGTGAAGGCCGCCGCGAGCTTGATACAGTTGTCATCAACGTTGAACTCACGCTGGCCAGTATTATTCAGGGGGTTGCCCTTTTTTTCTTAACCGACAATGCTCGTGCGGTTTTCACTCTGCGACACTGGGCTTCGTTTCCCTATATCGCCGCAGGCTTGTGCGTGATCTTTATCTTTTGGTCACGGTCAATCATTCACACACTCACGCTGATTCGTTGGCCGATGGAATTTGGGCATAACTTCTTCTACATCGGTTGCGCGTTGGGTGAAGCGATTCTTTTTAGCCGGCTCGACAATCCACTGGCGTGGTTTCAGCTAAGCGCCACTTACGCGGCCGCTGTGTGGCTGCTTTTCATCTATGACATGCGATTAATTCACGCCCGCATCGCAGAATCGCGTAACGAAGTCGATCGGGCCCTCTACGCGCGCGCGAAAGCTGATCAAGTATTTAACATTTGTGTGCTCGTTCCTTTGCTTTTTTTCATCAATCTCGTCTGTGCGCTCGCCATTTGGATCTGGCCTGATTTGTTCATTACTCGCGGCGGTCACGTTTGGTTGATCAGCGCCCAACTCGTTTCGTTTATCGCTTATCTTACCTATATTGGGCGTCACTTTAGCAAGATTGCGCAACTTCTCTTGCGGAGCCGACAGGCGAATTGACAGAGTGGGCCTATCGTACCCGAAGTGATGCAACACGAGTGCCAAGCGCTAGCGTTCTCTTCGACTATCAATGTAGAGGACGACGAACGCGATCCCGATCAACGGCTGAAGGATTTTTTGCAAAAGGCCCAACGCGAAACCCAAAACATCAAAACCGCGCGCTTGCTGGGCTACAGTCAGTTTTTGCAGCAGCGCCTGTGGATCTTGTGTCGTCATTATTTCATTGAAAGAATGTTGTAACGTCGGCCATCCCGAGACGAGCGCGATCGCCAGCACAAGTGCAAACCAGAGTGACGCAATAAAAACGCCGCGCCACATCGGTCGCTCCAACCATGGAAGTTCGCTCCCACTGTGCGCCAGATTTCGACTTTCGCGCAGTGAATCGACGACTCCTGCATTTTCGAGGACGGCAAATTGCTGCCAGAAGAGCACATTGATGAAAAAACGACCGAACATCCAAACCTGCAGGACGAGCAGAGCGAGCGCGAGAAAGATAACAAATACCGAAGATGCGCCAGCGACAATCATCGCTGCGATTAGCAACGCAAATAGGATCAGCAAGAAGAAAACGCCGTAGACGAAGACGCACAGCGCCGCGACCCGCGGCCAGAACCGGACAGCTTCATTTAGGGCAGTGAAAAATCCGATGCGGCGCCCGGCAGCAATTTCAGTGGTAATGATTTGAATGCCGGCGACGTAAACAGGCCACATCGCCATCGAGAAGATGAACATCAAAAAAGCAAAGGCCCCCGCAGCGAGAACGCGTGGATCAGCATCCGACGCCTTCCCGGTCTGCATCCACATGGCCGTCAACTGCGCGCACACCGAAGGCAAAACTACCAGGAACGTAAGGGGAAGGAATTGAAGAAAGCCTCTCGCATATATCCGAAACGTCTCAGCCAAAATCTTACCGAAGCCACGAGACGGTAGCGTCTGCGGAGCCTCCCCTGGGCTTATCGAACGGTTCAGCTGCTCGGTGCTAGATGTGGCGAGCGCTTCTACTTCGAAGAGTCCGGGAATCTCCGCCGCTAAAGTCCAAAGCTCGGCATCCGCACGGCGAGCTTCGTTTGCGGCAAGCACCCGGCCTTCCTCTTTCCACTCACGCAGTGTGTCGATATTGGCAGGTCCGTATTCTCTGCCATCAACGCGCACGATCCATTCTTCGGTCACGCCTTGATCATCCCGTATCATGCATTCAGAATCCATTATCAGTCTTTACGATGAAACTGCTGCTTATCGATGGTCACTATTACGTTTATCGCTCGTTTTTCGCTATCCCGAATCTCTCGAATTCCAAGGGCGAACCCACCAACGCAATTTTCGGCTTCACAAAAACATTGCGCCTGATGGTTAAGCATCTGCAGCCGGAATTAGGCGCAGTTTTTTGGGACGAAGGAATGCCGGAACGCCGAGTGAAGCTCCAACCCGCCTACAAGGAGACGCGCAAGGAAATGCCCAAGCCAATGGTCCCGCAGCTCGATTTTATCCAAAAACTCACGCCCCTGCTGGGTTTCCGAAATATTTCCATCCCCAACACAGAGGCCGACGACCTGATGGGCTGTTACGCCATCGCCGCCTGCAAGCGACCTCAAATGGAAGTTGTGCTCGCGACCAATGACAAGGATTTGTATCAACTGGTCGGCCCTTGCGTAAAAGTTTATACCACAGCGAAAGCGGATCTTGCTTCGCCAAAGGACGCATTCGCCTTGCTAAGCGAAGATCGGGTCACCGCAAAATGGGAGGTTCAGCCGAATCTGATCGGGGATGTCCTCGCGTTAGCAGGCGATTCAGTCGATAACATCCCGGGGGTTGGATTGGGCCGTAAAACCGCTGCAGCATTGATTCGTGAATTCGGAGGACTCGACTCGCTGCTGGCCAACATAGACAAAGTGAAAAGCGCGCGAACTCGCGAGAAACTTATGAACTCTCGCGACCAAATTTTGGAAAACCGGGAAATGGTTGATCTGGATTGCCATCTTGAACTGCCGGTGCCGATCGATGAGCTCCAGATCAGACCTGATTATCCCAATCTGATCCGTGTTCTAGAGCAGTGTGAATTCAAATCGCTACTCCAGGAGATTCGCGATGAAGCAGGGCGAGTCGGCAGCGGCGCCCAGCAGAATCTTCTGTAATGGCCAGGCGGCTATAGACGTTTCGTAACTCTCTGACTTTCATTAACTAACGTTCAGACACGGATTTTTCGTAAAAAAGTTGAACGCGCGCCGCTACGGACTGTCAAACTCAACAGGTTAAGGCGATTCGGGTAGTTGCACGTTTTTCTTATATTCGTTGTTTCTCCTTAGCGTGCGCTGCCCGAATCTTTTTTTGTCTATTTGAGCTGTCCCTCTGCTGGGTGCTTTTGGTCGTATCGCGATTTGCCGACGGCGCCTGTACCACACGTTTACGACAGGTGCGTCTTATAGACGTGTTCGGGTTTCGCGCTTATCGTTCTTCGCTCGCCGGGAATCTTTTTGAATCCGGACAATCCATATCGTCAAGCCAGTGCTTAGCAAATTTCGATGAAGCCAGACCGTTACGATCCGATTGCCGCGGCTCTCACGGAAGACATCGGCCAGGGAGATATCACGACTGATTTTTTCGTACCAGAGACGCTTCATGCAATGGGACGCGTTACGGCACGTGAAAATGCCATCGTTGCCGGCACGGGAGCCGCAGCGGAAGTTTTTCGACGGGTCGATCCCTCAATAGACATCCAGGTTGTTCACCGGGATGGCGACGAAGTTGTCGCAGGCGACCTAATTATCGAAGTGCGTGGTTTGGCGCGTTCGATTCTGAAGGCGGAGCGCGTTGCACTGAATTTTTTGCAACGTCTCTGCGGCATCGCAACCCTTACGCGCCAATTTGTTGATGCCATTGGAAACCATCCAGCCAAGATTCTGGATACACGCAAAACCACGCCGGGAATGCGGGCATTGGAAAAGGCCGCAGTGGTCGCAGGCGGCGGCGTTAATCATCGCTTTGGCTTGTACGACATGGTGCTCGTAAAGGACAATCACCTGGCGACTTTTGGAGGGCTTTCCAGTTTTGCCGATCGAATTCGGCAGCTTCGCCGTGAACAACCAAATATCCGCATTGAGGTGGAAGCTGATGATCTGGAGCAAGCACGCGCTTTCGCCGATGTTGAGGGCATAGACGTCATTCTTCTCGACAATATGATGCCCGCTCAGATGCGAGAGGCTCTCGCCCTGAGGAAAGGCAATATCCAGTTTGAAGCAAGCGGTGGCGTCACGTTGAAAAACGTAAAACGCATCGCGGCCACGGGAGTCGATTATATTTCCATCGGTGCCCTGACGAACGCCGCGCGCGCGATCGATATCGCCTTGGAAATGACCCAAGTCCCCGGCTGAAAGTCGAGATGCCAGACGGCCTGGTCGCTAAGGAATTGCAGGCCGACCTCACCAGCGGCGTGATTGGCCGGGAGGTTATTGTCCTCGAGCAAACGGCCTCGACAAACGATGCGATTCTGCAAATCACGAATGCAAATTCAAAGGAGGGTCTCGTGGTCTTCGCTGAACATCAAACCGCCGGGCGCGGTCAGCGCGGCAATCGATGGGAATCGGCGGCAGGAAAAGGACTTTGGTTTTCGATTCTTTTGCGACCGAAGATCGATCTCGCGAATTCGCCGCAGCTCACTGCCTGGGCGGCCGAAGCCGTTTCCGGTGCGATTCAAAACGAATTTTCTCTCGCAGCTACGATTAGACCTCCAAACGACGTGCAAATTGATGGACGCAAGGTCGCCGGCGTTCTGGTAGAGATGCGAGCTCAGGAGAAAGCAGCGCATCTGGCTATCGCCGGTATCGGGGTCAACGTGAATCAATCTCTGGAAGATTTTCCGAAAGAGCTGCAGAGCCGCGCAATCTCCCTGGCGATGGCGCTTGGCAAACAAGTCGATCGCCAAAGTTTTGCCATCGCTCTCTTACGAAAGCTGGATCGGATTTATCGTGAAAAATTCGTGAGCGCGGGACTGTAGCCGCCGAGGCCGCTGACCTCTGCTCGCTCACACAATCGGATACACAGCGCTGCCGCGGTCAACTCCGAAAGCTTTCGCGAGTCAACGCCCGCGGCTGCAACTTTGTACTCATTAACTTTCCGACTGCCGCGCCAGCCAATCGCGGTAGATGTGCGGCGAAATTTCCGAAGGTTTAATTTCGCTTCGTCCACCCCAGAAAACGTTTGTATAGGAGACTGGAATATCGCTGGAGCGAAGATGCCGATCGATAGCTGCTTTATGATCGAGCAATAGTTGTTTATCGGTGCCGTGCGCCACGGCCATGATGTTGACATTCTTGAACTCCGGTCCGGCTTCGCGCCAGTAGCAATGGGTCAGAATGCGGTGACGGCCGACTTCGCCGCCCGCTTCAATTTCACGACCGTGCGGCACTGCCCAATGAAACAGCGCATTGAATCGGGTGACCCGCACACCGCCCACCGACGGCTTTACGTGTTCCAGGAAGGTCGAAAAGCGCCCGATGATTTTTCGCGCAGTCAATTCTTCCCCAACGCGATAGAATTCTTCCGCGGAAACGCCTGCTTCATTGGCACGCGCAACCCACGGCGACGCCCTGATCTCTTCCGGAGCAAATTCGCGCTTAAGTGCCAGGAGCACATCCCATTCGCGTTCACTCAGACTGACAAACTGCACTAAAATCACTTTTGCCGGCTGATCTGCCTTACTGCCGGGCTCAATCGTCTTCCGCCGAACATGTCCCACTCCCAAGGTAAAAATTCCTTTCGCTGGCATAATGCGAAAACGCTCTGCGCCGACTTTTTTCACCAGCAATTCGCAATGAGCTTCCAATGAAAATCCCTGCGGGACCTTTATAGTAGTCCAAAGCTTGTAGTCAGATCCGGCACTGACAGTGTCCGTGGAACGCAGCACCACATGACCTGAAAAAGGATCGTGCTGAAACATCCAGTCGAAGGCCGCGTCGATTTTGTCCTCGGGAGCTTTCCACGCGACCAGCGCGCCCTGAGCCAGGTTCGTCGCAAGCAGGGTTTGCCGGACGCGGCGTATCGTCCCGGCACGCAACATCGCGGTAATCCGTGCCATGACAACGTCGACTCCTACGCCTGAACGGTTCGCAATTTCCTCAAACGGTTCGCGCACGAATCCTTCGATTTTGTCTTCTGAAATTGCGAGAATCTTCGCATTGACTGGATCGTCATGTTCGATCGGCAGCATGCCAACTGTTCCGCCGACGACGCGATTTTGTCCAACTGATCCAAGACAGTGCACGTCTTGTCCATACAGCGGTTAGGCGTGCAGCGCCCGGGTTGTCGTTAGGCCGCGCACGTGAGCACGGCCACAAAATGGCAAGACGTGCCCGCAAGCACGAACAGATGCCAGACAAAATGCGCGTAGCGCAGCCGCTCGTTCGCGAAAAACAAAGTGCCCGCTGTGTAAGCGATGCCGCCGGCGATTAACCACAGCACCGCCGACCACGGAATCACCAGGGCAAGTGGACGTATGAAGACGAGTCCCAGCCACCCTGTCCCGAGATAGAGAGACATCGCAAGTTTCCGGTGACGCAGCGTGCCGCGTGTCGCTTTCATAAAGACGCCGAAAAGCGCCAGGGTCCAGACAATGCCTAGCATGGTTAAGCCACCAGTGTTGCGCAACGGACCGAGCGCGAAGGGCGTGTACGTTCCGGCGATCAGTAAGAAAATCGCTGAATGGTCCAGCGTTTGAAGAAAAAATTTCGCGCGCGTATGAGGCCAGGCGTGGTAAAGCATCGATCCCAGATACAGCAGCAACATGGTTACGGTAAAAATGATCGTGCCGATTAGAAAAGGGACGCTGCCATGGCGAAACGCTGCCAAGAGCAGAATCGGCGTGCCGATCATCGCTCCTAGAAGCCCGATCCCGTGGCTGATACTATTCGCCACTTCTTCACCAGCTGATTGCGTCCACCTCGGCACGGCCAGCGACTCGTCGACAACATTCATCGCCCTGCGTCATGCAATGCGCATCGAGTGATTTTGCCAAGCAAAAATGATGACTTGGTGTTCGGCGTTGAACGTTGAAGTTTAAGCGTTGGGCGTTGAGCGTTTGGTTTCTCATGATCAAGGCGATCTTTTTCGATGCTGTCGGAACACTATTTCACTTGAGCGGAACGGTTGGCCACCACTACGCGCTGGTGGGAAGCCAAGTGGGCCTTAAACTTGATGCACGTCATCTCGATAACGCGTTCTATGCAGCATGGAAAAAGATGCCGTGCCGCGCTGCCATCGATGGGCCGCGCCAAAACGATGATAAGGATTGGTGGCGCGAGCTGGTCGATGTTGTCCTCGACCAGGTTGCTCCTTCGTTGAGCAAATTGGATCGCGATAATTTTTTCGAAATTGCCTACGAACACTTCGCCGAATCTGGCGCCTGGGAACTTTATCCGGAAGTTACTGACGTCCTGGAGCAATTGCAGCCGCGGTTTCAACTCGCTGTGATTTCAAATTTCGATGGACGCTTGCGGTTCATTCTCGAGCACCTCGGAATCTCGAAGTTTTTTGCGCACATTTTCATCTCCAGCGAGATAGGAGCCGACAAACCGGACCCCGAAATTTTCCGGCGCGCGTTGAAGTTAGTCGAACTCAAACCGGATGAGGTCCTTCACGTTGGTGACGATCCAGAACGGGATTGGGAAGCAGCCAGCGCCGCTGGTTTGTCGACCTTTCGATTGGATCGACCAACCAATTCGCTGCGCGATTTGCTGAGTTGGGTCGGCCGGGACTCGAACCCGGAACCAACGCCTTAAAAGGGCGCTGCTCTACCGATTGAGCTACCGACCCTCCGCGGAGCATCACTTTCTAATGCCTGCGAGATTTTTCAATGTACAATGACACGCCGCCGGCCATGATCTCTCATGAGTACAAGTGCATTTTCGTAGAAGTGCCAAAGACAGGCTCGACCAGCGTTCGGGCGATTCTGGGTAAGGCTTGGAAACCACATCTGAATCTGTGGCAGATCAAAAACCAGATGGAGACGTATTGGACGCGCTACGGCGGAAGAAAAAATCGGATTCTGGCGGCCTTGTATTTGTTGCTTCCGGAAGAGCGCCGGAGAGAAATCGGACGCAAACAATTCGAGACCTATTTCAAATTCGGATTCGTTCGCAATCCTTGGGACCGCGTCGTCTCTCTTTACGAGCGCACTGAGGCGCTGCAACTCAGAGACAAAATGACGTTCGACGAATTTGTCGATTGGATTCAATACAGCAGCGCCACGTGCGTTCACTCATCCCCGCACCGTTACCAGTTGGATTGGTTCGTCGATCCCAATGGAAATGTGCTTGCCGATTTCATTGGG
>WNGB01013910.1_pt1 | contig 10804 bp, 9 predicted proteins | sample 5400681 | NCBI WGS metagenome assembly WNGB01 (sample SAMN13153367, study PRJNA577476) | soil metagenome | isolation source: 115 cm soil or saprolite under grassland replicate 2 | place: USA:California | collected 2016-06-15 | reverse complement strand
TGACGGGCGTGCGACGATTGGTCCACATCTCGACGTTCGGGGTCTACGACCGGCGGCGCGAGGCGAACGCGCCGGTGACCGAGGATTTCCCGCGCGGCGGGGCGCGCGGCTACGGCAACTACAAGGGCGCCAAGGAGCTGATCCTGGAAGCCTATGCGGCGGCCTTCGGGTTCGAGCTGATCATGCTGCGGCCCGCCAACGTGTTCGGGCTCGGGCACTTCTGGTCGGGATCAAGCGGAGGGCAGAAGATGCACAACCTCATCGTGGCGGGGCTCGACGGCAAGACCGCGCGCATTCCGTCGGCCGAGACCATGACGAACGAGTACATCTACGCCAAGGATATCGGGCGCGCGGTCGATCTCGCCGCGACGGTGGCGCTGCCGAAACAGATCGCGTTCAACATCGGCAACGGCTACGTCACGGCGTTCGAGGACGTGCTTTCGGCGGTCAAGGCGCTGTGCCCGGGGGTCAAGTACGAGGTCGAGCCGGGCGAGGCGCCGCATTCCAAGCTCGCGCCGCTCGACATTTCCGCCGCCAAGCGGCATCTCGGGTGGGAGCCGCGCTTCACCATCGCGTCGGCATTCGAGGATTATCTCGCGGAGCTCAAGGCCGCGCGGGCGCAGGCGCGCTGACGAAGCAAACGATCGATCGGAGTAATGCAATGATGCCAGCGGCACTGAACAACGACCGTCACCCTGAGCTGCGAGGTCGCGCAGCGACCGAGCCTCGAAGGGCGACGGCCCGCATCTATCCGCGACCGGGGCCGCATCCTTCGAGGCTCGCTTCGCTCGCACCTCAGGATGACGGGGATAGAGTGGGGTTGGTCGCTAGAATTCGCATGATGTATCTTCGTCTGCTGGCCGCGGCAGCCATAGCCGTGCTCGCCGCCCTCCCCGCCTCGGCGCAAACCTACCCGGCAAAGCCGATCAAGATCATCGTATCCACTTCGGCCGGCGGCGCGACCGACATCATGGCGCGCATCCTCGGCCACCACATCACCACCAAGACCGGGCAGCCGCACGTGATCGACAACCGCGCCGGCGCGAGCGGCAACCTCGCCATGGAGGCAGTGGCGCGCGCCGCGCCCGACGGCTATACGCTCGGCTTCGCCAACACCGGCAACATCACCATCAATCCATACCTGTTCAAGTCGATGTCGTTCGACCCGCTCAACGACCTCGTGCCGGTCGGGCCGGTCGGCACCGTGCCGCTGTTCCTGGTGATGAACAGCAAGGTGCCGGCGATGACGCTCGCCGAGTTCATCGCCTACGCCAAGGCCAATCCCGACAAGGTGAGCTATGCGGGCGCCGGCGTCGGCACCACGCCCGACCTCACCGGCGGCGAGTTCGCGCGCCGCGCGGGCTTGAAGCTCGTGGTGGTGCCGTTCCGGGGCACCGCGCCGGCAACCGCGGCGGTAATCGGCGGCAACGTGCAGGTGACGTTCGTGTCGATGGGGCCGCACATCGAGTTCGTGCGCAACGGCACGCTGCGGGTGCTCGCCGCCGCCACGCCGACGCGGCGGCCCTATGTGCCGGACGTGCCGACCTTCGCGGAGGAAGGCTTCCCGGCGTTCGAGATGTCGACCTGGTTCTCGCTGTTCGCGCCGAAGGGCACGCCGGCGGCGATCGTCGATCAGCTCAACCTCTATACCCGTGAGGTGCAGGCCGACCCGGAGGCGAGGAAGCGGCTGGAGGCGACGTTCGTCGATCCGCTGGTGATGACGCAGGCCGAGTTCGCCGCGCAGGTGAAGGCGGACGCCGTCAAGTACGAGCGGATCGTGCGCGAGGCCGGGATCAAGCTGGAGTGATGTCGCGTGCATCTCTCCACGTCATGCCTGCGCTCGTCCCGGCCATCCACGACTTTGCCGCATCAAGGCAAGCAAGACGTGGATGCACGCGACGAGCGCGGGCATGACGGGTGGTAAGAGCCGGCTACAGGCTCAGAGCTTGAGGTCTTCCGGGCGGAAGATCGGCATGGCGCGCACCCGCTTCATCAGCCCCTCATCGACGTATTTGAGGAAGGTCTTGCGGAACGCGATCTGTGCCTGCCTGAACTCGTATTGGCAGTTCTCCTTGCGCGCCTCGGTCAGCCAGCGGTCGGCAAGCGGCTGCAAGGCGACCGGATCGCCGCCGTAGGCGATGCACAGATAATTGTGCGAGCGCTGCAGGTTCAGGCTGTGCACGCCGGCGGCGGCGCCGGCACCGAACACGCCGTGCATGTGGCGCCACAGATTATAGGTGCCCTTGATCATGATGCGCGACACGTCGGGGCCGAACTGCAGCATCATGAAGGCCGCGATCTGGTCGGCGGCATCTTCCTCTTTTCCAAGCCGAGGAATCTTCTGGATGTCGAAGACGGCGTGGCCGGCTTCGTGCAGGAAGACGCCGACCCAGCCGCCGAGGATCGCCTCGGCGCGCGTCACGTCGGGATGCAGACCGTAGGGACCGAACGTGCGCGACGGCTTCGGCTGCTGGTCGGGCGGCAGCGCCGCGCCGTTCTCGATGAAGTCGAGCATCTCGTAGCACATGCGCAGGCGCTGGCGGCCGGCGGAATAATCGGAGTTCGGCCCACCCTTGTACTCGGGGCATTCGGCCGTGATCACGTTGAGCTCGCTCTTGAGCTGCAGCGGCGACAGCACCTGGCTGAACTGTTCCAGCACCTTGCGCTCTTCGAGCCGCTTGGCGAGCGCGCCATACTTGGCTGCGCCCTTCTGCGTCGGCGGCTCGTACTTGATGATGATCTTGGGGTTGAGCGGAACATCCGACACGAGTTGCGCGGACGCGGGCATGAATGGGCCGGATGCCAGGCCCGCGACGGCAGCGGACAACACGACGGAAGCGACAAGACGTTTCATGGGTAACGTTCCTGGTTCAAACTTGGCAGGCGTGGACGGCGAGCGGCGCATAGCGGCGCCCTAGTCCTCCTTGAGCCAATCGACGCCCTGGATCTCCTTCATCAACTCCTCGTCGATGTGGTCCTCGAGGAACAGGGCGGCGAAGGCGACGCGCACCTTGCCGTACTCGGTGTACTCCGACGGCTCGAGCGAGGCGCATTTGCCGACGCGATGGAGCGGAAGGTCGCCCGGCTGCTCGGGGCGCTTGAGCGGAATGAACGCCGCGTAGCGGACCAGATCGTGCCCGACCGCCATGCAGAGCACGTTGTAGTAGCGCTGCGCGACGTGCGGGTTGATGCTCTGCGGGTCAAAGTTCTCGCTGGTCTTGGCGAGGTAGAGCGCGGTGCCGAAGATGGTCTTCTGCGCGACGTCGGGCCCGAACTGCAGCATGAGGAAGGCCGCCACGTGATCGGCGGCGTCGACGGCGTGGCCCCAGACCGGAATCTCGAGCATGTCGAACACCGCCCGCGACACGTCGTGCAGCAGCGCATGCACGACCGGGCCAACGATCGCCATGTTGCGCGTCACCAATGCGGCGCCGATGACGTTCACGTCGTTGGCCGGCGGCGCCTGCTTCTCGACCTGGGCCACGAACTCGTAGCACAGCGTGACCGGCTGCCCGGGCTGATACGGCAGCGAGACGCCGCCGCATTGCGCGGTGCGCACCGCGAGCGGACGTGGCAGCCGCAACGGCGACAGGAATTTCTGCAGGCGTTCGAGCACCTGGCGCTGCTTCAGGCGGTCGTAGACCGGCCGCAGATTGCTGCTGCGCGGCTCCTCATAGCTGATCCGGATGTTCGAGGTGGTCGCGCCCTGCGCCATCGCCGGCACGGTCCACGCGATGGCGAATGCCAAGGCGCTCACAATACGAATCATTGCTGATATCCCCGGCTGGATCGGAGCGCCCGGCTCGGCGGCGGCAGGACGACATCCGCTCGAACGCCGCGCCAGCCGCGCTGGCGTGCACTCAGAAAAGGCTAGCAACATGGCACCATGGCGGCAATGCACGCGCTCCCCTGCGCCGGGCGAATAATGTCACACTGGTTAAGGGCGGACTTTGGTTAGCGCCGATGCGCGGCGTGGCGGGCGATTACTGGAGGTCCTCCGGCCGCAGCCATGGATGCGGGCCGCGCTGGCGCTCGCGCACCTTCTCCATCTGCACCGGATCGATGTACTGCAGCAGCGTTTTGCGGAAGGCGCTCAGGACCTGGTTGTATTCCCTGCCGCAGTTCCGCGCGCGCACGGTCGGAAGCAGGCCCTGCTCGACGAAATCCTGGAACGTGTCGGGCAGGTTGCCGTAGGCGATGCAGACGTAGTTGTAGAGCCGCTGGCCGGGCAAGCTGTGAATGTCATAGTACGGCTGCTTCTTGCCGTTCTTGACCGCCCAGTCCCAGCGTTGCGCGCTGAAGTCCCAATCGGCGGCGACGCCCTTGATCATGGTGCGCGCCACCTGCGGGCCGAACTGGACCAGGAGGAAGGCCGCGAGCTGATCGGCGCCGTCCTCCTCCTTGCCGAGCACCGGCACCTCCTGCAGATCGAACACCGCGTGACCGAGCTCGTGCATCACGGTGCCCAGAAACGCACCGACCATCGCCTCGCCGCGGGTGATGCCCTTGATGGTCGGCCGCAGCCGTTCGCCGCTCGGCAGCGTGAACCGGTCCTCCACGAAGGGGACCAGGTTGTCCTCGTTGTCGGCCAACAGCTCGTAGCACAGCTCCATCTTTTGCGAGTTCGGATTCCAGAACGCGTTGATGGCGTCGCACTGGACCGTGGCGAGAGTGATGTCGCGCTTGAAGCGCAGCGGCGACAGGAACTCGCTCAGCTCCTCCAGCACCCGGCGCTCCATCAGCCGCTGCCGGACCAGCTTGAGCTTGGGATTGCGGGTCTGTCCGTAGTCGATCTTGATCGATGCGCCCGGCGGCGGCTGGGCGGACGCCGGCGCGGCCGCAAGCATCAGCAACATGGCCGCAAGCGCGCAAATAACGACTAGAGCATGTCCCGTTTGTACAGAATCGCTTCGCTCTCTCCGTTCGTCCCCGCGCAAGCGGGGGCCCAGGAGTCGAATGCACCGATCTCGCGAAGAGCTCGGTCCCCGCTTGCGCGGGGACGAACGGCGCGGGTTGGTTCGTTCAAAAGGGACACGCTCCAGAATCTTCATCGCGATATCCTCGGGCTCATCGCTAGCGCCGGCAACCGGCGTCACTTCAGCTCGTCCGGCCGCAGCCAGGTCTTGCCGCGCACCTCCTCCATCTTTTTCCTGTCGATCTGCGGCATCACGGTCTTGAGGAAGGCGTGCTCGATCCGTTTGTACTCGCTGCCGCAGTTCTGCGCGCGGGCGCGCGGCAGGAGGCCCTGGTCGACCAAGTCCTGGAACGCGTCGGCATAGCGGCCGTAGGCGACGCACAGAACGTTGAACATGCGCTGCGCCGACAGGCTGTGCTCATCGTGGAAGTAGTGGTGCTTCACCTTGCCGGCGCGGATGCCCCAGTCCCAGGTCTGCGCCGACAAATCCCAATAGAGCGCGGTGCCCTTGATGGCGGTGCGCGCCAGGTCGGGACCGAACTGCACCATCAGGAACGACGAGAACTGGTCGGCCGCGTCCTCCTCCTTGCCGAGGATCGGGATGTCCTGGATGTCGTTCACGGCGTGACCGAGCTCATGCATGATGACGCCGACGAACGTGCCGACGACCGCCTCGCCGCGGGTGACGCCGGTGATATTGGGCTTGATGATCTCGCCGTTCGGCAGCTTGAACGTGCCGTCGAGGAACGGGATCAATGATTTGTGCAGGTCCTCGACGAACTCGTAGCACATCTTCAGTTTCTGCTCGCCCGGCGAATAGAACGCGTTCACCGTGTCGCACTGGACGGTGGTGAAGGTGAGCTCGCGCTTGAACTTCAGCGGCGAGACGAACTCGGCCAGCTCCTCCAGCACCTTGCGTTCCATCAACCGCTGCCGCAAAGGCACCAATCGGGGATTCTTGGGCGTCACATACTCGACCTTGATCGGCGATCCCTGCGCCAGGGCCGGTGCCGACGGCAGGGTTGCCGGGACCAAAGCCAGCGCGCTGGCCAACATGATTGCTTGCATCGAAGTCATCGCTCCGTCGAATTGAGTCTGCATGCGAACAATCCGGACAGCGGCGCTCAATCCTCCTTGAGCCATTCGATCTTGCGAACCTTCTCCAGCTTGTCCCAGTCCACCTTGCCCTCGGCGAGGATCAGTTCCAGATAGGAGTCGCGATATTTCTGGTAATACTGCGGGCAGAAGTTGGCGCGATCCTTTGGCAGCACCTTCGAGGTGACCAGGGGCTCGTAGAGCTGCGGGTCCGACCCGTAGGCGTGGCACAGGTGATTGTAGAAGCGCTGAATGAGATAGGGGCGGACGTCGTACATGTTCATCGGCTGGGCATCCTTGGTCTCGAACAGGAACCAGGCCGTGCCGAACAGGGTCTTGACCGTCACATCCTCGCCGAACTGCAGCATCGTAAAGGCCGCGACGGTGTCGGCGGCGTCATCGACGTTGCCCCAGATCGGCGTGTCGAAAATGTCGAACAGCGCGTGCGCGACGTTGAACAGAGCGATGTGCACGACCGGGCCGACCACCGCGTGCTCGCGGGTCACGCGGATCGGCCCAACCCGGCCGACCGATCCGGCGCCGAGGCGGACGTTCACGAGACTGCCGATCTGATCGATGTACTCGTAGCAGATGACGACCGGCCCGCCGTTCTTGTAGGGCACCAGCGGAACGCCGCACTCCTCGGTCTTGATCGTCAGCTCCCGGTCGAGCTTCAACGCTCCGAGCAGGACCTGCAGCCGCTCGAGCACCTGCCGCTTCTTGAGCCGCTCCTGGAGCGGCAGGAAGGCGGGGTCCTTCGGAGTCACATAGTCGATCTTGATCCTCGGATTCCGAAGCTCTGTGGGCAGACTGGACTGGGCCATGACCGAGGTCACGGGCACCAAGGTCGCGGCGAGCACGAGCGCGGCTGCGTTGACGACGAATTTCATCGACGACATCCTCGGTTGACGGTTTTGAGATCAGGTCGGCGCACGATCCCGCATCCGCGATGCGGCACCTCTCAACGTGATGAGCCCCAGCCTGAACGGTGAACCCTACCTGCGGGCTTTGTCGGGAGCAAGTGTAGCGCGCTACGCAAGGGTCGGTCGGCGGTCAGTCGGTGATCTTGTAGTTGTCGTACTGCCAGGTATTGCCCTCGGTCTGCGCCCAGATGCCGAAATGCGCGTTCTTCACCGGCACCATGCCGAAGGCGGCGAACTGCTTGTCGTTCACGTAGACGACGGCCCGGTTCGATTTCCAGGAGACACGCAGCTGGTTCGACGCGCCGCTCTCCTTCTTGATCGCGTCCGAGCGGCGGCCGGGCACCGGCATGACCCATTCGCCCTTCTTCTTGGCGACGACGCCGACGAGGCCGTCGACCGGGCTCACCCACACGGCGAAGTAGTTGGCGTCATCCTTGAGGGCGAACACGAGGCCGCCGACCTGAATGCCGCCGGCGGCGTAGTTGGGCGCGATGACGTCGACGCAAAGCTCGCCGCTGTCGAAATAGTCACCGGTGTTGATCACCAGCGCGATCGTGTTGGGGTCGGACTTCACGCGGGCGTGGCCGTCGACGACCGAAAACTCGCCATAGAGCGCCTGCCAGCTCGGCTCCTCGGTCTGAAATTCGTCGTGAAAGGTGGTCGTGGCGCCCTTGCAGGCGAGCGCCGGAGCAGACGCGAGCGACAACGCAAACAGGACGCCGGTGACCATTCGCAACGACATTCGCAAACCCCTGCGGTTCGGTGTGCCCCGCGCAGTATAGGTCGGAGGCGGCGGGGCTGCCAATCAGGCTTGCGGTGGCGCGGCCCACTTGCGCTGGGCAAGCGTTTGCCATCCGAGTCGGCAGTCGGCCGCGGCGGATGGCCGGGGGGAAGGTTTCCGCTATACTCCGCGCCCGCGGAGGACAAGCGTGAACATCATCGACAAGACTGAAGCGGAAGCCCTGGCACGCGCGACCGACCTCGAACGATACCGGCTGCGCAGCTTTGTGGCCGAGCTGCCGGGGGAGGAACTCGAGACGCGGGCGGAGCCGATCGACCTCGCCGCGGTGGCGGAAGCGCTCGAAGGCAATCAGCGTGCGGTGCTATTTCGCGCCGCCGGCCCGGAGCGCCATGAGCTGATCGGCAACGTGACCGGCAGCCGTGGGCGGATCGCGCGCGCGTTCGGCGTCGGGCCGCACGATCTGCTGCAAGAGGTGCAGCGGCGGCTGCGCAACAAGCCCGAGATCGTGGACATCACGCGCGCGGAGGCGCCGGCGCAGGAGATCGTGCTCACCGGCGCGGACGCCGACCTTACGACGCTGCCGGTGCATCTCCAGCACGGCGCCGACGGCGCGCCCTACATTTCCGCCTCGACCGATTTCGTGGTCGATCCCAAGACCGGCTTGACCAACATCGGCGTGCGCCGGCTGATGCTGCGCGGGCGCACCGAAGCGGGCGTCGATCTCAACTCGCCGAGCGATCTTCGCGCCATCTACGAGGCGAGCGCCGCGGCCGGCAAGCCGCTGCCGGTCGCCTTCGTGGTCGGCTCGCATCCGATCGACCACCTCGCCGCCGTGATGCGGCTGCCGATCGACGACCTTGGTCTCATCTCCTCGCTGCGCGACGCGCCGCTGCCGGTGGTCAAATGCGTGACCAACGACGTACGCGTGCCGGCCGACGCCGAATGGGTGCTGGAAGGCTTCATCGACGCGCGCGGGCATGTGGAGCCCGAAGGGCCGTATGGTGAATTCCTCGGCTATTACGGCGCGGTCAAGCGCAACCCGGTATTCCACCTGACCGCGATCACGCGCCGGCGCGACGCCCTGTTCCAGACCTCGACCATCGGCGGCAAGTGGCTCTCGCGCACCGACACCGCGCAGCTCAACGGCGTGCGCACCGAGGTGATGGTGTGGCGGGCGCTCGAGACCGCGGTGCGCGAGCCGGTCGCGGTGCATGCGACGCCGTCGAGCGGCGGCATGTACACGCTGCGGGTGGCGCTGCGGCAGCGCGTGCCGGGTGAGGCCCGCAACGCGATCGCGGCCTGCTTCGGGGCGCTCACCAACGTCAAGAACGTGTTCGTGGTCGATCCCGATATCGACATCTTCTCGGATGAGCAGATGGACTGGGCGTTCGCGACCCGCTTCCAGGCCGACCGCGACCTGATGGTGATGGAGGGAATGCGGACTGTGCCAATCGACCCATCGCTGATGGGCAGCCGGGTCGGCGCCAAGGCGGGCTTCGACTTGACCTGGCCGGTCGGCGCCGCCGCCAAGCTCGAAATGCGGGTGCCGGAGCCGCCGCGCTACGCCGGCAAGCGCTTCCCGTCGATCGAGGCGGCGCTCGCCGACGGACCGAAATTCTTCGAGGACCTGATGAGCGCGGTGGGCAGCCGCGACGGTCGCGAGATCGTGCGCGCGCTCGAGGCGCTGCGCGCAAAGGCCGCGCTCGACCGCGACAGCGACGGGCGTTATTTCTTCAGGGCCAAGTGACGCCGCGGCCATTCGGGAGAACGTCCATGATCGCCCTGTTCAAACGCACCATGCTCGCGTTGCTTGCCATCGCTGCCGGCACCTATGCGGCGCAGGCGCAGGAGACCACGATCAAGATCGGCCTCGTTAAGTCGATCTCGAACGCCGCCAACCTGTGGGCGGTCGAGAGAGGCTACTTCAAGGAGGTCGGCATCAAGCTGCAGATCGAGGAGCTCGACACCTCGGCCAACGTGCTGGCGCTGCTGGCGCAGGGCCAGCTCAACATGATTGAAGGCGGCATCTCGGCTGGCTACTTCAACGGCGTCGAGAAGAACCTGCCGATCACCATGGTGATGGACCGGGTGTCGAGCCCGCTCGGCCATAACCTGATGCTGCGGCCCGACCACAAGGGCCAGATCACAAGGCTCTCGCAGCTCAAGGGCAAGGTGGTCGCCACCAACGGCGCCGGCGCGGTCTCGACCTACGAGGTCGGCAAGATGCTGGAGACCGACGGCATCACGATCGCGGACGTCGACGTGAAGGTGCTGCCGTTCACCCAGATGGCGATCGCGATGCGCAACAAGGCGATCGACGCCGCCATCGTGATCCCGCCGTTCACCTCGCAGTTCCTTGATCAGGGTCACGCGGTCGCGTTCAAGGACCCCGATGATCTGGTCAAGCCGCACCCGATGACGATCGCGGTGAGCATGATCAACAGCGACTGGGCCAAGGCCAACGACCGGGTCGTGCGCAACTACTATCAGGCCTACCTGCGCGCGGTGCGCGACTACTGCAACGCCTATCACGGCGGCAAGGACCGCGCCGCCATGATCGATCTGCTGATCAAGACCGGCACCGAGAACCGGCCGCAGCTCTTGCACGACTATCCGTGGCCGGCGCGCAACCCGAACGGGCTGATCAACACCGACAGCATGCTCGACATGCAGGCGTGGTACGTGAAGAACAAGATGAGCAACACCCAGTTTCCGCTCGAGCGGCTGGTGCAGACGAACTACATCCGCGAAGCGGTCGCGAAGCTTGCGCCGTTCGCGCTCGAGAACAAGGACAGCAAGCTGCCGGGGTGTCGGTAGCTTGGTTCGACGGATTCCGTTGCCGCCATCCTTCGAGGAGGCCGCACTGCAAGCGCGTGCGGCCTCCTCAGGATGAGGTTCGGAGCGTGTGACGGCGAGTAGCGGCGCGAACCTTAGCGTTCTCCGCGCGTCTCGATCGCCTGCCCGACCTGCCGTATGCCGGCGACGACCTGTTGACACGCCGGCGAGAGCGACTGCGCCTTTTCCATCACGCATTGGCCGATGCGGTCGGCGTCTGCGCATTTCTCCTGAATGTCGTTCCAGCACGCGTCGGCGATGCGCTCCACGCGGTTGAGCGCCTGCTCCAGGCCG
>WNGB01015180.1_pt1 | contig 10806 bp, 14 predicted proteins | sample 5400681 | NCBI WGS metagenome assembly WNGB01 (sample SAMN13153367, study PRJNA577476) | soil metagenome | isolation source: 115 cm soil or saprolite under grassland replicate 2 | place: USA:California | collected 2016-06-15 | reverse complement strand
TCGATGCACCACCCGGAGCACTTCCGTCGAGTGGAGAAGCTGGAGTACATCGACGTCGACCTCGGCCGACACCACCTCAAGAACGACGTGTTCTACCTCGAGGCCGCAGGGATGGGGCCGGTCATCGCCTGGTGCCACGGGATCGCCGGGCCGCTCATCCTGCCGGCGGGCGACGTCCACATCTGGCTCGATGCGCCCGAGGACCGGCGGACCTCGGACGAGCAGGACGTGTACTGGGGCGTCCTCAGTGGCGAGGATGAGCCGATGTTCACCTTCTCGCGAATACCCGACGTGACCGACACTTGGCAGCAGCACCGAATCCAGGAAGGGCAGGCGTTCTGGCGGCGCGACTAGTGTCCTGGTCAGCGTGCGGGACTGCCGTAGTCGTCCCGTTGCCAGTGCAGCTCCCGCGCCATGGCGAGCCAGGCGTTGGCTTGGGAGAGCTTGAGCTCGGCGCGCCGCAGGTGCTTCTCGATGTCGATGTTGGACCTGCCCTCCTCGGCGTCGATCTCCTCGTAGATCGCCTCGCCGCTGCGGAGCGCCTCGTACCCGCGCCGCATGGCCTCGTCCCAGGTCAGCTCCCTCGTGCTCATCCAGACCGAGGTCGGCAAGGTCGCCCATGTCGCCCGGGCGCTCAGCGACCTGGATGGTGTGCAGATGGCCGAGGACCTCGCCGGCCCCTACGACGTCATCGCCAGGGTCCAGGCGCCCGGCCTGGATCAGTTGGGCAAGCTGGTAGCCTCCCGCATTCAGCTCGTGGACGGTGTCACCCGCACCCTGACCTGCACGGTGATCCATCGGTAGCCGCGTGATCCATCGCCCGGGACGGAAGGCGCCGGAGCCTACGGCAGGAACTGCTGGGCGATCTTCGCCACTTGGCCGCCCTGCACGGTGAGCTAGAACGCCGGGGTGGTCGGGGTCGTGAACCAGGTCGCGAGCTTGGCGAGGGTCACCCTGACGTCCTTGGTGTCGCTGCCGGTTGACTCGGCGGCGAGCACGTTGACAGTGTTGGTCGCGTCGGCCCGCACGGGCAGGGTGCGCAGCCTGGAGTTCACGTTGCGGATGTAGTAGTCGTTCGGCGGCTGGGACTCCTGGTTGTCCTCGGCGGCGGCCGTGGCTGCGCCAGCAGCGTGCCGGCGATGCGAGCAAGATCGGCTGAGCCATGGTCAGCTCTTGTCGTCGTGTGATGTCCCTGGACTGCCACGCTCCCAAGTGCAGGTCACGCGGCCACCTCGTCCCGGCGATGCTTGCGCTGCGACCCGACCCATGCGGCAAACCGCCCGGGCCCTCGGAATAGGCCCGGGCGGTTCCGCTCTCGGTCTGTCAGGCAGGTGGTGGGGGGGGTGCGGTCCCGTCGAAATAGGTCTGGGCGGTCTGGTACACCTGCCAGCCGAGCGACGCCCCGGCCGCCCGGCCATCCACGTCGCCGCTGCGGAAGTGGATGCCGCCGTAGCGGCGCGACCAGCCGGCCTGGTCGGACGCCTCGAGCAGGTTCTTCCAGGACAGGACCACGTCCTTGGCCGGGGTGCCGACGTGGGTGGCGTCGTGCGGCTCGAACAGGGAGCTGCCCGCCGGGATGGTCACCCGCGCGTTGAACGTGTCGCCGCCGATGAACGCGACGATGGCGATGCGGGCGGCGCCGCTGAACGTCGAGTGCCCGGAGGTGTACTCGGGGAACGGCGGGGTCACCACGTTGGGCGCCTGGTAGGGGATCCACTGCTGGCCCGGGACCTTGCCGTAGCCCTGGTAGGGGCCGAGCCAGGAGGTGATCAGCTGGCCCCGGTAGCGCTCCCGGATGGCGGTGATCGGCCGGACGAAGTCCCAGTCGGGGTTGTACTTCGCCGACCAGGCCGAGATGCTGGCGTCCAGCAGCGCGTTGCCCAGGGTGAAGAACAGCTTGGCGTCGGTGTCGAGGCTGTGGCCCCGCTTGCGCGACAGGGCCTGGGCGATCGTCGCCCAGTGGCCGGGTGGGAACTCCGACTTCGGCCCGTCGGCCCAGTACTCCGCCATCATCTTCTTCTTGTCGGTGAGGTTGCTGGTGTCGGCTAGGGCCAAGTCGATGTCCGCGGGATCATAGGCGCCGCCCGGCAGCGTCGGCGGACCGGGGGGGTCGAACTGGTAGGGCGAGGTGAGCGCGAACGGGGCGATGTCCTTCCAGTGCGGGGTGAGCGGCTTTTGCACCGTGCCGGCGCAGCTCGTCGCCCCGGGTGGCGGGGTCGGGACGCACAGCGGCTGCCAGCGCCAGGGGTCGTTGACCGTGTCCCAGGTGTTGACCGGCTGGTAGCCGGTGGTGTCCGAGTAGGGAACCCCCGGGGTCCCGCCCTGCTCGTCACCGAGCTGGTTGGCGCCGTCGCGGTGGCGGTACTCCAGCACGGCCCTGACGGCCCTGTTGCCGACGCCCTGCGGGGTGCTGGTATCCTCGGAGGTGTCGTTGGGATCGTAGCCGAGCTGGCTCATCTTGGCGGCGAAGACGGCCGGGCGGCCCGGGTACCGGGACTCCGGGAACAGGTCGACGAGCACCCGGTAGGCGGCGTAGCTGATCGCCTTGCGCTTGTTCGCGTCCGTGAACTCCTCGGGCGGACGCCGCAGGGTGCCGCCCAGGCGAGTGCCCACGGCGGTGGCGTCGTAGGCCGCCCAGGCGTCGTACGTGGCGGTGTGGAGCACGCCGATGGCGCGGGCGGTGACGGTCGGGCCCGTGGCAGCGGGGTACAGCCGGATCGTGTTGAGCAGCTGCTCGTTCCACTGGAGGATCACGTTGTCGCTGCCGCTGGGGGGATAGCCGTCGATCGGCCACTTGGGACCCGGAAAGTCGGTGGGCGTCGCGGCCGCGGGCCTGGTGGTGGTCAGGGTGGTGAAGGTGGTCATGATCAAGGCCGCGACCAGCACGAGGGTCGCCGCCAATTTAAATCGCATTTGCTCCCCCTCCTGAAATGCGCCGGTGGACCCCGATTGGCCACGGCCTCGGCGCGCTTGGGCCGGAAGCTCTTGCCTGACCTGCTGCGCTTAGGGGAAATGCGTGACCAGCTTCGAGGGATCGGCGGGACGTCGGCGCGCAGTTAGCCACAAGTGCGCTCGGATAGGCAAATCGTCTCGTAGATGCACGAGCACCCGTCTCGGCTGCACACGGCCATCAGGGCAAGCGGGACGGATTCCGGGCAGTTGACGATCTGGAGCGGACTCAGGGTTCTGCGACGAGCAGCTGGGTGGTGGCGAGCTGACGGTAGAGCTCGTCCGCGGCGATGAGCTCGTCGTGGGTGCCGACGGCGCGTACCCGTCCGGCGTCCATGACCAGGATCCGGTCGGCGCTGGTCACCGTCGACAGCCGGTGGGCGATGACCAGGACGGTGGTGGTGCGTGCCATCCGGGTGAACACGTCGCGCAGGGCGAGCTCGTTGGCCGCGTCCAGCTGCGAGGTGGCCTCGTCGAGCAGGAGGAGGCGGGGGCGGCGCAGCAGGGCCCGAGCCATGGCGACCCGCTGCCGTTCGCCACCGGACAGCGTGACGCCGCGGTGGCCCACCGGCATGTCCAACCCATCGGGCAGGCGGGCGAGCAGGGCGTCCAGGCGGGTGAGCGCCAGCGCCGCCTGCAGCTGCTGGTCCGAGGCATAGGGCGCGGCCAGGCGGAGGTTGTCCCGAAGGGTCCCGGCCAGGATCGGGGCGTCCTGCTCCAGGTACCCGATCGCGGCGCGCAACTCCGGCAACGACCAGCCGCGGACGTCCCGGCCGTCGATGGCGACGGTGCCGCTCTGGGGGTCGTAGAAGCGCTCCAGGAGGGAGAAGACCGTGGTCTTGCCGGCGCCCGACGGCCCGACGATGGCGGTCATCCCACCGGGTGGCAGCTCGAAGCTGAGGTCGCGATGGACCCAGGGGCCGGCATCGGGGTAGCGGTAGCGGAACCACACCTCATTCAGCGCGACCGCGGCTGGCGCCACGCCGGCGGACGGCGCGCGGGGGACGCCGGGCCGCACGGGCGCCGGTTCGGTGGGCAGTTCCTGGACCTCCCGCATGCGGCTCACCGCGGCGAGCCCCGCCTGCAGCTGGGTGGCGCCGGTGACCAGCGCGCTGACCGGATCGGCCAGGAGGAACAGGTACAGCAGGAAGGCGATCAGCGACGACACCGGCAGTACCCCGCTGGCCACCCGGGCGCCGCCGATGCCCAGCACCGCCAGGAACGACACCTGGATGGCGAGCCCGGCGGAGGCCTCCAGCAGCGCCGTCCAGCCGGCCACCTCCACACCGCGCTGCCATGCCCGGTGGGCTGCCCGGCCGACGGTGGCGATCTCCCGCTCCTCGGCACCCATGGCCTTCACCGTCCGGAACGCGCCGAGGGCGCGCTCCAGCACCGAGCCCATCCCGCCGACCGCTGCCTGGGACCGCTCGGTGGCCTGGCGGATCCGGGGCACGACCAGCAGGACCGCCACCCCGTTCAGGGCGAGCACGGCGATCGTCACCGCAAGCAGCACCGGGTCGATCATCCCCATCAGCACGATCGTGGCGACGACCATGAACACGGCGTTGACCGACTCGACCAGGCCGTAGGTGCTGACGTGCCGCAGCAGGGTGGTATCGGAGGTCGCCCGGGCGAGCAGGTCGCCGGGCTTGAGCCGGTCCAGCGCGCCCACCCGCAGCCGCAAGAGCTGCGCGATCAGGCGCTGCCGGGCGGTCAGCACGATACTCTCGGCGGTGCGGCCCAGCAGGTAGATCCCGGCGGCGTTGAGCAACGCCGCGCCGACCGTCAGCCCGGTGAGCAGCCCGACCGGCCCGAGCAGCGACCGCTGCTGGCCGAGGGTGTCGACGATCAGCTTGGCGACCAGCGGCTGGGCGAGCCCGGCGAGCCCACCGAGGAAGCCGAGCAGCCCCCCGCCGACCAGCGTCCAGCGGTAGGGGCGGACGTGGGCGAGCAGCAGGCGCCAGGGGGCCTGCCGGCACCGACGCGGCGCGGCGTCGGCCGGCAGGCCGGCGTCGATGGCGTGGGTCATCGTGGCTTCAGGGGACGGTGAAGAACTTGCGGAAGTAGTCCGGCGGGTACTCGTCCTCACCGACCGGGATCCCGCCGACCTCCACCCAGGCGTGGGCGCCGAACGGTGGCACCCGCCGTGCGCCCACGCACCAGCTCGCCCACCGGCCGCGCAGCCGGCAGAGGAGGATCGTGGCCAGGGAGCGGGCCACGCACCCCTCCCGAGCCGCGCAGGTCAGGCTCACCGCCGTCACGGCGTCCCGCGCCGCCAGAGCCTGCTCGAAGGTGGCCGGCGCGGTTCCCCGCCGCAGGAGGCCGAGCACGGTCCGGATGCGCCGAGGGGACCGGGTGGCGAGCAGTCGGGCGGCGCCCACCGCCAGGTAGGTCGGGACGCGGCGTTGGAGGGGCAGCGAACGGGGCTGGTGGAAGACCGCTTCCGGCATGCTCATGGCGGGCGCCTACTCCCGCACCAGGCCGGCCGTGTGGAGCTCACCGACCAGCTCCCGGACGTCTCGGCCGGCGCTGTCGGCGTCCACCTGGTACTGCCCGGTGAGCTCCTGCACCGCCTGCTCGGGGGTTCCGCCGGCCAGCAGCGTCCGCAGGACCACGGCGGCGGTGGGGTTGAGGTTCCAGTATTGGCCGCTTTCTTCGTCCAGCAGCATGACCCCATAGTCGGTGTCGGCGGCGGACACGCCGTCGCGCAGCTCGAGCGTCATGTGACCTCCTGGAGGCGTGGCACGGTTACGCGGTCGAGCGTGCGAAGCCACACCTCGCACGCCACAGTCTGGTCGAGCCCGCCGAACTCCAGCTCCGGGGGGAGCGGGCGGGTGCACACCTCGCGGAGCGCGTTCGCGTCGATCAGGCCCAGCCGCGCCAGCCGTGAGTCCTCCCACAGCGCCAGGAGCTCCGCGCGGTGCCGCCGCAACCCTGGGCTCGCGTCGCACGAACCGTTGGCCTTGGTCTGACGGGCCAGGCTCTGGTCGGGAACGATGCCGCGCATCGCCTCGAGGATGAGCGGCTTGTACCGCCACGGCGTGATCCGCTCCTGCGGCCGCACCGCCAGGCCCGCTTCGATGACCCGGTCGTCGTAGTAGGGGGCGGCGAGCGTGACCCCGATCCGGGCGGCCATTTGGTCGAACTGGCGGGTCATGCGGGACACGAACCGCATCGTCTCCAGCTCCCGGTGCTGCCCCCGCCCCTTGGCCAGCGGTTGGGTGGCGTGTGCCTCGGCGCGGATCAGCTCCTGCACCGCCCCGACGGCAGCGGGTGTCGCCCAGGGCGGCAGGCGGGGCTGGAACCCCCAGTTCAGCAGCGGCTCCTCCAGCGGGGGCTGCGGCGCGGTGAGGGAGTCGGCCACACGAGCCAGCCACGCGCGGTAGGGACTGCGGTCCGACAACTGCCGCAGCACTTGCCCGCGTGGCCAGCGGTACTTGGCGGCAAAGCCCCGCAGGTGCCGCAGCGCGATCCCAGGGTTGCTCCGCAGCAGCGCGTGCAGATGGGCCAGCGAGCCGTACAGCAGCTCGTCGCCGCCGAAGCCGACCAGGTGCAGCCGCGAGCCCCGCGTGGCAGCCCGCCGCGCGATGGTCAGCCACCTGCTCCGATCCACGGTGGCGCTGCACGGCTCGTCCAGCTTCTCGTTCGGCGCGATGCCGTGGTATACCAGCGGCATCTCCTCCGCCGGGATCACGTGGTGCTCGACGTTGCCGAGCCCGGCGACCGTGCGAGCCGCCCAGGCCACGTCGTCGGCGAGGGGATCCGGGCTGGCCGCGGTGTAGGCGACGACCTTGGCCTCCCCGCGTGCGGCCAGGCAGCACACCGCGGTCGAGTCCAACCCGCCCAGGTCACTGCTCACCAGCTCGCGTCCCCGGGTGCGGGCGACGACCGCGGCCGACAGCGCCTCGCGCAACGCCGGCGCCCCCTCGGCCATCGGCACCACCGGCTCCGGGGCAGCCCACCAGCGGACCGACCGAGACCCACCGTCGCCGTCGAGCACCAGATAGTGGTCGCCCGGCACGACCGACACCCCCCGCCACACCGGCCGACCCGCAAGCGGATACAGGATCGGCGGCTCCAGCAGGTGGACCGCCAGCCACCGCTCGTCCAGCCCCGCGTCCAGCAGGCTGGCCAGGACGTCCGCCCGGTCCGCCGCGACCGTGACACCACCGATCCGGGCGTGGAACACCCGCCGGACACCGGTGACCGTCCCCTGCAGCCGCACCCGCCCCGCCACCGAGGCGACCAGATGGGAGCTGCCAGGAAGCGACGCGGCCAGCCGGTCGAGGTCGGCGACCGCCTGGACGCGACCGGCGGCCCCAGCGAGCTGGTCGGCGGTGGCGGCGTGCTGACCGAGCACCGCGACCGTCGTGGGTCCCGCCCGCCCGGTGGCCACCGTGCCCGCGGCCCAGCGGCCGAGCAGCCACGGCCGACCGGACGGGTGGCTGATCGCCTGCGTTGCCTGCTCACGCAGGACAGCACCGACCGGACGGGCGGCCTCGCAGTCCGCGAGCACGACGAACCAGGACGGGATCGCGTCGAAATCGACAAGCCCGGTCAATCGCACCTCACACCCAAATAGTGGGAGCTAAATGAACCCGGGTGGCCGGGGGGGAACGGCAGCAACCGCCACCCGGGGTATTTCCTGGGAAGAGCGCCAGCCGCGTGCTAGAGCTGCTGGTGCTTGGCGATCGGGTCACGCGGTCCGCGGCCACCCAGACCGGTCACCTTCTTGAACGACCCGGCCTTTGTCAGCGTCGGACGCTCGTAGGTGCGCATCGGCACACCCCCTCTCCAGCAACGCTCGACCCCCCACCGGCGCCTTGCCTACCCGGTCCCGTCTCCCTGGCAAACCGAGCTCAGTAGAAGTACCGAGCACCACCCCAAGGGTCGCCAGTGCTTGTTCAGACGGGTTCGTCCAGGCAGGTTCGCGACGCGGGGCGTGGGGCGCACAGGACGGGCTATCCCTCGCCCGCGCCGAACACCCATTCCGGCCGATCGGCGCCAGCGGCCAGCGCGTTGGCCTTGTGCCAGTGCAGCGCGGCCAGGATCCGCTCGGTGATCGCGTCGACCGGCCCGACGGCGTCGATGCGCACCAAGATCCCGCGTTGCCGGTAGTAGGCGAGCAACGGGTAGGTCCGGGTCCGGAACACCTCGAGGCGGTGGCGGACCGTCTCCTCGGCGTCGTCGCTGCGGCCCTCGTCCCGCGCCCGGCCGGCGAGCCGCGCCAGCAACTCGTCGGTGCCGATCTCGAAGAAGAGGGCCAGGTCGAACGGCACCCCGCGGGCCTTGGCCCAGCGGTGGGCGGCCTCTGCCTGGGCCAGCGTCCGCGGGTAGCCGTCGAGGATGTAGCCGCCCTCGCTGTTGGCCTTCACGACCCGGTCCCTGGTCATGGCGATCACGACCTCGTCGGGGACCAAGTCGCCGCGGTCGATGTAGTCCTTGGCCGCGCGGCCGAGCTCGGACCCCCCGGCGACCTCCTGGCGAAGCAGGTCGCCGGTAGCGATCCGGGCCAGGTCGAAATGGGCCGCGATCCGGCTCGCCTGGGTGCCCTTTCCCGCACCAGGCGGGCCGATCAGCAGCACGCGCATGCCTGCTCCAGGGCTGTCAGGTCGTGCGGACCAGGCCCTGGACCATCTCGACGTTCTCGGGCGTCAGCTCCATGTCGGGATGGGCCTCTCGGACGTGCAGCTCGACGTGGTGCATGAGCTCGTCCTCGGTTCTGGTCTGGAACTCGCCCGGGCAGTCCATGCCGCTGTCGGCGCAGCGCAGGGCGTAGGCCATTGGGCACCTCGCTTGGAGGTCGGCAAGGCGAACGGCTCATCTTCCTCGCGGCCGCCGCGGCCGGCAAGCCCCGGCCGGGCTAGCCCGCGGCGAAGTGGTCCAGCAGCTCGCCGGCGTAGTAGTCCTCCCAGCGCTGGTCCGGGCGGCGCTCGGCGTACTCCTTGTCCAGGCGCACCAGGAGGTAGGTCAGCTCGCTGCGAACCACCTTGCCACCGAGCAGGCCGGGCAGCTCGGACAGCGTGACGAGCCACTCCGCATACCAGGACGCCCAGTCGTCGTCGGCGCCGTCGGTGATCCTGAAGACCCGGTGGTGGGTCTCGGCGGCCTCGTGGAGCAGCTCGCTGACCTTCGCACCGCGCTCGTCCATGCGCTCGGCCTCCTCGATCGGATCGGCCCGGTTCGGGGGATGATAGCGGCCACCCACCGGCGGGACGGTCGGGCCGCTGCGGTAGGCTTCGGGCATGGCGTTCGACCAGGGACTGGCGCAGCGGATCCGCGAGCACCTCGCCCCCACCGGCGGGCTGGCCGAGAAGCAGATGTTCGGCGGCCTCGCCTTCCTCGTAGACGGGAACATGTGCGTCGGCGTGATCGGCGAGGAGCTGATCGCGCGGGTCGGCCTCGACGCCACGGACACGGCGCTGGAGCGGCCGGGCAGCCGGCTGTTCGACTTCAGCGGCCGCCCGATGAAGGGCTGGATCACCGTCGACCCGGCCGCCCTGGAGGACGACGACGCCCTCGCCGCCTGGATCGACGACGCGCTCCGGTTCGTCCACACCCTGCCGCCGAAGTAGCGCCCAGGACGCCACGCGCTGGCTGCCCCGCGGCGCGCAAGGCCGGGGCCGCCGAGCCGGCTCAGCCCGCCCTCTCCAAGGAGACCAGCCGGAGGCGGCCGCGGTCGGTCTCGGCCACGACGTAGCGGCCGTCGGGAAGCCGGGCCATGCCGACCGGGCGGTCCAGCCCCGTGGCGGCCACCGAGCCCGGGTCGCCCGGCCGGGCGACCAGCACGATCCGACCCCTGCCGCGGTCGGCCGGCCCGCCGCCGTAGTCGAGCACGGCCAGCCCCTGCGGGCCGGGGGACACGCCGATCGGGGCGACGGCACGGGCGACCGCGGCGGGTCGCGTCCGGCCGCCGTCCAGATCTGGCCGCAGCGCGACCACGACGGCCGGGCCGCCCTCGGCCGGCGCACCACCGAACAGCGCGACGTACACGGTGCCGTCGGCGGCGCGAGCAAGCCCGGTCGGCACCCCCTGGGCGGCTCGGCCGCCGAACGGCGCCATGCTGGCCACCACCGCGACCGTGCGGATGCGGCCGGCGCGGTCCACGTGCAGCACCGCGTTGGCGGCCGCGTCGCTCACATACCAGCCGTCGCCGCCGTCCCAGGCGACGTCGTAGGGATTGCTGGCCAGCTCCCGGCCGTCTGGGTTGGCGGCCCGCTCGTAGGCCTCCAGGTCGGCCACCAGCCTGTCCGAGCAGCGCAGCATGCTGAACCCGGCCCGCGGGCGGGTGGCATCGCCGATCACCACGCACACGGTCCCGTCGGCGGCCATGGCCGCCCCGCTCGGCCCGGCCAGGTCGGCATACTGCTGGCCGCTGCTGCGGGTCGACGGCAGCCGGTCCAGCAGCACCTCCCGCCGACCGGCGGCCAGGTCGACCGCGACCACCCTACCGTCGCTCCTCCCGGTGCCAAGGTCGGTGACCAGCAGGCGGCCGTCGGGCGCCAGGCGCACCGCGCGGGGGGCGGCGAACCCGGCCAGCACGTCCGGCCTGCCACAACCCGCCACGGCGGCGCCGAGCAGCAAGGCCGCCGCGAGCGCCACCAGCGGCCGGCCGCCCGCCGGTGGGCGGCGGCGCGGAGCGGCCGGGTCGAGGTTGGGATCGCGGCGGGCCCGACCGGGCCCGTGGCAGCTCAAGCTCACTGGATGTTGAGCTGGGCGTCGGTGCCCGGTGGGCGGCCCTGGACCAGCCGCAGCAGCGCGGCCGCCGGCACCCGCAGCGGCATGGTCGTGCGGGTGATCAGCAGGTCGGTGTCGAGCCGGCCGCCGTGCACGGTCGGTCCGAACGGGCTCCAGAAC
>WNGB01013907.1_pt1 | contig 10806 bp, 8 predicted proteins | sample 5400681 | NCBI WGS metagenome assembly WNGB01 (sample SAMN13153367, study PRJNA577476) | soil metagenome | isolation source: 115 cm soil or saprolite under grassland replicate 2 | place: USA:California | collected 2016-06-15 | reverse complement strand
CCAGGAGAGTGACGCCGTCCAGCTCAGCGGATCGGTGGCCGAGGGCCTGGCGTTCGCCGTTCCGATGGAGGTCGCACCTTGCGCCCCGGAAACGCTCCAGGTGACCGTGCCTGCGCCGTCGCCCGTGCGGACCGCAGCGGACAACACGACCGACCCGCTGAGCGTCGATGTCGTGGGCGTCATGTCGAGGACGATCGGTGTGCTGGTCGCCGGCGCCCACGTCAGGGTCAACGACTGCGTCTGGGTCACCGTCGTCGGTGGAGGGAGTACCGGCAGGACTCCGTAGGAGTAGACCGCGCCCACCGTGCCGCCCACGTCGGTGATGTGCGTCGAGGTCGTCGTGGCGACGAGAACCGGCTCTCCTCCAGCCGCGGTGCGATACACGCGGTACGAGGTGGCGCCCGCCACCGCCGGCCACGACACGATGACGTGTCCGTCAACCGGCGCTACCTCTGGCGCGGGAGCCGTGACGACCTCGGCCGGAGGAGTGGTGGTAGTGCCATCCGTTCCACTGGTGGACGAAGTCCCGTCGGTTCCTGTTTGCCCCGTCGTTGAATCGGTCGTCGTCGTCGTCGTCGTGGTCCCGGAGCCCGAGGTGGTCTCCGTGGTTCCGGTGCCACTCGTCGAACCCGAGCCTGACGTTGTATCCGTGTTGGTGGTCGTGCTGGTATCGGTGCTGCTTGTGCTCCCGCTGCCGGTCGCGGGAATCGTCGTGATCGCGAGCGGCGTCGAGTAGCGCGGGTCGAGCACCAACGGCGACTGGTTGTCGCAGTCCAGGGTCGGCGTGCCGGTGCACCTGCGGAGCGACGTCACCCGGTAGTACAGGAGACCGGTCGGGGCAGTGGTGTCGGTGAACGCCTTCGGGGTGACCGCGGCCGAGACTCGACCGACCAGGACCCACGGCCCGTTAGCCGCCGTCGACCGCCAGATCGCGTACGCGCTGGCGCCGGCCGCGGCACGCCACGTGAGGTGGGCGGTCCCAGGAGTGACCGCGAGCCCTGTCGGCGCAAACAGGTGTGGGGTCGTTTGCGCGTGAATCAGGTTGCGGAGCAGGCTGAGTATCTGGTTTGTGTCGATGGTCCGCGGCCGCGGTACCGGGTGTCCACGAAGCACCGCCGTGCCGGTCTGCGAATCGAACCGGACGACCGCAAAGCCCTTGGAGGTCGCCCACTGGGTCACGCGTTCCAGCGAAGGGTGCCCCGGCAGGGTGACGCGCCACAAGCCCGCGTATTTATCGATCGGTTGGGCCTGGATCTGGGGCAGCCGGACGTTGATGAACCAACCTCCATCATCGGGGCGGTAGCGGCTCGGAATCAGGGTCAGGCCGTTGTCGACGATGTACGACTTGATCTGCTGCCAGGTCGCGATCTTCGGGAAGTAGACAGTCGCCGCCTGGTTGCTTTTGACGTCGACCGTGATCTGGGGAAGGTTGAGCACGTAGGTCCCGAAGGCGGGATAGGAGGTAACGAGATCGAGCCCGAATCGGTCCGCGATGCCCTGCACCTGCTCGTTGACGAACGGACTGCTCATGCGGAGGATGATCTGGTCCTTGCCGGGCCCTTGAGTCGCGCTGAGAACGCCCGCCTGTCTCGGCAGGACGAGGTTATGGCTGGTGGAGGGCTGGGTCGGGATCGGCAGCGGCTGGCCGACGGCGCCGACGATGATGGCCACGGTCGAGCCGAAGGCGACCAACCAGGTGGAGATGCGGAGGAGAGAAACGGTCGTGATGGTCATCGCCGCGACGCACCCAGAGGTGCACGAGGACCGCGCTTAAAGCAGCGGCTATGACCGAACGGCACCCTTCCCTCCCTAGACACGGCGCGGTTCCGGCGGCTGAAGTTGGCGAAGTGTAGCAGGGCCTGGGAAAACGTCAAGGAAATTTTTTCCCTTCACGCGGCGATAACTTAAATACAGCCTGGCCTTTAGGAGAAAACCCGAGCCGGCAGGGGCCTCCATCGACCTGGGGCGCGGAGATGGAAGCGGTTTCACGATCTCCCGCCACGCTCGACGAGGTGGCTCGAGCCGCCGGCGTCTTCCCGGGCGGCCGCTTCCAGGGTCTTCAGCGGGAACCCCCAGGTGAGCGAGGCTGCGGCGGAGCTGGACTACGTCCCCAACCGCGCCGCTCGCAGCCTGCCCGCGGGAAGAACCGAGTCGGTCGGGGTGCTTCTGCTCGCGCTGCGCGACTCGGACGCCCTGCCGGCCCGCCTGGGGTCACGAGGGCATCCCGGTGGTGTGGGGCCGGAGCTCGCGGTGCGCGCGTCGACGGTCGGCGCCCGCTGAAGCGCGGCAAGCTCAGTTGGCGTTGAAGGCGGCGTGGGCCAGCGAGGGCGCGATCAGGCTTCGCGTACGCTCGAGCGCCACGCAGTAGCCAAGGCCCACCGTCCCCTGGACGAGCACGCTGCGCGCGGCCGCCGTGGCCCAATCCCCGCCATACGCCGTGGTGTTGATGCCGAAGTGCCACAGTCCGAACAGGAGGGCTGTCAGCACCACCGCCCAGGCTGAGCCCACGAGCAGGCTCAGCCGAGTCTGAAGAAGGCCGCGAAAGATCAGCTCTTCGGGGAAGGCGACCCCGACCAGGTAGAGGACGCCCATTCCCGCCAGCCACAGACCCTTCCCGGCCATGATCGCCGGTGCGAGCATGAGCCCCCTCAGCCCAATCCACACGCCGGCCACGGCGAACGATCGGTAGCCACGCTGCAGGCCGATCTCTTTCGGTCGTGCGCCCAGCGCAAAAACAGCGACCACGGGCAACAGGAACACCACCACCAGGTACGCCCAACCCGGAAGGTAGCCCCACCCGGTCATGTGCGTAAGCCACGGTGGGCCGAAACGCACGAACGAGAAAAGGACGACAGCGATCAGCAACATCGCTTGCGCCGCGGTGCGGGCATCGCGGCGGCGCACCCCCGGCGGTGGATGCGGCGTGAGCGCGAACGTGAGCACGATCGCGATCATCACCACGACCCCGGTGAAGCCTGCGAGGACGAGCTCTTCGAGGAGGCCACGCACGGCGAGTGAGGCCGCGGCCGCGAACCACACCGCCGCGAAGACGATGGTGGCGATTGGTGGACCCGAGGGGATTCGAACCCCTGACCTTCTGAATGCCATTCAGACGCGCTCCCAACTGCGCCACGGGCCCACGCGCGCGAGGTGATTCCGCCTAAGGATACCGCCCCCTCGCGACCCCGCCCCGGCGCTCGCTACCATCTTCGGCGGCCAGGCGAAGTATGCATACGCGTGAAATCAGGAGCGACGAGCTGAGGGGCGGTGGGCTCCTGACGATGCCCGAAGGCCGGGGTCCGCATCCCGGCGTGGTCGTCATCCACGAAGCCTTCGGGCTCAACGACAACATGCGCGACATCGCGCGCCGCTTTGCCGATGCCGGTTACGCCGCGCTGGCCGTGGATCTCTTCGCGGGTCGCAACCGAGCGATCTGCATGGCCCGCTATATGGCAGGGATGCTGATGGGCTCCGTCAATCGCTATGGCATCGATGACCTGAAAAGCGCTCTTACCTTTCTCGCCAAACATCCTGACATCGACGCGCAGCGCATGGGTGCGATCGGTTTCTGCATGGGCGGGGGATTTGCGATCGCGTGGGCGTGCACCGATTCGCGCCTGAAAGCGATCGCGCCCTTCTACGCGGTGAATCCGCGTCCACTCGATGTGGTCGGCCGCCTGTGCCCTGTGGTCGGCTCGTACCCCGAGAAGGACTTCACGGCCAAGGCCGCTCAGAATCTCGAGCGGACGCTCACGCGCCACGGCATCGCCCACGACATCAAGATCTATCCCAGCGCCCGTCACTCGTTCTTCAACGACACCGGCGCCGCGTACGACAGAGACGCCGCCGACGATGCATGGCGCCGCGTGTTGAAATTTTTCGGGGAGAGGCTCGGCTGAACGTACTCGTGACCGGTGGCACAGGCACTCTTGGTCGCCAAGTCGTGATGTTGCTGCGTCGGTCGGGACATCGCGCCCGGATCCTCAGCCGCCAGCCGCGCGGTCACGTCGACGCGGTGCAAGCTGACTTGAAGACCGGCGTCGGACTGGCCAAGGCCGTGGAAGGCATGGACGCCATCGTCCACGCCGCGTCCGCGACGCGCGAACCCCGAGCAGGACGCGCGGTCGACGTGCGCGGTACTCGACGCCTCCTGACGGTGGCCAAGGACGCGCGCATCCAGCACGTCGTCTACGTCTCGATCGTCGGCATCAACTGGGTGAGCTATCCCTACTACAGGACGAAGCTCGCCACCGAGTCGGTAGTGCGAGAGGACTTCGTGCCGTGGTCCATCCTTCGCGCCACGCAGTTTCACAGCTTCATGGAGCTCGTGCTCAGTGCTTTTTCGCGCCTGCCCGGCCTGACCGCGATCCCTTTCCGGTGGCAGTTTCAACCCGTCGACGAGAGGGAGGCCGCATACCGTGTCGTCGCCGCTGTGCTCGACAAACCTGCCGGCTTGCTTCCCGATTTCGGAGGGCCCGAGGTGCGCGACTTCAAGTCCATCGCGCAGTCATGGCTCAGGGCGCGCCGCTCCAAGCGCCGGCTTGTCAACCTGTGGCTGCCCCTGCGCGGAAGCCGGCAGGTGGCGAACGGTTACCTCACGTGTCCCGACCACCGCGACGGACAGACGACGTTCGAGCAATACCTCGCTGAGAAGTACGTGCTGTGATCACGCGACTCGTCGATCGCTTCGGGCGTACCGGCTTCGCGGCGCTCAGCAGCCTGATGTGGGCCTTGCCGATGGCGGCGTGGGCGGGGTCGGCCGACCTCTCTCCCATCGACAAGACCGCCTATCCATGGATCGCGTTCGCGATCGGCCTCGTCATGCTCGCAGCCTGGATCGTGCTGTTGACCCAGCTGGGCAAGGTGAGCGTGACGCCGCGACAGCGCCGCTTCGACCTGGCGCAGATGTCGCGCGCCGAGAAACGCTGGACGCTTGCGCTGGCGGCCTTTGCCACCGGCCTGATCGCATGGCTCAACGCTGCGGCCACGGTCGACTGGAGCCCGATGCTCGCGGCGATCTCGGCGGGCAAGGTCGGACCGGCGTTGCTGGCGGCCGGCTTGTTGGTTTTCCTCGCCGCCATGCTGGCCGGCGTGGGGCTGAGCTGGCGCAGGGCGTCAGCCGCCTACCGGGCTCGCGTCCTTTCTATATATGCGAGGGGAGAAGGCTAGGCCGACTCGGCCTTCCGCGCGAGGTTCGAGAGGAGCAAGCCGAACTCCTTCGAGACCTGCGGACCCAGCATCCCGCCCATGACCGGCCCCAGCGGGCCACCGACCTCGACCGTCTGGCTCACCTTCGTCTTCGCGCCCGCTGGCTCGATCCGGCAGTTGAAGCGAAACCGAGTCCCGGGCACGACGCGGGTCACGAGCGCGAAGCTTCGACCGGGCTCGACGTCGACCAGCTGCATCCTGTGGTGCTGGCCCGACTTCGTGTTCATGACGCCGCTCGAACCCGACACAAATCCTCCCTCCCACTCCATGGTGGAGACGTTCGGATTCCACTCGCCCCAGGTCGACATATCCGACCAGATGCGCCAGACCTGCTCGGGCGAGGCGGTGGTCTCTACCGACGTGCCGTACTCACGCCCCATGCGCGACCTCGGGCGTCAGACGCTGCCGTGGCACCTCGACCACGTGACGCGCCTTGAGGAAGTTGAGCGTCACCACTCCCGCCACGAGCAGCGCCGCCCCGACAAGCTCCACCGGCCGCAGCGGCGCTCCCTGCCCCACCGGCGGTGGCAGGGAGAAGATCAAGAAGAGGGCCAGCGGGTATCCGAGCTCCGCGATGGTGGCCAGCGAAGCCGGCGTCCTGGAGAGCGCCAGGTAGTAGAGCAGCATCGCCAGCAGCCCCGGGACCAGGACGATGCCGAGGAAGCTCGGAAGCTGGCTGAGCGAGTAACCGCTGAACGCGGCGCCGCCCTTGTCGATGAGCACGATCACCAGGAGCACGGGCAGTGCCAGGACGAAGCGCAGGCTGGTCGTGACCGGAAAGCTGACATCCTCCAGCGCGTAGCGGCCGAGCACCGTCCCCGCGGCCCACATGATCACCGCGCCGAGCACCAGCAGGCCAGCCATCAGCTCCGGGTTGCGGATGCGCCACGGGGCGGTCGGGTCCTCGGCGAACACGATCAGGTAGACGCCGACGAGGGCGATCCCCGCAAGAGGCCAGAAGCTGCGCTTGCGTCTCTCGCCCAGGAAGACGCGCGCGAACACGATCCCGAACACCGGCTGCAGCAGGTACAGCAGGTAAACCTCGTGCAGGACGTCGAAGTTGGGCGCCGCGGGGTTGCTGAACGAGAAACCGATGGCCTTGGTGAACAGCACGGTGGCCACCGCCTGGGGACCCAGCGCGATGGCGGCCAGCGCGAGCCAGCGGCGGCCGCTCAGCCGGCGAAGCTGCGGCGCATTGGAGGCGAGCACGGGGACAAGACAGAGGCTGATCAACACGTCTTCGACGAGGACGATCTGGCCCGAGCTGAGCTGCTTGGTGAGGCCCGGACGGAAGTAGGCGTCGAACGCCCACAGTGCGGCCGCGACGCCGACCAGGAGCACAGAACCCGCCTCCAGGAAGCGCGAGCGTGGGCGCGAGTCGGTCACGCTAAGAGCGTATCGGGTTCGGGCGGCGGGCTATTCCATGCCGGGCGGACCTCGGGGTGCTGCTCCCGCGACCAAAAGGTCGGTTGCCATGTGTTCCCGAGCACCCCTTACGCGAGGCAGGCCATACTGCTACTGGGGATCGAGTTCGACTTCAATTCGCAAGAACGCGAGGAGGCCTTGCTTTGAGTGACATGACTCCCGGCGGCCATGCCATCGAGACCCTTCAGGTAGAGGAGCGCCGGTACCAGCCGGACCCGGCGTTCAGCAAGCAGGCCAACGCCAAACCCGACATCTACGGCAGGGGTTTCGACGAGTTCTGGACCACGGAGTCGAAGCGCATCACCTTCTTCGAGCGCTGGAACAGGCTCTACGAGTGGAAGCCGCCCTACGCCAAGTGGTTCCTGGGCGGCAAGCTGAACGTCTGCTACAACTGCGTCGACCGCCACGTCGAGGCGGGGCTCCAGGACAAGGTCGCCTATTTCTGGGAAGGTGAGCCGGAGGACGACCGCCGCCAGATCACCTTCGGACAGCTTCAGCGGGACGTCGTCCGCTTCGCCAACGCCCTCAAGAAGCTGGGCGTCAAGAAGGGCACCCACGTCGGGATCTACATGGGCATGATCCCCGAGCTGCCGGTCGCCATGCTCGCCTGCACGCGGATCGGAGCGCCTTTCACCGTCGTCTTCGGGGGCTTCAGCGGCGAGTCCCTGTCCGGGCGGATGAACGATATGCAGTGCGAGCTGCTCATCACCCAGGACGAGGGCTGGCGCCGCGGCAACAGGGTGCCGCTCAAAGCCAACGCGGACGCCGCGCTCGACACCTCGCCCTCGGTGAAGCGCTGCGTGGTCGTCAAGCGGACCGGCGGCGACGTCCACATGCTGCAGGGTCGCGACGTTTGGGCGCACGAGGTGCAGAAGGACGCGAGTGACGATCCGAAGACTTGCGCGTGCGAGCCCATGGATTCAGAAGACCTTCTCTACCTGCTCTACACCAGCGGCACGACCGCCAGGCCCAAAGGCATCATCCACACCACCGCCGGCTACCTGGTCGGCGTCGCGGCGACGCACCACTACATCTTCGACGTCAAGCCGAACTCCATCTACTGGTGCGCCGCCGACATCGGCTGGGTCACCGGCCACAGCTACATCGTCTTCGCGCCACTTGCCAACGCAACCACCGGGATCGTGTACGAGGGCACGCCGGATTTCCCCGACAAAGACCGCTGGTGGAAGATCGTCGAGCGCTACAAGCCGGACATCCTCTACACGGCGCCGACGACCATCCGCACCCACATGAAGTGGGGACCCGAGTACGCGCAGAAGCACGACCTCAGCTCGCTGCGAGTGCTGGGCACCGTTGGCGAGCCGATCAACCCAGAGGCCTGGGTCTGGTACCGCGAGCACATCGGCGGCAACCGCACCCCGGTCGTCGACACGTGGTGGCAAACGGAGACGGGGATGATCCTGATCACGCCCCTGCCTGGCATCACGACGCTCAAGCCAGGCTCTGCCACCAAGCCCTTTCCGACGATCGATGCGACCGTCTACAACAACGAGGGCCACGAGGTACCGCCCGGCGGCGGCGGCTACCTGGTCATCCGCAAGCCGTGGCCCGCGATGCTGCGCGGGATCTACGGCGACCCGGAGCGCTACCAGGAGACCTACTGGAGCCGCTGGAAGGACACCTACTTCGTCGGTGACGGTGCGCGCATCGACGAGGACGGCGACTTCTGGCTGCTCGGCCGCGTCGACGACGTGATGAACGTATCCGGGCACCGCATCTCGACGATCGAGGTGGAGAGCGCGCTCGTCAGCCATCCCGCGGTCGCCGAAGCCGCGGTCGCCGGGCGCAACGACGCGCAGACGGGGCAGGCGATCGTCGCGTTCGTGACGCTGAAGGGCGGCCAGGACGGCTCGCCCCAGATGCTGAAGGAGCTGCGCGATCACGTCGGCAAGGTGATCGGCAAGTTCGCCGCGCCCGCCAACATCGTCTTCGCGCCGGAGCTGCCGAAGACACGGTCGGGCAAGATCATGCGCCGGCTCTTGCGCGACGTCTCCGAGAACCGCCCGCTCGGCGACACGACGACGCTGGCCGATCCTGCGGTGGTGGCCGAGATCGCCCGCCGGGGCAAGGAGGAAGCCTCCAAGGACGAGGCCTAGCCTCAAACTGTCGCAGTGACCGCCGAGCTCGCCGTCGCCGAACGACCGGCGGCGCAGACCGCGGTCTCTCCCAGGCGGCGCCGCCGGCGACTGCCCCTCCTGAACCTCGCGGGCGCGCTGGTCGTGTCCGCGGTGGTGCTGTACGTCTCATTCTTCCCGGCGCCTGGACTGCCGGCTCTTGGACCCGCGTTCAACCCCACGACCGGCGCGTGGACCATCGCCGCGGACGCGCAGGTCACCGACCGGATGCTCCACCTTCGGGGGTTGCAGCGGCCGGTGCGGGTCGTGCTGGAGAAAGACGGCACGGCACACATCAGCGCGCAGAACGACCACGACCTCTTCCTGGCGACCGGATACGTGCACGCCCGATTCCGCCTCTTCCAGATGGACCTCATGCGACGGCAGGGCGCCGGCCGTCTGTCGGAGATCGTCGGCAAGGTCGCCCTGGACGTGGACCGGTTCGAGCTCCAGCTCGGCCTGCTGCGCACCGCGCAGCTGGAGTGGAAGCAGCTTTCCGCCGATGATCCCTCGCGGGACGCCCTGCTTGCGTACGCACAGGGCGTGAACGACCGCATCGAGGAGGCCAGGGGCACGCACCAGCTCGATGCGATGTTCAAGCTGCTCGGCTACGAGCCTCAACCCTGGACGCCTGTCGACTCGCTGCTCGTCAAGGGCGACATGACGCAGACGCTGAACTTCACCGACACGCCGCTCGTGATGGCGTTGCTGAACAGGTCCCTCGGCGCCGACCTGACCTCGGAGTGGTTTCCGGTCCTGCCGCCGAACCAGCAGGCCCCCTATGACCTCGGCCCGTATCCCAGGCCATCGGCGCCACAGCGCATCGCACCCATGCAGGTGGCGCCCGAGCTGCTCACCGGCGCGCTGCCGCTTTACGAACGGCTCGCGGCTTTGCCTGAAGGCCTTGTCTCGAGAGGCGGCGCCAGCAACAACTGGGCGGTCGCCGGCGCGAAGAGCACGAGCGGCGGCGCGCTGCTCGCCGGGGACCCGCACCTGCATCTGACGCTGCCCGCGATCTGGTTCCAGCTCACGATGGACTCACCCGGCGTCCACGCCGCGGGAGTCAGCATCCCCGGGACCCCGGTCGTGCTGATCGGCCACAACGAGGACATCGCCTGGAGCCTGACCGACGCGCAGAACCAGCAAACGTTCTTCTACGTCGAGAAGGAGGACTCGGCGCACCCCGGCATGTACTTCTGGAACGGGGGGTGGAAGCAGTACACGAAAGTCTCGTACGAGATCCCTGTCCTCCGCGGTGCCACCGAGCATCTCGACGTGAAGTGGAGCGTGCACGGACCGGTCATCTCGGAGCGCGGGCAGACGACATCGGTCTGGTGGGCGGGCAACCTGCCGTCCCAAGACCTCGGGGTGTTGCTCCAGATCGACCGTGCAGGCAACTGGGACGAGTTCCGCAACGCATTGCGCGGCTGGTACTCGCCAACCCACAACTTCGTGTATGCCGACGACAAAGGCAACATCGGTCTGATCTCGGCGGGTTATTACCCGCTGGTCGCCAAGGGCCAGCCGTGGCTGCCGATGCCGGGCACCGGTGAGTACGACATCACCGGCACGATCCCGTTCGACGAGATCCCCCAGGTCTACAATCCGCCAGACAACATCGTCTGGTCGGCCAACCAACGCCAGGTGACGCGCGACTACCCGTACTACATCGGGACGGCGGCGAACTTCTTCGATGCCGGGTATCGCGCCAACGAGATCCGCCGCGTCTTGAGCCAGAAGAACAAGCTCAGCGCGGGCGATATGCAGGCGTTGCAGACCGACACGCGTGATTTCCTGGCCGCCCAGATCGTGCCGGTGCTTCTGCGGTCGCTCTCCAAAACGCAGCTCAGCGGGCAGGAAACAAAGGCTGTGGGGCTGCTTCAGGGCTGGGACTACCGCATGGAGACCGACTCGGCGGCCGCCACCGTCTGGAGCGACTTCTGGGATCGCTACCTGGACGAGACGTTCCGGCCGTGGTGGAAGTCCCGCGCCGTCAAGGTCGACATGCAGGAAGTACGGGAGGCGCTGGGCCAGAACC
>WNGB01013904.1_pt1 | contig 10806 bp, 10 predicted proteins | sample 5400681 | NCBI WGS metagenome assembly WNGB01 (sample SAMN13153367, study PRJNA577476) | soil metagenome | isolation source: 115 cm soil or saprolite under grassland replicate 2 | place: USA:California | collected 2016-06-15 | reverse complement strand
GGGGACGGGCTCGTCCAGCGGAAACGTCTCGATGTTGGGGACGACCCAGAGGGCCACGCGGGCACCGCCCGGCCAGGTGATCTTCGGCCGGCGGTTGATCGGCACATAGGGAAACGGCCCGGAGCGCCCGGGCTTCACCGCGGCTGCACCACGGTGTCGATGAGCGCGAGCTTGCCTTCCTTCACGACCTCGAGGCCACGCTCCAGGGCGGGACGGATGTCGTCGGCATCGAGGATGGGGCCGTCGCCGTAGAGGCCAAAGCTCTTCGCCAGCATGGCGAAGTCGGTGGCCGGTCGTTCCAGGCTGACACCCACTCCCACATTGTCGAGCGAGCGCTGCCGCATGTTGGTGATGGTGAGCTGGTGGCCGACGTCCTGATAGTAGGAGCGGTTGTTGAACATGACCATGAGCATGGGGATGTCGTGGTGCGCCGCGGTCCACAGCGACCCCGGCGTGTAGAGCAGGTCGCCATCGTTCTGTATGCTGACGCAGATCTTGCCGGTCCCCCGGAACGCGAGTGCCACCCCCATGGCCACGCCCATTCCCGTGCCCGTGCCCCCACCGCCGGCGATGCATCGCGCTCCGTCGGTCATGTCCCATAGCCGTCGCTCCCAGCCGCTCAACGAGCCATGCGCCAGAACCCAGTCCTGGTTCCGTACCGCCTCCCAGATCTCGGCGGCCAGGCGAGCTGTGGAGGTGGGCTTCTGTGACCACCAGCGCTCTTTCACGTCCGTACGGAGCCGCGCGTCGGTGGCCGCATGGATCTCGCGAGCCCTGGCCGTTCGCTCGGCGACGTGCCGGCCGACGTCGCTCCGGCACAACCGGGCCAGCTCGCGGAGGACGGTCGGCCCGCTGCCGAGGATGGCGACATCCACGGGCAGGAGCCGGCCATAGCTACTGGCCCAGCTCTTGATCCCGTAATCCTGCAGGCCCACGCGAACGAGCTTGATCCCCTCCGCGATCACGCTCTCGGAGCGCCGACCGTATCCCGCCCGTCCTCGCGGCAGGCCCATGGGAACGCTCGCGGCTTCAGGCGCCGGTCGCTTCAGCGCTGCTTCGAGGTCCTTGACGCCCACGGCCAGGACGAGATCGGCCTCCTTCAGCACGTCGTCTCTCGCCGCGGTGAGGTTCAGGGGATGAAGGTTTGACAGATTGAATGCCGCGCCCTGCTCGATCACCGGAATTCCGAGCACCTCGCTCAGGGACTGCAGCGCATCCGACCCGTCGGGGCTCCGTCCCAGGCCCTCGACCAGCAGCACCGGCCGGCGGGCATGCACGAGCAGCTTCGCGGCTTCGGCGATCGCCTCCGGATCCCCGGCCGGAGAGGCCGGCGGGCGGTACCGACGGAGATCCGGGAGCGGGAAGTCGTCAGGAAGTCGGCTCTCTTGCAGCTCCACGTCGAGGCACAGATAGACCGGCCCTCGGGGCTCTGTCATCGCGATCTGATGGGCGCGGAGCATCGATTCGGCGACGCTGAGCGCTCCCTGCGGCTGATCGTCCCACTTCACGTAGTCCCGGACGATCTGGCCCTGGACCTGCGCGGTGTGAATCCAGTCGATCCAGGGTCTTCGATGCGTGGAGTCGAGGGGGCCGGTGCCGCCGATGATGATCATCGGGACCTGATTGAGCCACGCTTCGTAGATCGCCTTGCTCGCGTGCTGCAGGCCGACGATGTTGTGAACGAGCACAGCCTGCGGCTTCCCCGTCGCCAGGTAATAGCCTTCGGCCATGGCGACCGCGATCTCTTCATGGCTGCAGGCGATGACCTCGGGCGCGGTGTTGCCGCCGTAGGTCACCAGCGACTCGTGCATCCCCCGGGTCGTCGCGCCGGGGTTCAGCGTGACGTACTCGACGCCCAGCTGATGCAGCAGATAGACGACAAGGTCGGAGACGTATTCCGGTCGTTGGAGTGCCATCACTTGCCCTTCAGCTTGACGTCCTCGTAGGGCGCGGAGAAACCGTAGTTGGGCATGAGCCCGAGGCCCGACTCCTCGACGCGCGGGCCGACGCCGTGCAGGAACGCGAAGTCCCAGATCGGCGCGAACACCGCCCGCTCGTGGATCATCTGCTGAATCTTGTGCAGGAGCGCCTCGCGCTTGCCGCGGTCGAGCTCCACCGCCTGCTCGCGGAAGAGCCCGTCGATGTCGGGATAGCTCCCGTGCACGTACATGCCGCCCGAGATGGCGAAGGCCTCCAGCCAGGTCGCCGCGTTCCCCGAGGCGCCGGCGAAGAGGTAGAGGACGTTCCGGTACTTCTTCTCCGCCACGCCTTTGAAGTACGCGGCTCGCTCCAGCGGGCGCAGCTTCAGCTGGATTCCCACGGCCCTGAAGTTCGTGAGCATGGCCTCGCCCCACGGGCAGACCTGAAGGTCACAGAAGAAATCGCCCGCGTCGAAGCCGCTCGGATACCCGGCCTCGGCGAGAAGCCGCTTGGCCCGGGCCGGGTCGTAGGGATAGGGCGGGGCCGGCCAGTAGAACTCGAAGCTCGACGGCACCATGCTTCCGGTGATCTTCGAGGACCCGAGCGTCGCGGCCTCGTTGAGCGTCTTTCGGTCGAGCGCCAGGTTGGCGGCCAGGCGCACGCGCTTGTCGTGCCAGGGCGATTTCGGATCCCACTGATCGGAGAGGCTCAGCCAGTGATTGGACGGGAACACGGCCTTGATGGCGAGGCCTTGTGTGCGCTTGACGTCCTCGGCCAGCTCGCCGCTGACGAGATAGATGACGTCGGCCTCGCCGCGCTTGAGGGCGGCCAGGCGCGTGGCGTGGTCGGGGACCGTCCGGAGGACCAGGCGCTTGACGTGCGGGGTCTTGCGCCAGTACTGGTCGAACGCTTCGAACACGAGCTCGACGCCCGGGGTGAACGACACGAACTTGTAGGGGCCGGCGCCGATGGGCGCCTTCTTGAAGCCGTCGTCGCCGACCTTCTCGACGTACTTCTTCGGCACGATCCAGCCGGCCCCGGTCGTGCGGGTCCCGTAGTACGTCATGAAGTCCGGCCACGGCTGCTTGAGCCGGAACCGAACGCGCCCGGGATCGGGTGTCTCGACCGCCGCGACCTTTTCCTTGAGCGTCCTGGCGAAGATGCCCCGGTAGCGCTCGAACGAGAACTTCACGTCCTCGGCGGTCATGCCGTCGCCGTTGTGGAACTTCACGCCCTTGCGCAGGACGAACTCGTAGACGAGCCCGTCCGGCGACACGCTCCAGGATTCCGCGAGACAGGGCGCCATGCTCTTGCCTGGCATCGGCTTCACCAGCGCGTCGTGGATCGCGTAGAGGATCATGAACGGGGTGCCCTGGATGCTCTCGGCCGGGTCGAACCAGGTCGGCACGAGGGTCGTGTGCACGCCCCAGGTCACCTGCCCCTCGGGGGCGGCGTCGACCGGCGTGGTGGCGACGAGGGCGGTGAGGGCAACGAGCAGCGATACGAGGAGCCTCATGGCTGTCCTCCTCTGGATCCTGGCCGGAGCGTACGTTCGGGCCACCGCGAAGTCAACGCGGCTGGCCACCGAGGGTGGGGGTGATATCGTGGTGATATCAAAACAGGGGGACCGCCGATGGCCCAGGTCGTGATCCGGAAGATCGACGACGATGCGATGGCGCGGCTGAAGGCGCGGGCGCGCCGCAAGGGCGTCTCGCTCGAACAGGAGCTCCGTACCATCCTGATCGAAACGGCGCGCCTGGACGAGGCCGGATTCCGAGGACGCGCCGCCGCCTTTCGGCGGAAGCTGGCCGGCCGGCGGCACAGCGACAGCACGAAGCTGATCCGTGAGGGTCGCGATCGATGACCATCGTCGTCGACGTCAGCATCGCGGTGAAGTGGGTCATCCCGGAGGTGCTGAGCGACCGGGCCGAGACGGTTCGTGACCAGGCCGACCGCCTGCTCGCGCCTGATCTCTTACTTCCCGAGGCCGCCAACGCGCTCTGGAAGAAGCTGATCCGGCGAGAAATCACGGCGCGTGAGGCCGCCCAGGCCATCGATCTCCTGATGGCCAGCGGCCTCGATCTGCGGCCGTCGGGCCCGTTGCTGGGCCGCGCGCTCGCCCTGGCCCGGCGATTGCGCCATCCCGTCTACGACTGCCTCTACCTGGCACTGGCGCAGGCCGAGCATGCCACGCTCGTCACCGCAGATCAGCGCTTGCTCGCGCGCGTCGCAAAGGGTAGAACGCGGGTGGCCGTGGTGGATCTGGCCAGGCTGTAGTACCGCCGCATCCGCCTCGGGAAAGGATCTCTCATGGCACTCCGGATCGTGGGACAGTCGATCGGACGCCTTGACGGCGCCGACAAGGTCAGTGGCGCGGCCCGGTATTCGGCGGATGTGACGCTTCCAGGCCTCGTCTGGGGAAAGGCGCTTCGCAGCCCGCTGGCGCACGCGCGGATCGTCCGCATCGACACGTCGAAGGCCCGCGCCGTGCCCGGCGTCCTGGCCGTGCTCACGGCGGCGGATCTGCCCGACATCCTGGTGGGGCGGCGCATGTTCGACATGCCGATGCTGGCGCGGGATCGCGTCCGGTTCATCGGCGAGAAGGTGGCGGTCGTCGCGGCGCTCGATCCCGACATCGCCGAGGAGGCCGTCGCGCTCATCGACGTCGAGTACGAGGACCTGCCGGCGATCGTCGATCTCGTTGCTGCCGTCGAGGCCGGCGCGCCGACCGTGCACGAGAACCCGGGCGCCTACGAGGGCGCGCCGGCCGAGCGGCCCCACCCGAACGTCCAGTCCGTGCTCCGCTTCAAGCTGGGCGACGTCGAGGCCGGCTTCCGGGACGCTGATCGGATCTTCGAGCACACCTTCCGCACGCAGCTCGCGCATCACGGCTACATCGAGCCGCACGCCGGCGTCGTGGCGATCGACGAGGCCGGGCGCGTCCAGGTGTGGGCGTCGAACAAGATGCCCTACCGGCTGAAGGAGCTCATGTCCCACGCGCTCCAGCTTCCCAAGGAGCGGATCCGCGTGAACCTCACGCCCATCGGCGGCGACTTCGGCGGCAAGGGGTCGCTGATGGATCTGCCGCTCGCGTATCACCTCGCGCGCGTGACGGGCCGGCCGGTCAAGATGGTGATGCGCTACGCGGAGGAGCTGATGGCGGGCAACCCGCGCCACCCCTCCGTGATCACGCTCCGCACGGGCGTGAAGAACGACGGCCGGATCGTCGCGCGTCAGGTGAAGGCGCTCTTCAACGGCGGCGCCTACGCCGCCTTCAAGCCGGCGCCGAGCGTGAACCTGGGCGGCGCCGGCATGGGCGCCGGCGTCTACCGGATCCCAAACTTATTGATCGAATCGCTCTGCGTGTACACCAACAACATCCCCTGCGGGCACGCGCGCTCGCCGGGGGAGCCTCAGATGGTCTTCGCCGGCGAGTCGCACATGGACATGATCGCCGAGGAGCTCGGGCTCGATCCCGCCGCGCTCCGGCGGCGGAACCTGCTGCAGGACGGTGATCGGCTCGCCAACGGCCACCATCTCGAGCACGTGCGCGCCAAGGAAACGCTCGAGGCCGCGCTGGAGGCGAGTCACTGGGCGGCGCCGAAGGCGCCGTGGATCGGCCGCGGCGTGGCCATGACCCATCGCCACATCGGCGTCGGGTTCACGAACGCCCGCGTGCGCCTCGAGACCAAGGGCACGGTGACCCTGCTGATCGGGCTGCCCGACACCGGAACGGGCGCCCACCTCGTGCTCCGGCAGGTCGTGGCGGAGGTGCTCGATCTCTCGATCGACGAGGTGCAGGTCGAGCTCGTCACCACCGACGTCTTCGAGACCGACTCCGGCGTGGGCGGCAGCCGGGTCACGCACACGGGGGGGCAGGCGGCTTATCACGCGGCGGAGCAGCTGCAGGAGCTGATCGCCGCGGAAGCGGCGAAGCTCGGAGCGCCGGACGCCTCGCTGGCGACGATCGCGCAGGCCGTGGCGCGCGAAGGCCGGACCCTCGAGGCCTCGTACTTCTACGACGCGAAGGCTCATGCCGCCGTCACCTCGTTCACCGCCCAGGTGGCGGAGGTCGCCGTCGATCCCGCGACGGGGCAGGTGACCGTGCGCCACTTCACGACGACGCACGACGTCGGGACCGTGATCAACCCCATCGGGCATCAGGGACAGATCGAAGGCGGGCTCGTCCAGGGCCTCGGCTACGCGCTCATGGAAGAGATGCCGACCGAGGACGGCCGGATCGGCACCCTCAACCTGGGCGACTTCAAGCTGCCGACGGTCGGCGACATTCCCCCGCTCACGACCGTGCTCCTGGAAGATCCGGTCGGGCCGGGGCCGTTCCGCGCCAAGGCCATCGGCGAGGGGAGCATCAGCGCGGTCGCTCCCGCGATCGCCAACGCCGTCGCCGATGCCTGCGGCGTGCGCATCATGGATCTACCGATCACGGCCGAGAAGGTTTACTGGGCACTCCGCCGGAAGGAGCAGCCGTCATGACGCGCACGGTTCGTCTCGCGGTGAACGGCACGGCTCACGAGGTGGAGGTTCCCGCGTATCGGACGCTCCTCGATTGTCTCCGGAACGATCTCGGGCTCACCGGCTCCAAGGAAGGGTGCGGCGTGGGCGTCTGCGGCGCGTGCACCGTGCTGCTCGACGGCAAGATGATCAGCTCCTGCATCGCGCTCGCCGTCTTCGCCGACGGCCGCGAGGTCACGACCATCGAAGGTCTTGCCGAGGACGAGCGTCTCCATCCCGTCCAGCAGGCGTTCATGGATGCCGGGGGCTTTCAGTGCGGCATCTGCACCCCGGGCCAGGTCGTGGCGGCCAGAGCGCTGCTCGACACGATCCCGCACCCGAGCGATGCGGAGATCCGGGAGTGGATGCTCGGCAATCTGTGCCGGTGCACCGGCTACTACAAGATCGTCGAGTCGATCCAGGCCGCGGCACAGCAGGAGCGATCGTGAACGCGTTCGAGTATCGCGCCCCGCGTGCGCTCGACGAGGCCCTCGCCATCCTCCAAGAGTTCGGCGACGACGCCCGGGCGGTCGCGGGCGGCACCGCCCTCGTGACCATGATGAGGCAGCAGCTGGTCCGCCCGGGTTGCCTGGTGAGCCTCCGCGACATCCCGGGACTCGGCGGGATCGAGGCGACGAACGGGGTGGTTCGGCTCGGGGCCCTGGTCACGCATCGCGAAGCGGAGCTCTCGCCGTGGCTCGGCGAGCGCCTTCCCGTTCTCGCGGAAACGTTCCGGCGCGTGGGGACGGTCCGGATCCGCCACATGGCCACCGTCGGCGGCGCGCTGGCGCACGCCGATCCGAATCAGGATCCGCCCGTCACGCTCCTGGCGCTCGATGCCCGTGTCGACATCCGCCGAGCCGGCGGCCGGCGCGAGCTGCCGCTCGGAGAGTTCTTCCGCGACTACTACGAGACCGCGCTCGAGCCGGGAGAGCTCGTCGCCGGCATCACCGTCCCGCTGCTCCCGGCGGCGAGCGGCGCCAGCTACGTCAAGTTTCTCCCACGCACCGCCGATGACTACGCGACGGTGGCGGTCGCCGCCACCGTGACCCTGGAGCCGGATGGCGAGCGCTGCCGCGAGGGGCGGATTGCGCTGGGTTCGGTCGCGGCGACACCGCTGCGAGCACGAGCGGCGGAGACGCTGCTCTCCGGGGAGCGGCTCGACGAGCGCGTGCTGCGCGCTGCCGGCGAGGCGGCTGGGGGTGCTACGGATCCGCTGAGCGACCACCGGGGATCGGCCGCGTACAAGCGCGAGATGACGGTGGTGATGGTGGGGCGGGCGCTCACGCAGGCGTGGGACGCGGCGCGGCGCGCGGTGCGCTCCCCGCGATGACCTTCACCCAGGAGTGCGTGATCCCCGTGGCTCGCGAGCGCCTGTGGGATTTCCTGATGGACGTGCCGACGGTCGGCCGCTGCGTTCCGGGCCTCGAGAGCATCGAGGCCGTGGACGGCAGCGCCTACACGGGTGGTCTCAAGATCCAGGTCGGTCCCATCCGCCTGTCGCTCCAGGGCACCATCACGGTCGAGGAGCAGGACCGGAACGCGTGGCAGGCGCGCATGCGCGCCGAGGCCAACGACCGGCGGATGGGCGGAGGGATTCGCGCCCGGATGAGCCTCACGCTGGCTCCGGCCGAGCAGGGGACGCGTCTGCGCGTGGAGACCGACCTCGCCGTGCTCGGCAAGATCGGAGAGTTCGGTCAGCCCATCATCAGGAAGAAAGCCGACACCCTCCTCGAGGAGTTCGTCCGCAACATCGGATCCGCGCTCGCCGCTTGCTAGACGGGTTCGGTGCGGCCCCAGACCACGGCCAGGACCGTGGCCCTCTGGGGTGTCCGGTTTGCGGACGCGCCCTGACGGCGCTATCGTCAGCCAGCCGATGAAGGAGGAGTCGATGGCTGGCACCGACGGGAGCCTGGGCGGCCTGGTCGACGTCGACCGGGGTATGGTGAGCCGCGAGATCTTCGTGAACGAGGAGATCTACCAGCGGGAGCTGGAGCAGGTCTTCGCCCGGGCCTGGCTCTTCGTCGGGCACGAGAGCCAGATCCCGCGGCCGGGCGACTTCATCGCGTCCTCCATGGGCGAAGAATCGGTGATCCTGTGCCGCGACAGCGCCGGCCGGATCCACGTCTTCCTGAACTCCTGCCGGCACCGCGGCATGAAGGTCTGTCGGTACGACGAGGGCCACACCGTCGAGTTCCAGTGTCCGTACCACGGGTGGAGCTACGCCACCGACGGGTCACTGGTCGGCGTTCCGTTCGCGAAGGACGCCTACGGGCCACAGCTCGACCGGGAGCGCTGGGGACTCGTCGAGGTCGCCCAGATGGAGAATTACAAGGGGACGGTCTGGGCCACCTGGGAGTCCTCGGCGCCTCCGTTCCTCGACTACCTCGGGGGCTACAAGCTGTACCTCGACCTCTTGCTCGACGCCTGGGACGGCCGCGAGGGTGGCACCGAGGTGATCGGCGGGATCCACAAGTGGCGCATCCCGTGCAACTGGAAGTTTCCGGCCGAGAACTTCTCCGGCGATCGGTATCACAACGTGAGCCACCGCTCGGTGGACATGGTCGGCATCGGCCCCAGCGGCAAGGGCCGTCGCGACATGCAGGAGCGCAACGAGTCGCGCTGGCTCGACGTGACCTTTCCGGACCTGGGGCACTCGATGATCGCGTTCCTGCGCAATCACGACGCCCCGATCGCCCCGGCGTATCAGGACGCCCCGACCGTCGCCGACTACTTCCGGCGCTGCGAGGAGGATCGCCAGCGCCGCCTCGGGCAGTACTGGCGGCTCTTCGGTGGCCCCGGCACGGTGTTTCCCAACGCCTCGCCGCTCGCTCGCCAGCCGCGCACGCTCGCCGTGTGGCACCCGCGCGGGCCGCACCTCACCGAGTGCTGGCGGATCTATCTGGTCGACGCCGACGCCCCGCCGGAGGTCAAGGACTTCCTGCGCCACTACTACATCCGCTACTCGGGGCCGTCGGGGCTGACCGAGCAGGACGACATGGAGAACTGGAACTACGCCCATGCCGCGAGCCGCGGCACCATCGCCCGGCAACATCCCTACAACTACGAGATGGGCCTGGGGCGCGCGACGGGCGCTTTCGAGGATCACGGCCTCAGGCTGCCGGGCCTGATCAGCGACGTGACGACGGCGAACGCCAGCGAGAACAACCAGCGCGGCTTCTACGGTCGCTGGCGTCAGTTCATGGAAGCCGGTAGCTGGAAGGACCTCGTCACGCCGTGAGCGCCGACGCGCTCGCGCTGACCCGGCTCCTCGTCAAGGAAGAGGTCGAGGAGTTCCTGTACCGCGAGGCGGAGCTGCTGGACGAGCGACGATACGAGGAGTGGCTCGACCTCTTCACCGACGACGCCCACTACTGGATGCCCATGCGCCGGAACGTTCCCGCGGACGAGGCCCAGCACGAGTTCACCCGCTCAGGCGCCGACGTGAACTGGTTCGACGAGGGCAAGGACACGCTCACGCGGCGCGTGAAGCAGATTCGCACCGGCATCCACTGGGCCGAGCAGCCGCCCTCCCGGATCTGTCACATGGTCTCGAACGTCCAGATCCTGTCGATGAGCGCCGCCGAGGCCGTGCCGAGGGAGGTCGCCGTCAAGAGCCGCTTCCTCATCTACCGTAACCGCGTCGAGACGGAAACCGATCTCCTGGTCGGCAAGCGCGAAGACCTGCTGCGCCGCGAGAACGGCAGCTGGAAGATCGCCCGGCGCAAGATCGTCCTCGACCAGAGCGTGCTCCTCGTCAAGAACCTCACGTTCTTCTTCTGAGCGGGAGGCCACTATGAGCGGCAAACGTCACCTCGCTCTCGGATGCGTCCTGGCCGTGATGCTCGTCGTGGGGGGAAGACTCGTCGAGACCGCGGCGGCCCAGCCCAAGCCGGAAGGCGAGATGCGCTGGGCGCTCTACGTGACACTGGCGCCGGTCTGGTTCGATCCCGCCGAGGTGCTCGGACAGATCACCCCGTTCTGGGTGCTCTACGCGATCCACGACGCGCTCGTCAAACCCATGCCGGGCAACCTCCTGGCGCCGAGCCTGGCGGAATCGTGGACGATGAGCGCCGATCAGCGGGTGTACGAGTTCAAGCTGCGCGAGGGCTTGAAGTTTCACAACGGTGACCCGTTCACCGCCGAGGACGTGAAGTTCAGCTTCCATCGCACCAAGGGCGCCAAGATCCTCAAGGAGAAGGCCCGCGAGGTGGCGATCGTCGATCCGTACCGGGTCCGCTTTCATCTGCACGAGCCGTTCCCCGATTTCATGGCGTTCTACGGGACGCTGGTGAGCTGCGCGGGCTGGGTCGTGCCGAAGAAGTACGTCGAGAAGGTCGGGGACGACGGCTTCAAGAAGCACCCGATCGGGCT
>WNGB01013902.1_pt1 | contig 10807 bp, 9 predicted proteins | sample 5400681 | NCBI WGS metagenome assembly WNGB01 (sample SAMN13153367, study PRJNA577476) | soil metagenome | isolation source: 115 cm soil or saprolite under grassland replicate 2 | place: USA:California | collected 2016-06-15 | reverse complement strand
TCGTCGGCCCGAACTTCGACATGCACTCCGTCGAGGGAATTCCGCTCCTGGGCCTGCCGCCGCCGCGGCTCTCGCACTCGTCGAAGCTGCTCAAGCGGACGTTCGGTGCGACGGCGTCTGCGCTCGCCGTCGTCGCTGCGGTCACGACCTCTGCGATGAGGAATGCGCCGAGGAGACCGAGGAGATCGGCGAGGAGCAGCATGCGTCGCACGAGCCAACCGCGACGGCGCACGGTCGCTGTGCGGCGGCGATGGTCGAGGATCTGGAGCGTTCGCTCGTCGATCGACGCGTTCAGCTCGTCGTAGAACTGCACGCTCTGAAACAGAGCGGTACGTTCGGTCGCGTTCATGATCGGACCGGGTCGCGCGCGTAGAGCGATCCCGCGATCACGTTGCGGATCGCGTCCGCGCTCGCGCCGATCGACTCCTGCCACTCGCCGTGGCGAAGCAGCCTGAGCTTGCGCTCGCGCAGGCGGACGTGCACGAGCGGAACGTCTTGTTCCTCGGCCCAGCCAGAAACTGCCTCTGCCTCGACAGGGTCGTCGACGACGACGGCATCGGGCGCGAGCGCGCGCAGCAAGCCGACCGGATCGCCACGACGGGCGGGGAAGCCGTGCACCTCGGCGATCTCGTCGAGGGACGACGAGATCGCCTCGTAGAGCAACGGCACGCTGTAGAGCACCGCCACCAGCGGCTCCCGCGCGCCTCGAGCGGTCATTGCACTTCGCCGACGCTTGCGCGTTCGATCTGCGCGACGCGGTAGTAGTCGGCCGCCTCACGCCGCGAGCCGAGCCCGAGTTTCTCGAGGATGTTCTGCACGTGTCGCTTGACGGTGAACTCGGAGATGGTCAGCTCCGAGGCGATCTGGCGGTTGCGTGCGCCGCGGGTGATGTACTCCAGGACCTCGAGCTCCCTCGACGAGAGAGTCGAAAGGCGATTGCGCGTTTCCTCGCAGCCGCGGAAGTGGTGGATCGCCTCGATCATCAGCGTCGTGAGATCGCGCGACAGGGGCGCTTCCCCGTCGGCCAGACCTTGCAGCGAGCGGACGAGGCCTTCCGGCGAGATGTCCTTGCGGAGATAGCCGCTCGCGCCGGCGCGGAGCGCCGCGAGGACGCCTTCGCGCGTCGGCTCGAAGCTCCAGACGATCGCTCTGACGCAGGAGTTCGCTTCGATCCACTCGACGGCCCCAACCCCGCCGATGGGTGGAAGGTCGGCATCGATCAGGGCGATCTCGGGTGGCGAGGTCGCAAGCGCGCTCTGCACCTCGCCAAGGTTCAGCGCCTCCGCGACTCTGTACTCGCCCTCCCGCTGCAGCACAGTGCGGACGCCGGCGCGGAAGATCGCGAGGGGGTCGGCGACGAGGATCTTCGGTCGGTTCACGGCACGCCTGCCCGTTCGCGAGCCGCGGGACGGTCGTAGTAGTCCGCCGACCCGTAGCCATAGCCGTACCCGTCCTCGCTCTCGGCTCCGGTGAGGACGAAGCCAAGTTTCTCCGCCGGGCTCGCGTCGAGCGCGCGCCGCAGCTCGTTCAGGACCGGGCGACGCAACATGTCCATCCGGCAGACGACGAGCACCGCGTCGACATGCGCACTGAGCGACATCGGATCACCGACCTGCAGCGCCGGCGGCGTGTCGATCACGACCGTGTCGAACGGCTTCCGCAACTCCTCGAGCAGGCGCGCAATCGCCGGGGAGCCGGAGAACTCGCCCGGGTTCGGGGGCAGAGGGCCGGATCCGATCACGACGAGCTCCCCCCGCTTGATGCGGTGGCCGTTGCCATTCGCCGCCCCGTTGTTCGCTGCGACCGTTGCAGTGCCGTTCCTCTCGGGGACCGTGAACGCGAGCGGGACGAGCACGTCCGCGAGCTCGGCCTCGCGCAGCGCGATCTGCGTCACCCCCGGCCGGCCCTTCAGATCGAAGAACGTGCTGAGCGCGGGCCGCCTCAGATCGAGATCGACGAGCGCCACGCGACGGCCCGCACGAGCCAGCGCGATCGCAAGGTTCGCGCTCGTCGTCGACTTGCCCTCGCGCGCCAGCGCGCTCGTGACGAGGATCGTCCGTGGCCCGTTCGCCAGCCGTACGAAGTCGAGATTCGTGCGCAGCAGCCGGAAGGTCTCCGCCTGCGCGCCGTGCGGCTCGGCGAGCATGACGAGCTTGTCGTGCTTGCGGAGCCGCCGCGGTGGCTCCGGTACCCGTGCCAGCAGCGGCAACCCGACCCGCTCCTCGATCTCCCCCGACGAGCGGACACGCGTGTCGAGCGCTTCCCGCAGAAACGCGAGGGCGATGCCGAGCACGAGGCCGAGGACGAGCCCGAGGACGCCGTTTCGAACCGGTCGAGGCTGCACCTGGGTCGCGCTGTCCGCCGCCTTGACCGGTACCGCGTTCTTCGTCAACAGCGCCATCGTCGTGTCGAGCTGTGCGCGCTTCGCAACGAGCGCCTGATAGGCCGGCGACCCGATGTTGTGCGCCGCCGCCAACGCCTTGAGCTCGGCGTCGGCCTGCCGCTTCGCATTCGCGTACGGTGCCGTGTCGAGCCGCGCGCGGTACGCGGAGAACGCGTCCGCGTAGGCGGTGGCGAGACGGCGCGCCAGCTCCGGCCGATGGTCTTCAGCAGAGAGCTCGAGCAGGTCGGCGTTCGTCTTCGCCGTCGCGCTCGAGTGGCTCAGGAAATCGGCGACCGATCGCTTCAGGCCGGCACGACGCAAGGTGTCGCGTGCCACCGCGGGGACGCGCGCGAGGTCGGCCTGCGTCTGCGCGCGCCGGTCAGGACTCTGGTAGATCGTCGGGTCGTTGATGCCGCTCAGCGCCGTGACGACGTTCTGCGTCGGCAGCAGGACCTCCGCGCTCGCGCGATACATCGATCGTTGCTGCAGCGAGAACGCGACCGCGACGAGCGGGACGAGGATGACCGCCTGCAGGATGATCCACTTCCGCCGGCGCACGACACCCAGGTAGTCGCGCAGGGTCGTTCCCCGTATCGATGCCGCTGGCCCCGCTCCCCGAACGTCTTCGGACATCGCTCTCCCGTCCGATCGCGTTTCTCTCCGCAGCCGGGCAATGATGTCCCACTTTTGACATCGCTGCAATGGTCCTTTTTTGTCCGGCCGGTGCCGCCAGTCCCAAAAAACGCCCAGTTCCGGCTAGTTTCCAGAGCGGCCAACAGATTTGCGAACCACCAAAGTTGGTTCTCGGGCCCGGCGATTGGGAGCTGCGACGGCCGTTACCGGCCGAAAAGGCGTCCCCGCTTGTGCGTTGCCGGGCGCTTCGGCAGGGGAGCACCGGCGACGACGGCGCGCGGAGCCGCGACCGTCAGCCACGTCGCGAGGGCGGAATCCCCGATCGCCTGCGCCGCCGATTTCATCCCGATCGCACGCACGTCGGGGGCGTGCGCATCGCTCGCGACGAGGTGCGCGAGGTCGTGCTCGATCAGCTCGTCTGCCGCCGTGCGCGACCGGCGCCAGAGGCGTCCGTCGAGCGACGCGGCCGTGACCTGCACGAGCATGCCCTGCTCGACAAGCGGCCGCAGCCGCCCTGGCGTCGCCTCTTCGTTCCGTTCCGGGTGGGCGAGGATGACGTCGAAGCCTTTGCCGCGCAGCGCGAGCACCGTTGACTCGAGCTGCAACGGCCAACCACGGTACGGGCATTCGAGGAGGATGTAACTCCTGCCGGCGAGGGCGAAGCGCCCCAGCTCCTCGTCGTCGAGCAGCTCGAGGTGGTCGAGCGCGATCTCGCCGCCGGTCAGTATCTCGAGCTGGACCCCCTCGACGACGAGGGCGTCGCGGAGCGCCGCCACCGCTCGCTCCATCTCGGCTGCGGTCGTCGGGTAGTCGTCACGCACGTGCGGCGTCGCGACCACGGTCGTGATCCCTTCCTCGACGGCGGCCTGTGCCATCGCAACGCTCTCCGCGAGCGTTGCGGCGCCGTCGTCGAGCGGGAGGATGTGCGTATGAATGTCGATCACGCGCCGCTACGGCGGGCCCTTCCTTTGACGTGTTCGCTTCGCGGCGGAGCTCACGAGATCTGGCGCGGCGGCGCTTGTGTTGAGCGCGAACGTAGCTCCGACCCAATCCGTGCGTCAGATGTGGAACGGGCCTCGCATGCTCCTCGCCGACGAAGCACGACCCAAGTAGGTCCTGATGCCAAGCATCTGCTCAGTTGTGCGCAGGAGCGAGTAATGAGTGAAGCCTGCACTCGATGTCGTCCCGGGGGCAACGCTGGGAGCGATGACGAGCGTCGGTATCTGATCGTCCTCGTCCCAGGTGAGGAAAACGGCTGTTGACCCGGAGCGATACTGGGCGCTCGCGAGCACTTGCGGCAAGAACTTCGAGAGCCAGGTGTCACCGTTTCGAATCTGCTTCCCGGTCGCACCTTCGGGCGCGGTCGGGCAGGAGTGCATGTCATCACAGATATTCGGCGTCACGAAGGTGAACTTCGCAGAGAGATTGAGCGGATAGGTGAGTGGGACGTCCCGTCTTACGCATTGTCGACGGCTCCTCGTGTAGTAGGCGGCAGGGTTGTGGCGAACGGCGTACAGGCCTGCGTCCGAGAGCCTGCAACGAGAGGGCATGGACTCCTCGAGTGCCCGCCAGTTGCCGCCGACCTGGGAGAAGATGCTCCGCACCGCGAGTCGGTGCGAAGATGGGTCTTCGTCGTCGGAAATCCCCTGGGTGCTACCTGAGGTCATCGCAATGTAGTTCGGCAGACTCGGACTCGACTCTGCGTAGAAGTTCGTCGCAACCCCGCACTGCTGTGCCACGCTGTTGATGTACGGCGCGATCGACGATCCGATGACGTCCGAGTAGCCTTTGTTCTCCATCACGATCCAGACGACATGCTTGTAACGTGCCGGCGGATTGGGACTCGCCCCGCACGGTTCACTCAACACGGCGCCCGCTCCGCGTGACGTCTTCTTGCCGGCCGATGCTGAACCAGCCGCGAGGCTGACCACTAAGACCCCTACTACCACGAAGAGGCCTGCCACGATCAGCACGGAAGCCCTCGCACGCGGGTCGCACCGAACGGCATTCACCTCAACGTTGTAGCAGGCAAGCGCAGAAAGCTCAGGCAGGTGCGGACGAGCGCGTTCGGAGCCACCTGTTTCTTTCGGACCTTGTAGTGCGACCTTGCTGCAGGCTTTCTACGACGGAGCCGCCCGATTCGAAAGAGCGCCGATGGAGTACGCGAAGGCGGCGACGGCGCACGCAACGTTGCTCTGCGACTTCGCCGACGAAGGGTTCTCCGCATCGTTACGGGCCGTCCCCCGCTCAGCAACCCATCGCCAGGAACGCCCGTGCAAGGGTCATGTGATGGCACTGTGGCGGCAGGCGGCAAGGCTCGCGATCCGAGAAAAAGGCGCATTTTGCGGCTTCCTAGCCCGCACCGCGCGAAGGGTGTTTCCCGCGAAAGACGACGGAAGAGGGGAGGTGGTGCGTAGCGCTCAGCTTACTCGCGCAGGTTTCCTTTTAACCTGTCTCACCCGTCCGGGTGAAGCTGACCATAGGAAGGACCTTTTGCACATGAATCGGATGTTTCTCGTACTCGCTGCCGTCTGCGCGACGGCCGCGCTCGCTGCCCCGGCGGCGTTCGCGGACAGCCCGCACTTCATCTCGGCCAGCGCGACCGTCGACAACAACGGCAACCTGGTCGCGACATTCAAGGAAGCCGGCCTGGGGAATAACGCGACGACCGCGGGAATCAGCCTGAACGCGGATGCCACCGCCGTCTATCAGTGCTTCAACGGCGGCGGCAACCATCCCAAGGCTGGAAACAAGGAGACCGTCTCCGGACCTGTCAGCAACAACGACACGTTCGATGTCCGGCACGGTTCGACCAGTGGCAGCATCTCCGTCGGCCCGCCCGGGCCCGGCAGCTTCGGCTGCCCGAACGGACAGACGCTGCACCTGATCTCCGTCGAGTACACGAACGTCACACTCACGAATACTTCCGTGACGCCGAACGACGTCGCCTCGATCCCGGGCACGTTCTCGTCCGGCATCCTCTTCCCGTAGCCCTCAACTGAAGTGTGGGGCGGGGAAACCCCGCCCCACACTCACGCCAGGCCTTGCTGATGCCACGCGGTACGTCGCCCTTAAGCCGGATGCAACGATTTGCAAGCCTCTCCGAGCGACGCAATTGAGCTCAGCTTCACCCTCGTCGCGGTGACGTTAGACCAGCTCCTACACGCCAGCGAGCATGCTCGGTGTGGGCGACGGGCCAGGACGCTTGCCATACGAGAAGGGCCGCAGGGACCTACTCGACTTCTATGAAGCGCCGAGCTAGCGGCACTCGACGGTGGAGTTCGTGACAACTGCTGTGGCCTCGCCGTTGGCGTTGAACGCAAAATGGAACGTTTCGTGGATCTGGAAGTTGTTGCCCGGCCCCGGCCCCACAATCAGGAAGTTGGAGATCGTGGTGAACTCGCCCTGGCCGTTCTGGAGGCTGGCCTTGAACGGATCCGGCAGGAAGGTCTGGATGACCCGGTACTCGTCGCCCGTCACCAGGCCCACGCCACTCACCGCGAAGGCGTCGAGGAACGCCACCGCGCGGTTGTTGTCGTTCACAGTCGCGACCTCGAGAACGTGCACCTCGCCCGTGACGAGGACATCCTCGCCCACGCTGCCGTTCGCACACGGATTGAAGACCGTAAACGAGACTGGAAAGCGCTGGTTTTGTATCAGCTCGGCCCGACTTGGTGTCGCGGTCGCGGCCAGTAGAACGCACATGCAACCGAGCAGACCCATGATGCGCTTCATTGCTCTCCCCTTTCTCCGACCGTGGTCGGGTCGATCTTGTATCAACTGTGCCGTTACCCGCCAGTGCGGGTACGCCAGCACGAGGCCGACCTCCGCGCGCGCGCACGGATCTTGAAACAACGGAAGCCCCGGCCGCCCGAGGAGGACCAAAAAGGGCGGCCGAGGCCGTTACGGCCGGGGCCAGGCTCGCTGCGCACGAAAGGAGGGCTGCCCGGATGGACGCCAGGCGCCGCTTAGACGCAGCCTGCCGACACCAGCCTGGGTCAGTGTGATGTTCGTCTCCGCGGGGCCTGTCTCGTGGAGGGAGACGATCGCTTTGAGCGGCGGATACACGCGAAGCATCGGCTCAAAAGGCTAGTCGATTTGAGCCTTTCGACCGGTGGGTCGTGCGGATGTCTCGCAAATGCTGTGACTGCCGTCGGTGGTGTTACGGCGCTACCGGCGGCACCACAGCGGCTCTGGTTTCGGCGTCAGCCCCTCCTTCAGTCGCAATCCTCGAATGGGTCACAGGACTGTGCGGCGTCTCGTGGAACGGTGCATCGGCCCAGGGACTCGATCGGGCTCTGCCCAAGCTCCCCGGAGGGCAGTGTCCGACTGACCGAGTAGAGCAGGATCGTCTTCTTGAAGAATCACCCCTGAGACCCGACCAGGAGCAGGGAGTTCATCGCTGGGCTACAGGGATCGAACCTGTGACCTTGGGTTAAAAGTCCCCTGCTCTACCGACTGAGCTACCGGCCCCGTGAAGCCAGTGTAGACGCGCTCCACGGCTATCCTGCGTCGGCCGCCCCCATCGACTAGCGGCCCAGGTCGCCACCCTTTCAAGGTGGTAGCGCGGGTTCGAATCCCGCTGGGGGCATGAGTCAAAGGGTGCGCGGTTGCACTACGCAAGCAAATCTCCCGTGGCGCGTCTTCTCCAGGAAGCCCGGGTTAGTGCTCGCCTCGACCGTTCCTGGCAGAGGTCGTCAGGGGAGAATAAAGCGGCTTTCCCGGGCTTCTACATGCGGGCCTGCTCGCCGCTCAGGGCTCTGCCGCGTAACCGATTTCGACGCTTCCTCGTTGAAGTTCCACTGCAAACGGAAGGAGGGAATGCGTTGAGCATTTTGTGGATCATCCTGATCGTCGTTCTAGTGCTCGCGTTGCTCGGCTTCTTCTCGCGCGGCGTCTAAAGGGACAAATGACCTGGCGGTTAGGCGGCGGCCCTTTGGTCGCCGCCTTTGTCTTGTCCGCGGTGCGAAGCCGCCGCAGGCAGCGCGGGTTCGAATTCCGGTGGGAGCGCTCAGTCGGACAGCGGCAGCACGATGCGGAACGTGGAGCCGTGTCCCGGCTCGGAGCGCACCGCGACGCTGCCGCCGTGCGCCTCTGCCACCGCCGCGACGATCGAGAGGCCGAGCCCTGCTCCGCCGCGCGCACGTGAGCGTGCGGGGTCGGCTCGGTAGAAGCGCTGGAAGACTCGCTCGAGGTCCTGGCCGTCCATTCCCGGGCCCTCGTCCGTGACTTCGATCACGGCCTCGCCGTTGTCGCGGCCGACGGTGACGTGGACGGGCGAGTCGGCCGGCGTGTGCGAGCGGATGTTGCTGAGCAGGTTGTCCACGATCTGGCGCAGCCGGTCGTGGTCGCCGAGCACGACCGTCGGCTCCGCCTCGAATGCGATCGGCCGCGATGGGTCGAGCGCGTGTGCGGTCTCGACTGCCTCGCCGACGACCTCGTCGAGCTTGACGGGCTTGCGTTCGACGGGGCGTCCCTCGTCGAGGCGGGCAAGCAGGAGCAGGTCTTCGACGAGCTTGCTCATCCGCTCTGCTTCACGCGTGATGCCGTCCATGGAGCGCGCCAGGTCGTCCGGATTCTGGTCGGCTCCGCGCCTGAACAGCTCTGCGTAGGCGCGCACTGCCGCGAGAGGCGTGCGCAGCTCATGTGACGCGTCAGCGACGAAGCGCCGGAGCTTCTGTTCCGATGCCTCGCGCGCCTTGAACGCAGCTTCGATGCGGGCGAGCATCGCATTCAGCGCGAGCCCGAGCCGGCCGACCTCGGTGCGCTCGTCGGCATGCTCGACACGCTGCGTGAGATTGCCGGCTGCAATCGCCCCCGCCGTCTTCTCCATTGCGGCAAGGGGGCGCAGGCTCAGTCGGACAACCCAGAGCCCGAGCGCCGCCAGCGCCGCGAGCACCGCGCCGGTGACGAGCAACTCGATCAGCAAGAGCCGGTGCAGCGTGCTCTCGACGCCGCTGAGCGACGTGGCCATCAGAAGAATGCGGTTGGGGAACCGGCGCTCGATTGCAGCGCGCACGCGATAGTCCAGGTCCCCCGATTGCGCGGAGACCGTGAAGTAACGAACGCGGTCGCCCTCGCTGTCGACCGACTTGGGCAGGTCCAGCTTCGCTGGGAGCTTCGGCGGGGGCGGCGTCGTCTCCTCGCCGAACTCGTATGCAGGGCCGCTCTCGATGATGTGTCCTGTGAGGGTGCGGGCTTCGATGTAGTCGACGCCCGGAGCGCCCCGCCCGGCCGGCCCGCCCCCTTGCTCGTCCCTAGGGCGTCCAAACAGGTTTCCCTCCACGATCGGATGCGAGCTCTCGAGCGTGCTGTCGGTGCGATCGAGCAGAAACGATCGGAGGGACGCGTACGTCGCAACGTCGGCGATCGCGAGCCCGAGAGCGGCGAGCACGATCACGCCCAGTACGAGGCGTGCGCGCAACGACAGCGCGCGGAGCATTAGCGCTGCTCTTCGAGCATGTAGCCGGCCTGCCGCACCGTCTTGATCAGCGGCGGGCCGAGCGAGTCGAGCTTCTTGCGCAGGTAGCTGACGTACGTCTCGACGACGTTCGAGCTCCCGCCGAAGTCGTAGTGCCAGACGTTCTGCAGGATCTGGCCCTTGGAGAGCACGCGGTGCGGATTGAGGAGGAAGTAGCGCAGCAGGCTGAACTCTGTCGCGGTCAGCTCGATCGGCGTGTCGCCGCGGAAGACTTCGTGGCGCTGCTCGTCGAGCATCAGGTCGGAGAAGCGCAGCACGTCGCCGGGGAGGTCGCCGGCAGTTCGGCGGAGGATCGCCTGCACGCGCGCCACGACCTCGGCCAGGCTGAACGGCTTGGTTACGTAGTCGTCGCCGCCTGCACGCAGCGCCTCGACCTTGTTCTCGGTCGCGTCCTTCGCGGTCAGGAAGAGCACGGCGGTCTTGAAGCCCTGGGTCCGCAGCCGCTTGCCGACCTCGATCCCGTCGAGGTCCGGAAGCATCCAGTCGAGCACCACCAGGTCGGGCTCCTCTTTCGCGACCGCGGCGAGCGCCTGCCGTCCGGTCGTCGCCTCGTCGACGGCATAACCCTCGTAGCGGAGCGCCGTAGCGACGGCGTCGACGATCGAGGGCTCGTCGTCCACGACGAGAATGCGCTGCTGGGGCTCGCCGTTGCGCTGAGCGCTCACGGCTTCAATGGTGACAGCCATTCCTGTGAGTTTCCTGAGAAAGCGCGGAGCGCCGGCTGGGATAGGTTTCGCCCTGCCGGGCGGTTAGCTCAGCTGGGAGAGCGCCTGCCTTACAAGCAGGAGGTCGGCGGTTCGATCCCGTCACCGCCCACTGAACCTCAGCGGTGGCACCGTCCGAGCGCTGAGGCGTAGAAGCGGAGGTACGCAGCTATGTGCGCCTCCCAGTAGGACGCCGTGTGCGCTCCGGGCCAGACGTGATAAGTGACATGGGCGCCGCGGGCTCGAAGGAGCGAGACGAAGGCGGCGCCGGCGTCGTGAAAGGCGTCGCGGGTGCCCGCATCGATCCAGACCGGCAGGCGGTTGAAGCGACCCTCGCGAGCGGCCTTGAAGACGTCGTTCCGGGCGAAATCGGCCGCGTCGTCGAACGCGACGGGAGCGCTGTCGCTGTAGCTCTCGTACAGCGCGGCCGAGTGGCCGCCGACGGCGCAGAACTCGCGCGGCCGCAGAGCGGCGAGGTGGAGAGCGCCGTAGCCGCCCATTGAGGTTCCGCCAATCGCAATCCGGTCCGGCCTGGCATGGAAACGACGTACTGCATCGGGGATCGCATCGTCGAGGATCATCGACGCCCAGCGGCCGGAACGACCA
>WNGB01022049.1_pt1 | contig 10808 bp, 9 predicted proteins | sample 5400681 | NCBI WGS metagenome assembly WNGB01 (sample SAMN13153367, study PRJNA577476) | soil metagenome | isolation source: 115 cm soil or saprolite under grassland replicate 2 | place: USA:California | collected 2016-06-15 | reverse complement strand
CGGGTGAGCTGGGCCGGCTGCTCGGTTCCCCCGAAGGGCTGGATGCGCAAGCCCTGGCCGACTGCACCGAAGAGGAGGGCTGGATCCTTGGCGCCTGAGCGCCACGCGTGGTGGGCTTCACTCAAGCACGGGGGGCTGCTCATCGCCCCCGCGCGCCTTGCGGAGCACTTCCCGGATGAGCCACCGACGCTGCCCGGCCATCTGGTTGACCGCCTCCGCCGCGACCTCGTGCGCCTGGACGCCGGCGCCCAGGATGCCGAAGCAGCCCTCATGGATGTCGTCCTCCACCGAGTGTGCGGCCTCGAAACAACGGACGGCGCCCGCTGGGAGCGCGGGGCCGACGTGGACACCCGGTGGTCGATCCGGGCCCTGACCGGCGAGACCGTGAAACCCCGGCGCGTCTGGTACTCGCCCAACGGCGGGCTCCTCCCGGTCTTCGTCGACGACATCACGCGCCTGGGCATCGGCCGTGGCCGGCGGTCCGTCTCCCGCGTCGTCCACTGGCTGCGCGCGGCCCAGCACAAGATCGCCCTTCTCACGAACGCGCGCCAGTGGCGCCTCATCTACGCCGGCCTCGACTTCGACGCCTGGGCCGAATGGGACACGGGTCTCTGGTTCGAGGAGGGCAAGCCCGGTCCCCAGGTCACGGCCCTCCAGGCTCTGCTGTCTGCAGGAGGGCTCACCCCGCCCAAGCCAGACGAGCCGAGCCCACTCCTCGCCGCCATCCAGGCCTCCCGCCGCGGCCAGGCCGAGCTGTCGTCGGAGCTGGGGGAGCGCGTCCGCCGGGCCGTCGAGATGCTGATCCAGGAGCACGGCCCGAGGCTCGAAGCGATGGGCGCCCAGGTGGCGCCGCGGGACATCTATGTCGCCGCCACCCGCGTGGTCATGCGCATGGTTGTCGTCCTGTTCGCCGAGGCGCGGGACCTCCTGCCCCGCGACAACCCCGCCTACCACGCCTCCTACGGTCTCCAGGGCCTGCGGGAACTCCTCGAGCGCTCCGGCGGCGCGACGGGCCTCGAGCGCCTGCGCCAACGCCTGGGCGCTTGGCCGCGTGTGCTCGCCCTCTTCCGTCTCGTCCACGAGGGGTCGCACCACCAGGCCCTCCCCGTACCCCGCTACGGCGGCGACCTCTTCGCCCCCGGCGACCCCGCCTCGACCGATGCCGTCCGCCGCGCCTTGGCTGCCTTCGAGGACACGGGCCGCGGCCACACGCCGAGCGACGCCCTCGTCTACGGCCTCCTGCAGCTTCTCTGCCGGAGCCGCGTGAAGGTGCGCCAAGGCCGCGGGAGCACGTGGGTCGAAGCCCCCGTGGACTTCTCCGACCTCTCGTCGGAGTACATCGGCATCCTCTACGAGGGTCTCCTGGACTACGAGCTGCACCGTGCCGTAGAGCCCATGGCATTCCTCGCCCTGGGCGACGAGCCCCTGCTGCCGCTTGCGCGGCTCGAAGGCATGGACGACGCGGCCATCCCCGCTCTCGTGGAGAAGCTGAAGGTCAAGCGGAAAGCCGTGGCCAGTGGGGAGGACGACGGTGACGGCGAGGCCGAGGACGAGGCCGAGGGAGAGACCGAGGACGAAGAAGAAGGGGAAGCGGAAGCGCCGGATGCGGCCGGGGCTGACGAACCCGTCGCGGTCGCGATCGAGGAAGCCGACGCCCACCAGGCCGCTCGAGACCGCGCCCGCCAGTGGGCCCGCCGTGCCGTCAGTGTCGGAAAGCTTGTACCCAGGCCGCGCTCGAAGAAGCCGGAGGCTCTCCGCGAGCACGAAGGAGCCGTCGAGAGGACGGCCGCGGGCCTCATCGAGCGGGTGGTGCTTCCGGGAGAGTGGTTCCTGGTCCGTTGGGGAGGCACACGCAAGGGCGCAGGGACCTTCTACACGCGGCCCCAGCTCGCCGTCCCCACTGTGCAGCGGGCGCTTCGCCTCCTGGCCTTCGACTCGCCTGTCGGACCGGAGGGCCAACCGAACGAGGATGCGCCGGCCGCAGCGTGGGCGGCCAAGCGCCCCGAGGAGATCCTCGCGCTCAAGGTCTGCGATCCGGCCATGGGCTCCGGCTCGTTCCTCGTGGCGAGCCTCCGCTTCCTGACCGACGCCCTCTTTGCCGGCCTGCACCAGCACGGCCGGATCCGCGAGCAAGGCGAGACGACGCTCGTTACTCTGGCCGAGGGGAAGCCTTCCGAAGGCCGCCTCGCCGAGGAGCTTCTCCCCTGCCGGCCCGAGGACGAGCAGTTCGAGCCCCGGCTCCGTGCGCGGCTCAAGCGGTACGTCGTGGAGCGTTGCCTTTACGGCGTCGACATCGATCCCCTGGCCGTCGAGCTGGCCCGCCTGGCCCTCTGGATCGAGACGATGGACAAGGACCTCCCCTTCGAGTTCCTCGACCACAAGCTCAAGGCCGGGAACTCCCTCGTCGGCTGCTGGTTCGACCGCTTCCGCGACTATCCCGCACTGGCCTGGGAGCGCGAGGGGGGCGACAAAGGCCACGCGAGTGGCGTCCACTTCGAGAAGGAGGCGTGGACAAAGGCGATCAAGAAGTTCCGGAACGACCGCATCAAATCCGAGCTGGCCGCCTGGATCGCGGGGCAGAAGTCTCTCCTGGACGTGATCGAGGGGCGCACCCCCGAGGCCCTGCACGACGACGCCCTCGCGGCCTTCGAGGCGATCCATGCGGCGCCGGTTCACGACGCGGAGGAGCGGGGCCGGCTCTACCGCGACCGCATCGTTGGCAACCCCGCCCTCGTCCGCCTTCGCGAGGGCTTCGATACCTGGTGCGCTATCTGGTTCTGGCCCGCGGACCGAGGAGCACCGCTTCTTTCACTGGGAGCTGGAGTTCCCGGACGTCTTCGCGAATCCCGGCAGCGGCTTCGACGCAATCGTCGGCAACCCGCCGTGGGAAACGCTGCAACCGAACTCGAGGGAGTACTTCTCGAACCTCGACCCACTCTATCGCGCGTACGGCAAGCAGGAAGCCCTGGGCCGCCAGAGGGAGCTGTTCGAGGCCTCGGCTGATGAGGAGCCTCGCTGGCTCGAGTACAACGCCCGCTTCAAGGCACTCTCGAACTGGGTCAAGAACGTCGACGACCCGTTCGGCGACGCCGATCCTGAGCATCTGCTCCTGGGCAAGAAGAAGGCCGACGTCCATCGGCTCTGGCGTGAGCGGCGGGTAACACGGCGCGGCTACTCCGATCCAGCGCACTCCTTTCGGATCCAGGGAGAGGGCAAGGCCTACACCTACAAGATGTTCCTGGAGCAATCTCATGCTCTGCTCCGCCCGGGCGGCCTCCTCGGCATGCTGGTCCCGTCGGGCATCTACACCGACAAGGGCTCCACCGACCTGCGGACCCTGTTCCTCACGCGCTGCCAGTGGCGCTGGCTCTTCGGGTTCGAGAATCGGGAGCGAATCTTCGACATCCACCGCAGCTTCAAGTTCGGCCCGGTGATCGTCCAGAAGGACGGAGCCACCGAGGCGATCCGGACGGCCTTCATGCGGCGCGACCTCGGCGACTGGGAGGATGGCGACGCCCACGCGATCCCGTATTCCCGCGCCCAGGTTGACCGCTTCAGCCCGAAGACGAAGGCCATCCTCGAGATCCGCGCCAGCCGCGACCTGGAGGTCCTGGAGAAGATCTACGCGAACTCGATCCTGCTCGGCGACGATGGCCCCGACGGCTGGGGCATCAGGTACGCGCAGGGAGACTTCAATATGACCTCCGACTCCAAGCTCTTCCCGCCGCGGCCGGTCTGGGAGGCCAAGGGCTACAAGCCGGACGAGTACGGCCGCTGGATCGGCCCCGACGGTGACGTCGCACTGCCGCTCTACCAGGGCGTGATGGTGGGAGCGTTTGACCCGAGCCGAGCGGCGTGGGTTTCCGGCACTGGTCTTAACGCGAAGTGGGATCCGCTCGAGTGGACCGGCAAGACGTTCAAGCCTCAGTTCCTGCTTCGGGCGCTCGACTACGGCGCTTCACCCAAAGGGATCCGTGGACTCAAGGTAGGCTTTCGCGACATAGCGCGAACTACCGACCAACGCACAATGATCTCGTGTCTCGTACCCGACCTGCCGTGCGGGAACAAGGTTCCCCTTCTTCAACCGCGCGACCCGTCGGCAGGTATCGCCCTGCACGCACTTCTGAATTCCTGGCCGTTCGACTGGTTGGAGCGCGTACGGCAGGGCGCAACGTCGATCAACTATTACATCATCGAGGAGGCCCCGCTGCCTCGACCGACGGGCCGCCACATTCGGTGGCTGAGCGCACTAGCCGTCAGGCTGGGCGCATGTATGAACTACTTCGGCCAAGCCTGGCTGGCAGAGCGCCACAAGTGGCCCAACCAGCATTCGTGGCCTTGGAAACGGCGATGGGCAGTGAGCGACCATGAGAGGCTTCGATTGCGGTGCCTCCTTGATGCCGTCGTTGCGGCCGCCTACGGACTCGAACAGCCCGACCTGCACTGGATCCTGCGCGACTCCGATTACCCTGTGGAGATCCTCCGCGTAGGCGATTTCACGCGTCTCCTCGACCCCAAAGGCTTCTGGCGCGTGGACAAGGACAAGGACCCCGAGCTGCGCCACACCGTCCTGACCCTCGCCGCATTCCGCGACCTCCAGCAGGCCATCGCCGCCGATGGCGAGCGTGGCATCGAGGCCTTCTGCTCTCAGAACGACGGCGACGGCTGGATGCTGCCCGAGACCCTGTGCCTCGCCGACCTGAATCTCGGCCACGACGACCGCGCCAGAAAACCCCAGCCCGTCCGCGACCGCCTCGGCCCTCGCTTTCTCCCCTGGCAACTCGAGCAGTCCGTCGAGGAATCCTGGGCCGAGTGCGAACGCCACGCCCGGAACATCCTGGGGGAGGAGGCCTTTGAGCGCTTGCTGGCAGAGTTGCGAGGCGAGTATCCGGCCGTCGAAAGCGTCACTCCCTTGATGGTCGCGGAGGGTTCCGTCGTGACCCAAGTATCGTTATTCGACGACGCGACGGCTTCGAAGGGCTCGGAGGAACGTCGTCCAGGGAAGAGACGGACAGGTCAGTGACCACTCCCGCATGAAGGTGATTGGAGTAGACTGGAACGTTGAAGCCCGCCCACATGGACGTTGCGCGACTGGATCTCATGCTTCAGTATGCCTTGGCAGCAGCAGGCCAAGAGGACCCCGGGCAGGGCGAGTTGGGTCCCATCCACCTCATCAAGTATGCCTACCTCGCCGACCTCGCACATGCCGAAAGACACGGTGGCGAGACGTTCACGGGTGTCCCCTGGCGCTTCTTCCACTTTGGCCCCTGGGCGCTCGAGGTAAACGACCGCATCGAGCAGGCCGCCGCAGCCGTGAATGCGGAGCGCAGGGCCTTCACCAGTGCGCGGTACGAAGGCGAGTTTGTCCGATACCTGGTGCCGGACGACGCCCTCTACGAACGGCTTGCGCGACAGCTGCCGGCGGAGATCAGCAGCGCTGTCAAGCGTGCTGTTCATGAGTTACGGGAACGACACCTACAGTCTGCTCAACCATGTCTACCTGACGAGACCCATGCTGAGTGCTGCCCCGGGCGAACTCCTCGTGTTTGAAGGAGGGGAGGCTGGTGAGCCCGAGGCTGAGGCCCCCCGCTCAACTGAGGTTGCCGCGCCGCTTTTGTGGAAGGAGAGGAGGGCAAGGAAGGAGGCGCTGGCGAAGCTTCGGGAACGGGTGCGTGCGCGCCTTGAGGAACGGCATCAGCGCCCTGCAGTGCCCGTGTCGCCTCCGCCACGCTACGACGATGTCTTCTTCGAAGGCGTGAAGTGGCTCGACCATCTCGGCGGGGAGCCTGTCGAGCCCCTTGAAGCCGAGGCTGCCTTCTCGGAGGACATCTGGAAGTCGCCCACCAGGGGCGGACGGGATGTATCCTGACGACTCGGTGCAATCTTGGCCCGCCGATTGGTGGATCAAGGATGAGAAACGCGGGTCCATTCGGTGGTCGAGTCCATGCAAGTGCTTGGTAACCAGTCAGTTAGAAAACAAGAGACAAGGCTGTCTGGTGGGCCGAGGAGCGGCCGGGTAGGTGGCCGCTGACCGTGATGTCGCTGGGAGGTTCGTCGACCCGCTTGGCGCGGTTGGGCTTCGGACCTGACCCGGCCCTCCCCCGTCCTAGCCTGCCTAAGAGGGGGTTCTTCTGCCACATGTGCCATGGCTCGGGCCGGGATCAAAGGGGCGGGCAGGCCGCGCGTCTTGAGTCGAGCTTCTCCCCATGTCTCTAGACGACAAGCTGGTTCTCGTCACCGGCGGAACTGGCTCGATCGGACAGGCACTCGTCGAAGCCTTCCACGCTGCGGGTGCCCAAGTCGTGTTCCAGTACCACTCCAGTGCCGACGTTGCTGCGTCGCTTCAGGCTCGCCTGGGTATTGTGGGGATACACCTGGACCTCGGCGTCGACTTCATTGCGCCTGATTTGGCAGCGGACGTGCTCATAAACAACGCTGGGACAAATGAAAGCCAAGTCACGACTCATCTCGTAGACACAGGGGCCTGGAACAGGACCCTGGCAGTCAATCTAACCGCCCCTTTCTTGCTTTGCCGTGCCTACCTCCCCGGCATGGTGGCGAGACGCTGGGGCCGCATCATCAACATCTCATCCATCTACGGTCTCTCCGCGAACGAGACGAGCTTGCCTTACAACGTCTCAAAGCATGGTCTTTCGGGTCTCACGAAGACAATCGCTCGCGAGTACGGTGCCCACGGGATAACGTGCAACGAGATCTGTCCCGGCCCAGTCGATTCAGCGATGGTCAAGCGGCTCGGCTCGATTCGAGCCGCTGCTGAGGGGATTGGCTTGGACGAGTATCTCGAGAGCATCCGAGCGGAAATCCCAGCTGGGAGGCTCGCTATGCCCGGGGAGATTGCCGACTTGGCGCTGTTTCTTGCGTCATCAGCGGCTTCGTACCTGAACGGCGTCTCCGTCCCCCTGATGGTGGTTTGCTCGCGTAGATGCCCATGTCCTCCATCGACCCAGACAACTCGGGTAGCTTGGCCAGCGTGGGCAAACGGCGGCGCCTGGCCCGGTGGTTCCATGGTGTTCCTCGCCGCACCATACTCTTGCCGCTCGATGACAGCTTGATCGCAGGACCGGAGGCGGGCCTTGAGGATCTGGGGGCCCTTCTACTAAGCATCCAGAACGCTCCTCCCGATGCCGTGATGGGATTTCCGGGCCTCTTTATGCGTCACGCCCGATTCCTAGAGAATGCCTCAATGATTGTGAACCTAACAGGAAGCACAACGAGATCAGCTCACACCCGAAAGGTCCTGGTGTCCGGCGTGGATCAGGCAATGCGGCTGGGGGCCGACGCGGTTGCGGTACACGTGAACATCTCTAGTTCCTTCGAGCCCGAGATGCTGCGCGCCCTCGGGCTGGTGGCGCGAGAGTGCGACTCGGCAGGCATGCCGCTGCTAGCAATCATGTATCCCCGAAGGGAAGCGCGCCGTCGCGATGACAACTATGAACACCTTCGCCGGACGCAGCCAGGTGCATATGCCAGCCTAGTTGCGCACGCGACGCGTGTCGGCGTTGATCTCGGAGCAGACATCATCAAGACGCACTATACCGGCGATTCTGGATCGTTCAGAAAGGTGATTCGGGCGGCGGAAGGAAGGCCAGTGCTGATTGCGGGTGGGCCCCGGCTACCCGCTGCGGCCGCCCTCAGGATGGCCTCAGGCGCTCTGGATGCTGGCGCGGCTGGGGTCAGCTTCGGGAGGAACGTGTTTGGCCGCAGTGACCCAGCTAAGTTCCTGGCTGTCCTTCGGGCCCTGTTACACGGCAAGGCGGGACTCCCCGCTGCCCAACGGCGTTTCTCCCAGGGGGGCTGACGTATGCAGACAGGCGCGCGACTTGTTCACGCAACGATCGAGTCCGGCCGCATCTCCGAAAGCGTGCTGGAGATCTTGGGGACCAACAGGCTATGCTCGATCGCAACCATAACCGCTGCTGGCCAACCGCACATCAACGCTGCGTTCTTCGTTGTTGAGGAGAGCACACTCAGTCTGTACTTTCTCTCCGACCCCGCCAGCCTCCACGCAGTCAACCTGCGTGGCAATCCCCATGCGGCGGTCACCGTCTTCCACTCACAACAGATATGGGGAGACTCTCTCGTTGGCCTCCAGCTCTTTGGTTCTGCAGCGGGCGCCGCCGACGCCGTTTCCACGACTGCTGAGTCCCTGTATCGTCAACGCTTTCCAGCGTACCAGGAATGGTTCGACTCTCTCGATGCCAAGTCCAAGGCGAGCTTCCGCAGCCGGTTCTATCGCTTTGTTCCTGAGCGACTCAAGCTCCTTGACGAAGCGCGCTTTGGCGAGGAGACATTCGTGGAATGCGCGATCGAGCGCCCGTGACGAGCCAATGGGACTCGAGCGCGCTGGCTGAAGGCTGGGACCTCGTCTTGCCCCCCTCGAGACCATCGGCCCGGCAACTAGTCCTGGTCAGGGACGCCTTGACTGCGATAGACCGGCAGAGCCCTGTCGGCGTCCTCGGGAGCACGCCGGAGCTGCGGGACCTTCTCTTTGAGTTGGGCTTCGTCGACGTCTATGTGTTCGATAAGAACCGATCCTTTCACGAGGCAATGACCGAACAACGGGTCCATCGCAGCAGAGAGACCCTTGTCGAGGGGGACTGGCTTGACACGATTGGTCAGTCTAAGGGGGTCTTTGGCGCGCTTCTGTCGGACCTTACCATGGGGAATGTACCGTACGCACGCCGCTCCGACTTCTATGCGGGAGTGGCATCGGCGCTTCGAAGGGGCGGCGTGTTCTATGACAAGGTTCTGACGCACCCCATTCCACACCTATCTATAGAACCGCTGCTGCGAAAGTACGACACTCTTCCCACCAACTGGCTTCACGTAAACGAGTTCTCATGTGAGGTTCTGTTCTGTAGCGAGCTCCTGAACCTATCACTGGAGGTCGACACGACACGCTTCTACGAAATCCTGAGCGTAGCTACGAGCAGCCCGCGGATTAGGACCTTCTGCGACCGGGCAAAGAGGATTACACCGCCAGCATGTCGCTGGTGTTACGGGCGGCCATGGCAGGAACTGGAACCCGACTATTGTCCCCAACTTGGCCGTGTGGCAACTCATGAAGACGAGATCGGCAGCCCCTACTACGGCCGTGTGAAGCACTTCGTGCTGGCGCGTGTGCAATGAAGAGCCGAGGTTCGGACGTAAAGCGACAGATCGGGTTCAGCGTGGTGTCGCTGATCGCCAGCGTCCTTGTATCAACATTGGTTCCGTCGTGGGTGGGGGTGACGCTGCCAGTCCCCGACAAACTCGCGCTCGCGCTCCTTCTGTTTCTGGCGTCACACATGCTGAACGTAGTGCACACCGTCTCGAAGATCGCGTCCCAGCAGACGCGCGAGAGAGAACTCTGGAGCGTCTGGGAAGAAGGCGAAAGGGATCTCTCGAACATCAGAGCATGCTTTTCGAAGCTGGTTAGTGGTTCGTATGGGCCGCGCGACATATTCGTCGCCCACTTTCGCAGGGAGTTTGAGGAGCTGGCGCGGCTCATTCACGACGCGGCACACAAGAACGAAGTCAGGGTGATCGCCAAACACTTCCTGAGTGTCGACAACGTCCTGGAAGCGTTTCGCGAGGACGACGAGCCCGTTCTGCGGTACGTGTGGCCGATCGCCGCTGGCGACAAGCTCTTCGATGACCACGCGTGGCGGAGCTACTTTGAAGCCACGACGAGGATGGCGCGACAGAAAACAATCAAGTGGATACGAGCCATTCTGGTGCTTGATTCCTACGAACTGGTCAAGACCCCACGTCTGGGGGCACTGCTCAGCTTCTTTCGCGGCGAAAAGGGACTCGACTGTCGTCTGATTCGAGAGCAGGACTTCAAGGGCCTGTGCTCGGAGAGCCGGATCCCGGGCGCCTATCTTGATTTCGGGATTTACGGTACTCGGCTTCTCTTTCGAACCGAACAGTACGTACCCAGCATCATTGGACTCTTCACGAAGGACCCGGGCCTGATCTCTCAGTACACGGCGTTTTTCGATCGGATGTGGTCGTCCGCGAGCATTACTGAAGCGAATCCTTCACCGCCGAGCGCAGGAACGGTGACCCTGGAGGAGCTCCTGGCGGCAGATGCGAGGAATGAGGTTGGCTGAGGGGCCGCTTGGAGAGCTGGTAACGATCCAAGCTGAGGCCGGCCGACAGCTGGATGGCATCTACTACCATGTTCCTGTCGAACGCGCCACGGGCACGGTCATCCACGTTCATGGCAGCTTTGGAAACTTCTACCACAACTCGTTTCTCCGGGCGATGGCTAGGGTGTATCAGGATGCGGGGCTGGCGTTTCTGAGTTTTAACCTGAGTTGTCACGATGGCTTGGCGGAGGGATACGTAGGTGTCGACGACTTCGAGTACGTCGGTGGGGCGGTAACCGGTTTCAGAAGTAGCCTTGCCGACATAGATGCCGCGATCTCCCTTGCAAAGGCTCGGTTAGAGCGGCCGGTCGTGCTGCAGGGCCACAGCCTTGGCTGCGACCGCGTGCTCTATTACTTGAGTGAGCGGACAGTTCGCTTGGATTTCGTGCTGCTGTCGCCCTGCGACAGCTACGCGCTACAAAGCAGGTGGATGGCTCCAGAGACGGTAGAGACGCAGATAGAACGACTACAGACCGGGGCACCGACGGCTGCAACTAACGCGGCTGCTGGCTTGGAGAGCCGGTATCTGAGGACGTCGGTTGAGGCGCTCGAGTGGCTGCCGTTGCGCGAGTACGGGATCCGGTGCGGTGACTGGTCGTATCCAATACCGATCACGCGTGGGGCGCTCCTTGAGATACTCACGGGCCCGCCGCT
>WNGB01014783.1_pt1 | contig 10809 bp, 6 predicted proteins | sample 5400681 | NCBI WGS metagenome assembly WNGB01 (sample SAMN13153367, study PRJNA577476) | soil metagenome | isolation source: 115 cm soil or saprolite under grassland replicate 2 | place: USA:California | collected 2016-06-15 | reverse complement strand
TGGGCGGAGGGACTGTCGCTGCCGGTAACGGTGATCTCTGACGGGTTCGGGTTCTACATCCGGCCGATGCTGGAAGCCGCGGGCCTGGGGGGTCTGCGGGTTCTCACGAACGAGCTCGTCGTCGACGATGGGCGGCCTCGGCTGGCCCATCCCAACGGCCATCCTGACTGCCGAGGGTGTGGGACCTGCAAGATGCTCGCGGCCGTTCGGGCACGCGAACACTTCGGTCCCGTCGCGTTCGTCGGCGAGGGTCAATCCGACAGGTACGGCGCGCTGTACTCCGACATCGTGTTCGCCAAGAAGGACCTGGTGAGGATCTGCCGGGAAGATGGGGTGCCGTTCCTGCCGTGGGAGACGTTCGACGACGTGCGTCGGGTTCTCGAGGAGACCGACCAGCTTCCAGGACCAGTTGCGCCGCAACGTTAACGCTTCGTTCGCTCGACGGGCGGTGGCCGCGGGATTCGAACCCGCGAGGGGTTGCCCCCTACACGCTCTCCAGGCGTGCCCCTTCGTCCGCTCGGGCAGGCCACCGCGGCCAAGTCTACGAGAGCGGGCAAGGCCCCGGGATTGGGCCCGGCTGGAGCAGTGGTGCGCCGCAGTTTCGGGCCTACGGAGCCACCGGCGGATTGACGGGCCCGCCGATCACCTCCGCCGTCGTCTCCACGATTGTCCCCCGCATTGCGCGCGGCTGCAGCCAATCTAGCAGCGCTTGGAAGTCTGCCGCTGTGACCGAATAGGCGTCGCAGTGGTCGCAGATGTGGTGGAACACGAGTTGCACCCAACCGCCCCCGTGTTGCTCAGCGCCCGTCACGAACCCCTCGATCGTGTCGAGCGTCGTTCCGCTCTTCACGTTGGGCGGTGTTCGCGTCGCGTACGGGTCAAGCGGAGGGATGGTCTCGGCGAAGACCTTCGTGCCGTCTACGCCCGACACCCCCCTCCCGCTGTTGTAGCCGCAGTCGTGGACGACCAGCTCGGTCCCGCTGTCGAAGGATCCGAACGGGTAGGCGAACGACGTCACCGCGAACCCCTGTGCGAGCAGCGTATCCCGGTCGGTGCAGACCTCCTGGCGGGCGTCGGCCGTCTTCATCGATTTCAGGCCCACGTGATGGATCGTGTGCCCGGCGATCTCGTTCCCCGCCGCGCTGAGGTCCAGAAGCTGCGCCCAGGTCAGATGAGTCGAGTCGCCGACGAAGCCGCTATTGATGAAGAACGTTGCGTGCATCCCGTGGGCGTTCAGCATGTTCAGGGCCTGGTACTGGTCGGCATTCCCGTCGTCGAACTGGATCGTCACGACCGTCTGAGGTGACGGCGGCGGCGGCCCGCCGGCAGGGATGGGAACGGTCTGCCATGCGAACGCCAGCGGCGAGGTCGCCGTAAGGTCGACGGCCGGCTCGACCGTGGAGAACGACTCGATGTCGTCCTTGAACCTGGCAGTCTTGCCGTTGAACTGCGAGAACGGGTCGCTGTCATCCGGTGGGCAGTTGTTCATTCCGGTCTGAAACCCGCTGAACAGCGTGCCGTTCGGACCCTCGACCGCCGCGCCGCTCAGCACCGGCGGCGTGCCGTTCAGGGATCCGACCAGGTTGGCCACCTGATGATGCGGGCAGTGCGGAAACGTGGTTCCGTCGCCGATGATGAACGACGAGCCCCAGGCGTTGGCGCCCAAGATGTTGGCCAGCCATCTCGCGGCGAAATGCGCATACGTGTTCGTCCCGGTGAGCTGGTCGTATTCGCTCGCCATGACGGCGAGGCCCGCACCGTGGGAGGTCGTGTCCCAGGTGGCCCAGGGAAAGCCGAACCCGAATGGGTCCGTTGCCGCCTGGGCCACGGCGCCGTCCAGAGCCTTCTTCATGTCCGCCAGGAGCTGTGCCTGGGTGACCTCCAGGCCCGACGGGGTCCCGGCCTGGGCGATCGCGCGGTGAAGGTCGTAGTGGGCGAGACCCGACACGTCGTACAGGTTCAACGTGTCGGCAGCGTCATCCGGGCTGGCGATGTATTCGTTCGCCCAGTGGGCCGCCTGTTGCAGATAGAACAGAGGATCCGCGTGCGGCAAGCCCGGGGGCAGCTTCCTCGCGCCCGCAAGGGCGAAGTACAGCTCCACCGCCCCGAGCTCCAGGTCGCTCCGCCACTCCGTCTCCGGGTAGAAGCTGAACGGGAGATACGTGGTCAGGTCCCCGGTGGGAGCGGTGTCGGCCAGGTCGAAGACGTGCGCCGCGGCACGCAGACAACGGTTGGCGAAATCGCCATCGCTCTTCTGGAAGACCTGGAAGCACATGGCGAAGGCCGCCGCATCACGCCCGGCCAGGTTCGGGCTGACGAGCGAGCCGGGAGGGCCCGCCCGGAACACCGGGCGGTTGCGGATGTACCGGAACTGGGGGTCGGTGCCGCCGAAGGTGTCGTCGGCCTGGGGAAGCCTCCAGATGTCGTGATCGCCCACCGTCTTGGCGTTGCCCGTTCCGATCCCCACCTGGTAGTAAAGGGTCCCGGTCGTGTCGTCCCACATCCGAAGCAGCCAGTCCGCGCCGAACTTCGCCTCGGCCGTGAAATCCGACGAGGAAGCGCTCGAGCCCAGCCGGGCCGGGAAGTCCCGAACGCCCGCCAGCATCAGGTCGGTCGTGTAGCTCAGCGTCTCCACACCCTTGATGTAGTCGCCGGCGTCCCACCAGCCGCCGGATGCATCGATCGTGGTCCCGAGCGGATCGAGGTCGCCCGAGAATCGGCCGGCCGAGTTCACGTGGGGGCGCTGGTACGTCATCGCGGTCTGGTCGTTCAGATGCGCGGGCGCGGTACGGAGCGCCGAGGGGATGAAATTCGGGCCGTCGCGCTCGGTCTGATAGAAGGAAAGTGCGTTGGCGAGGGAGCCCGCGTATACGCCCGCCGCGGCATCGATCCTGAAGGCTGGGGAGGTCGCCGGGACCGGTCCCGTCACCGAGATGGTGTAGGTACCGGTGCTCGTGACAGCGTCGAAGTCGATCGCGTACACGTTGGGGAAGCCGGTGCTCCACGATCCGAGATTCGCCCCGATCGACCCGGAGAGCACGGTGGCGCCACTGCTGTCCCTGACCGCAAAGGTGGCACCGGTCTCGACGACGCTCGACATTAAGTACGCGCGCTTCGAGGTGGCCGCGGGATACCCCACCTGGTTGACCCTGACGAATGCGGAGTCCACGACCGCGCTACTGATGGCCGGTTGGAAGAGAACGAGTATCAAGGCCACGGTCGACAGGATGGCCAGAGACGCCCGACGAGCAGTGCCCCTCGCGCTCAGATCCGCGATTCCCGACATGGCACCCCTCCAGTCCGTCCAGGGACGAATAGTAAGGGTTGTTAACTATTGGACGGATACTACTCTCGCGTTCGCTACGGGGTCAAGGCACCGGAAAGCGAAGGGTGGTGGGTCAGTCTGAACTGACCCAATACCAAAGCGAGGCATGTCACAATCGAGCGCATCTTCGCCGAGCACTACGAAACCAAACCCGAGGAGGCCTCCCTCCGAGGCGGGTTCTGCCGAGCCTGCGCTACCCCTCCACCGGACGGGATCCTGCCGAACGCCCGCCGTCGAGAGAGTGGTCGCTGATCGGATCGCGGACCCCAAGATGGGCTAAACGGATCGGTCCCTGGAACCGTCTCATCTCGGCAAATGAGAGGGCGGCCGGAAGGCGTGGCCGAGCATGGTGCGGTCGAGCACGGTGCGAGCTTCGAGACGTTCTTCGACGCCGAGCGGGCGCGCCTGTTCGGGACGCTTTGCCTCGTCACCGGCAACCGAGGGGAGGCCGAGGAGCTGACGCAGGAGGCGTTCGTGCGGGTGTGGGAGCGCTGGGACCAGGTCCGCGCCCACCCGGATCCGTCGGGGTATCTGTATCGAACAGCGTTCAACGTGTTTCGGGACCGAGGCCGCCGGGCGCTCCGCTCCGTCCGTCGCCTGATCGCGCCCGCGCCGACAGAAGATGCGTTCACCAGGGTCGATGAGCGCGAGGTCCTCATCGATGCGCTTCGGACCCTCACGCCCCGTAAGCGCGCGGCCCTGGTGCTGACCGAGCTCTTGGATCTCAACTCGAAGGAGGCCGCTAAGTTTCTCAATGTGAGACCGGTAACCGTGCGGGTCTTGGCGTCGCAAGGCCGCGCCGCGCTAAAGCGCGAACTGGAGATCTCCGGTGACTGATCTCCGTCCAGTTCTCGAGCGGCTCCGCGACCGCATCCCCGCGCCGCCCGGCGGGCTCGAGCGGCTCATCCGCTATCGGGAGCGCAAGCGCCGCCGGCAGCGTCTCGCGACGATCGGGATTGCTCTGATCCTCGGCGTCGCCGGGACGCTAGTGGCGGTGCGTGCCCTGGCTCCCCAAGGCCGGTCCAACCCCGCCTCCGTGCTCCCGCACGGCGCCATCTCGTTCGTACGGGGAACCCTGGCCGGCACCCCGATCCGGGATGCGGAGATCTACCTGATGCAACCGGACGGCTCCGGCGTACGGAAGCTGACCGACGCGGCAGCGGACGGGAAGGTCGCCGCCGAGCCCGCCTGGTCTCCGGACGGCACGAGAATCGCCTTCGTCCTCAGCACTCCGGAGCACCTCGGTGCCTACGCCGGGGACGGCGACCTCTACGTCATGAGCGCCGACGGGACGGGGATGACCAAGCTCACCGATGGTCTTCGCGATGCGCACCCCGCGTGGTCGCCAGACGGCACCAGGATCCTGTTCGTGCGAGACCAGGGGAACTCGCTGTTGGTCATGAACGCCGACGGGAGCGACGCGACCGAGATCCGGCCCCACGGCGAGGCATTTCCTCCCTACCAGTGGCCGGCGTGGTCACCCGATGGCACTCGGATCGCCTTCCAAGCCTCACCATCGGCGGGCATCGACACGAACGGCGTCTACGTGACCGACATCGATGGGAATGGGACGAGGGTCACCCTCGGATCGTCGGATGGCTACCCCGCCTGGTCGCCGGACGGGTCGACGCTCGCCTATGCGGGCTCGGACGGCATCTACCTGCACGACATCCAGACCGGGACAGACCGTCGCCTGACCTTCTGCGGCAAACCGGAGAACTGCGGCTTCGACTTCGAGCCGTCCTGGGCTCCGGACGGCAGCCGAATCGTCTTCGCGCGCCAAGACTATGGTGGAAGCTCGGTCCAGATCTTCGTGGTGAACGCAGACGGCACGGGGGTCCAACAGCTCACCAGCGGTTCCGAGTGGAACGCGGAGCCGGTGTGGCAGCCGGTTTCTGTCGAAGGCGGAGGCCCTTCAAGGGGCCCCTCAACCTCGTTGCCATCGCCCGCGACCCCGGCGCTAGCCGATACAGAACACGGCTCCCCATTCGACGTGGCCTTCGGGGCCGGGGCCGTCTGGGCGCTGACGTGCGACAGCGGATGCTTGGGGGATCGACGCGACAGTACCGGCAGCGCTCTTCGCATCGACCCTGACTCCGGGGAGGTACTGGCCTCGGTAAGCCTGAGGAACCCGTCGAGGATCGCCGTGGGTGAAGGCGGCGTCTGGGTGATCAGCTTCTGGGATGGCACCGTTACGCGGATCGACCCCGCCACCTCGCAGGTCGTCGCGACGATCGAGCTTGAGCTCCCGTTCGCCGTGTGCGAGAACTGCCCGGGTCCCCGCGACTTCCTCCCGTACGACGTAGCGGTCGGCGAAGGGGCCGTCTGGATCGACACCGCGCGCGGGGTCTTGGCCAGGATCGACCCCGCGACCAACCGAGTCGAGGACATGATCAGGCTGCCCGCCGAGAGCCCGCAGGACGTGGCCGTGGGAGGAGGCGCTGTTTGGGTCGCGATGAATCTGCTCGGTGTGTACAGGATCGATTCCGCCACCGACCAGGTGGCCGCACGAATCGTCGTTGACGAGTCGCCAGATCGTCGGCTCTCAGTCGGTCAGGTCGTGGTGGGTGGAGGATCCGTGTGGGTTCAGGGTGGATGGGCACGAAAGACAACCGACAGTGAAGGTCACGAGGTGTATGTGAGCGTGCCGGGTGCGGCAATCGCGAAGATCGATCCCTTCACCGATCGGTCGGCTGCTCTCCTGCCCGTGGGAGACACGCCTCGTCTCATGGCCTTCGATGGCGGCGCTCTTTGGCTGTGGTCCGGCGGCTCGAGCCTGGAGCGAATCGATCCCACGACCGGCACAGAGACGGCCACCGTGGACGCTCCAGCCGGTGGGCACTTCGTCACTGTTGGCGATAGCGCCGCCTGGGTCGTCGTGCCAGACGGCAGTCTCAAGAAGGTGGATCTCCCGACCGGCTAGCGGTCTTCAGTGGATTGGCGACCTTCGTCGGAGTCCATCGGCGGAGGAGCCGCTCGCCTAGAGTTCGCAAGTTACGTCCCCTCGGATCAGCCCTGCGCGGTTCGCCTTTCCTCGGGGACGCTTGAGAGTTACGCATCGAAGATGAACCCGAGCCCGTGGCGGAGGCGCTCGGGAAAGTCATCGGGGAACTCGTGCCCGAGGCCCGGCACCACACCGAGCTCGGCCTGGACACCACCCGCCATCAGGTCGGCGTACAGGTGCTCCACTTGGTCGCGCGTCGTGTCCAGATCGCCGGTGAGGAGGTACGCGCGAAGACCGCGAGTAGCGGCGCCCCGCGCGGTCGCCGGCACGTCCGACAATTCAGGGTACGGGGAAACGACCGCCACCAGCCCACGACAGGGAAACGGGTCTCCGGTCAGGGCGATCGCTGTCGCCCGCGCGCCTCCCTGTGACGCCCCACCGACGACCGTCGCTCCCGCGGCCTCAGGGAAGCGATCCAGCGCCTCCTCGCGAGCGAGCCGGACGTCTCGCGCGGTCACGGCGGGATCGGTCCATGTTGGCTCACCATCGCCGCTCACTTGGGTCGATTCCGGAACGACGACCACGAGGCCCATCCCGGTCGCAGGTCGCCAGTGCGCAGCGGACTCTGCCGCGGACCGTTCGTACATGTGCAGACCGATCAGGAGGCCTCGCACGGGACCGGCCTCCGGCGGGAACAGCAGGACCTCGGGGCGCTCGCGCCGGTTCGCTTTCCCCCGCTCGGCGGACCTGCGGACGGCCTCCACCATCTCGTCGTACCCGGGCAGGGCACGTGCGGCGGCCAGGTCTGGATCCGTCTCCAGCCAGTTCTCCGGCCAGAACAGCCCTTTCTTAGCCCCGAGGTTGAGCCTCTGCAGAGCCAGCTTGGGGTCCCCGAGAAGCGAGTCGACGCACGCCTGCCAGAACGTGATGCGGCTCGGGCGATTCGGGAAGCGTTCAACCGCTTTGTCCAGGAGCCCGCGCATCTCCTCGAACCGTCGCTCCGCGTACAGCGCGAAGACACGCTCCTGGAGGTCGTCGAACTCACTCACCGTCGCCCCCGCAGGCGGCTGGACTGCTCGAACCGCAACAGCATCCTACCGAGGCGTTCATCTCGGGCGCTCTTTCGAGACTGCGTCAGCGGGTGTCGGTTCCGTCACGAAGCGACCGCGTGGCGCATGTACGGCGATTCGCGACACCGCAACGCTCGGGGCTACGCTTCATTGTGTGAGCGAGGAACGCAGCCTGCACGATGGCGTCCGTGCCGCATGGGAGGAGCTGGCCCGCTTTTGGGACCAACGCATGCAGGCCGGCGAGACCTGGCAACGACACCTCAGCCAGCCGTCGGTCGAACGGCTGCTGGGGCTGGAGCAAGGAGAGAGGGTCCTCGAAATCGCGTGCGGGAACGGCGAGTTCGCGCGCAGGATGTCCGAGCTCGGCGGGCAGGTACTTGCGGTCGACTTCAGCGAGGGGATGCTCGAGCGGGCTCGTGCGCACGGCGGTGAGGTCGAATACCGGTACGCGGACGCGATGGACGAGGAAGCCCTCCTCGTGCTCGGCGATCCGGCCTCATTCGACGCCGTCGTCAGCAACATGGCCATCATGGACATGGAGTCGATCGAGCCGATGGCAGCGGCTTCGTCCCGGCTCTTGAAGCCGGGCGGGCGCTTCGTCTTCTCGACGCTGCATCCGGCGTTCAACTCCGGCGACGTGAGGCCGACGGTTGAGCTCGATCTGGAAGGCGGCATCACCGAGGTGTACTCGGTCAAGGTGTCCTCCTACGGCCGGCCGTCCACGGGGAAAGGGGTCGCGGTTCGCGGTCAGCCTATTGAACAGTGGTACTTCCACCGGCCGCTCTGGATGATCCTGAGACCGTTCTTCGATCAGGGGTTCGCCCTCGACGGGCTCGAGGAGCCGCTCGAAGATTCGGAGCACGGGAAGCCCGGAACGCCGAGTTACGTGTACACGCAGCTGCCGGGCGTGCTCGTCGCTCGGATGCGCCGGACGATCTGAGGCCATTCCGTTCGTGGGAACGACTGCTGACCTGCCTGATAATCGCTTGCAGCCTGGGTCCGGCCGTTGCGCCGGGCAGAGTGTCGCGTCCGTCTCGGCACTCTGCGCAAGGCGAGCGCCCATTCGGGGCCGTATCGCTTCGTAGTCGCTACTCTCGCCTGATGTTCAACGCGCCGAAAGACCTGAACGGGGTCGGCATTGTCCTGGCTACGAGCGAGGACTGGGAGCGCGTACGCGACGTTCGCATCCGCGCTCTCGGGGACGCGCCCTTCGCCTACGGGTCCCGATTGGAGGAAGAGAAGGACCGACCGAAGTCCTTCTGGCGTGCCGGTCTCGAACAACAGGCCGCGGCGACGTTCCTCGCCATCGACGGCGACGAGACGGTTGGCTTGGTGAGGACATACATCGCTCCGGAGGATGGCACAAGCGCCGAACTCGTCTCGATGTGGGTCGCACCTCACACGAGGGGCCAAGGCGTCGGACGGCAACTCGTAGCAGCTGTGGTCGATTGGGCACGGCACCACGACGTGACCAGCGTCCAGTTATGGGTGACCGAGACGAACACTACCGCTCGACGGCTGTACGAGTCGTGCGGGTTCGTCCTCTCTGGTGGACGGCAGAGCCTCCCGTCTGATCCCTTGCTGAGCGAGGTCGCCATGCGACTCGATCTCGGTGATTGATGGACCCGCCGCCGGAGGCGGAACGCCGGAGTGTCGTTTCAGTCACGAAACGACATGGGGGTGGCCTAGAGCCCCTTGAACGCGAGCCTACAGCCACTGCCATGCCCGTTCGATATCCCTGCCGGCGGGGAAGGACGTCCGGAGCTGTAGGTCAAGTTCACGTGCAGACAGCCTAGTATCGGGGCATGCGCTTAGGCGTCATCGTATCCTCGGCTGCGAGCGGAGCCGAGTGGCGGGAGAAGGCACTCCGCTTCGAGACAGTCGGCTTCGACTACCTGCACGTACCTGACCACGTCGGTTACTTCGACCCTTTTACAGCTGTTGCCTCGGCGGCGGCGGTGACCGAACGGCTCCGAGTAGGCACTCTCGTGTTGAACGTGGAGTTCTGGAATCCGCTCCTCCTAGCGCGTGCCGCGGTGACCACGCAGCTACTGACGGGTGGACGGTTTGACCTTGGCTTGGGAGCTGGTCACGCGCAGGTGGAGTTCGAGCAAGCTGGCCTTCGCTACCCGCCGGCCGGCGAACGAGTCCGCAGGTTGGCAGCTGTTGCCCGTGTGATCCCACGGCTGGCCGCGGGCGAGACGATCGACGACCATCAGCTGGGTCTGCAGCAGGCCTCCCTTGGGTTGCCGCCCATGGACCTCCCGCTGCTCATCGGGGGCAACGGTGAAGGCGTGCTGCGGGTGGCGGGCCGACACGCCGACGTTGTCAGCATCGTGGGCTTCACCTCGGGCACTGGACAGACCCACTCCAACTTGTCGCATTGGTCGTGGGAGGGATTGCGCGACCGGATCGAGGTGGTCCGGCGAGCGGCGGGGGGCCGACGTGAGCCGCCGGACGTTCACGTCCTGGTCCAGTTCGCGGCGGTGACCACCGATCCCGCCGCGGCAGTAACCCAATGGATCGGGGACGACGAGCCGCCCGAGCGTCACCTCGACAGCCCGTTCGTCCTTGTCGGCAACGAGGAACACTTGGAAGCGCACATCGCGAAACTCGATCAGCTCGGTGTGACATCGATGAGCGTCTTCGAGGACTCTGCGGACGCCATCACGCGCATCATCAGCGAACTACAGCGACGTTCTTGATCGATTGGCGGCTGATCTCGCGGATGCCCGGCTGGCATCTAGTCCGGCTGGAGCCAACGAAACGCGCGCCGGCTGATAGCGTGCGCGGAGTGGCAGGGCACGTCCCCCCTCGGCGCGTCTGGCCCCTGACCTTGGTGACGCTGCTCGTCGCCCTCGGGGCCTGCTCGACGTCACCAGAGCGACGCTCGGGGTCGACGCCGAGCTCGCCATCGCCTCCTCCGCTCGCGTCTGAAAGCCCCGGCGAGAGCCCGGAGTCGGCACACATCCGAGCGCCCGACGGAGGTTCGCTGCTGGTGCGGGGGCGCTACCCGAGGACACCGTCGAAATGCGTCCGCCCCGAGCGCTCCTCGCTCCTGGCTCGGTATCCGGGAACGTTGTCGGTGAAGCGTTCGGACGACGGCACTCTCAGCCTCAACGTGACGCTCCCCTTCGAGCGGTACCTTCAGGGCATCGCCGAGGTCCCGCCGTCCTGGCCGACGGCGGCGCTCGAGGCGCAGGCGATCGCGGCCCGAAGCTACGCCCTGGCGACCACGGGATGGACCGACTCGCAGGGCCAGACGCTGATGACGCCGATCTGCGCGACCACCTCGTGCCAGGTCTACGCGGGCATCCCGGTCCCACCCGAAGCGGACATCCGACGCTGGTACCGCGCCGTTCGAGCGACGTCGGGCGAGGTCCTCCTGTACCAGGGGAGACCCGCCGAGACCGTGTACTTCTCCACCTCGAACGGGCACACGTACGGGAACGACCAGGTCTTCGGCAGTG
>WNGB01013900.1_pt1 | contig 10809 bp, 8 predicted proteins | sample 5400681 | NCBI WGS metagenome assembly WNGB01 (sample SAMN13153367, study PRJNA577476) | soil metagenome | isolation source: 115 cm soil or saprolite under grassland replicate 2 | place: USA:California | collected 2016-06-15 | reverse complement strand
CCGGGCCGGCAGCGATGCTGCCGGCATCGCCACCGTCCCGTCGCCGTGCCCCAGAGCTGCCAGCTCGCGCCCCGAGTCGGACGATCTCATGGCATCACCCATCTAGCGGCTTGGGCTCGGGCTACGTCGGCATCCTCTCGGCCGAGCTGCACTTCCCCGAGAACGGGTCGCTGAAGGGCAAGCGCAAGGAGCTGCTGTCCGTGAAGGCGCAGCTGCAGCGCCGCTTCGGCGCCTCGGTGGCGGAGGTCGACCACCACGAGCTCTGGCAGCGCGCGCGCCTGACTCTCTCCTGCGTCGCCCGCGGCTACCGGGAGGCCGAGGAGCTTCTGGACGGGGCCGAGCGCTACCTCGCCGGGCAGGCCTTCGAGCTCGGTCGGATCGAGCGCAACGTGGTCACGCTGGAGGACTGAGCACCCAGAGCCCGGAGTTGAGATCCGAGGCCAGCACGTACTTCGGCGTGGGGAAGACGCCCCAGACCGCCGTGCACGAGCCGCCGGGGCAGAGCAGCCCGTGGCGATCACGCTTCGGCGGCGGGAGGAAGCGCGTGAGAAACCGCGGCCTGCGCGGGTTCTTCAGGTCGAAGAGCGCCACGCCCTGGCCGTACCAGGAGAAGTAGGCATAGCGGCCCAGCACCTTCGGGTCGTGGACGCTGTCGGCCAGCGAGCCGCTCGAATCGCCGCCGGGTAGCAGCCGGGCCGGCAGCCGCACCGTCGCGAGCCGCACCGGGTGTGCCGGGTCGGCGATCTGCCAGACCACCGGCCTCCCGCGCAAGGTCTCGTGAGTCTCGAGCATGATCTTGCCGCCCTCGGCGAGCCACGCGGAGTGAGCGTTCCCCTGGCCCGGTGCCGTCCGCCCGAGGTACCTCGGGCGGGCCGGGTCGGCGATGTCGAGGATGACCGTGCCGAGGTTCCAGTACGAGAGGTAGGCGCGGGTCACGGCGGCGTTAGTGATCACCGAGTGGACGAGGTAGCGGTGGTCCTGGCCGGCCGGGGCCGTCAACGGCGAGCACTCGTGCAGATCGCGGCAGGCGCTCCAGCCGCCCACCTCGACCGGCGTGCGCGGGCTCGAGACGTCGTAGATGTGGAAGCCAAACGAGTTCGGCGCCACCGCGAACTCGGTCGCGGCCTCGGCCGTGTAGACCCAGGCGTGGCCCCGTGCCGTCGCAAGCCAGATCTCGTGCGAACCGCGCGGCTCGGTGCGCACGAGCGCGAGCAGGCGCGGCCGGGAAGGCTTCGTCACGTCATAGAGGGCGAAACCGCCGAAGCCGTTCGCGCAGGCCTGCACGCTCGAGACCGCGAGCACGCCGTCGAAGCCGGAGGTCTTGACGCGCCGCACGATCGTCTTCTCCGTCCACGTGTCCTTGAGCACGGCGAACGTCGCGATGTGCCGAGGCCGCCGGGGGTTCGCCAGGTCGTAGACCCGAACGCCCTGGGCAGGACAGTCGTTTTTCCCCTTGCGGCTGGAGAGGTAGGCGAAGTGCCGGTCGCCCACGACGTCTGCGCTGTAGCCGCCGCCCGGGTCGATGTGAGCCAACACGTGGAACCGCGGCGTCATCCGCATCGTGCCGGCCTGGGTCGCGGCCGCAGTCACAACGACTGCGAGCCAGGCTGCCAGGAAGAGCCGCCACGCCATTGGTGTCTAGGACGGCCGCGAGCCGCCGGAGTTGGCCGCAGCGGCTTGAATACCGCCTATGAGTGACCGGATGAGGCGCGTGAACGAAGCCGTTCGGGAGGTGGTCTCCGAGGGCCTCGGCGAGCTGAAGGACCCGCGCATCGGCTTCGTCACGGTAACGGGCGTCGAGACCTCGCCCGACCTGCGCCACGCGCGGGTCTTCGTGAGCGTGCTCGGCTCCGAGACGAAGCAGAAGCGAACCCTCGCCGGCCTCACCGCCGCCCATGGAGTGCTGCAGGCGCGGCTCGCGCGCCAGTTGCGAATGAAGCGAACTCCGCAGCTGGCCTTCGAATACGATCCGACGATCGAGCGTGGGGTCCGCATGACGCAACTGATCGATGAGCTCGCCCCCGAAGACGACGAGTGACCTGGGAGCGGTAGCGGACGCTCTGCGTTCGCACGACCGCTTTCTCCTTGTCACCCACGAGAACCCGGACGGCGACGCCCTTGGCTCGCTGCTCGCGATGAAGCTCGCTCTCGACAAGCTCGGCAAGGACAGCGAGATGTACCTCTACGGCGACGCGCCGCTCCCGCACGAGTACGGCTTCATGCCGCTCGAGGGGTTGAAGCGGGAGCCGCCGGAGGACGCCGCGGAGCGCGTCCTGGTCGCTCTCGATTGTGCGAACGAGCAGCGGATAGGACCGGACGGGACACTGCTCGAGCAGGCGCCGCTCACGCTCGACATCGACCACCACCACGACAACTCGCGCTTCGGCGACCTCAACCTCGTCGTCGGCGACGCCTCCTCGACGAGCGAGGTCCTGCGCGACCTCCTCGCTGAGCTCGGCGTCGAGCTGACCCCCGAGATCGCGGAGGCGCTCTACATCGCGCTCGTGACCGACACCGGGCGCTTCCAGTACACGAACACGACGCCGAAGGCGCTCCGGCTCGCGGCGGAGCTCGTCGAGGCGGGCGCCGACGTCCACCGCGTCTTCCAGGGCATCTACGAGTCGGTCGAGTTCGCCAAGCTGAAGCTCCTCGCGCGGGCCCTCGAGCGCGCCCAGGTCTACGAGGGCGGCCGACTCGTCGTCTCGTACCTGCTCCGGACTGACTTCACCGAGCTGAACGTGGCCGAGGCCTTTTCGGAGGGGATCATCGACTACCTGCGCGCGGTCGAGGGCGCCGAGATGGCAGCGATGATCCGCGAGCCGCCGCGGCGGGACGGCCCGCAGCGCCGGGTGAGCCTGCGGGCCTCGAACGACGAGCTCGACGTCTCGGCGATCGCCCGCAAGTCGAACGGCGGCGGTCACCGGCAGGCGGCAGGCTTCTCGAGCGACGAGTCCGTCGAAGAGATCACGCAGTTCATCCACGACGAGTTCGTCCGTGCCGCCGCCGCGAGCTCTTAGCCCGAGCGGGCTCGTCCTCGTCGACAAGCCGGAGGGGCCCTCGTCCTTTGCGGCGGTGCGCGCGTTGCGGGACCGCACCGGCGCCCGCGCCGGCCACGCAGGCACGCTTGACCCGTTCGCGAGCGGGCTGCTGCTCGTCCTCCTCGGCGCCTCGACCCGCCTCGCGCAGTTCCTGGTCGGGCTGGACAAGCGCTACGTGACGGAGATCGACCTGCGCTCACGCACCTCGACCGGCGACCGCGAGGGCGAGGAGCTCGAGCGGCTCGAGCCGCCGCCCCGCTCGGAGCTCGAGGAGGCGGTGGCTGCGCTCGTCGGCGAGGTTGAGCTGCGGGTGCCCGCGGCCTCGGCCGTGAAGATCGGCGGCAAGCGCGCGTACAGGCTCCACCGGCGCGGCGTCGCGATCGAGATGCCGCTGCGGCGAACGACGGTGCACTCGGCGGAGCTGCTCGGCTACGCCGACGGCGCGGCCACGCTCGACCTCCGGGTGGGCTCGGGCACGTACGTGCGCGCGATCGCCGATGCCATCGGCGGGCATTGCCAAACGCTGCGCCGAACCGCGGTTGGGCCCTTCCGCGTCGAGGACGCCGACCAGGAGCGGATCCTGCCGCCGGTCAAGGCGCTCCCGTTCCTGCCGCTCGTCGAGGTGGGCGCGGACGAGGTGCTTGCGATCCGAACGGGCCGGAGCCGACGCGAGGAGCCTGTGCGGGTCGTCCACGACGGCGAGCTCGTCGCGGTGGACGGGACGGTCATGCCATCGTGAAGGTCGCCCGGCAACCAGAGGAGCTCGAGCGGAAGCCTCGCGCGGTCGCGCTCGGCACCTTCGACGGCGTCCATCTCGGCCACAGGCGTGTGCTTGATGCCGTCAAGGCGGCGGAACTGAGCTCGACGGTGGTGACCTTCGACCCGCATCCCCGCCTTGCCCTCGGCTACGACGTCGAGCTGCTCACGACTCTCGAACGGCGACTCGAGCTGATCGCCAAGGCGGGGATCGAGGAGACGCTTGTGCTCGAGTTCGACCTCGAGCTGGCGCAGCTCCCGCCGGAGGGATTCGTGGAGACGATGCTGCGGCCGATCGGCGCCGAGGTTGTCGTCGCAGGCGCGAACTTTCGCTTCGGCAGGGCGCGCGCCGGCGATCTCGGGCTGCTCGCGCGGCTCGAGCTCGACGTGCGCAGCGTGCCGCTCGTCGAAGGGGTCTCCTCGAGTCGGATCCGTGAGTTGCTGCGTGCCGGCGAGGTCGAGCGGGCCGCGCGCCTGCTCGGGCGGCCCGCGGAGGTCGAAGGCACGGTCGTCGCCGGCGATGCCCGTGGGGGGACCCTCGGCTTCCCGACGGCCAACCTGCGGCTCGACCCGTTGTTGCTCGTGCCCGCGTTCGGCATCTACGCGGGCGCCGCCGAAGGCTATCGCGCGGCGGCCTCGATCGGCACCAACCCGCATTACGGCGGGGCGGAGCGGCGGATCGAAGCGTACCTACTCGACTTCGAGGGCGACCTCTACGGCAGGCGGCTCGTGCTCCAGCTCTGGCGCCGCCTGCGCGACGAGCGCGTCTTCGAGAGCGAGGAGGAGCTCGTCGCGCAGATCGCCCGCGACGTCGAGGAGACGCGGGCGGCCGAGCCTCCGGTCTGAGGCGCAGGTTCGCGCGGAAGGCGACAGCTAAGCGCAAGTTTCGCCAGGTTGTGGTGTCTGTTCGGGTATGGGACGAAGAACGAAGACAGCGCAGCGCGGCCTAAGAGTGCTCGAGTCGGTGTGCTGCCTCGAGTGCGGCAGCATCTACGCGAAGCCCGCCGGCGGCGGGACGGCCGCGACGAACCCCGGCTGTCCCGAGTGTGGATATCTCGGCTGGCTCCCGTTCAGCGGGGAGACGCAACCAGCGCAGCCCCGCTTCTCCGGGGATCCCCGGCGGCCCCGGTTCGCGTGACGACGCTGACGCCGCCGAAGTAGTGGTGCCGCGTCGGCCAGGCGCGCACCTCGAGCCCGGCGGCCTCGAGCGCGAGCGGCACCTCGTCGGGAAAGCCCCCCTCCAGATGGACTAGGTCCGCCGCGCGGTGCAGCCGCGACTGCGAGACGGCGTCCGGCGGGTCGAGACCTTCGTCGAGGATCCCCGCGGCGACCTGGACGAGGGCGCTACACAGCCGGGTGCCGCCCGCGGCGCCGGCGGCGAACGCCACACCCTCGGTGTCCAACGCCAGGCTCGGGGCCATCATGCTGCCCATCCGCTCGCCCGGTTCGAGCGCCTCGCGGATCAGGTCTGACTCTCCGAGCATGTTGTTCAAGTGGAGGTCGAGGCCGGGAACGAACTCCCCCGAGCCGAGGCCGAGGCTCGTGGTGAGCACGCAGGCGTTCCCGTCGGCGTCCGCCGTGACCAGGTTGGTCGTGTGGCCTTCGGTGCCGCCAAGGTCGAGCGCCCGCGCGAGCGCGAGGGCACGCTCTCCGGGAGCGAGGCCGCGCAGGCGCGGCAGGCTCGAGAGCGCCGCGGGGACCGTGGACAGCCCGCCGCGGGTCAAGAAGCGCGTGCCGGCGTAGCCGAGCTCGACCGGGTGGGCCCAGGTCGCCTCGTAGGCCTCGAGGTCGGCGCGCGCGACGAGCCCGCCTCGCTCGTCCATCAGCGCGAGGAGCGCCTGCGCGAGGGAGCCCTCGTAGAAGGTGCGTGCGCCTTCGTCGCACAGCAGCTCGAACACGGGGACGAGCCCGGGTTGCTCCAGGCGGCCCCCCGCGGGGAGGAGCTCGCCGCCCGGCGAGTAGATGCGCGCGCCGTCGTTCATGGTCATCACAGGCGCGATCATGGCCAGGCACGCGGCATGACCTTGCGGGAAGTCGACGCCGTCGCGGGCCAGGCGCAGGGCCGGTTCCACCAGACGGGTCCAGGGCAGGCGCCCGTGCCGGCGGTGAAGCGCGTCGAGGCCCGCGGGAACTCCGGGCACGCCGCAGGAGGCGATCCCGACGCCGTAGTGGACGAGCTCGATGCCGAAGAGCACATCGAGTTCGAGCAGCTCGACTTCACGCCGCTCCCCGCCCAAACCCGGGACCGCGACGAAGCAATCGAGGTTGCGAGCGCGGCCGGAGGAGGCCTCGAAGTAGATCGCGTGGCCGCCGCCGAGCAAGCCGGTCATCACGGTCTCCGCGACGCAGGAGGCGAGGCAGGCTGCGACGGCGGCGTCTGCGGCCGACCCGCCCTCGGCGAGGATCTCGATCCCGGCTTCGACTGTAGCCGGGTGCCCGGCGGCGATTGCGGCGCGCATTGACTGCATCCTGACCGCAGTTAACAAGGGGCGAGGCTCTCCAGGGATTCCGGTCTGACTTGCTACCCTTGCGCAAGACCGCAGTCTCGGCCGTTCGCGTGAGCTTCCTCGCGGCGGGCTTGGATTGCGGAGTCGTTGTAGAAGGAGGAAGAATTGACTCTGACCAAGGAAGCGAAGCTGGAGATCGTCGGCAAGCACGGTCACGCCGAGGGCGACACCGGCTCGGCGGAAGTGCAGATCGCGCTGCTGACGGCTCGCATCAACGAGCTGACCGAGCACCTGCGGTCGCACCCGAAGGACCACTACTCGCGCCGCGGCCTGCTCAAGCTCGTCGGCCGCCGCCGGCGGCTCCTGCAGTACCTGCAGAAGCGCAACCTCGAGGGCTATCGCGCCCTCATTCAGGAGCTCGGCCTGAGGAGGTAGGCCGACCAACGAACCCAACCCAAGCCGGAGGGTGGAAGTTTGAGCGAGCGTCGACCCCGTCGAAGCTGACTCAAACCTCCACTCTCCACGGAACGTGGAGGAAACCCACATGGCAACAACTACTGAGCCCCGGACCGCAACGGTGTCCGTCACCGTCGGCGACCAGGAGCTGACGTTCGAATCGGGCAAGCTCGCCAAGCAGGCCGACGGCTCTGTCGTCGTCCGCGCGGGCGACACGATCGTGCTCGCGACCGCGCAGGGCCGGATGGAGGCCCGTGAGGGCGCAGACTTCTTCCCGCTCACGGTCGACGTCGAGGAGCGGATGTACGCGGCCGGGAAGATTCCCGGCGGCTTCTTCAAGCGCGAGGGCAGGCCGACCGAGCGGGCGATCCTGACCGCCCGGATGATCGACCGCCCGATCCGGCCGCTCTGGCCGAAGGGCTACAAGAACGAGGTGCACGTGGTCTGCACGACGCTGTCGGCCGACCTCGTCACCGCCCACGACATCCTCTGCATCAACGGCGCCTCCGCGGCGCTGATGGTCTCACCGCTGCCGTTCCTCGGCCCGGTCGGGGCCGTGCGGATCGGCCAGGTCGAGGGCGAGCTCGTCATCAATCCGCCTCTGCCCACGGTGGAGAGCGAGGAGAGCACGCTCGACCTGATCGTCGTCGGCACCAAGGACGCGCTGACGATGATCGAGGCCGGCGCAGACGAGGTGCCCGAGGCGACGATGCTCGAGGCCTTCGAGCTCGCCCACCGCGAGATCGTGAAGATCTGCGAGGCCCAGGAGGACCTGCGCCGCCAGGTCGGCAAGGACAAGTGGCTCGACCCCGAGCTGACGGCGGAGATCGAAGAGCAGCACGGCGGGCGGATTCAGGAGCGGATCGCAGCCGACGGCCTCCGCGAAGCGTCGGCCGTGGTGGAGGAGCTCGAGGCCGAGCTCTGTCCGCCTCTGACGATGGACTCGAGCGACGAGGACATCAAGCGGCGCATCCAGGTTCGCGCGAGCCTCGCGGCGATCCTCGACCGTGTGCGGCTGGAGGCGGTCGTGGGCCCGGTCCGAGAGCAGTTCGAGGACGACCTGCGCGGGCTCACCGAAGCCGAGCAGGACTCGAAGGAGCTCAAGTCGGCCAAGCGGAGCCTGCTCTTCGAGCGGATCGAGGAGGAGCTGAGGCTCCCCTTCCCGGTCGGCGCGCCGGCGAGCGACGAGGACATGCCGATCCAGAAGGACTCGGTCACGCGCCAGCACATCAAGCGCGCGGCCGAGGCGATCTACAAGGAGCTCGTCCGCCGCAAGATCGCGGTCGACAAGCGCCGCCCGGACGGCCGCGAACCGGAGGAGATCCGCCCGATCTCGTGTGAGGTCGGCGTGTCGCCGCGCACGCACGGCTCGGGGCTCTTCACCCGCGGGCAGACGCAGATCATGTCGCTGCTCACCCTCGGCACCGCCAAGGAGGGCCAGCGCATCGACGACCTCTCGCTGGAGAAGGACCGCCGCTACATGCACCACTACAACTTCCCGCCCTACTCGGTCGGGGAAACGGGCTTCATGCGCGGCCCGAAGCGGCGCGACATCGGTCACGGCGCGCTCGCGCAGCGGGCGCTCGAACCGATGATCCCGCCGGCGGAGGAGTTCCCCTACACGATCAGGATCGTCTCGGAGACGCTCGAGTCGAACGGCTCGTCGTCGATGGGCTCCGTCTGCGGCTCGACTCTCGCGCTCCAGGACGCGGGGGTGCCAATCAAGGCGCCCATCGGCGGAATCGCAATGGGCCTCGTCAAGGAGGGCGACGACCACGTGATCCTGACCGACATCCAGGGCGCCGAGGACCACCTCGGTGACATGGACTTCAAGGTCGCCGGCTCTCGGGACGGCATCACCGCGCTCCAGATGGACATCAAGATCACCGGCGTCACGCAGGAGATCATGAGCAACGCCCTGGAGCAGGCGAAGCAGGCCCGCACGTTCATCCTCGACAAGATGGCCGAGGTGCTGCCGGAGAGCCGCGAGCAGCTCGCCTCGCACGCGCCGCGCATCTCGTCGGTGAAGATCGACCCGGAGAAGATCGGGATGGTGATCGGCAAGGGCGGCGAGACGATCCGCTCGCTCGAGGCCGACTACGAGGTCCAGATCGACATCGAGGAGGACGGCAACATCCTGATCTACGCCACCGAAGGCGAGAAGGCCGACGCCGCGATCGCGGCGATCGAGTCGATCACGAAGGAGCCCGAGGTGGGGGACACCTACACGGGCAAGGTGGTCAAGACCACCCAGTTCGGCGCCTTCGTCGAGCTGAAGAAGGGCACCGACGGCCTGCTCCACGTCTCCAACGTCGGCCCGGGCCGGGTCGGCCACATCGAGGACGTGATCGGCCGCGGCGACGTGCTCGACGTCGTCGTCCAAGAGGTAGACAAGGAGCGCGGCCGGATCGGCCTGAAGCTGATCGCCAAGCACGAGAACGGCGCGCTCGTCCAGCCGGAGGAGTTGATCGAGCGGGCCAAGAACGCCCCGCCGCGCGAGCGCGAGGAGCGGCCACCGCGCCGCGACGGCGAGCGCGGACGAGGCGGCCGAGGCGGCGGCCGAGGCCGAGGCGGCCGCGACCGAGGCTGAGGTCGCAGAACAGGGAAGCGCTCGCGCCGATCGAAGTGCGGGCGCGCCCGGGAACATCGATTGGGCGTCGGGGGCGCCGAATCTCGTCACCAAGGCCGACTCGACGACCGGCCCGACAGACGAGTCGTTCACTCAGGGCACGAAGGAGGACACCGAGGTTCCGACGGTCGATTTCGGCTCGATCCCGCCGAACAAGAGCGACCTGACGGAGTTCCAGTCGGCGTACGAGAACCTCGACGTCGGCGGAGGCGTCTTCCACACGTTCGTCTACCTCGACTGGTCCAGGACGAACACCCTTGGGTCGGCGGACATGGACTTCGAGCTCAACCAGTCGTCCGATCTGTCGAGCAATGGCAAGACTCCGGTGAGGAGCGACGGCGACGTGTTGATCACCTACGACTTCGCGAATGGCGCGAACAACCCGTCGGTGCACTTCTCGAAGTGGACGTCAAGCGGTTCGTGCGAAGCGAGCGGCGGCAAGCCGCCCTGCTGGGGCCCCCTCTCGGGGGACCTCGAGAACAACGGCGCGCTGGCTGCGATCAGCGGCGACCTGAAGTTCGGCGAGGTCGCAATCGACCTCCAGGCGTCCGGGCTGGTCAGCGGCGATGCATGCGTCGGCTTCGCCAGCGGTTACCTCAAGAGCCGGTCGTCCGATTCGTTCACCTCGGCCCTGAAGGACTTCGTCCCGCCGGCCGGCGTGAACATCGTCACGTGCCAGCCGCAGAAGATCAAGATCAAGAAGGTCGACGGCAGCAACAACCCGCTCAGCGGAGCGGTCATGCAGCTCTGGAAGGACGTCGACCTCAGCGGCACGATCAACACCGGCGACGTGCAGGTTGCCCCGGACGGATGGACGTCCGGCACCAAGGACTGCACGACGACGGCCGATGGGATCGGGAACTGCATCTTCACGTTCACGGCTCCGTCGCAGAACGGGACTTACATCGCACACGAGGTGACGCCGCCGAACGGCTATACCACGTCGGCGCCGGATGTCTCGCAGGCGATTGTCGTCGGCAACACGGCTCACACGTTCACGCTGACGTTCTCAGACAGTCCCGCTCCCGCGACGATCAACATCCTGAAACAGGATGACGCGGGCAACGCGGTCAACGGAGCCACATTCACGCTCTACGTGGACGGCCCGGTCGTCGGCACGTACGAGCCAGCCACGGACACCACCGTGCAGGCGACGTGCACGACGTCTGGAACGGGAGCCAACGCCGGGAAGTGCTCGATGACGAACATCCCGCTGGGCGACTACTGGCTCAAGGAGACCGCGGTGCTGGCCGGGTACGCGATCGGGACGATCAGTCCTGGCGCCGCAAACCCGGTCGCCGTACATGTCGCCCTCGGATCGACGCCCGGAACGGGCCAGACGTTCTCGTTCACGGCGACCGATCCGCGGTTGCGCCGCTACATCGTGCTTGCCTGCCACGAGGGTACGAACACGCTCTACGCGTCGACGGTCGACGCGGATGGCGACCTGACGACCACGAGCGACCAGAAGACATCGCTCGGA
>WNGB01022562.1_pt1 | contig 10810 bp, 9 predicted proteins | sample 5400681 | NCBI WGS metagenome assembly WNGB01 (sample SAMN13153367, study PRJNA577476) | soil metagenome | isolation source: 115 cm soil or saprolite under grassland replicate 2 | place: USA:California | collected 2016-06-15 | reverse complement strand
GGACGTGCGGGGTGGTGTGGGATCGGGTCGAGTAGACATCCGTGGTCAGCATGAGGTGACCGTCATCGGGGGCGATCCGCAACGCGTTCAGCCACACGGATGTCACGATGAGCCCGTCGGTCGAGGAGCGGTCCGGCAGCCTGATTGTCTGGACCACCTTTCCCCGCTCGACGTCGACGACGCTGATGCCGGTGTGCCAGACGGGCGTTCTCCGGTACGCCCAGGCGACGTACAGGGTCCGGCCGTCGGGCGCGAGCTCGGCGGCCGCCGACAGACCATTCGACTCGTCATCGCTGACGACGGGATCGGTATCGGACTGGAGCTTCGCCACGCGGACCTGGCGGATCAGCGACCCGTCGCGTCGAAGGACTCGCGCGTCGATCGTGTAGGAGCCGGACAGGTAATCGCCGGCGTACGCGGCGCTGAAGCAGGCGCAGACGAAGCCGCCACCGGGTCGGGCGAAGAGCTGAGTGGGGTACTGGGTGCCCTTGACGAGGTCCCCCGCGAACGTCCCCGTCGCCAGGTCGACGATCCGGTAGACACCCGACACGTTGAGGATCAGGCGGCCATCCAGCTTCTGACCGTAGACCGCGTAGGCCGGGAGCGGTGTCGCGGGTGGCAGGGACGGGGTCTGCCGGCTCTCGGGGGTCTGCCCGAGCTTCGGTGGCGCGCTCGTCCGGTTCCCGATGGCGGGCGTGCGCGGGATGGTCAGCCAGACAGCGACGAGCGCGAGCGCGACCGTCGCCACCACGGCCACCGAGGCCGCGGTGCCCAGGCGCCGCAACCAGCCGGCCGCCGTCGCCCGTGCGCGTCGCCGGCGCGGCTGCCCGGAGACCCGTTCTCGCCAGGTTCGGTCGTCCAGCCGCTGCGGCGGCATGCTCCAGAGATCAGCGAGGTCGCGCACCAGCGCGGCGAGTGTTTCGTCGTCGGGCTGTGGCCCGGAGTGCTCGGGTGGGACGGTCATCGGATGCTCCTTGGCGGTCAGCGATCGGGGCGCCGGTCGCCGGACAGCCCGGCGGCCGGGATTCGAAACTCGGTCGGGGAATCGGCAGGGTCCGCATCGGACCCCACTGCGAGCTGCAGGCGGAGGTCGGCGTGCGCGCGGCTCAACAGGGAGCCGACGTTGCCCGGGCTCGTCTGAAGGAATGATGCGATCTCGGCGTAGTCGTAGCCGTAGTAGTGGCGAAGCACCACCGCCGCCCGGGCCTGCGGCGTCAGCGTGGCCAGGCCTTCTTCCACCACCCGATGACGGACGGCATCGCCGGCCGGATCGCCGGCCCCGGAGGCCTCGGTGAGCTCCGACACATGGCCCAGGGCGCGGGCCGTGCGCTCCCGGACACGGCGCGCCTGATCGCGTCAAGGGCGGCATGGGCCACGATTCCATGGAGCCAGGCCCGGAGCGGTCGGTTGGCGTCGTACTGCTCCCAGCGCTCGTAGGCTCGGGCGAAGGCATCGTGAGTCGCGTCGCTCGCCGCCTCGCTGTCGTGCAGGATCGCGAAGGCGACCCGGTAGACATGGTCGGCATGGTCCCGGTACGCCCGCTCCACGGCGGATCTTGCAGACGAGTCCTTTCACCGGAGCGATCGACTCAGGCGAACAGCCGGCCGTCGCGCACGACGATGTCGAGCCACCCGCGCTCCCGGCCGATCGTGGTGCCGGGCCCGTGGCCGGGCAGCACCCCGACGCGATCGTCGAGGCGGGCCAGCCGGGCCAGCGACTCGGCCATCGCCTCGGCCGAGCCGCCGGGCAGGTCCACCCGTCCCCAACCACTGGCAAACAACGTGTCGCCGCTGAAGAGCATCGCTCGGTCGGCCGCCCAGAGGCAAACCGAGCCTTCGGTGTGGCCGGGCGTGTGGAGCACCTCCAGACGCAGCCGCCCGAACCGGATCATCCCGGCATCGGCCAGATCCACCGCGGGCACGGACGGCGGGATCTCGAAGGGCGCGATGCCCCCGGCCGGGCGCTCCAGCCGGTTCCGGTCCAACGGATGGACTGCGATCGGCGCCCCGGTGTGGGCGGCCAGGGCGGCATTGTCGCCGATGTGATCCCAGTGGCCGTGGGTGGAGACGATGAGCTTGAGGCTCCAGCCGCGGGCCGCGAGCTCGTCGGTCACGAAGGCCAGCGACGGGATGGCTGTGTCGATGGCGATCGCCTCGCGGCTCGATGGGTCGGCCACAACGTGGACGTTGGTGGCGAGCGGCCCGACCGAGCGCGACACGATCTCCATGTGATCCCACCTCCCGGGTGGATCGTGCCACAGCCGCGGTGACTCCGATCCACGGCCCGGCGGCCGTCAGTACCGCACCAGACCGCACCGGACGACCCGGCAGGGCTCCCGTATGGGCCAGCCTGGCCCAGGACGGATGGGCCACGGACATGGGGGACCTTCGCGGCCTACCCTCGGAGCACTATGGCCGGCGCACCACGCCCGAACGTGAATCGAACGACCCCGACCGCGGCAATCGCGCTCCTGATTGCAGGAGCCTGGACCCTGGCGGGGCCCGTCCAGCCGGCCGCGGCGTTCAACTGCAGCCAGGCCAAGCACCAGCTGACCCTGTCCTCCGGAACGGTGAGCCCGGGCTCGGGGCAGGTCAGCACGGTCTTCAGGTTCTCTGTCCGCTACACCGACAACGCCGGCTGCGCGCCCACCCTCGCCCAGCTGGCGCTGCCGGGCATCGGAACGTTTCCGCTTGCGGCGGGCGGCTCCAACTGGAAATCCGGCGAGACCCTGGCCCTGACGATCTCGCTTCCCGCCGGACAGTGGGACTACGCCTTCACCGTGGCGAGCGGTAGCGACAACGGGTCTCGGATCGTCACGTTCACGGCGGTAAAGCCCGCCTTCGTCAAGGTAGCCGCCGCGCCCCCGCCGCCAACCCCACAGCCGACGCCGAGGCCCACCCCCCGGCCGACGCCCAGGCCCGCCACCGAGATTCCGGCAGGGGCTGGCCTCATCGGCGGGACCAGGCCCGGCCAGCCGGGCAGTCCCTTCGTTCCGATCGCCCTGGTGTCGCTCATCGCACTGGGCGGCTCATCGGGGCTCTTCGTCGCGGCGGTGCGCCGTCGCCGCCGGAACCACGTGACCGTGGTGGTGGAGGCCCCGGCTTCGCTCGCCATCGCCCCCGGCGACGACCCATACAGCGACGAACACATCCCCCGCTGGCGCCGGCCGTCCCTGCAGGCCGCCCGCGCCCACAGCGACCGCGGCTCGGTCGGTCCGGCCTGGCAGCTGGCCTTCCGCGAGCCGACCACGAGCGGCACTGAGCGGCGCCGGGTGCGCTACCGGCTCGCCCGTCTGTCCGATGCTCCCGACGAGGTCCGCAGCACCGATATCGGACAGCTCGAGGCGAACGACGAAGTCGAAGTGCTCGAGCGGTACGCCGGCTTCATCCTGGTCCGGACCCCGCTGGGAACGGAGGGCTGGGTCCACCGCACGACGCTCGGCCCGCCTCTGGGCGCGGACGGCGAGGAGCTCGACGAGGGCGAATCGGCGAGCTGAGGCACGTCGAGCTCGGATCCCCAGCCGGCGGGGCCGATCGTCGGCCGGCGGGGGTCGCCTCAACCCTGGGAGTCGCCTCAACCCGGGGAGTCGCCTCAACCCGGGGAGTCGCCTCAACCCGGGGAGTCGCCTCAACCCGGGGAGTCGCCTCAACCCGGGGCGGTCGCCTCGGCCGGCGCCTCGAGCCGCGACCGGATGCAATCGAAGGTCTGACCGATCATCTTGTTCGCGGTCCCCTCGATCAGGCGGGCCCCGACGCTGGCGAGGGTCCCCGAGATCGTGACGTCGGCGGTCCAGTCCATGACGGTCGCCCCGTTCTTGCCATCGTTCAGGGTCATGGTCGCCGAGGCGTCGACGGCGCTGCCGGGTGCCTGTCCGTGCGCCTTGATGACGGCCCTCGTCGGGGGGTCCTGCTCGGCCATCTGGAGGTCGACCGCGAACCGGGCGCTGATGTATCCCACGCCGACCCTGGCGCGTGCCCGGAAATGGGTCGCGTCGACGACGTCCACGCTCTCCACCCCGGGCCCGCACGATCCAACCTGGGTGGGATCCATGAGGAATGCCCACACCCGCTCGCGCGGGGCGCCGATCGGAACCTGGCCGGCGAAATGCATCGCGTCCTCCGGGCGAGCTCAGGGCCGCGCCGTACGGGCCGTTTCGGCATGCTCGGCCTTCCCGGCCGGCGGGGCGTAGGCAGCCGGGTCGCGGACGAATCGCGATCGGCAGCCCACGCTGCAAAACGCGTAGACCATGCCCCCGTGCTCGGCCAGATGGCGGGCCGAGTCCCGCTCGACGGTCATGCCGCAGACAGGGTCCAGGAGCACGATCTGGCCGGCTGCATCGGTGCCGGATGCACCAGCGGCCTGGGCCGCCTCGGCTCCCGTCGGCTCGGCGGCGGCCGGACCGTTTCCGGCCAGGGTTGCCGGGCCCGGGGCTGCCACGAACGTGGCCCGGCCCCGGCGGACCTGGACCAGCTCGGCCAGGATCGAGACGGCGATTTCCTCCGGTGTCACCGCGCCCAGGTCCAGGCCGGCCGGCGCACGCAGGGCCGCGACGCGCTCCTCGGGCACGCCCTCGTCGCGCAGCCACGCTCGGACGGCCGTCGCCCGAGTCGGGCTCGCCACGAGGCCGACGTACGTCGCATCCAGGGCCAGGGCGGCGACCAACGCCTCCTCGTCCCAGGAACCCTGCGTGGCGACGACGATCGACGGCTGGCGGTCGCCCGCCAGGCTCTTGAAGCCCGCCTCGGAGACGACGCGTTCGGCGTCGGGAAAGGCGGTCGGCTCAGCCACCGGATCGACGACTGAGACGCGATGGCCCATGGCCGCGCCAAGGCCGGTGAGTGCCTGCGCGATCGGGGTGGTGCCGACCACCCAGAGGGCCGGCGACGGAAGCTGCGGTTCCACGTAGATCTCCAGTGTCCCGCCCGAATGGCAGGTCATCACGTACTCGATGATGCCGTCGCCGCGACGGCTGTCGGACGGCGGCGTCCGGGACAGGCGGAGCAGGCGCGGCTGGCCGTCGGCCAGCGATCGGAGCGCCTCACGGATGACGATCGGCTGCGCGCAGCTGCCGCCGACCCAGCCCTCGATCGATCCGTCCGGGTGGATGACTCCGCGTGCGCCTGGCCGGGCCGAAGTCGGCCGCTGCACGGCCACCACCGTAGCGACCGCAAACGGCTGGCCCAGCCGATGAAGCTCGGCGGCCCGCTGGAACAGGCCGGGATCGGCTCTGTCCATTGCCCAGGCTACGGCGTCACTCCCTTCTCGTGGAGGATCGCCCAGATCTTGGGCGGGGTCATTGGGATGTCGATATTGCGGACCCCCAGGTGCCACAGGGCATCGACGACCGCGTTGGCGATCGCCGGCGGTGCGCCCACGGTGGCCGACTCGCCGACTCCCTTGGCACCCAGCGGATGATGCGGCGACGGGGTGATGGTCTTGGCGACCTCCCAGGCGGGCGTCTCGACCGCCGTAGGCAGGAGATAGTCCATGAAGGTGCCGGCCAGGTTGTTGCCATTCTCGTCGTAGGTGATCGCCTCGTAGAGCGCCGGGGCGAGACCCATCGTGAGCCCGCCGTGGATCTGCCCGTCGACAATCATCGGGTTGATGATGTTGCCGCAGTCGTCCACGGCCACGAAGCGGCGGACGTGGACCTGGCCCGTGCGCTTGTCGATGTCGACGACGCAGATGTAGCTGCCAAATGGGAAGGTCAGGTTCGGCGGGTCGTAGTAGTCAACCGCCTCCAGCCCGGCCTCCATGCCCGCCGGATGGTTGGTATAGGCGGCGAAGGCGATCTCCTGGATGGTCTTGGCCTTCTCGGGCGAGCCCTTGACGAAGAACTTGCCGTTCGTCCACTCCAGGTCGTCCTCCGACGCCTCGAGGAGATGCGCGGCCAGCTTCTTGGCCTTGGCCCGGATCTTGCGCGCCGCGACGGCGGTCGCTGCGCCGGCGACCGCCGTCGACCGGGACGCGTACGTGCCCAGGCCGTAGGGCGCCGTGTCCGTATCGCCATATTCGATCTTGATGTCGGCAACCGGGAAACCGAGCTCCTCGGCGATGATCTGGGCGAAGGTCGTCTCGTGTCCCTGGCCCTGGGTCTGGACGCCGATCCGCGCCAGCACCTTGCCGGTTGGATGCACCCGGATCTCGCACGAGTCGAACATCTTGAGACCGATGATGTCGAAGTCGTGCGATGGCCCGGCGCCGACGATCTCGGTGAACGAGCTGATGCCGATGCCCATCAGCTCGCCTCGCGCGCGCTTCTCGGCTTGCTCCTTGCGCAGATCGTCATAGCCGATCAGGTCCATGGCCTTCTGGAGCGCGGGGCCATAGTCGCCTGAGTCGTACTCCCAGCCGGTCGGCGACTTGTACGGGAACTGCTCCTTGCGGATGAAGTTCCCCATACGTAGCTGGGCAGGGTCCTTGCCGATGTCATGGGCGAGGATGTCGACCATGCGCTCGATGGCGTGGACCGCCTCGGTGACCCGGAACGAGCAGCGGTAGGCCACGCCTCCCGGCGGCTTGTTTGTGTAGACGCCGTCGACCTCAACGAAAGCCTTGTCGAAGTCGTAGCTGCCGGTGATGACGTTGAACAGCCCGGCCGGGAACTTGGATGGGTCAGCCGCCGCGTCGCTGTAGCCGTGGTCGGCGATCGTCCTCACCTTGAGCGCCTGGATCCGGCCGTCCTTGGACGCGCCGAGCTCGGCGTTGATGTGGTAGTCGCGGGCAAACGAGTCGGCCTGGAGGTTCTCCGATCGATCCTCGATCCACTTGACCGGCTTGCCGACGGTCAGCGAGGCGACGACGGCCAGCACGTAGCCCGGATACACGGGAACCTTGCCGCCGAACCCGCCGCCGATGTCGTGCGTCTTGACGCGGATGTTCTGCTCGGGTAGCCCACTGACGAGCGCGAGCACCGTCCGGATGGCGTGCGGCGCCTGGCTGGTCATGTGCAGGGTCAGCTGGCCGCGCACGGAGTCCCAATCGGCGATGCAGCCGCAGGTCTCGATCGACGCGACATGGATCCGCGGGATGTAGATGTCCTCGGTGATCCTCACGTCGGACGCCTCCAGCGCGGCATCGGTGCCCGCGCGGTCGCCTGATTCCCAGTGCCAGATGCGGTTCGTCTGCTTGTCCTCGCCCCGATCGGGGCGCAGCACGAAGGCGTCCTTCTCGAGCGCCTTGTGCGGGTCAACGATCACGGGCAGCGGCTCGTAATCGACAAGGACGGCCGCGACGCCGTCGGCAGCCGCGTAGCGGGACGTGGCGACGACCGCCGCCACCTCCTGGCTCTGGTACATGACCGTGTCGGTCGGCAGCACCATCTGCTTGTCGCCGGCAAGGGTCGGCATCCAGTGGAGCCCGGCCTTCTCCAGGTCGGCACCCGTGATGACCGCGGCCACGCCGGGCACCTTGAGCGCCTCGCTGGCGTTGATCCCCTTGATCGTCGCGTGGGCGTACGGGCTGCGGACGATGTCCAGCCAGAGCATTCCCGGCAGGACGAGGTCGTCGATGTACTCGCCCGCGCCGCGGATGAACCGCGGGTCTTCCTTGCGCTTGACGGAGTGGCCCATCCCGCCGACTTCGGCGGTGGTCGTGGTCATGACCTCGGCCATCTCATGCCTCCGTCATGGCAGCGGCGACGACCGGCGCCGACTCGGCCGCCGACAGCTCGCCTGCCGCCTGCTTGATCGCCTTGACGATGTTGACGTAGCCGGTGCAGCGACACAGGTTTCCGCTGATCCCCTCCCGGATCTCCTGCTCCGACGGGTCGGGGTTCTGATTGAGGAGCCAGGCGGCCTGCATGATCATGCCCGGCGTGCAGAAGCCGCACTGCAGGCCGTGCTGGTCCCAGAACGCCTGTTGGAGCGGATGGAGGGCGGCGCCGTCGGCCATGCCTTCGATCGTGCGGATCTCGGCGCCGGCCGCCGACACGGCGAGAATCGTGCACGATTTTGCGCTCCGACCGTCGACGAGGACGGTGCACGCGCCGCAGTTGCTCGTGTCGCAACCGATGTGGGTGCCGGTCAATTCGAATACATCGCGCAGGAGATGAACGAGCAGCAGGCGCGGCTCAACGTCCGCCTCTCGCGCCTCGCCGTTCACGGTGAGGGAGACGTGCTGTGTGGTCACGGTTCGCAGTCCTCCTCGTCAGCGTGCCGGGCGGGCGCGCTCGGTCGCCCGGCGCAGCGCCCGAACGGTCATCTCGGCCGCCATCGCACGTTTGTATTCGACCGGTCCGTGGCTGTCGGCCGCCGGGCGGCTCTGGGCGGCGGCCGCGACGCCGGCGGCGCGGAAGGCCTCCTCGGTGGGTCCTTGGCCTTTGAGCGCTTCCTCCGCATCCGTGGCGGCGAACGGCGTCTCCGCGACGGCCGTGAGTGCGATGCCGGCGTTCGCAATCCGGCCGTCATCGCCGAGCGTGAGCTGCACGGCCACCCCGACCGTGGCGAAGTCCCCCGTCCGACGCTCGAGCTTGGCGTACGCCCCGCCGCTGGCCCTCGATGGCCGCGGGATGCGGACCTCCGTCAGGAGCTCAGTTGGCTCGATGGCGGTCTGAAACGAATCGAGGAAGAAGTCGCGGGCGGCCACCGTCCGCTCGTCACCAGCGCTGCGGAGGACCAGCGTCGCCCTGGTCGCCAGCAGCACGGCCGGCCAGTCGGACGACGGATCCGCGTGGGCGCACGAGCCTCCGATCGTGCCCCAGTTGCGCACCTGCGGGTCGCCGATGCCGCTCGCGGCGTCGTGGAGGAGCGGATAGCGGTCGCGGACGGTGCCGTTGTCCGCGATCTGGGCGTGCGTTGCCCGGCCGCCGATGCGCAGGTCGTCGTCCGTCTCGGCGATCCCGTCGAGGCCGGGCAGGTCGCGGATGTCCACGAGGAGCTCGGGCTGCGCGAGTCGCAGCTTGATGAGCGGCAGCAGGCTGTACCCGCCCGACAGGACCTTGGCACCGCCCTCGTTGTCGCGGAGAATCCCGAGCGCCTCATCGACGCTGGCGGGTCGGGCGTACTCGAACTGGGCGGGTATCACCAGCCACCTCCTCCTGTTCGCCGCGTCGGGCCAACGGCGCAGCCTGACGACTGGACGCGATCGGGGCGGCGAGCGTCCCCTCCGGCGGGCCCGCGGGACGAGCAGGCGAGGCCGGCGGAGACGGAGGTCGCTCAGTCCGGCCAGCCTACGCCCGCCCATCTCGCCAGTCAACGCGAGGTACGGTGGATCGCCCGTGGCGGTTTTATCGCGCGCAGACGGTGGCGGGCGGCGCGATGACAATCACGACCGGGGCTCGTAGCCACTGAGCCGTCGCGGGCCCATCCTTGCCAGATACGAGCCGGCTTCGTACCAGACTGAGATAGAGGCCATGTTCACGACAAATACGACTGCTGTTCGTCGTTGGCAAAGAGACCGTGCCAACCACGAATGCCGATCGTAAATGGCACGATTCGGCTGGCCGGGCGACGTGATGGGGACCGCGGCCTCGCTGATTCGAACTCGGCGACGAGCGGTTACCTCTTCAAGAAGCCGGGGCCGGTCCGAGCGCCACGATCCTCGCTCGTATCTGTCAGCAAACGCGGGGCGGCCTCAGGCGACGGCCAGCGGCTCCCCCGTTTCGAGCAGGGTCTTCAGGCCGGAGACGATGAACGGAATGCCGCCAGTGAATTCCTTCTCGGTCCGCGGCCCCATCCCATCGGTCGTGACGGTCAGGCGGCACGTGCCGTCCCCGGCCGGCTCGAACTCCCAGGCCTGGCGGACAGCGCCCTCCGCCTCGAGCTCGGGAGCCCAGCGCGCGCGGAAGGTCATCGCGATGCGCCGCGGGGCATCTACCTCGACGACCTCGCCATCCGCAGCGACCGTGCCGTCGGGGTATGTGTAGACGATCGCCGATCCCGGCTGCCAGTCGGACGCGACTCGTGTGCCGTAGTAGTAGAGGACGGTTTGCTCACCATCGGTGATGGCGCGCCACAGCGCGTCGGGGCTGGTGCGGATGAAGACCGAGTAGACGTGCTGCGGCGCGGACATTCGATCGACCTCCAGGTGCTGCTTGAGGGCGGCCATCGCACCGATGACCGACTCGGCGTATTTGCTGATCCAGCGGTCATGGACCAGGCGAATGGGGACCGGGTTCAGGTAATGCAGCTTCTCGCGGCCGACTCGACGGGTCGTTACGAGATCGGCCGCCTCGAGCACTTCCAGGTGACGCATGACCCCGAAGCGGGTCATGCCCTGGAGGTGCACGCACAGCGCACCGAGTGTCTGGCCGTCCCGCTCAAACAGTCGATCGAGCAGCAGCCGCCGACTCGGATCCGCCATAGCCCTGAACACTGGTTCCATGCCGGCATGATATGTGACTAAATAGTCACCTGTCAAGCCGTCAGCAAGTCCTTGTGCGTCAAGGACAGTTGGTAGGTTCCCCGACCGTGCCACTCAAGCTGGCGTGATCGTCCGGCACGCTTCCGTTCATGGGCAGGCCGGCAAGCACGGCGAACGGACGAAGCGACCATTCGCGCCCAGCGCACGAGCGGGCTAGCGCGCCACGCGGTAGCGGAGGTAGACGACGCTCGAGCTGAAGGTGCGGGTCTCGACGAGTTCGAGATCCACCCGGCGCTCGCGCCGGGGAAAGAACGGGGTGCCACCGCCAACCAGCACCGGGTAGACCATGGCCCGGTATTCGTCGATCAGATCCAAGGCGGCCGCCTCGGCGGCGAGCGTCGCGCCGCCGATCGCGATGTCGCCCTCCCCCGGCTCGGCTCGCAACCGCTCGATCTCCTCCGCCAGGCCGCCGGAGGCGAGGCGGGCATTGCCCTGCACCGCCGACAGG
>WNGB01013895.1_pt1 | contig 10812 bp, 10 predicted proteins | sample 5400681 | NCBI WGS metagenome assembly WNGB01 (sample SAMN13153367, study PRJNA577476) | soil metagenome | isolation source: 115 cm soil or saprolite under grassland replicate 2 | place: USA:California | collected 2016-06-15 | reverse complement strand
TGGAGCGCGCGGCCTTCCTCGGCAACTGGAAGGACAAGAAGATCACCGGGATCTTGCAGTCGGGCGCCGGCGGGCTCGGCAACGCGGCGACCCGGGTCCAGAACTACTTCGTCAAGGACGGCCTCTACGCGTGGGGAGGCTATCCCGACATCGACGACCTCTTCATCCAGCAGGCTCGTGAGCTCGACCCCAAACGCCGCGAGACCCTCCTGCACCAGATTCAGCGCCTGGCTCACGAACGGGTCATGCACGCGCCCCTGTGGGAGTTGGGCTTTCTGAACGCCGTCGGGCCGCGCGTGGAAGAATCCGGGCTCGGCCTCATCGCCTTGCACCCGTACTCGTCGCCGTACGAGGACCTCAAGCTCAAGAAGTGACCCAAGACACTCAGAGCCTCACAGAGGGAGGACAACCATGAATCGAAGCGTGAACCTCGGGATCGTTGCCATCGCCCTGGGCGCCTTCCTGATCCACGCGGCGCCGGCCGTGGGGCAGACCTCGGGCAAGGACGCGACGCAAAAGGTCGGTGAAGCGGCGGACGCGATCAAGGGCTACACCGTGGACAAGAAGAACGAAGCCGTCGTGTACGCGAAGAAGCTGGTGAGCGACCTCGACGTCAAGATCAAGGATCTGGAGGCTCAAGTCTCGCGCGACACGGGCGCCGTCAAAGCGGATGCGCAGCGGCAGCTCAAAGAGCTGAAGGCCACGCGGGATAAGACCGCGAAAAAGGCCGACGAGCTCGGCCGCGCCTCGGCGCAGTCTTGGGACAGCGTCAAGCAGGGCTTCGCCGACTCGTACAAGGACCTCAGCAAGGCATACGAGGACGCGGTCGCCAAGTTGCGCAAGTGAGCGAGGGAGGGACAGCGATGCCGGCAATCAGCCGTCTTGTCGCGTTGGGTCTCGGCCTTGTTTTGTTCGTCGGCTGCGAGCAGGGGCCGTCGCAGAAGGCCGGAGAGAAAGTGGACAAGGCCGTCGAAGGAGCGGGCAAGGCGATCGAGAAGGCCGGCGAAAAGGCCGGAGAGAAGATCGACGAGGCGGCGAAGAGGGTCAAGGACGCTACGAAGTAGCGCCGTCCGGTCAGGCGCCGCGCGGGGGCCGTCCCCGGCGGGCGATGAACTCGGGGAAGGCCGCCTCGGCCTTGGCGCCCCTCACGACGTTCATCGTGTAGTCGCGCTCGTTCGCCCACTGCTCTTCCAGGTTGCAGCCCATGTCGCGGAGCAGGAGGGCTTTCACGCCCATCACCGCCTCGCGGCGATTCTTGGTGATCGTCGTCGCCAGCCACATCGTTTTGTCGCGTAGCTCTCCGCACGGTACAAGGTGGTTGAGCAGGCCAATGCGATAGGCCTCCTCCGCCTCGACGACACGGCCGGAGAACAACAGCTCCTTGGCGACGGGCCACCCGACCTGGTTGGGCAGGGTCCAGGTGCTATTGATGCGACCGTAGGCGGCGGCCAGGAAGCGAAAGCTCGAGTGCTCGCACCCGATGCGCATGTCCAGGGACGAGGCCAGGACCGCGGCGCCGCCGTACGCCAGGCCGTTGATCATCCCGATCGTGGGCTTCGGGCAGGCGCTAATCTCGTAGCTGCCACGAGCGCGGATAGTGTTGCGAGCGTCGAGCTCTGTCTGGGTGTACCTGCGATCATCCTCCCGTTGCTCGTGGATGTCCCCGCCGGCGGAGAAGGCGCGGTCGCCGGCGCCCGTGATGACGATGCAGCCGACGTCGTCATCGGCGCTCATCCGCTGGACCGCCTCGCGCAGCTCGGCGCCGAGCTGGGCGTTCATCGCGTTGAGCTGCTCCGGGCGATTCATGGTAACAATCGCGACCCCTTGCGTCTTCTCCACGAGGATGGAGTCCGCCATTCTTTCCCTCCCGAGAGTGGCTCACGAGCGACAGTGCGGTGTAGCATACACCGCTGGAGGCGTCAGCGTGACCCGTATCGACCACGTCATGATCTGCGTCCCGAATCTCGAAGAGGGCATCGCGGCCTACACGCGCATCGGATTCCACGTCTATCCTGGTGGGGCGCACACGGGCAGGGCGACTCACAACGCGATCGCGTTTCACCAGGAGGACTATCTCGAGCTCCTGGCCCTGCGGGATGAGCGTCCGGCCGCCGCGTTGATCCCCGGTAGCTCGGATGCCCGCCTCAGCGAGTTCCTGGCTCGTGGCGGCGGCTTCCGCTACATCGCCGTGCAGAGCGATGATCTGGCGGCCGACGTGGCGGCGATGCGAGGGCGCGGCGTCGACGTGGGCGACGTCACCGAGGGCTCGCGGCGAACGCCGGCCGGCCAGGAGCTTCGATGGAAGGCCGCGGGACTCGGCCTGCGCAACCCCCTGCCGATCTTTTTCGTGCTGCACCTGACGCCGCTGGACGAGCGGCGCCGGCAGGTAGCGCGGGCCGGCGATCACCCCAACGGCGCCCTGCGTCTGGATCGGGTCTACATCGCGGTGCCCGACGTCGCCGAGGCGGCGGCGTCCTATGGCCGGGTGCTCGGCATGTCCGTGCCCAAGATCCAGCGCGGCGCGGTCATCAAGGCGGACATGGCGGTCTTCGATCTGGGCCCGACGGGCTTGACGGTGGCGCAGCCCGCCGAGCCCGGTCCCGCCGCCCAGGCGCTCGCTCGGCGCGGGCCCGGCCCCTTTCAGGTGCTCTACCGCACGAGCAGTATGGACGCCGCGGTCCGCTGGATGGAAAGTCACGGCACGCCGCCGCCGGCGCGCGGCATCCGCAATACTGGCGAGCAGGCGATCTTGGTCGGGCCGGATCAGGCCTGTGGCGCCTATATCGGTTTCGTAGGCCCGGCGTAGAATCCAGCACCCGGGGTCGCTGCTCAGCCAAGGAGGCGCGCATGGACTACGGATTGTTCACGATGCCGTCGCATCCACCCGAGCGCAGTCTGTATGACGGCCACCAGTGGGACCTCCAGCAGCTTCGCTGGGCGGACGAGCTCGGCTTCAGCGAGGCGTGGATCGGCGAGCATCACACCGCGCCCTGGGAGCCGCACCCGTCGCCGGACCTGCTGGTGGCCCAGGCGCTCCTGCAGACCAGCAGCATGCGCATCGGCCCCGGCGGATTTCTCATGCCGTACCATCATCCCGCCGAGCTGGCCAACCGGGTGGCGATGCTCGACCACATGGCGCAGGGGCGGCTCAACTTTGGCGTGGCGGCGAGCGGGCTGCCGAGCGACTGGGCCATGTTCAACGTTGACGGCAATGCGGGCCAGCACCGGGAGATGACGCGCGAGGCGCTCGACATCATCCTGCGTCTCTGGAGCGACGAACCGGAGTTCGACCACAAGGGCAAGTACTGGCACGTCACCAAGACCGGCACGATGCTCGACACGCTGCGGCCGCACATCAAGCCGCTCCAGAAGCCGCATCCGCCGATCGGCGTCGCCGGCGTGAGCAAGGGCTCTGACACGCTGAAGCTCGCCGGCGAGCGCGGCTTCTGGCCGATGAGCCTGAACCTGAACCCCACCTACGTCGGGAGCCACTGGGAGGCCGTCGAGCAGGGGGCCGCGCGAACCGGCCGCACGCCGAAGCGCGCCGAGTGGCGCCTGGTCCGCGAAGTCTTCATCGCAGACACCGACTCTGAGGCGATGCGGCTCTCCGCCGGCGGCATGATGGGTCGCATGATGCAGGAGTACTTCCTGCCCCTTCTCGCGTCGTTCCAGTTCACCGAATTCCTGAAGCACAAGCCGGACGTGCCGGACTCCGACGTCACCCCCGAGTACTGCGCACGGCACAACTGGCTGGTGGGCTCGCCGGCCACGGTGGCCGACAAGCTCCACGAGATTTATGAGGAGGTCGGCGGCTTCGGCACGCTGCTGCTTTTCTCCTTCGACTACTCGGAGAATCCCGCGGCGTGGCGCCACTCGATCGAGCTGCTGGCGAAGGAAGTCATGCCGCGCTTCAAGGGGCTGGTGCCGAAGTAACCCGGCGAATCTGCTCGGGCGTGTAACCCAGCAGCGCGCCGAGCACGGCGTCGTTGTCCGATCCGGGGCGTCGCGACCAGCCGGTGAGCTGCCCCGGCGTTCGCGAGAGCAAGGGCACGATCCCCTGCGTCACGATCTCGCCCAGCTCCGGATCGGAGCGGAGCACGAGATCGCCACGGCTCCACAGGTGCGGCTCTCGAGCCAGATCGGCCACCGAGTTGACCGTGCTCGCGGCGAGCCCGGCCTGGCGCAACGTGCACACCGCCGCTTCGGCCGCGAGCGTGCCGACCAGCTTCGCCATCTCCTCGCGCACGCGCGCCGGGTCATCGACGCGTGAGCGCCCCAGCCGTTCGAGCGCGTCGGCGAAGTCGTCCCAGCACGCGCTCGACGCGGCGACGAAGCGTCCGTCCAGGGCCGCGACGGTGAGGCTACACGGATAGGCCGGCCAGTCTCCGCCGGCGCGCTCGCGACGGATGCCCAGGGCGCTCCGGACGGCCAGCAGATCGCCGGTGAGGCGCAGGGCGCACTCGAACATGGCCGTGTCGACGACCTGCCCTTCGCCGTCGAGGTCGCGGCGCAACAGCGCGGCGACGATACCGAGCACGTTGAAGAGCGCCGTCGAATAGTCGCCCGCAGTGACGCCGTCGCGGAGGGGCGGCCGGTCCGGCCAACCGTTCAGGTACGTCATGCCGCCGAAGGCGAGGCCCACCGGGTTGAACGCCGCGCGCGCCGCGGACGGGCCGCTCTGTCCGAAGCCCGATGACCGGAGGATCACGAGGCGCGGATTGATCTCACGGAGCACCGTCGGGCCGAGGTCCCATCGCTCGAGCGTCCCCGGCCGGAAGTTCTCCACGATCACGTCGCTCAGCCGAACCAGCTCCAGCAACGCCTCTCGGCCGCGCGGCGAGCGCACGTCGAGCGTGATGCTCCGCTTGTTCCGGTTGGTGACGGGAAACCCGGGGCCACGGCTGCCCGGCCCGTCCGACGACGCCGTGCCGGTCGCGGGGAGCTCGACCATGATCACCTCAGCGCCGAAGTCGCCGAGCAGGGCGGTCGCGGCCGGACCGGCGAGCCACTGCGACAGGTCGAGGACTCGGACGCCCGCGAGCGGCCCTGCGTCGGTCACGTCGGCGGACTTCACGTCCGGTCTTTTCCGATCCGCGATCTGTTCGACGCTCGCGCGCACGGTCGCCGTGTGCTCGCCGAGCCGCGGAGCGCGCACCGGGGCGCGCGCCGGAGTCCGCGACAGCTTCGGGACTGGCGCGGGGGCGAGGAAGTCGTGCCCTGACGACGACTGCAGACGCAGCACAGCCTGGCGCGCCCTCACGTGCGGATCCGCGATGATCTCGTCCACGGAGCGGACGGCGGTGCCGGCCACGCCGGCGGCAGCGAAGCGCGCCTCGATGTCCACGAGGTCGTGCCTGGCGATCCAGGCCCCGACGAGCTCATCGGCGGCCGCGCGGTTCTGCAGGCGCGCGGCGCTGGTGACGAACCGCGGTTCCTTCGCGGACTCCGGGGCCTCGATTGCTTCGCAGAGTCGTGCGAACGGCTGATCTCCGGCTCCGGAGAGCGCGATAAACCCGCCGTCTCGCGTCGCGTAGACGTTGGCCGGGACCACGGTGGGCGATTCGGTGCCCATGCGTGTCGCCACCGCGCCCGTCCGGTGGTGGCGGATAACCACCTCTTCCTGCATGCGCAACCCGGCCTGGTAGAGGCCGAGGTCGACCACCTGTCCGCAGCCGCTCCGCCGGGCGTGAAAGGTCGCCATCAGGAGCGCGCTCGCGCCGAGGATGCCCGTCCAGGCGTCGGCGAGCGGCACCGTCACGGGAATCGGCGGGCGATCGGGGAACCCCGTCGCGAACTGCACGCCGGAGTACGCCTGGGCGATGCGATCGTCGCCGCGCTCGCCCGCCAGCGGACCGGTCTGGCCGAACGGTGAGACGCGCAAGACGACGAGGCGTCGATTCTTTTCGTGGAGCGCGTCCGGCGACAGCCCCGCCGATTCGAGGCGCCCCGGGCCGAGGTCCTCGACGAGGGCATCGGCGGAGGCGAGAAGCTTGGCGAGCCAGGGCTCGCCGGTGAAGTCCGCGAGATCGGCGAGCACCGAGCACTTCCCGCGATTCTCCGATTGAAAATAGAGGGAGTCTTCTCCGGCGATGCCCGGCCCGCGCCTTCGGAGCGGTGATCCGTCGAGGGGCTCGACCTTGATGACGGTCGCTCCCAGGTCAGCGAGCAGCCCGCCGGCGAACTCGCCGGCCAGGGTCCGGGCCAGCTCGATGACGACCACTCCCTCGAGCGCGCCTTCGCGGTCCTTCACTCGAGCCCGAACACCCGCGCGGCGTTCTTGTAGAGCCACTTCTCCTTGACGGTGTCTTTCAGCGGCAGGCCCATGTACTCCTGGATCAGCGTCTCGTACGGCTGGCCGACCAACCCTGCCGACAGGCCCACGAGCACCTTGTCCTGAATGAGCGTGTTGCCGAACTGGATGAGCATTTCCCAGCCGGAGCCCGGCTGCCCAAGGTACTTGGCCCGATGCGCCGAGGTGTCGACGTGGAGATTGGGATGCCGGCGCACCAGCGCGACCATCTCGTTGACCCACGGCCAGCCGCCCAGGCCACCGATGATCCGGAGCTCCGGGAAGTCCATGGCGACCTGGTCGAGATGCCGGGGGTGGCCGAGGTCGTACGGTCGGTCGTTCGCATAGTTCATCGAGGAGTAGATGCGCACGGGGATGCGAAGCTCCGCCGCCTTGGTGTACAGCGGATAGTAGCGTCGGTCGCTCGCGGGAATGCAGTCGACCAGCGCCGAGACGCCGAGCGCCTTGAATCCCTCGTCTCGGACCAGCCGCTCCAGCTCGCGGACACCGCTCATGCCCTTGAAGGCATTGATGCTGATCCGCGCCAGCCCGAGGAACCGATCGGGGTATTTGCGCACGAGCGCGGTCGACTCCTCGTTCGAGACGCCGAACGGCACCGACCGCACGATGCCGAGCTTCGCGAGCTTGCCGACGTACGCGTCCAGGTCGATGTCCGGGCGGTGGTCGGCGCCTTCGCGGCGAGAGCGGAAGATCCGGCTGTAGTTCGCCATGCCGTAGCCGGCAGGCTGACCCGCGCTGGTCGACTCCGTCGGGGCAGGGGCCGGTTCCGCCTCGCCCGCGGGGCGCGGAATGCTGCACTCCATGTCGATGATCCGTACCATCAGAGTCTCCTCGATTGTTCGACACCGGCCAGAGCGCCGTCCGCCGGCGCCGTGATCAGGTCGCCGAGCCACGCGCCAGCGTACTCCGAGAAGCGTCGCAGGGGAATGGGCGCGTCTTGACTCCACGTCCCCGGCGGAGCAGCATCGCGGGGCGGAACGGAGCGCGATGAGGGACGCGGGGATGACCGGGGCGATCGAGCTTGCCGAGAAGGACGCGATGAGATGAGTGATTTCGACGCGGCGTTGCGCGGGTTCGCCGCGCTCGACGACGAGGCGCTGGCGCGCCCGTGGCCGTGGCGCGGGAGGGAGATGGACGTCCGGTACGCCCTCTATCGGACGCTGGAGGACGCGCAGGAGGTGCACGCGCGGGTGTCCGCCGGCTCGCATTCCGAATCGCGTCGCATTCTGGCCCTGGCGCAGCGCGCCTTCGGCGACCTCCGCGGCTTGCTGGCCGGGCTGCCGGCGGACCTGCTCGACCGTGCGCCGCGAGCGGGCGAATGGCCGGTCCGGGAAACGCTTCGCCACATGCTCTTGATAGAGCGACGATACGCCGTCCAGACGCGCTACGCGCTCGACCGGAAGGATTCCGAGCCGGTGCGCATACCCGAGGACCGACAGCCGACGGCGACCCAGACGGGCGCCGACGGCGAGATCGGCGCGATCCTCGCCCGGATCGGCGAGGCACGGGCGGAAACCAACCGTTGGCTCGGCGACGTCGCGGCCTCGGCGATGACTCGGCCGACTATCTGGGCGGGCCACGACGTCGACGTGCGCTTTCGTCTTCACCGCTTCGCCGCCCACATCGTGGAGCACACGATCCAGTGCGAAAAGACGCTGTTCGCCCTGGCGCGGCCCTCGACGGAGGGCCGGCGAATCGTGCGGCACGTCGCGGCGGCGATCGGCGAGGTCGAGGGGCTGGGCGAGCTCGCGGATGCGCGCCGGCTCGAGGCGAGCCTGACCGAGCGCTTCGCGTCGGTGAAGCCGTGAGCGGCGTCCGCCGGGGGATGGTTCCCGAGGACCTGACGCGCCTCTTGTTCGTGACCGATCCGCAGCTCTCGCCCGATGGCCGGCGGATCGCCTTCGTCGTCACGTCCCTGTCCGAGGAGCGCGACGAGTACCTCTCCAACATCTGGGTCGTCGACGTGGCCGGTGGGGCGCCCCGCCGCTTCACCGCCGGTCCGCGGCGGGACATCGAGCCCCGGTGGGCGAACGACAGCGCGCGGCTCGCATTCCTCTCCGAGCGCACGCCCAAGGAGAAGCTCCAGCTCTACGTGATGCCGGCCGATGGGGGGGAGCCGACGAAGCTCACCGCGCTCGAGAACGGGGTGGGGAGCGTGGTGTGGTCGCCGGACGGCTCGCGACTTGCCTTCGTGTCTCCGGTCGGCGGCCAGCGCGAGCCGGAGAGCGAGGAAGAGAAACGGAAGTCTCGGCCGGCCCGGGTCATCACGTCGCTCAAGTACCGGTTCAACGGCGAGGGGTTCGTCTACGATCGACGCCCGCACGTGTTCGTGGTCTCGGGCGACGCGTCGGCCCTGGTTCAGCTCACCGACGGCGACTTCGCCGACGCGGATCCGGTGTGGGCACCGGACGGCCAATCGATGGTCTTCGTCTCGGCTCGTCACGCCGAGCGGGACGATGACGACGCGAGCGACCTCTGGCGGGTCCCCGCCAAGGGCGGGACACCGCAGCGGCTCACCGCGACCACCGGGCCGCTCTTGCTTCCGGCCTTCTCACCGGACGGCCGCACGATCGCCTACCTCGCGCGTCCCGGGCGTAACGCCTACGGGCGCAACATCCGGGTCTTCACGATTCCGTCGTCCGGCGGTGACGCCGCGTGTCTCACGTCGGCGCTCGATCGCTCCTGCGGCGCGCTTCACGTGCGTCCGCTCTGGTCGCCCGACGGCCGCTCGGTGATCGTGGCCGTCGAGGACCGCGGAGACGCCGGTCTCTGGCGGGTCGCGACCCGGAGCGGCGAAGCGCCGACACGGGTCGTCGGCGGCGATCGGGCGTTGAACGGATTCTCCGCGTCCGCCGACGGCCGCCTGCTGGCCTTCGCGGCGAGTCACCCGGTGGCGCCCGCGGAGGTCTTCATCTGCCGGGCGGACGGAGGCGACGAGCGCCAGCTCACCCTGATGAACAGGTCCTGGACGGAAGACGTGGCCCTCGCGTCACCGGAACGATTCCGTTTCACGCGCGAGGGCGTCGAGATCGACTGCTGGGTGATGCGCCCCGCCGGCTTCGTTCCCGGCCAGCGCTATCCGGCGCTCCTGAGCATCCACGGCGGGCCTCATGCCCAGTACGGTCACAACTTCTTCGACGAATTCCAGGTGTACGCCGGCGCGGGCTACGCGGTGATCTACGCGAACCCGCGCGGCAGCCAGGGGTACGGCGAGGCGTTCGCCCAGGCGGTGGTCGGCGACTGGGGCGGCGGCGACTACGCCGACGTCATGGCCGCGCTCGACGAGGCGCTCCGGCGTCACGCGTTCATCGACCCGGAACGGCTTGGCGTCCTGGGCGGGAGCTACGGCGGATTTCTCACGAGCTGGACCGTGGGGCACACGGATCGCTTCAAGGCCGCGTGCTCGGAGCGTGCCGTGAACTGCCAGTACACGATGTTCGGCACGAGCGACATCGGACACAGCTTCAACGTGGTGGAGCTCGGGGGGCCGCTTCCATGGGAGGACATGGCTCGCTACATCGAGCGCTCGCCCCTCACGTATGCCAAGAACATCGTGACCCCGCTCTTGATCATTCACTCCGAGGACGACCTGCGCTGCCCCATCGAGCAGGCCGAGCAGCTCTACGTCGCCCTGAAGAAGCTCCGGCGCGAGGTACGCTTCGTGCGCTTCCCCGGCGAGAACCACGAGATGTCGCGCTCCGGCAAGCCGCGCCATCGTCTCGAGCGGTTCCGCCACATCCTCGAATGGTTCGCGGGACACCTCGGGAGGGCTCAGTCATGAGGATCCTCGTGCTCGGACGGGAGTTCCTCGACAACCGGGCGCTCAGCGGGCCGGCCAAGGGAAAGATCGCCCACGGCAACGCCGAGCGCGTGCTAAGGATGTGATGATCTCCAGGAGGGGGACCCATGGGTAAGCTCGATGGCAAGGTCGCGCTGGTGACCGGCTCGGGTCGGAACATCGGCCGGACGACGGTCTTGAAGCTGGCCGCGGAAGGCGCTCACGTCGTGGTCAATTCCCGGACGAACCAGGCGGAGGCCGACGCCGTGGCGCGGGAGGCCCAGGCGCGGGGTGTCAAGGCGCTCTCCATCGTGGCCGACGTCGGCAAGAAGGACCAGGTCGAAGCGATGGCGGCCAAGGCCCTCTCCGAGTTCGGCCGGGTCGACATCCTCATCAACAACGCCGCGATCCGGCCTCACAAGCCCTTCACGGAGCTGACAGCTCAGGACTGGGAGGCCGTGCGGAGCGTCGTCCTCGACGGGGCTGTCTACCTCACGCGGGCGGTCATCGACTCGATGGTCAAGAACCGGTATGGACGGATCGTGTTCTTCACCGGTGAAGGGGCCTTCATGGGCGGATCCGGGCGCGCCCATGTCTCGGCCGCGAAGATGGGCCTGGTGGGGCTGGCGCGCGGTCTCGCCTCCGAGTTCGCCGCGCACAATATTCGGGTCAACGTGGTCTCGCCCGGCAGCATCGACACCGCGCGGGCCAATCCCGAGTGGTA
>WNGB01013893.1_pt1 | contig 10812 bp, 11 predicted proteins | sample 5400681 | NCBI WGS metagenome assembly WNGB01 (sample SAMN13153367, study PRJNA577476) | soil metagenome | isolation source: 115 cm soil or saprolite under grassland replicate 2 | place: USA:California | collected 2016-06-15 | reverse complement strand
GCGCCCGACCGGCGTGCCGGCGCTCGCGCGAGTTGCCGGCAAATCTCAAACGGTCGGGAGGATCCATGGGTTACCGGTTCAACCCACCCCCCAACTGGCCGCCGCCACCACCCGGTTGGTCGCCCCCGCCGGGCTGGCGGCCAGACCCCAGCTGGCCGCCGCCCCCGCAAGGCTGGCAGTTCTGGGTGCTGGAGGAGGAGCCGGCGGGGCCGCCACCGGCCCCCCAGCGGGCCTGGCGGCGCGCCCGCGCCTGGTTCGCCCGCCTGCCAGCGTGGGCCAAGCTGCTGGTCGCGCTGCTGGTGCTGGGGTTGCTGCCCTGGGTGCTGATCGCCGCCGGCCTCGCCCTGGCCGCTCTTGGGATCGTGGGGCTGCTGCGCGGGCCGCTGCCGCGCTTCAAGCTCACCAGCCGCGCTGCCGCGGTCGGCGCCCTGCTGCTTGGCCTGGTAGGGATCGGCGCCGGCGGCGCCCTGGCGGTCGCCGTCCTCAACCCGCCACCAACCTCGCCGACGACCAGGCCGCCAGTGGTGGCCCCTACAACCAAGTCTGCACCGGCGACGGCGGCGCCGACCACGGCCCCACCAGCGACCACCGCCGCGCCGGCGACGACCCGGCCGCCGACCACCACGGCGAAGCAGGCGGCCACCACCCGGCCGCCCAGGTCCTCGGCACCGGCGTCAACGGCCAGGCCGGCGTTGCTGTGCGGCGCCCCCCCAAACCCCTACGGCTACAACTTCTGCGGACGCGGCGGCTACGTGGTCGACCCGGCAGCGGACGTGTGCGACTACTTCGACTGCATCGACAACTTCTGGAACGGGCAGGGGCACATGGAGGAATGCCAAGACCACACCTACAGCATGTCGGGCGGGCGGCCCGGCTCCTGCTCCTACCACGGCGGCAACCTCCGCCCGGTCTACCGCGGCCCCTGAACCCGCACCGCCGACACGCCGGCAAACCGGCCACACAGCGTAGGTGAACCGCCCATCGAGGCTGCCACAGAACCCGCACCGGTCCGCCATACCTCCCCGCTGAGGCGAACAAGCGTTCGGGGATCAGGCTAGCGCGCCCGCAGCGTCGCCAGGAACCCCTCTGCCGGGCTCCGCTGGGCGGCTGCCGGCCGTGTGCGGAGCAGCAGCACGCACCGTCGGTGTCCTTCGGTCACCGTGCTGGTGCCTGCCTGGTCCCCTCAGTGTAGCGACCACCCAGGCTCGTCAAGGGGCCTGCCCCACCAGCCCGCAACCTTCCGGCCGGCACGGACCCGGCGCTGCGCGCCGGGACTCGATCCATTCCGGCCGGAACCTTGCGGGCGCAGCACCCACGGCCGCCCCTTGACGACCCTGGGGCCCGGTCGCTGACGGCATGGGACCAGGCAGGCACCCGCGCCTGCCTCCCGCCAAGGAGGCGCCCATGCTGCCCTACCCCACCCCCACCATCACTGCCCAGCTCGACCCCTACGAGCAGACCGAACGCGACACCCTCCGAACCCAGGCCCGTCGGCGGCTCGGCTCCCCGGCCGCGGCCGGGGCGAGGATCGCGCTGGCGCTGTGCGAGGTCGAGGCCGGCATGCGCTCCCCGTTGCAGCTGGAGCGGCTGTGCCACCTGACCGTCTGGCCGAAGCTGTCGGCGCGGCTGCGGCGCTCTGGCGGGCCGGCGGTGCCCGCCCGCAACCTGGTGCGGGTGATCGCCCAGGAGCACACCCCGGGGCTGGCGGAGGTCACCGTGCTGGTGCGCCGGGGTGGCCGGGTGGTGCCGGTGGCGATGCGGCTGGACGGCGCCAAGGGCCACTGGGAGCTGGTCGAGCTCCAATACTGACCCCATCGTGGGCCTGGCGCGGGGACGAGCACCTCCCGCCCGCGCCAGGCCCAAAGCACCCCGGCAGTCAGGGACGGCGCTGTCCACAATCTCGGGCATGGGGTTGTCGCCGCGGGTGGCCCGGCTATCGTCGGGGTCATGACCCGCACCCAGCGCCTGAGTGAACGAGCGATCAACTTCGCGATCGCCGAGGCGAACGAGGACCTGGCCGTGGCGCGGCTGGCGTTCCTGGCCCACGGCGACCACGCCGCCCTGGACGAGGCGATCGAGGCGTGCCTGGCCCGCCGCGAGCGCAGCCTTCGCACCCGCTGGCGGGCGATCAGCTTCCTAGCGCGGGTCCGCTACGACGACCAGTGACCGACCCTCACCCGCAGAGCGTCGGGCCCCGGGATCTCCCGGGGCCCGAGCTGTCCGTCAGAGGTTAGCCCACCAGCCGGCCACGAACGGCCGGGGGCACAGAGATCCGCTCAAGTCCGGCGCGGATGACCGCGACCGCCTGCCCCAAGTCCGCCTCCGGGATGACCATTAGCTTCTGGCCGCCGGCGTGCGTTGTCCCGCCGAGGCGGGGTGGGACGAACAAGCCCCACCGGCTGATGGGGCAGCCCTGAGATTCAGGTTGAGCCCTTGAGGGACTCGCACATGCTTACGTGCCCATGTGGCAGAATCACCGCTCGACGCCCACCCGGGCCATTGCGGACGCACGTGTGCAGCCCAAGAACCAGTGCCTGGGCGGGCCTTGTGACGTATCCGCCCGCCATCGGCGCGGTGTGGGAGTGACGGCGTAGGGAAGGGAGCGCTGGCCCGTGGCCTTTTTGGCACGGTGGCTCACGATCCACACTGTGCCCGCGCCGATAGGGTGGTGCAGGTGGATGAGCTGGTGGCGACCGACCAGCTCAGCGAGGCGGAGCTGCGGGTCGCGCTCGGCCATGAGCTGCGCCGCAACTACGTCAGCCGCACTGCGCTTGAGGCGATCTTCACCGACCTGGGTGCACCGGAGGTCGCCAAGCACCTGCGCAATAACATCCTGCCTGAGCAAGTGCACGTGCGGCACGGGGAGTTCGGCGAGGCGCTGACCGCGGCGCACTTCCGTACTGTGCTGCGCTACTGCGTGCCCGTTCTGAAACTGCGCTTCAAGCAAGGCCGCAACCGGCCGGTGTTCGGCGCCGACGTGATCGCCTTCAAGCTGCGTGAGCAGCCACCCGTGATCGCCGTGCCCGAGGCCAAAACGCTGGCCAACCGCGACCTCAACATCGGCAAGGAGGGCTACGACAGCCTGGAGAAGGTGCTCAGCCGCATGGACCAGAGCCTGCAATTCGTGATCGCAGTCCTGGACGCGCGCGGCAACGCGACCCTGGCCGCCCGCGTGGGCACCCTGCTGCGCGGCGAGCGCACGATCGAGCGGCACATCATGCTCGTCCATGAGAAGAGCTGCTGGGACGACCGAGTGCTTGAGCGGCTATCGGAGGTCGCCACCCAGCCGGTACACGTGACCGTGCTGCGGCTGGGTGGCCTGCGCGCGCTGGTCGCGGCCGCCTACGATGCCGCCGCGGAGGACTTGGCCCGTGGCGCGTGACCGGGTAACGGACTGGGGCGGGAAGCTCGCCACGCTCGGTCAGAACGCGCTCCAGGCCGACCCGATGCGGCGATGGCGGGCACAGCTTCGCTCCGCAGTGCTGCTGGGGCAGATCCGCCACGAGAGCGCCCGGCTCCCCCGGTTCGACTTCGATGAGGCAGAGGTGGCCCGGGCTCTGCACTTGGCCCGGCTCGCCGAGCTCACCCGCTCGCCCCGGGAGCGGCGGCGTGATCCAGGCCAGCTCACGGAACTCGCCGAGACCTACGGGGACCTGGCCGCCCGCGCGGCGCCCGGCAGTGGCCAGCGGCTGCTGCTGCTCGCCCAGGCCGCGTCGATGTGGAGCTTGGCGGGCTATCAGGCCAACTCAGTGGTGGTAGCCAACACGCTCAACGCCGAGCTGGACAGCCCCGGCCCGGGCAGCGGCGACCCGGCCGCCCCTTCCGAGCCGGTGGATCCAGTGGCTCCGGAAGACGTCGCACCGCTGGGCCTGGCCCGCATCGTCGCCGCCATCCTGCGCCGGGACGTGCGCGAGGTGGCGAGGCTTGGCGCCGTGGCGCTCGAGGAGGTCCAGCCCGTCGGTGCGCAGCTCACCGAGCAAGCCGGCGCGGCACCGCTGGACCTGGCCGATGCGGCAGGGCTGGCCGCCTACGGGTTAGTGGGGCGCGCCGCGCAGGCCGCCGCGCGGTTCTGGCAGTTCGGCGTGTCGCAGGCGGCCGAAGCCGCCCTGCGGGACGTGGAGACGGCCTGCACTGTGCTGTTGGAGGCCGGTGTGGTGGACACCTGGGTGCTGGCCGACAACCTCCGCTACGTGCTGGAGGACATCTTCGCCGCCTCCCCCTGGCGGCAGTTGCGCCGCGCCCCGAGCTGGAATCCGTTGTGGCGCCAGCACCTGCGAGCCCTGGCGCTCGACGACCACCCGGTAGTGCAGGTGTGGCCCTCACAGCGGCGCGCCTTGGACGCCGGGCTGCTGGATCCGGCCCGGGGCACGCTGGTGGCCACCATGCCCACCAGCGCCGGCAAGACCCACATGACCGAGTGGGCGATCCTGGAGGCGCTGCTCGGCACCCCCGGGGAGCGCCTGACGGTGTTCGTGGTCCCCACCCGGGCGCTGGCTGCCGAGACCGAGCGGCGCCTCGCCGGCACGCTCGGCCGGATAGGGCTGCGCGTGTCAGCGCTGTTCGGCGGCCTGGAGCACGTGGAATACGAGCTACGGGTGATCGCCACCACCGACGTGCTCGTGGCCACCGCCGAGAAGCTTGACCTGCTGCTGCGCCACGAACCGGAGCTGGTCGAGCGGCTCGCGCTCGTGATCTTCGACGAGGGTCACCTGGTCGCCGACCGCACCCGTGGGCTGCGCCTGGAGTTGCTCATCACGCGGCTGCGCCAGCGTGCACCGGCAGCACGGCTGCTGCTGCTGTCGGCCGTGCTCCCCAACTTCGAGGAGCTTGGCACCTGGCTGGAACCCGGCGTTGACGGGCGCAACGCGCTGTATGTCCCGTGGTCACCGTCGCAGTTGCGGCTGGGGATCTTCCAGTGGGTTGGCTCGGCACGTGGGGATGAGCAGACCGGGGTCGTCTACTACCGCGACGAGGACGCCGACCACCGCTTCTTCGCCCCGTTCGTGCTCGTGCGCCGGCGGCGGCAGACCCGGCTGTTTCCTTCCGAGCGCAAAGACGTCGCCGCCGCGCTCGCCCTGCACTACCAGCGGCAAGGCCCGGTGCTGGTCGGCACCGCCAAGCGCGCCGAGGCCGAAGCGGTCGCCCGCGCGATCGACGCGGCGCTGCGACGCGCCACGCGTGCCGGCGAGGAGATGCGCCTGACCGATCCAGCTCACGATGCCGATCGGGAGCGGTTGGCCGCGATCGTCGCCGAGGCCGCCGGCGGCGACCACCCGCTGGTCGGCTGGATCCGGCAGGGATTCGGCTACCACCACGCCCACCTGCCCGAGCAGGTCCGGGTGCAGCTCGAGCGGGCGTTTCGCAGCGGCACGCTGCGCATCCTGGCGGCCACCAGCACCTTGAGCCAAGGGGTCAACCTGCCCGCCAAGACCGTGATCGTCTCGCACACCTGGCGCAACCGGCAGACCCGGGATCGGCTACCACGGCGGGAGTTCTGGAATCTCGCCGGCCGGGCCGGGCGGGCCTTCGGAGAGACCGAAGGGCATGTGGTCCTCATCGCCGACGACGACCGGGAGGCCGCCGGACTGCGGAACTTCTACCTGGATCGCGCGGCCATCGAGCCCGTGCACAGCCGCCTGCTAGAGCTGTACCGCTTCCTCGTACACGAGCGGCTGCGCAGCCTTCTCCCCCTGCACCGCCTGCCCGACGGCGCCGACCTAGGAGAGCCCATTGACCCGTCCGACCTCGGCGCCGACGCTCCCGAGCGAGCCACCCTGGAGGCGCTGGACGGCCAGCTCCTGGCGCTGGCCGCCGAGGAGGTCATCGACACCGCCGATGAGCAGCGCATCGCCGACCTGCTCGGCGTGACGCTGTGCGCCGTGCAACTGGCCACCGCCCGTGTCCCGCTACAGCCGCTCACCCGCTACGTGCACCGCCGGCTGCAAACCGTACGCGAGCGGATCCCAGACGCCGACAAGCGCCAGGCGTTCGCCCGTACGGGCCTGACGATCACCGGCTGCGAGCAGGCCGACACGGCCATCGACACCCTGCTGCGGGACTACCGCGAGCTGCTGGCGCCCGGGGCGGAGGCGCAGCTTCGGGCCTGGCTGCTCGTTGTGGCTGCAGGCGTGGAGGAGATGACGCGCTCCTGCAAGCGATACCACGTCACCGCCGAGGCCGTGCCCGCTCTGGCGGCCGCCTGGATCGGCGGGAACAGCATCGCTGCGCTGCGGGCCGCGCACGCTCCGGCGCTTGGGGTCGATGACGTGATCCGGTTCTCCTCAGTGCTGGACGGCGTGGTCAGCCATGATCTGGCGTGGGTGCTGTCGTCGCTGCTGGCGCTGCTGGCTGCCCGCCTCGAGGGGACCTGGGAGCCAACGCCGGAGCTGGCCGCACTGCCGGCGATGGCGGCTGCTGGACCGCGCTGCCGGGCTGGACAGCCCACAGGCGGGCCTGGCGCTGCTAGCCCGCGGCTCCGGGGTGCTGCGCTCACCCCTGCGCGGCATGGCCTACCAGGGCCGCTGGTCCCATGTCGCCCGGCTGCCCATCGGCAGCCCGCTGGTGCTGGAGCGGGAGCGCACCAACCCCCACGACCCCAACGCCATCCTCGTGCGCGACAGCTCCGGCGCGGCGCTCGGCTACGTCGCCCGAGAGGTGGCCCGCAACATCGCGCCCCTGCTGGACCTCGGCGAGACCGAAGAGGTGCGGGTCCGGGCACGGCTGGTGATGCGTAAGGGCAGCGACCCGGACCAGCCGGGAACCGCAACGATCGCGCTGTCGCTCACCAGTAGGACCTGACGTGCGCAGCCTGGTGGGCACGCGACGGTCGCGTCCTGGAGGGCTGAGCGTCCTCGATCGTGGGGTTGGCCAGCAGCACGCACAGGCCCACACGAGGCCGGTGCAGGTTGCGTCCCTTGCCGTCCATCTTCTAGCGGGACTCCAGCATGGCAATGGCTGCCCGAGGCTGCGTGCGGTCGCCTACCGGCTCGGGCACCTGTTCCCCTAGAACGGAACGGTTCCTCCTCGGCTGCTGGCAACGCACCTGCCCACGGTGGAGCGTGCCGCCTGCCCGCGGCGGCGCTCCTAGCTGGTCGGGGTGGAGGTCATGCCGGCCGTTGGCCGACCTCGCGCAGCCGCCCGTCCAGGACGTACCGCTCCCCGGCCCACAGATGCAGGCCGAGCCCGGCCCGCATGGCGCAGCGCTTGATCGCATCGGAGGCGGCCTGCTTGAGCCGCAGCCCGTCCTGGGGCCAGTTGTGCGGGTCTTCGACATCGCCGGCCTCTTCGAGCCGAACCGTGCGGCCGTCGATCCGCAGCGTGAGCCGCCACACCCCACCGACGATCACGTTGTGCAGCTCGGGCGTGCCCTCCTTGGCCTGGCGGCTGCGGCCCTTGGGGTCGGGCGGTATGCCCGGCACGTCACCGCGGATGATCTCGACCAGCTCGAAGCTGAACGGTCCGACGATGCCCAGCAGCCATTGCGTCACGTTCTCGTGTGCCACGTAGCTGTTGCCGCCAGGGTCGCGCTGGACCAGCTCAGAGGGGAACGGCCGGGCGAGCCTGGCCAGATCGGAGGCTTCGGTCGTCATGGTGCTGCACCTTCTCTCGTGCCACCGCTGAATGGGTTCCGACCAAAGCATATGCTCAGGTAGTGACAGTGATGACCGTGATGACAGCGGCTTGATGGGGCCTAGGAGGAGCTATGTTGCGGCGGCGGTCGCCTGCGACAGCCGGCGCCCCAGGCGGCAGTCTGGGGCGCCGGGACGAAGGGGCGAGGCTTAGAAGGGTGCTGGGTCGTTGAAGTCCCCGCCGCGCTCGGCCTGCCGCTGCTGGCCGGTGGCGCGCTCGCCGTTGCCGCGGCTGGCGGCGCGTTCGACCTTGGCGGTGGCGAACTTCAGGCTCGCGCCGACCTCGTCGGCCTCGATCTCGGCCACCGACCGCTTGTCGCCCTCGGGGGTCTCCCAGGTCCGCTGCCGCAACCGCCCGGTCACCATCACCCGGTCGCCCTTGGACAGCGAATCGGCCAGATGCTCGGCCTGGCCGCGCCAGACGTTGACCCGGAAGAACGAGGTGTCGCCGTCGCGCCACTGGCCGTCCTGCTGGATGCGCTGGGTGACCGCCACCCGCAGGTTGGCCACCGCCGTGCCGGAGTTGGTGAACCGCAGCTCGGGGTCCTCGACCAGGTTGCCGACGATGCTGGTGTGGTTGTCGCTTGCCATCAGATGCGCTCCCTGCTGGTGCTGTCAAACGGTGTGCTGGTGGTGTGGACGGGGTCAGCGTTCGGCGCCGGTGCGCTCGGCTGGCTGGCGCACGCGGATGGGGTCGAGGCGGGCGTGGCGGATCGCGTCGGCAGCGCGGTAGTCCTGCCCGGCCAGCCAGATGACCGGGTCGCGGTCGTTCTCCCTGCTGCTGGCGACCGCCACGCGGGTGCCGAGCGACAGCGCGGCCTCCCGGTCGCGCACCGCCCGCTGCCCGAGCGGGTCGCGGGTGTCGGCGGGGACGCCGAACTCGGGGTTGAGCCGGTCGAACGCCCGCTCGGCCTGGCGGGTGGTGAGCTGGGCGGCGGCAGCGCGGTCGCGGAGGGCCGCCTGGCGCACGTCGGGTGAGGTGGGCCAGTTCTCCCGGGCCTCGTCGTACCAGGCCCGGAAGCCGCGCACCTCCTGGTCCTCGACACCGCGGACCAGCTCGCGGCGGGTGAGCGGCTCGGGATGGTTGGCGATGTGGGCCCGGTCGGGGTTGGCCTGCCGGAACGCGGCGTCAGCCGCGTCCGCGGCTTGTTCAGCTGGGGTGGTGGGTTCCTGGTGGTCGAGGTGGTGGTCTAGGGTTGGGGGGCTGCCCATGCGGGGCTCCTTTCCCTGCGGGGTGGTCGGGTGGGCGCGGGCTCTGCTTGGCGGCGGCACGCGCCCACCCTCGGACAGGATCAGCCGGCCGGGTGGCCGGCAGCGGCCATCGCGGTCACCTCCTTTCCCGGGTCGGCTCGCCGCGGCCCCGCCTGGCGGGCGCCGACGGCGAGGCATGGTGGCGTTCGGGGCTGGCGCGTTCAGGGGCCTGGCGGGGATGCGCCAGGCCGACCTGGCGGGCAGAGGCCAGGGTGCGGTGGGTCTGGCGGGGTTCCTCCCCGAGCAGCCCGCAGCGGTCGGCCGCCTCCAGCAGGCCCTGGTGGACCTGGCGCTCCTCCAGCGCGCCGCCGGCGACGAGGTTGTAGAGGTTGCGGCCGGCCTCCCACAGCCGGCGGTTGCGCTCCCCAACCGGCGCCGTGGAGACGCGCGCCAGTTCCTCGGCCAGCGCCGCCCGCGCATAGGGGTGCGCGACACCGCCAGCGAGCGGCAGAGGGATGACGGGCACAACCGGCCGGTCGACCTGACGGGGCACCAGCCGCTCCCGCAGCGGCGCCGGCACCTGGGCGAGCGGGGCGTCCAGGTCCCGGCCAGCCACGAACTCGTAGGGGTGGCCGGAGTGGTGGCGGCTTGGCGGGGCGACCACGTACCCGCCGCGACCCCGCCAGTCCACATGCGCAAGCTCAGCAGGGTGGGCGTTGCCAAAGCCGCTGGGGGCCAGGTAGTAGTGCCAGCCGCCGCCGGTCCGCACCAGCGGCCCGGAGCTGGCAAGGCCATGCTCGGCGGCGAACGCCCGGATCGCGGCCTCGCCCTCTGGGCCGTCGACGTCCAAGACGTCGAAGCGGTGGCCGGTGGCCAGGCCGATGTTGGCCAGCGGGTGGCGGGTCCACCAGGCCAGCACCCGCGCCCGGTTGGTCGTCGCCTCCTTGAGCCCGTGGGGGACCAGGGCGCCGAGGGGGTGCTTGCCGATCTGCCCGCAGGCCCGGTCCCCACACGAGCATGAGGTCCACACCTCTGGCGTGACCACCCGACCGTCACCGACGGGGTGGGCGCTGCGCAGGTGGGCGGCCGGGTAGTGCAGCGGCAGCACGGGAATGCCCCGGGAGGCGTACCCGAGCGCGGCGTCCCGCAGGAGGTAGCCGGGGCGGCTCACCGCTCCGGCTCCTGACGGTGGCGGGCCCGCAACTGCTCGATCCAGGCCAGCAGCGGCGGCGGAACAGGTTGGGTGAGCAGCCGCCGCTGGGTGGCCGTGTGGCGCTGGTGGGCGCCGTGGACGCGGGCGGCCTCGTCAGGGTCGGGCCAGCCGCGATGCCAACGCCACACGCACGCACAGATCGGCGCGTACCCGCCAGGGCTGTGGTCGATGCGGAGCAGGTCGTGGCGGTCCAGCGGGTCAGGGATCTCCCGGTACTCGCCCGGCGTGACCCAGCGGAACCCGGTGGTGACGTCGTCGAACACCAGCACGCTGCCGCGCTCGTCGGGGCCGTGGTAGACGCGGTAGGCGCGGTCCAACTCCAGACCCGACTGCTGGTTGGGGCCGTGGCGGGCGACGAGCACGACTCTCATGGCAGCGCCTTCCTGGAGCGGCGCGCCGGCCGACCCGGGCTCGCGGGCGGTGTCGAGCTGGCGGGGTCGAGGCGGACCTCGAGGTAGACGCGGACCAGCACGCTGGCGCCGCGGTCGGGGTACGGCTCGGAGACAGCGACGACGTCCAGGACCTCGACCAGCCGGCGGGTGGCCTCGGCGACCTCCTCGCGGGTGCCGTGCAGCCGCACCTTCACGATCGGTCCTCCTCTGCGGTCCGCTGGGTCTGGAGGAAGGCGGCGGCGCTGCTGCGCCCACAGCCGGCCGCCTGCGCCAGCGTCCGCGCCGTCCACGCCTGCCCGTCCGGACGCCCCCGCGCGTACACGGCTTGAAGCCGCTCGCGGACACCGCTGTCCGTCCGGGTGGGACGGGCGGGCAGCTCCCGGACACG
>WNGB01013892.1_pt1 | contig 10812 bp, 9 predicted proteins | sample 5400681 | NCBI WGS metagenome assembly WNGB01 (sample SAMN13153367, study PRJNA577476) | soil metagenome | isolation source: 115 cm soil or saprolite under grassland replicate 2 | place: USA:California | collected 2016-06-15 | reverse complement strand
TCCAGGTCGGCCGTCACCCGGCTGCGCCACGACTCGATCGACTCGACCCGTCCGTCGGGTTGCACGCTCCTGGCGGTGAGCCAGGCGCCGGCCCGGCCCCGGCCGGTGGCGACCGTCCCGGTGCCGGCGTGCGTCTGGGCGGCGAACTCCCAGATCTCGGAGCGTCGCATCGCTCGCAGCTGGTCCTCGGTGAGGTAGTAGGAGGGGCTGCGCTCGGCGATGGCGCCGCTGGGGACGAAGGCGACGCCACGGAAGCCGTAGGCCTCGAGGATGGGCGTCACCGTGGTCCAGTGGGTCGCCAGCCCGCCGCTGAACGCGAGCATCACGGGCCGGCGAGGAAGTTGCACCGGGACCCCGGCGAGCAGCGCCTTCACCTGGGCGAGGCCGACCGCCTCGAAGCCGGCCGCACGCAGGACGGCGAAGTGCTCCGCCAGTTGCCGCGGGGCCACCGTGTAGCGGCCGTTGCGCCCGGACACGTCGTGGTAGAGCAGCACCGGGATCGCCGCCCGGAACGGGGGGAAGGGGAGCAGCCGTGAGGCGCCCGGTGGTACCCCGACGATCGGTGGGGCCATCACCGGAGGCTGGTACGGCAGCGTGGCGTGGACCAGCGCGACCCCCGGCGCCGCCACCAGCCCGACGGTGAGCAGCACACCGACCAGGCGGCCGCCGCGCAGCGCGAGCCGCCGGAGCAACGACCTAGCCACCCCTCGTCCCCCAGGCTCCGTCGCGGAGGCGTGCGACCGCCCACACGATCTGGGGGGCGACGGCCACGTAGAACAGCGTGCCGACGAACGCCCACTTCCACTGCCCGCCGTCGCGCAACGACCGGTGCAGCAGGGCGTAGGCCATCGAGACCAGGTAGAGCGCCAACAGGTAGACCATTGGCGGTCGCGACGTCCTGGCCGACACCCACACCAGGTTGTAGAAGAGCACGAACGGGCTCACGAAGCTGACCCCCGTCCCGACCAACGCGAACAGGAAGGCCAACGGACGCGTGCGCCACAGGTGCGCGAGCAGTCGCGGGGCCTCGCGCGCCCACGACTTCTTCCAGCGCAGTTGCTGCCGGAAGAACTTGCGGTACCGGTCGGGGACGTCCGTCCAGGCCTCGGCGCTGGCGTCGTACCTCGTCAGCCAGCCCTCGCGCAGCACCATTCCGGTGAGCGAGCGGTCGTCGCCGTAGGTGCACAGCGTGCCGAGGAACCGTTGCCGCTCCCAGCGGTCGAGCACAGGCTGGAGCGCCTCCGGACGGTAGGCCGCGAAGCACCCGGAGCAGCAGCTGACCGCCCCGAGCACCGACTCGCCCGCCTTGAGGAGCTGGTAGGAGACGAAGTAGCGGGCCGCCTGCATGCGGGTGAGCGCGTTGCCGTCGGCGTTGCGCGCGTGGGTGAGGCCCGCGATCGCCCCCACCCGCGGGTCGGCGAAGCCCTGGACGAGCCGTCGGACACCGTCGCGTGCGGGCATCGAGTCCGAGTCGACGAACACCAGGATCTCGGCGGAGGTGGCCCGGACTCCTGCCGCCATGGCCGCCCGCTTGCCCTGGTTCGAACCCAGGTCCACGCAGGTCACCGAGCCCGCGGGGTAGCCGGCGGCGGCCTGCCGCATATGCGCCAGGGTGTCGTCGGTCGACCCGTCGTTGACGCAGATGACCTCGCGCTTGCCTGGCGGGTAGTCGAGCGCCATGCAGGCCCTGATGGTCCGGGTCACTGCCTCGCCCTCGTTGAAGGCAGGCACGATGATGGCGACGCTCGGCTCGAGGCCCGCGTCGGTCGGCAGGCGGTACGCCGCGGCGAGCGCGAAGCGCGACACGACGTACCCGCTCACCGCCACGCTGTAGAGCACCGGCAAGGAAGGGGTGAGCAGGCGCACCCGCATGCAGACGTGCCAGGTGATGAGGCCGCAGATCAGCAGCACGCCGAGCGCGGCCAGCGACCGCTCGAGGCGGCCGAGCGCCCCGATGCCGTGCGGTAGCGCCAGCGCCTCACCGGCGCCGGTCGCCGGCCCCGAGGTCAAGGGGCCTCTCCTCGCACCCGCCGACGGCGAGCCGAGCGCGCTTCCCAGTTCGACCCCAGCTCGGACCGCATGGTCCCTCCCACGGGAGCAAAGTCGCTACCAGCCGTTGCGCATCACTGGTCACGACCGACAAGGCCCCGGGGTGAGACCGCTGCGGCGTAACGCGTGGCGGCTGCCTGTATCGGCACGCCGGTGTCCGGACTTGAGGGCCGGCGTCCCTCCGTACGGCGCGACCGGGAATTGGTCGGGTCCCGCGGCGAAGGCCGCGGGACCCGACTCGCTTCGCGGTACGCCCGTCAGGGGCACCGTGTCACTGCTGCCAGGCTGTGCTCAGAGCGCCTCCACGGTGAGGTCGTCGAATTGGAAGTTGGCATTGTCGCCCCGGATTCCGACCTTTCCCGCCGCGGTGATCGGCGGCCCGCCGATCGACCCGTTGTCGGTCGCCGACACCAGCAGGCGATCGTTCTGGTAGAGCTGGATCGTCACGGCGCCGCCCGGCTCGTTCCTGACCGTCGCGCGAACCTGTTGCCAGGCGCCATAGGGGACGGCCAGGGTGCCCTGGGCGAGCTGGTAATAGGTGCCACCGTTGGAGGGACCGCCGGGGACCTTCTTCTTGATCACCACGGTGTTGTCGCGCCGGTTGACGCTGGCGTAGTAGAGCGACTCCTCGCTCTGGTAGCGCAGCCACACGTGGACGCCGTCCCAGGCCGTCGCCGGGGTCGAGGCCGTCGTGCTGAGCCCGTCGTTGCGCAGCGCGAGCCTGACGGCGACGTCGCCGAAGTCCGAGCGCCGGGTGGTGAGCCGGAAGACCGCCGAGTTGGTGCCGGTGCTGGAGGTGGCGTCGGGGGCGATCGCGTCAGGGACACCGGTCCAGGCGGCGCCGCCGCGGACGAACAGCGACCCGCTGGTCATCTCCCACGTCGGTGACAGCCGCGCGGTGGGAAGGCTGGGGTTCCAGTAGGCGAACTCGTTGGTGATCAGGCCGTCGGGCAGGCTGAACGTGTCGCTCAGCAGGGTCGTCGGCGACGGTGTCGGGGTCGGCGACGGTGCTGGGGTCGGCGACGGCGGTGGCGGCAGGTCGACGGAGGTGGCGTCGGTCAGCGCAAGGTCGTCCACGGTCAACGTCCCGTTGCGGTTGATCGCCAGGCCGAAGCTGATCGCGGTGGCGTCCGCGGGCAGGGCCGGGGCGGTCCACGTCGCCAGGGTCCAGGCGGCCGCGGCAGGGTTCGTCGGACCGGTGTTCCAGTAGCGCCAGGCACCCGTGGTCGAGCGTACGAAGACCACCAGGGGCGTGGAGACCGTCGCCTTGTACCAGGCCTTGAGCTGGTAGCTGTGCCCGGGAAGCGCCGCGGGCGCGCTCGCGTCGAGGCGCGAGAGCAGCTTGCGGTCGCCGCTCACCCAGCTCTTGACCGTCACCCGCTCGGCGAAGCTGCCCGAGTGCGCGTCCGTGGTCCGCGCCCAGCTGGCGACGTTGCTGCCGTAGCCCGCACGCTGCCAGTAGTCGGCGAGGCCGTCACGGTTCGCATCGATTTCCAATCCGGAATTCTGTAGGGACGTGGCGCACAGGGCTGGCAGGGGAAGCGCGAGCTGAATGCCGAAGGCGACGGCGAGGACGCTCAGGACGGAGGCGAGGACACGGCGCATCGGCAAGCCTTTCAATCGGTGCCGTGGACGCCGGTTGATCGTCTGGGGGGCACGGGAACTGAGCCGTCGATCCGACCATTCATTAATTAATGCGAACTACCTATGGTGCGGATAGTCAGATGGAGAAGTGGGCCATAGTCGGCGTAGTCAATTCCGCCATGGCGTCGTAGCACCGGCGTGCTTCGGTCCCACCACCTTCGCGCCACTCCACCCCCAGGGCATCCCTTTCGTTCCCGCTGCGCCCGTGCCGGGGTGATCGCCCGCTGCTGCCGCGTTCGGCCCTCAAGGCTCGAGGCGCTACCGCCGAGTACCTCCGCGCGGCCGCTCGCGTCGCCGGTCCAGACGTCGGCAAAGGAAGCTGTCAGCCCATGACCGTCGAACCTTCCCAGCCCTGCAGCGACACCGTCTCCCAGAGCCGGTCCGAGCCGGGATCCTACCGCGGCCGCTGGCATACCGAGGCGACCGGACGGTCCGCCGTCGCCGTGATCGGCATGGGCTATGTCGGCCTGCCGACGGCCCTCTCGCTGGTGAACGCCGGCTACCAGGTGCTCGGCGTGGACCTGAGCGAGCGGCGGCTCGCGGCGATCCGCGCGCACAGCGTCGACCTGTCCGCCGAGCGCCAGCGCGAGGACCTCTCGCGCGCGCTGGACCAAGGACAGCTCGAGCTGACCGCCGACCCTGCCACGGCATCGCCGGCGGACGTGGTGTTGATCTGCGTGCCGACGCCGACCCACGAGGACCACCGGCCGGACCCTTCCTTCGTCCGCTCGGCGTGCCGGGCGGCGGTCGCGGGCGCCCGCCACGACCAGCTCATCATCCTCACCTCCACGACCTACGTGAGCACCACCCGTGAGCTGCTGATCGAGCCGCTCCGTGATCGCGGGCTGCAGCCTGGGCGCGACGTGTTCGTGGCCTTCAGTCCAGAACGGGTCAACCCCGGCGGCGGGCTGGGACAGGAGCGGGTGGCCCGGGTGGTCGGTGGCGCCACGTCCGCGTGCGCGCAGCGGGCGAGCGAGCTCCTCACCCAGGTCGCGGGATCGCTCCACGTGGTGAGCTCGCCCGAGGCGGCGGAGTTCACCAAGCTGTACGAGAACAGCTTCCGAGCGATCAACATCGCCTTCGTCAACGAGATCGCCGACGCGGCCATGGCCCTCGGCCTCGACGTGACGGAGGTGATCAGGGCGGCCGCGACCAAGCCGTACGGCTTCATGCCGTTCACCCCCGGCCCAGGCGTCGGCGGGCACTGCATCCCCTGCGACCCGCACTACCTCGCCTGGCAGCTCCGGCTTCGTCACCATGCGACGCCAGTGCTCGACCAGGCGATGGACGCGATCCACCGCCGCCCCGCGCGCGTCGCCGAGCGTGCCAGGGAGGTGCTCGCCAGCGGCGGCCGCGGGATGGCCGACGCCCGCGTGCTCCTGGTCGGTGTGGCGTACAAGCCAGGGGTGGAGGACGTGCGTGAGACCCCGGCACGGGAGATCATCGCGACGCTGCGCGCTGACGGCGCCCGGGTGGACTACCACGACCCGTTGGTTTCCTTCCTCGAGCTGTCCGACGGGGAGGTGCTCGAGACCAACGCGACCCACCGGGTGGACTCCTACGACCTGCTCATCGCCCACACGCTGCACCCGGGCTTCGACTACGGCTGGATCGCCCAGCACCCGCGCGTCCTCGACGCCACCTACCAGCTCCAGGGCGTCCCGCACCGCGTCCTGCCGTGACCACGGGCGTCGGGCCGGGCCTGCCCGGCCCACGTCGGGCTGCCTACCGGCCAGGAAGGCCTCAGCTACCGCCGGGCCCACGGCCCCGCCACGACGCCTCCCAGGCGGCCCGCGCGGCCGCGTAGCCGTCAGCGCGCCACCAGGGGAGCAGCCACTTGGCGGCCAGCGCGGCCAGGTAGAGGAGCACCAGGTACACCGCCGGGATCCAGTGCCACCAGCCGAGCCCGAGCCCGGCGACGTACGCCCAGCCGGCGAGGATCGCCAGGTAGACCACCCAGGAGGCGCCCTCGACGCCGACGAAGCCGCCCAACGCGGCCCTGGGCCGGTCGCGGAACTGCCCCATGCCGGCCGGGACGCCCAGCGCCTGCTCCAGGGCCGACGCCTGGTCGCGCAGGGTGATGCAGCGCTGGATGCCCCGCAACTCGTAGAGGAACAGGCCGGCGGTCACCGTCAGCCCGTACAGTCCGATGGCGCCGAGGAAGCGGGTGTCGGCGCCGCGGCCGAGCAGCAGCAGGACGCCGGCCCCTGACGCCAGCGGCAGCAGGGCCAGGAGCTTGGCCCTGAAGTCGGTGATGCTCTCGTGCTGCCTGCAGGTCTCCTGGTACAGCAGGCGCAGCGACTCCGCCCGGGCGCCCTCGTCCGACCGCGCGCCGTCCGCGTCGCCCCGCGCCGTTCCCGCGTCCACAGCCATAGCCCTGCCCTCCTCCGCCCACCCGGCCACGCGCGGCCGAGCCCGTCGAGCAGAGTCTGCCCCGTCCGCGCCCGCACATGAAGGGCGGAGGACGGTGGCGCGGCTGAGCGGTCGCAAGAGCTTGGAAACCGGTCGGCGCGCCGTGGTACCTTCGGTGGCGTTCGGGACGAGGGCCGCGGCCTTCGTCCCGTCTCGGGTCGCCCTGGTGGTGACCGCCCATGGGGTGTGGGGTAATTGGCAGCCCGACGGGTTCTGGCCCCGTTAGTCTAGGTTCGAGTCCTGGCACCCCAGCCAGACGATGCCGCGCTGCGCGGGCCCCTGTCCCTCTCCTTCGACGACTTCATCCGCACCAGCAGCGACCCGCGCCACCGCCCGGGGGTCGAGCGCCTGTGGCGGGCGTGTGCGGCCGCCGGCGACCTCTACCGCAAGCAGTACCAGGGGCTCTACTGCGTCGGCTGCGAGCAGTTCTACGCCCCTGACGAGCTCAGCCAGGGGCGCTGCCCCGACCACGGCACGCGTCCCGAGGAGGTGGTCGAGGAGAACTGGTTCTTCCGCCTCTCCCGCTACCAGGAGCGGCTCTCCGAGCTGCTCGCCGGCGGCGGGCTACGGGTCGAGCCCGAGGCGCGCCGCAACGAGGTGCTCGCCTTCGTCGCCGGCGGGCTCGAGGACTTCAGCGTCTCCCGCTCCCGCGTCAGGGCGCGCGGCTGGGGCATCCCGGTCCCCGGCGATCCCACCCAGGTCGTCTACGTCTGGTGGGACGCGCTCGGCAACTACCTCACCGCGCTCGACCACGGCACCGGCGGCGCGGCCTACGACCGCTGGTGGAGGGGGGGCGGCCGCCGCGTGCACCTGATCGGCAAGGGCATCCTGCGCTTCCACGCCGTCTACTGGCCGGCGATGCTGCTGTCGGCCGGCGAGCCGCTGCCGACCCACGTCCTGGTGCACGACCACCTCACCGTGGAGGGGCACAAGCTCAGCAAGTCGAGCGGCAACGTAGTCGACCCGGTGGCGCTGGTCGAGCGGTTCGGCGCCGACGCGGTCCGCTGGTGGCTGCTGCGCGAGGTCCCGCGCGTCGGCGACACCGACTTCACCGTCGCGCGCCTGGTCGCCCGCGCCAACGCCGACCTCGTCGGCGGCTTCGGCAACCTGGTCAACCGGGTGGTCGGCATGGTGCACCGCTTCCGCGGCGGCGAGCCCCCGGCGGTGCGCCAGGCGGCGCCTGGGGCCGAGCGGCTCGCCCGCACCTGCGAGCTGGTGCCACGGCGGGTCGACGAGTCCCTCGCCGAGGGCGACTTCCGCGGCGCGGCGGCGGCGGTCTGGTCGATCGTCGACGAGGCCAACCGGTACGTCGAGGCCGCACGACCGTGGAGGCTCGCCGGCGACGGCGTCACCGGGCGGCTCGACGCCGTCCTCGGCGTCCTCCTCGACGCCTGCCGGGCGCTCGCGGGCGAGCTGGCGCCGCTCCTGCCCGATGCCGCGGCCCGGATCGCGGCGCAATGCGCCGCCTCGGAGCATGGCCTGCTGCCGCCCGCGAAGCCGTTGCTCACCCGTATCACCGACGCCGAAAACGCGGTGCTTTCCGGTGCGGTGCGACGCCGCGCGAGCGGCGCGGCGCGGCGATGACGGGTGTCCGGTATCTCCCCGTATGCGAAAGGAAAGGGCGGTGCCGCGACGCCGACGAGGATCCGACGGGCAACCGGCGAATTGCTCTGATTCGCGCATCGAAAATAGCCGCCGGCCGGCGCCGAGCGGTGCGCGGGAGGGCAACTTGTTGCGTAGCAAGGGATTCAAATGTGCCGAAGGTTGTTGACCTTGGATTACAGCGTCTTTAGCATGCACGGCCGAAAGGGGACAGGGCTACGGGGGTCCGTCCCAGGCGGGGGAGCAATCCCCTTTTGGGCAAGGAGGCGCCCTTGAACCGCAAGCAGCTCGTCGACTCCATCCAGAAGCAGACGGCGGTTGCGCGGTCGGATGTCGACAAGGTGCTCGGCAGCCTGATTCAGCAGACGCAGGTCGCCGTGAAGAAGGGCGAGCGCGTGTCGCTGGTCGGCTTCGGGACCTTCGAACGCCGCGACCGCAAGGCCCGCACCGCGCGGAATCCCCGCACGGGCACCCCGGTCAAGGTGAAGGCGACCAAGATCCCTGCCTTCCGGGCCGGGCAGGGCTTCAAGGACGTCGTCGCCGGTCGGGCGGCCGCGCCGAGGCTGACGGCGGCGAAGTCGGCCGCCAAGGCGTCCGGCTCCCGGTCGTCGGGCTCCCGGTCGTCGGGCTCCCGGGTCGCCAAGGCGACCGCCGCGGCGACCAAGAGCCGCGGCGCGACCGCCAAGGCCCGTACGCGCAAGCGGTAGCCCGAATTCCTCGCGCGAGGCCCCGCCGCCGGCGGGGCCTCGCCGCGTTCGCCGGCGTGGGGAGGCGCGCTACTCGGGATCCGGCAGGGTGAGGATGTTCACGTAGGTCACGCGGGTGCCGTCGCCCTCGCCCTCCACCCGGAACTTGACCCGCTGCCCGAGCGTCAGCAGGCGCAGGCCCGAGCGGGCGAAGGCCTCCGGGGGGACGGCGTACTCGACCCGCTCGTCGGTGAGCACGACCGCCGCCCTGGTCCGCGGGTCGTAGCTCTTCACGGTCCCCTGCAGCATGCTTCGGGCTCCTCGGGCATTCGGCGCGGGCGCTTGCCGGCGCAGGATACCGCGACTGCCCCGCAGGCATGCCGACTGCGGCCGTGGCGAGCGACTCGCTTCGGTGGTGCCCAAGGCCGCCTACGCCAGTCGGGCGGCGAGCCGCAGGTCGCGCAGGCGCCGGCCGGTGACGCTCTCGGGCTCGACCAGCGCCGCGGCCGCGCGCAGGTCGGCGGGCGTGTCGACGTCGAGGGCGAGGCCGGGCTCGTCCAGCCGGACGGCGCCTGGCTCCGCCAGGTGGCGGGCGGCGCTGCCGGCGCCGAACGCCGGGCGGAAGGCGGCGGGGTCGCGCCAGGCGAGCAGGTTGGAGCCGTCACCGTCGTGGCTGGGGACCACCACCACCGGGGCACGACGGGCTGCCCCGACCACCTTCGCCAGCGCGGACGGCGTGGCCAGGGGCAGGTCGGCGGCGACCACCAGGAGGCCGTCCGCCGCGGCGGGGTCCCCCGCGGCGCGGGTGAGCGAGGCGTTGAGGCCGCCGCCGGGCTCGTGCTCCTCGACCACGCGGCAGCCGAGGGCGTCGGCCCGGCGCCACACCTCCCGGTCGGGCGAGACCACCAGCGGCCGCTCGAGCCCGCCGGTCCCGGCGAGCGCCGCGAGCACGTCCTCGAACATGGCGATCGCCAGCAGACGGCGCTCGACCGGCGCGAGCACCGGCGCGAGCCGCCGCTTGGCGTCGTCGAGGGCCTTCAGGGGCACGATCGGAGTCAGCACGGCAGCGACGATAGCAACCGGATGCCCCGCAGGCAGGGCGACCGCGGCCGAGGCGGGCGACTCGCTCCGGTGGTGCCAGCCCCATCGGATGCCCCGCAGGCAGGGTGACTGCGGCCGAGGCGGGCGACTCGCTCCGGTGGTGCCAGCTTCGGCGCCCGTACCACAGGGAACCGTGGGCGGATCAGCGGTACGATCCGGCGGTCATGACTCACCAGCGCAGGCCCGTGTACGCCTTGGCCAAGCTCGTGGTCCCGCCGATCATCCGCTTCTGGGTGCGGCTGGAGCTGCAGGGTGCCCTGCACATCCCCGCCTCCGGCCCGGTGATCGTGGCCGCCAACCACACCTCCTACTTCGACCCGCTGTGCCTTGGCGTGTTCATCGACTCTACGGGACGGGACGTCCGCTTCCTGGCCAAGTCCGAGCTGTTCGAGAAGCGGTCGATGCGCTTCATCATGCTCGGCGCCGGCCAGATCCCGGTGTACCGCGAGACCCACGACGCCGCCCGCTCGCTGTCGGCTGCGGTCGAGGCGATGCGGGACGGCGCCGCGGTCGCCATCTACCCGGAGGGGACCACCACCCGCAAGCCCGACTTCATGCCGGGGCCGGCCAAGAACGGGGTCGCCCGGCTGGCCGCGCTGACCGGCGCGCCGGTGGTGCCGGTCGGCATCTGGGGCGCGCACCTGCTGTTCACCCGCGGCAGGGCGGGCCCGTTCCGGCGCGGCATCAGGGTGGTGGTCCGCGCCGGCCCGCCGATCGACCTCGGCCTCGGGCCGGACGCGACCCACGACCAGCTCAACGATGCCCGCGACCGGGTGATGGGCGCGATCACCGCCCTGGTCGAGGAGGCCCGCGTCGGCTGGAGCCCGCCCGACTGGTACCTTCGCCGGGCGGCGGGCGAGGCCTCGTCGCCCTGAGATCCCGAGCCCGAGGAAGCCACGCCGTGTCCGCTCCCCCCACCTCGCACGCAGAACGGTCAGGACCCGCCCCGTTGCACCCGGACGGCGGGCCTGCCCAGCCGGACCCCGGCGAGGTGGAGCGCTTCCAGCCCGGCGGCGTGCTCCACGCCCTCAGCAGTGGCCTGCTGGAGGCCGCGCTGGCCTCGGTGCTGCTCGGCCTGTCCCTCCAGGCGGGGGAGGGGACCGCCACCTCGCTGGCCGCGGCCGCGCTGCTCTGGGTGGTCCTCGCCGCCTACAGCCTGGCCGTCGCCGGCCTACGTGCCCGCGTCTGGGCGGCCGAGCTGGACCGCGACGGGGTGGTCCTGCGCCGCCTCGGCGGGGCGCGGCGCTGGCGCTACGACCAGCTCTCGGCGGTGGAGATCGGCCGCGGCCACACCCGGCTGGTCGACCGGGACGGCCGC
>WNGB01013886.1_pt1 | contig 10813 bp, 8 predicted proteins | sample 5400681 | NCBI WGS metagenome assembly WNGB01 (sample SAMN13153367, study PRJNA577476) | soil metagenome | isolation source: 115 cm soil or saprolite under grassland replicate 2 | place: USA:California | collected 2016-06-15 | reverse complement strand
CGCCCGCTGCCGACCGAGACGCCCGTGCGCCTGGTGTCCGCACCCGTGGCGCCCACACCTGTGCCGCCCACACCCGTGCCACCTACGCCCATTCCACCGACTCCAATTCCGCAGCGACCTACGGCTGTCATCCCGCCTTCAGCGCGCGCCGGCGCGGCCTATCCAGCTGACGTGGTGCAAAACTTCATGAACTCGTGCGTCGCGACCGGCGGCACCCAACCGCTCTGCAGGTGCGCCATCGAGCAGATGCAGGACACCTTCTCGCTCGAGGAGTTCAGCCGCATCGAGGTGCGGGCAAGTCTCGGCGAGCCAGTCCCGCTCGACATGCTCGACATCTTTGCCGACTGCCGAGTGCGCGCTCGCTGACCCGCACTTGCAGTCCGGGCGATTCAGGCTAGCGTCGCGCGAGTATCAGGAGCCCGAGTTCTTGGCGGCTTTAATCGCCGCGCGGCGCAGTCGGGCGCGGATGCGGGCTTTTTCGCGCTGCAGCTCGAGTCGCTCTTCGGCCGACATCACGGGCGCGGTCGGGGCCACCGCGGCCTTGCCGAGGAGCTCCGGCAGGTCGGTGCCGAACAGGATCAGCGCCAGCCGTTCGTAGGTCGCTTCGGTCGCGCCGATGGCGACCTCGATGGCCCGCCGCGCATCGTCGGACATGAGCAGTGAGCGCATCTGCCGCAAGGTCATGCGATCGAGCTGCAACTGTCGGACGAAGGCATCTTTGAGCACATTGGGCTGCTCCGCGGCAGCCGGTACGGGTTCGTTGGTCGTGGTCATACGTATAACGGGCGTGCGTTGAGGTGGCGCGGCCTCGGCCTGGTCGAGCGCAGTGAGGGACACGTGGCCATGGCCGTTGCCGTTGCTCGAGTGTGCCAGCTGGGCGCGGTTGCCCGCGGGATCAGGGTGCGTGCCGTTCCCCGAGGGCTCGGGGTGCGCCGCGCGCCGTGCGGGCTCGTGTGGCTGCGTCTGATGCGGCGGCTGTTCGTGCCCGCCGCCGCTGGCCGTGGCGGAGAGCTCGGCGGAAGCGACCACGCTATCCGCGTCGTTGAGGCCGGCACGAGTGCCCAGGCTGCCCGAGGCGTTGACGTCGGCGCGGCTGCCATTGCTGGCGTTGGTGCCATTGCTCGCGCTGCTCGGACGTGCCGAGGCCGCTCCGACCAGCACTGGCGCGGGCCTCGCGTCCTCGCCCAGCTGGCCCGCTGTGAAGTCCCACCAGTAGCGACGGTTGGTGTTCTGACAGCCCAGCTCAAGCAGTACGTGGCGTCCAACTTCGTTGCGGCGAGCGGTGAAATGCGTCCCGGTGTTGCGAAACTGACTTCCACACTCAGGGCACGACTCGGGATACGGCATCGCTGCTTGTGCGCCTCCTCCGAAGTGGTTCTTGCGTTCTTCTTCTGCGCGTGTACCGCGTGGGCCTTGGAGCGTGAACGAGCGCTGGTGCAAAACGTTACACACATGTCACGGACTGTGCGAGAAACTGCCTCGCCCCGCGGCTCGCCCGCATCCGCCAGCAGCGCAGCCGGTTCGTGCAGGGCCAGCGAGATCAGTTTGCCAGGATTAGCCGCGCCATCCGCTCGCCCAGCCGCAGGCTGTAGTTCTGTCCGCGGTCCTGCGGGTACACGTGCGCCATATTGGCGAGGAACACGCCGGGCAGCGGCGTCTTGTGCGGTGGCAGCTGCTGCACATAGTCAGTGGTCACGATCGGCTGCGCAAATGGTGCGCGAAACACCCAGTGCTGCTTGACCCAGCTGGCGTCGACCGCTGGCTGGACGCGGCGGATCGCCGCCAGATAGGTCGACAAAATCTCGGCGTCCGACTGGCCAAACAGTGGGTGGTCCATAGGCAGGTAGTTGCCGAGGTACACCAGGTGCAGGCCGCCGTAGTCCTCGGGTGGCATGAAGTTGGTGTGCTCGACCAGCGCCAGGAACGGCAGGTCGCGATCGTTGATATTGAGCCAGTACACACCTGGCAGCAACGAGCGGTCGAGCCCGAGGATCAGCACGTGCGCGCCGTAGTGCTCGGGCCCGGGGTAGCGGTCGACGTATGCCGCGGGTAGCTCGGGTGTGAGCCGCGTGAACAGGCGCGTCGGCAAGGTCACCAGCAGTTGATCGAACCGATGGCTGGCGCCGCCATCGGTGCTCACCTCGATCCCCGACTCGCCGCGGCGGATCTGCGTCGCCGCGGTGCTGGTCAAAATCGTGCCGCCCAGCCCGCGAATGCGCTCGCCGAGGGCGTCGTACATCTGCTGAAAGCCGTGGCGGATGTAGCCCAGCCGCAGCGAGCGCTCGTGCACGCGACTCCATAGCCAGCTCATCGCGATCTGGTCCGCGCGCGGGCCGAACTTGCCGCGCAACACGGGTTCCCACATGGTGTCGTAGACGCGCCGGCCCATAAGCCGCGGCATCCACTCGGCCGCGGTGTGACCGTCGAAGACGCGCTCGTTCGGGATGGCCTTGAGCACGGCCATCGCGGCGAGAAACCGCATCCGGTCGGGCGTGTTGAGCAGCGGCAGCCGCAGCAGGTCGGGGATGCCGCCGAGGCTCACGATGCGACCGTTCGACAGTGTGCTGGTGTTCGGTCGACCCCAGATCAGACGATCGCCCAGCCCGAGCTCGCGGATGAAGCCGATGATCGTCGTATCGGTGGTGAAGATGTGGTGATAGAACTTCTCGAGCGCGCTCGGCCCGACCCGAAATCCCGCCGCCAGACCGCCGAGCTGTGGCTCGCGTTCGATAAGCGTGACCTGCCGACCGGCCTGGGCGAGTCGCAAAGCGGCGCCGAGACCGAGGGCGCCACCGCCGAGCACGCCGACCGTCCGCCCAGCGTCTGTCACAAGGATGCTGCCTCGTGCACGGCGAGCATGCTGAAGCTTAGTCGGGCGGGGCTTGCTCGGCGGCGATAACGAACTGCTTTTGTTACGGCGGCGCGTCCTCGGCGGCGATATCGAACCGCTCTAGTCGGGGCAACGCTTCCTCGGCGGCGACATCGAACTGACTTTAATTGGGGCTGCGGTTCCTCGGCCGCGATAGCGAACTGCTTCGGCGGCGACGACGACCTGCCTATTCGGGCGGCGCGTCCTCGGCGCCGATATCGAACTGCCAGGTGAAGCCGCCGCGGGTCCCGCTCGAGTCGACCACGAGCACCCGCGCAGTGTAGTGGCCCACTGGCAGCGCCTGGGTGGTGTGGATGGTCCAGTCGCGAGTGGTCCGCTTATCGATCTGGGAGCCGAGGTCGGCGTTGTTGACCGTAAGCGAGGCGGTCGTGAGATCGGCGGTCCGGCCGACCAGGGTCGCGGTGATGGTGACCGCCGCGCCCGGGGCGAGCTTGCCGCCGTTCGGCGGGTTGATCGTGCGCACGATCGGCGCCAGTGGCGCGGGCGAGGCCGACGGTGATGGCGAGGCGCTCAAACCCGGCGAAGGGCTGGGCAGGACGCGGAACCGCAGCGCGTCGCTAGGCGAGAGCGTCGGCGGCACGCCCTGGGTCGCCGGCGCCTCGGTCCCCGGTGCGGCGCCACGCAGCGGCCGATCGGTCGCGCGACCGCAGCCGAGGAGAACCAGCAGCACCACGAGAGTTGCTGCGAGTGCCCTGGCGCTGCCCGAGGAAAGCATTCGCCTGAGTCTAGTGACTGAGCCGCGAAATCTTAAGCACAAAGTCAACACAGGCCCTGGTCGGCCGCTCGATGCTCGCGTCCTTCGCTGCCAGTAGCTGCCTCGGCCATGCCCACGCAGCCACGTTCGGTCCCTGCGGCGGCAGGCGCCCCGCGCGTTGGGTCCCCCGCGGCAGGCGCTCCGCGCGTTCGGTCCCCCGGGAAGGCGCCCGCGGGTTCGGTCCCCCGGGAAGGCGCCCGCACGCAGATACTTGTCTCTTCGCATGTTCGCGGCCGCCGCGCCCGGCCCCCGGGGAAGCGCTCGCGGGTTCGGTCCCCCGGCAAAGCGCCCGCGCGGCCGGGACGTGTCTCTTCACTTGTTCGCGGCCGCGGAGCGTCTGCGCTGCCACCAGCAGGTCGCCGTGTACCGTGGCGCCGTGCAGCGGACTGCCCGCGCGCAGCAGCAAACCGACCCCACCGAGCCGCCGCGCGACGCCGCAACCACCGCGGCCTCGATCTCACAGCAAGTAGCGCGAGGCCATTGGCTCGTGCCCGTGGCTCTCACGCTCCTGGCGTTGGGTGTGCGCTTGTTCAGACTCGACCGCAAATCGGTGTGGTTCGACGAAGTGATCACCTACTTCGATGCCCACCTCCCCTGGGCCCAGCTCCTCGAGTCCATCAAAGAGGATGTGCACCCGCCGCTCAGTTACGTCCTGTACCACCTGTGGCCAGGGATCGATGGCGGGGAGTTCTGGCTGCGATTGCCCGCGGCGGTCCTGGGTGCGCTGGCGGTGGTGCCCGCGTACGCGTGGGCGCGGCGGATCGGGTCGCCGACGCAAGCAGTCCTGACCAGCGGGTTTGTCGCGCTCAGCGCGCTGCAGATCGACCTGGCGCAAGAAGCGCGCATGTACGGCTTGCTGTTGTTGCTAACTGCGACCAGCCTCTGGCTGCTGGACCGAGTCCTGATTTCTCCAGGCCGCGGCAGCATGCTCGCCTACGCCGTTGTCGCGGCAGCGATGCTGTACACCCACTACTACGCGGCGCTACTTCTCGCGGCTCAGGGTCTCGCGGCGCTGCTGAGCAAGAACCGCTGGGCGGCGATTGGGGCCCTGGCCGCGGCCGGGCTAACCTTTATGCCGTGGCTGCCAGTGCTCGCGCAGCAAACTCACAACATCAGCGCTGACTACTGGATCGAGCCACCGCGACTCAGCAGCGCCTGGGTGACCTTCCGCGAGCTCGCGGCGCACACGCCGCCGGAGGCGACGCTGGCGATCCCACTACGAATCGCATACGTAGTGCAAGCGTTGCTGCTGATCCTCGGCACATGGCTGGCGGTGCGCAGCGCACGGCAGCGCACCGTTGTGCTCTTCGGCGTCGTACCGCTCGCGCTCGCGCTGGGCATCTCGCTCCTGGTGTCGCCGGTGTACGCGGTGCGCTACATCAGCCCCCTCGGCCTCGCCTTCGGCTTTCTCATCGCCCGCGGGGTCACGTCGGCGCCAAAGCCGCTCGCGATCGTCGCCGCCACGGTCGCGGCGCTACCGGTCGTCACCGCGTTGGGCCCCCTGTATACCGACCCCGGCTACGCCCGAGCGGATCTGCGCGGCGCGGCATCCGCCGTCCAGTCCGCGCGCCAGCCCGACGAGATCGTTCTCCATCTGGGCGCCTTTACATCGGCGCCCTTCGACTACTACCGCGTTGCCCAGCCGAGCGCGATCCTGGAAACGAACGACCGCGCGGAGCTCTGTCAGACCATGCGCCAGCAGCGCGGCGCCTGGCTGGTCACCGCGTACGCACCCGCGAGCGACGAGGCGCGTCAGTCAGCCGAAGCAGGCATCGACAACGCCATGTACGCACAGGGTCTGACACAGGGTGAGCCGATGCGCTTCCTCGGCGTCTCCGTCTTTCACCTCACAGGCACCTGCTAGCCCCCACGCAGGTGGTCCCGCGACCTCGGACGGCACCTGCTGACCCCACGCCCCGGGGTCCTGCCACCTCGGAGGCCACCTACGAACCCATCACCCCCGGGTCCGGCTACCTTGGATGGCACCTTCTGACCGCACGCCCCGGGGACCTGCCACATCGGAGGGCACCTGCTAACCCCACGCCCTTGGGTCCTGCCACCTCAGAGGGCACCTACTAACCCCACGCCCGGACTCCTCCTACCGCGGACGGCACCTGCTAACCCCAAACCCGGGTCCTGCTACCTCGGACGGCACCTGCTTGCCCCACGCCTGGTGTCCTGCTACATCGGACCGCACCTGCTGACCCCACGCCCCGGTGTCCGGCTACCTCGGACGGCACCTGCTAACCCCACGCCCGGACTCCTGCTACCTCGGACGAGCCACGCATTCGCATCAACTGCTCGATTCCGAACATGCTCAGGTTGCTGAAAGTGAACGTGCCGCCAGGCCCCATCAAGCGAGCCCTCTCGTAAGCGACTCTCCTTTTGTGGCCCGCGGCCAAGCGGAGCGCGGGAACGGTGCGACAGGCCGCCGCTGCTACGGTGTGCATGCGTGTTGTTCGCTCTCGGCTGCGCGCTCTACCGCTGGCGAGTCCTCGTCATTGCGCTGTGGGCGGTGGCCTTGCTGGCCGCGCTGCCGCTCGTGCCGCGCGTCTTCCGCTCGCTCACCGCCGGCGGCTTCACCAGTCCCGACCTGGAGGCTGCACGCGCGGGCCAGCTGCTGATCGACCGCTTCGGCGCCAGCCCCTCGAGTCTCTTCCTGGTCTACCGCGATCCGAGCGGTCAGCTCCAGGCCACCGACCCCACCTTCCAACAACACGTCGAGGCCTCACTCCACAACGTCCGCGACCTGCAAGCGGTCGACCGCGTCGTCACCGGCGCCGACAACCCGAGGCAGCTCAGCCCCGACGGCCAGGTCGAGTACGTCACGGTGAGCATCAAAGGCTTCGCCAGCCGCGATGACCTCGCGGCAGTCGAACACGCGCTGCAGCCAACTGACCTGCAGCTGACCCTTACGGGCGCGCCCGTGTTCTACGAGGACATCTTTGACGTCACCGAGCGCGACCTCCGCCGCGCCGAGCTGCTGTCGATCCCAATGGCCGCGGTCGCGCTGGTGCTCGTGTTCGGCTCGGTCGTATCTGGCGTGCTGCCGGGTTTGATCGGCGGCACCGCGGTCGCCATCACCCTGGCGCTGATGGCGGTGCTCAGCCAGGTGCTGGAGCTGTCGATCTTTTCGCTAAACCTGGCCACGATGCTCGGACTCGGCCTGGGCATCGACTACTCGCTGTTCATCGTGAGCCGCTTTCGCGAAGAGCTCGCGACTGGCGGCTCCGTCGAGCAGGCGGTGGCGTGGTCGGTCACGATGGCCGGTCGAGCGGTGCTGTACTCGGGCGCGACCGTGATGATCGGCCTCCTCGCGCTGTTGACCTTCGACATCACCGCGCTGCGGTCGATGGGTGTCGCCGGTGCGCTGGTGGTATTCCTGAGTCTGCTCGCGGCGCTCACGCTCCTGCCAGCCCTGCTCAGCCTGCTCGGGAAACGGGTCGATGCGCTGGCGATCGGTCCCCTCGCCCGCGCAGCGGCCGGGTCCGCGCTCGCGGCCGCCCTGCCCCAAACGCGCCATCGCCTCTCCCCACGTCCACCGCCGCCGCCGCCCTCAGCGTACGCGGGAGGCGTCATGCGAACCGTCACAGCGGATCCGCTAAGCGTCACGCGAACCGTCAGGGCAGTGTCACAAAATGCCGAAAGTGGGCCTGTTGACGGAACAAGCGTCACGCGAACCGTCACAGCAGGTCCCGCAGGCGTCACGCGAACCGTCAGCGCAGCGGCACACGCTGAACATGGTGGGTTCTGGAGCCGCCTGGCGTACGCGGTCATGGCCCGACCCGTGGCGTTCCTTGTGCCGCTGCTGGTCGTGCTTATTGGATTGGGCTTGCCGTTCCTGCGGGTCGAGCTCGGCGCACCCGACGCCTCCATCCTGCCCACCGATGTGCAGTCGCGAAGGGGGTTCGACACATTGCGCGCGCACTGGGGCGACGGCGAGCTGTCGCCGCTGGTGCTCGTGTTTCAGACGACCGACGGCAGCTCGCCGCTCGCTGCCCAGCACATCTCCGCGTTGGCCGAGTTCATGCGGCGCGTGCGGGCGCACCCGGCCGTAGCGCGCGTGAGCAGCCCGGTGTCCCTCGACGAGCGGCTGACTTCCGAGCAGTACCAGTTGCTGTATGCGGATCCGAATCGCATTTCGGACACCTATGCGCGGATCGCGGCGGAGGCGGCCGTGCGCCAGGACCTCCTCATCGCGCAGGTCACGAGCCGCTACGGGCAAACCGACAATCGATCCAAGGAGCTCGTGCGGTCCATTCGGGCGACGGCGGCACCTGACGGGTTCAAGCTGCTGGTCGGCGGTGGGACCGCGGGCGTCATCGACTACGCCGACCGTCTGTACGAGCAGTTTCCACGTGCCGCGGCCATCGTCGTTGTCGCGATTTACGTCGTGCTCCTGCGCACGTTTGGCTCGGTGGTCATCCCGTTCAAAGCGGTGGTCATGAACGCGCTGTCGATCCTCGCCAGCTACGGGGCGCTCGTCGTGATCTTTCAGGAGGGCGCGCTGTCCGACGTGCTGCACTTCCAGCCGCTCGGCTTCGTCGAGGCATCTCTGCCCATCCTGATGTTCTGCGTGCTGTTCGGGCTGTCGATGGACTACGAGGTGTTTCTGCTCGCGCGGGTGCAGGAGGCGCACCTGCACGGCGAGGACAATCGAACCAGCATCGCGCGCGGTCTCGAGCGCTCGGGGCGGATCATCACCAGCGCGGCCGGCATCGTCGTGCTGGTGAGCCTGTCATTCGTTGCGGCTGACATCGTGCTGATCAAGGCGCTCGGACTCGGGACCGCGATCGCCGTGTTGCTCGATGCGACGCTGGTGCGCGCGCTGCTGGTGCCGGCGACACTGCGGTTGCTGGGCGACTGGAACTGGTGGGCGCCGGGCTGGCTGCGGCCGTGGCTGACCTCGGGGAGTCTGCGTGCTTCGCGGTAGCGGCTGGCGTCGCACGGCGCCGCGGCAGTCGAGGCTTGTGCTGGCGCCAATGCCGATGCGGCGGCGGCTGCGGGTGCGGCTGCCGCGCGTGGTGTCAATCCGGATGTTGCTGCTGGCAGTGCTCGTGATGCTCGTGGTGGCGATGGGCTGTGCGCGGAGCGCGGCGCCGCTGCCGGCTGCTGCGCCCTACGCGACGGCTGCGCCCGAGCCGGTTGCGCTGCCCCGCGATGCGTTGCCGCACGATGCCCTTACCGAGTGGTGGTACTTCACCGGCCACTTGCAGTCAGAGGACCAGCAGCGCTTCGGCTTCGAGTTCACGATCTTCCAGGTCCGCCGGCAGGACGCGCCCGCGGGCTACCTGGCGCACTTCGCGGTCACCGACGTCGATGGCCAGCGCTTCAGCCACCAGGCGCGGGTGATGCAGAGCCCGCCGCAGACGTCGTTTCCCATCCGAGTGCAGGACTGGACGCTCCTGGCCGACACCGCGTTCGAGGCCACGATGGAGAGCGGACCTGGCGCGGACGTACCCTTCGCGCTCGAGCTGCACTTCGCCGATGAAAAACCGCCGGCGCTGCACCATGGCGGGTTCATCGAGAACGAGCCGGCCGGCGGCTCCTACTACTACTCGCGCACGCGGCTCAGCGCCCGCGGCGAGTTGCGCGCTGGCGACGGCGATCCGAAGCAGGTCACCGGTCAAGCGTGGATGGACCATCAGTGGGGCAACTTCGTGGTCGCTGCCGGCGGCTGGGATTGGTACAGCCTGCAGCTGGACGATCGCACCGAGCTGATGCTGTACGTGCTGCGCCAGGCCTCAGGCGAGGTCACGGCGGTCTACGGCAGCGAGGTGCTGGCCGACAGCAGCGTGCGCGACCTGCTGCCGAACGAGGTCCGCTCGACGCCGCTCGGGACGTGGACCAGCCCGCACACGGGCGCCGTCTACCCCTCGGGCTGGCGCCTGACCATCCGCGACCAGCAAACGCTCACCCTGCGCCCCCTGGTCCAGGACCAGGAGTTGTACTTCCCCGGCTTCGGCGGCCTGAGCTACTGGGAGGGCGCGGTGAGCATCGACGGCGACCGCACCGGCCGCGGCTACGTTGAACTGACTGGCTACGCTAGCCAGTAATCAATGTCACAAAGACCGTTTCGTTTTGCCGTTGGCGCCAGCAGCAGCACGGGCACCAGCACGCGCGGTGGGCTGATCGAGCTCGCGCAGACCGCCGAGTCGCTCGGCTATGCGACGCTGCTGATCTCCGATCACCTGCTCGACCAGTTCGCCCCGTTGCCCGCGCTGGCCGCCATCGCGCAGGCGACCACGACCCTGCGGCTGGGTACGTTCGTGCTCAACAACGATCTGCGGCACCCCGCCGTGCTGGCCCAGGAGCTCGCGACGGTCGATCTGCTGAGCGAGGGTCGACTCGAGATTGGCCTCGGCGCAGGCTGGAACGTCGAGGAGTACCGCGCTTCCGGTAAGGACTTCGACCGGCACAGCGTGCGCTTCGCGCGCATGACCGAGTCTCTGCACGTGCTCAAAGGCTTGTTTGGCGATGGCGCCTTCACGTTCGAGGGCGAGCATTACCGCATCACCGAGATGGACGGTCGACCGAAGCCGATGCAGCGACCGCATCCGCCGTTTCTGATCGGCGGTGGCGGGCGAACGGGGCTCGAGTTCGCGGCGCGCGAGGCGCAGATCGTCGGGCTCGCGCCGAGGCTGCCCGGCGGCGGACGGGCCGATATACGCAGCGTGCTGGCGCCGGCGACCGACGAGAAGCTGGCGTGGATCCGCGAGGCGGCCGGCGCGCGGTTCGACGACCTTCAGGTCAACACCTATCCGTGCCTCGGACCGGTCCAGATCACCGACGATCCGCGGTCCGCTGCGGACGCCCTCTCGAAGCGGCTCGCGGAGCGCTATGAGGTAGAGCTCAGCGCCGATGAGCTGCTGGAGTCGCCGCACGTGTTCTACGGCACGATCGACCAGCTCGTCGACAAGTGCCAGCAGCTGCGCGAGCGCTGGTCCATCACATACATCCTGGTCCTGGGCGACATCCGCGCCTTTGCGCCCGTGGTCGAGCGTCTGGCGGGCCGCTAGTTTTCTCAGCCAGGTGATCGGGCCTTAGCCGCTTCTCGGGACCCTACGTGGATGCCGCAATGCGGGTGTGCACCATCCGGGAACTGCACATTCGTGAAGAACGCGCCCATCGGTGGCGCCTAATGGTATTGGCCGGTTGCGACGATGTAA
>WNGB01017051.1_pt1 | contig 10814 bp, 10 predicted proteins | sample 5400681 | NCBI WGS metagenome assembly WNGB01 (sample SAMN13153367, study PRJNA577476) | soil metagenome | isolation source: 115 cm soil or saprolite under grassland replicate 2 | place: USA:California | collected 2016-06-15 | reverse complement strand
GCCCTCGCCGACATGCGACCAATGGTTCGTCGCTTCCATGTCGTCCAGCAAACGGGCCTCCAGCACCGGCTTGTTCAACCAGCGATGATTCGCCGAGTCGGCCTCATTGATCGGCAGCGGCATCGCCGGCAACTCCTCCCCCGGCCGGCAGAGGTTCTCGCCGAAGCAGAGCATTACGGCGGCGAGCAAAGCCTGTCCGGTGAAATCATGCCCACGGCCGGAACCCATTCGGGAAAACAGCCGGGACGCCCGGCAGCGGGTCCCCGCGACCAACGGGAAAGAGATTCTGGCAGTCATTCCAGAGCTGGAGCTTCGAGGTTGTTGAGGTTGGTTGCGAAAAATCTTCCGCCGGCGCTTTCGTTGGGTTACTTGAGAATCTTCCCAAACCCGCCTTCCATCGGCTCGATTTCGATTCGTTTGCCGCTCTGCGCGCTGGAGGCGGCGACCCGGCCTTTTTGCTCGGGAACAGCCGGCTTCGGCGCGGTCAGCAAAGAGAGACCCGCCGCAGCCGGGGCTTCGTCCGCGTCGCTGTCCGGCGCTTCGGGATTTTGCTCCGGGACATACCAGTTGGTCCGTTTCTCCAGCCAGGTGCCGTAGCGTTGGAAGGTCCACATCCCTTGTTCGCCGCCGGTCTCCAGCGCGGAAATGATTTTGAAAAAATCGCGGTTGCGAATATGCGCTTTGACCGGGTTGGTTGGAATCAGAATCTCGCACTCGGGCACACGAATGTTCAGGTCGGGCCGAAAGCGGAGCCGTTGCGCCATGACCGCGACCAGGCAATCGGCCAGTTGCGCCGCGACGCTGTTTTGAATCTCGGAGGGAAACGCGGAGACCACGCGCTGCAACGCTTCGGCGCAGGTCGAGGAATGGACCGTCGTCATCACCAGGTGGCCGGTCTCCGAAGCGCTGAGCGTCAACCGCATCGTTTCCGGATCGCGCATTTCACCGACCATCAGGACGTCCGGATCTTCGCGCAGCGCATCCAGCAATGCCTGCTCGAAGCTCGGCGTATCGCGGCCCACTTCACGCTGGCGGATGTAGGCGCGCCGCGGCCGAAACGCGTATTCGATCGGACTCTCGATCGTCACGATGTGCCGGGTTTCGGTCAGGTTGATTTCCTGAATCAACGCGGCCAGCGTCGAGGACTTGCCGCAACCGGTCGGGCCGCTGACCAGGATCAATCCGTTTTCCCGGACGACAAGTTTCCTCAAATCGGGATGCAGGTTGAGTTTCTCGATGGTCGCCTGGAAGGTGGACAAGAGTCGAATGGCGAACCCGACGCCCCGGGCGGTTTGCAGGACGTTGATGCGGCACCGCACTCCTTGAATTGTGCGCGACAAGTCGGCCGAACGGCGTTCCAAAAAATTGTGCCAGAGCGCCTCGCCAATCACCTCCCGCGCCCAATCGTAGAGAACTTTGGTCGGGACCGGTTCGCCGACCGTCCGCAACGAGCCGCGTACGCGCAGGGCCGGAGGCAACCCGGCCTCGAGGTGCAGGTCGCTGGCTCCCTGCTGCTTGGCCGTCGCGATGAGAGATTCCAGGTTCATGGCTCGCTGGGCATGCGAAACTTCCACTCATATCCTCCACTGCAAATCCGCCGAAGTCACGCCCACATTTAGTCGCCTTTCGGCGGTGTTTCGGCACCAGCGACCGCACCGGTCGGGCATCGATTGAAAACGGATCCGCTTCAGGGCGGTCCCGCGTTCGCCTTGCCCGAGTGCAGCTTGATACAACCAACAGAAATCTACCGCCCGCCCATGAACCCAGCGCCAACCCACCCACCCCTGACCCTTTCCAGGAAGGGAACTGGCCGAGCGGTTCCCCCGGTCGCTGCCCTGCCGCGCTGTGATCCATGTCGCTTTGAATCCGGTGGGAAACTCGGCCGTGAATCCCGGACGCCGAGTTCTTCCCAAAAGATTCGAAACGTCCACTGAATTCGCTGTGTTCCTTGCGGTTTAATCCGCGGAGAATTTTATTTCGCGCGCCTGCCCCCCAGCGGCGTCAATTTCGGACTGTTCATTTTCCCTCAATTCAGTTCTAATCCGCCTGCAAGGCCCATGAAAGAACTCAAATTCAACCTGGGTGGCAGGACAATTACGGCCGAACTCGCCGCCAAGGTGGATAAGAAGGCCCTTTACGGTTACGCGAAGAAGATCGTGGAAAAGGACGGGAAACAACTCGCTCGCGGCCTTCTTTGTCCGGACGGCAAACTGTTGCGACGCGACGAGATTTCGACCGCCTGCGTCGATCCGGAAGGCACGCCGGTCGAAGAGATCGTTTTGGAGATCGACGGAAAACCGGTCCAGGTCCAGCCCAGTTCGTTCGACCTGGAGAATTCTCTCGCCGAAGTGCCGCTGAAGGCGCTCGTCGGTTTCAACGTGTCGGATGTTTATCCCCTCACAAACGTGTCCCTGTCCCCCGGTCTCTATCGCACCACGTTCACCTACCGCAAGGCGCTGCAGCCCAGGGCCGCTTTCGTGCTGGTGAAGGAAGGCGAGGCTTATCTGCTGGCGGGCCGCATGAAAAAGACGGCGTTCGTCGGCTTGAATGTCGCCTACGAGTTTTTCGACGCGGAAGCGCAGGAGGCCGAGGAACCGGAGGACCTGGATTTCTCGATGGTCTGAGGAGGCGGCATGGACGCTTTCCACATTGAACACCAGGGCAAAAGCGCAAAGGTCTCGCTGAGGTCGCTCCCGGCGGAAGAGGAAGAATTGAACGTGACCGAGAAAACCTCAGTCGGCCAGGTCACCGCGTTGAAGGTGACCACCGGCGTGAACGCGGCGCTCGACCCGGCGTCGCTCAAGCCGGATACGCTGATCGGAAGCGATCCCGAGTTGGACTTCGCGGCGGCCGGTCAGATTCTCGAACCGGAATCGCTTTCAACGGCGTATTACGATCCGGGTGATTCCTCACGAACGCCGGTGTCGAACTTCCGGCAGTTGGATCTGGTATTTGACGCGCAGGGCCAGGAAAAGGAACGCCGGCAGCACCTCACGCGCAAAGCCAATATCTGCGACATCTACCCGGTCAAAATCGGCAAGCGCATTCCGATCAGCCAGGCCCTCACACAGTTTGTCTTCCGGCAATCCTGCCAGATCGTCCACGAAGACGGCGTGACCAGGGATTTCCTGTTCGCCATCGCCAGCGAGCTGCACGAAAAGCAGGAGATGGCGGTGCTGGGCGCCGGGCCGAAAGGCAACCTGCCGCTGGTCGTGCGCGACAAAGGCAGTCCCCATCGCGGCTTCCTTTACGGCGAGATCGGCGCGGGCGCCGACAAGGACAAATACAAGCTCCTCGTCCTGCTCTCCGATCAGGAACTCAAACGACCCGCCATGGCATCGCCCACGCCTGCCTGAGTCGTATGCTTGACACCTCCAAACTGACCAATAAATGCGGCGCCTACCGCTTCGCCACCAGCGGCGCCGTCACCGACAAAATTCTCCTCGAAATCGCCTCGCAATACGAGACCAGCGTCAGCCGCAAAATGACGGCGCTCAAACCCGACGATCTGCCGAAGCGCTTTATCGGCGACGAACCGGTCCTCGAGACAACCAAGTACGACGGCGAGGGTGTGTTGATCTATTACGAGCAGAACAAGGAAGCCTTCGCGTTCAACGCGCCTTCGGGCCGCGTGCGCATTGGGTTCCCCGCCTTGCAGGCCCTGGAGGCCGTATTGCAGAAGCAAGGCGTCCGTAAAGGACTTTTCCGCGCCGAACTCTACCTCCCCGGCGCCAAAGGGGACAAACGCCGCGGCATCGCCGATGTCATCCGCGTCTCGTTCAACGGAACGGAAGCGGAGATCGCGTCGCTTCGGCTCGCCCTGCTCGACGTGATTATGCTCGACGGCAAGGACCTTCGACCCAACCTGGAAAACTTCAAAGAAAACTGGGCGCTGCTCGAAAAGTACTTCGGCGCGGACCCGGACCACCCCTTCCACCGCGCCGAAGGGAGCATTGTTCCCGAGCACCAGGTGAAAGCGGTATTCGACCGGAAGACCGGCGCCGGCCGGGAAGGACTGGTGATCCGGCGACTGAACCGGCTCGATCTCTTCAAGGTGAAACCGCATCGGACCGTGGATGCGGCGGTGGTCGGCTACGTCGAGGGCGAGTTCGAAGGGCAGATCGGCGTGACCTCAATCCTCACGGCGCTGTTGTACCGGGAGAAACGCAATGACACGCAATTCTTCCAGACCTTCGCGCGGGTCGGTTCCGGCCTGACTGACCCGCAGCGCGTGGAGTTTCTGAACACCTTCTCGTCCATCCGCATTGATCCGCCGATCGCCATGACCGATTCGGACGGACGCACCGTGAGCTTCGTGAGGCCCCAATACATTGTGGAACTCGAGGGCGACGACCTTCTCTCCGCGGCGGGCCAGGAACGCGAGAATCGGACGCAGCTTTTTGGCTGGCAAAGCGACCGGTTCAATTTCCTCGGGTTGACGCCGTGTCCGCGTTTGACCTTTCCCATCTTCAGCAAACTGCGGTCCGACAAAGACATCGCCTCCGGCGGCGCGCGCCTGGAGCAAATCCTCGCAAGCCCGCAGTTGCCTCAGTTCAAACCGGCGGCCACGGAGGCGCCGACCATCGTTCGCCGCGAGGTGTTCACCAAGGCGGAGGCGGTGCGCAAACTGGTGCTCGTCCGGAAAGGCGGCGAGAATAGGGTGCCGTATGTCGTTTACTGGTCCGATTTTTCCGCCAAACGAAAGGACCCGCTCAAGGTGGATGCCGCCTTTGCCTTCACCGAAACCCGCGCCATTGCGCTGGCGGAAAAGTTCATCGCCGAAAATGTGACCAAAGGCTTTGTAAAATTTGGCGCCCCGGCGCCGGGCTCGCAGTCCGGCGGCGAGCCTTCCGCTGAACCCGGCCCGCCGAAACCGAAAAGGAAGAAAACGGAGCCGAAGGAGGGTTGACCGGATCGGCCCGGTCCCCCAACATCTGCTGGCTTTCCAATACTCGCTCTGGCAAATCGGTTCCCGCCGGAACGGAAGGGGCGGCCCGCTCACCGGCGCATTCGATACGTTGATCCAACGAACTTCCTGAAGCGGAGGATTGCCTCGCGAATTCCTCAAAGCCTGAGGCAATCTGCCCGTCCGCCGCTCAACAACTCGTCGGCACCTCCTGAAGCACCTCGACGCAGTGGGGAATCGCGTCCACAACGAAACCAAGGCATTCCACCGCGCCGCTGGGCTTGCCCGGCAGACAAATCACCAACGTCTTGTCCACCACGGCCCCAAGGTTGCGCGACAGAATCGCGTTCCTGGTGATCTTCATCGATTCCATCCGCATCGCCTCGCCGAAGCCGGGCAACTCGCGCACGGCGATCTCGCGCACGGCTTCCGGCGTCACGTCCCTCAACGCTACGCCGGTGCCGCCGGTAGTCAGGATGAGATGACAGCCTTTATTGATCTGCTCGCGGACGGCGCGCTGGATGTCGCGCTTTTCATCCGGCACGAGCGCTTCGCCCAGGACTTTCCAGCCGTAACCGTCCGCCGACTTCTTTAAAGCCGGACCGCCCAGATCGTCGTAGAGACCTTTCGACGCACGATCGGATATGCTGATGATGCCCACGTGAATTTGCATAAGGGTTTAACGCTTTTGACGACGTTGCGCATCCGTTTTCGTTTTCGATACCAGTTTGATGTCTGTAATGGTCATCTTTTTGTCCACTGCCTTGCACATATCGTAAATAGTCATCGCGGCGATGCTCACGGCGGTCAGCGCTTCCATCTCCACGCCGGTTTGCGCCGCGATTCTGGCCGACGCGGTAATGACAATCCGATCGCGGCGTTTGGGAATTTCAAAATTCACTTCGCAATGCGAAATGGGCAACGGATGGCAGAGCGGGATCAACTCGCCGCATTTCTTCGCCGCCTGAATCCCCGCCACGCGCGCCGTGGCCAGCACGTTGCCCTTGGCGATGGACTGAGACTCGATGAGCCTGACCGTTTCCTTTTGCAAACGGATTTCGCCGCGCGCCACCGCCGCGCGTAATTGCACCGGTTTCGCCGAGATGTCCACCATCCGGGCTTCGCCATTGGCGTCAATGTGCGTCAGTCGTTTCATTTCCAGCCACAAACAAGCGGGCAGCAGCGCGGCGGAAATTGCGCAGGCTTACGGTTGGCCGTGTCGCGGATTCGTAATCCGCTGCGCGCTCCGGATGAGGACCCTTTGCCGACTGCGGGCCAACGATACCGTGGATTACAAATGTGCGCTGAGTTCCCGGGCGCGTCGGCAGGGACTCTTTCGTCGCCGGCAAACATTTTGCAGCACCCTGGTGGTCTGCGTCAAACAGTCTATAACTTATCGAGTTTAGCCCGGGCGCGTTTGACTCTACCCAGGAACCGTCCTTTCGTCCTCGTCCTCGATCGGATGGCTTGGCTTCGAGGACGAGCACGAGGACGAACTGGTTCATGGTCCCAATGTATGCGCAAAAGCGAAAGGAGGCTTTCCACGAACCAGCGCAACCCCCTCACCCCGTCCCTCTCCCCTCACTGGGGGAGAGGATGTCCGAAGGACGGGTGAGCAAGACAACCTTTTGTCGCATATGCAACAAAAGGTTGCACATCAGTTCGGGAACTGCATGAGTATCTTCCCCGTACGGTGAAGTTCTTAAAACACGAAAACGGCAGCGACACCGACGGACGTCTCGTGAAGTCCGCCGGACAAGGAATTCCTCGCTTCCACGAATGCCGAAACGGGAAAGGAAGTCTTTTCCTTCTTCACGTCCCCAGGTCCGGTCGGTTCGTACTTTGATTTCACCGTCAGGGCGATTCCGAAGAAATTCTCGGGTTTGCCGTGTTCGGCCGGGACCAGGCGTCCGTAAGGGGAGATCACGAAACCATACAGACGATGTTTGGGAAGAGGGACGTGTTCGGTCCAGGTTTGCGGGAGAAACCGCTGATAGCTGAGGGACAATTCGGCCGGAAACGAATTGCGGACCTCGAGGGTTCCCACGCGCGCGGTTCGGGCGCCCCGGGAAACAACCCGTTGCCCGCCACCGGGCAGGGGATCGACGACAACCGTCTGATCGGTGACCTCGACCTGGGGGAGATCTTCGTAATTGGAAATCCGGTCGTAACCTGCGGAGAGCACGACGCCCCAATCTCCGTAGAGCAACGCGCCTCCGGACAGATAAGCCGATGCGCCGTCGAAGGAACGCTTGTCGAACTGCTGGTCGGGGAGCTGGCTGGCGTCGAACAGGACGAAATCGTCGTGTTTGTATGCGCCCCGCAGGTTGATAAACGGAATGACGTGCTCCCATTTCCTGTGTTCCGGATCGGCGGAGCCGGTCCAATTCAGGATGGCGGAAACTTCGATCCCGGGCGCGTGGTTGAATCGGATGAGTTCTTTAAGCCCGTCAGTGGCCTTTGCCTTGAGGCGAATGCCCGGGAGCAGATTGCCGCCGGCAACCGACCATTGCCCGCCAAAGCAGGCCAGGGCCAGGCTTTCCTCCTTGCTGTCGATGTTCACTCGCACTTTGTTTTCGCTGGAGCGGAACCCGTTGTCCGCGCCGAAAAGGACGTCCCGGGCGCCGGCGCGGTCCACGATGAGTTGCGCTTGCAGAGCGTTGACCGGGGCGACGACCAGGAGAAGGAGGAAGGCGGCCGTTCGCCTAGACATGATAATCCTTTCGGTCGAGAGCGACGCCTTCGACCGTCTTGGCAAACAAAGGTTCGAGTTCCTTGCCGTCGCAGACAATATGCGCCGAGAGATGATAACTGTTGGCTCCCCGGCCGTAGAGGATGGCGTTGAGCGTTCCCGTCACCGGAAATTGATTGAGCGTCAATTCCCAGTAAAGGTCGCCGTCCGCGTCGGTTTTAGCGTTGAACCGGTCCTGGTGGAACGTCGTTCCTTCCAAGGTGACGTTCCAATCGACGATCCCATCTCCTTTGGTGATGCGGACGATGAGATCGTGGGGTTGGCTGGGGGCCGCGGGTGGCGCCACATCGAATCCCGCGAGTGCTTTGGCGACGGAAAATGGATGGTTGTTCATGACGACGTCATGGCCGAAGATTGGGAGCGAGGGAGCCGCATTCAAGCTTTTTTCTGACGCCACTCGTGCCGTGTTCCAAAGCATCCGGCTCAGGTTCGACCCGGGAAACTTCCGGCCACTCTTCGCTCACGCGCCGGCAGACTTCGGGTTGTGAATTGTCCGCGGCTGAGCGAAGGTATTTCCCGATGAGCAGAGGATTGATTTTGGCCGCGAGCCTGGTGGCGGCAGGTTTCCTTGCCGGGTGTGAAAGCGTGCCGCCGGGTGCGGAGCGCGGACCCCATGGCACGATGGCCTACGACGTACTCGTCGAGGCTTCCGAGCCGGGGGCCCGGGTCGAAGCCAACGGCCAGCCGCTGGGCAACACACCGCTTCATTTGAAGATTTTCGGCGACCCGGACGGGACGTTCCACGACTTTGGCTCCGAGTACTACGTGATCCGGGCTTTGCCGCTCACCACCAACCAGTTTGTCCAAACCCGCTGGTTTGGCACCGGCCGATGGTTTGGGCCGGAGGACCATATTCCGCAGCGCATCTACTTCGACATGAATCAGAATACTCAGGTGTACGCCCCCGCCGGGCCTCCGGTGTATGGGTATCCCTACGGGCCTCCGCCGTACTACTATTATTATTATGGGCCGCCGTATTACGGCCCTCGGTTTCAATTTTATTTTGGTCCGCCCGTACACCATCGGCGGTGGCGATGACCGCTGGGGAGTTTTCCGAGGGAGAGGGTCAGTTCAATCGACCGGCATCATCGCAGGAGGCATTGGCCCCTTGATCGAGATCGTACCGTCGTCGCAGAATGCACAAGTCATTCGCCCCGTGCCCAGACACAGGTAACACTTGCCGCTGCCGAGGCAGGCCGGGCAAAGCTCGTCGGCAGACAATTTCCCGGATCCATTGCAGGTGACGCACTTGCCATTGTGGTCCGAACAGAGCACGCAGAAGCCCAAGGTTCCCCGGCCATCGCACAACGTGCAGGAAGTTTCCCCGGTGGGCGAATCAGCGGCCCTGCCACGAAGTATCCTGAAGGTCTGCCAATTCGTGGAGAGCATGCTCGACCAGCGCTCCCGGCTGCTGAGTTGCAGGTCTCGCCGGTAGGAACTCATTTGTTCCGCCGCCCGACTGCGCCGCTGCTGTTCCGCCTCAAGGTGCGACAGTTCCTGCAGGCGGGCCTGCTCCGCTTTGTCGTAGGCGGACTCCCGCGCGTGTTGATGCCCGGAGTCGGCTTCGGCGGGGGCAGAGGCCGGCCCCGGCGCCGGTGAATGCGAATTTTTGTACGCGAAGGCGGCCAGCAGCAGCACGCAGAAGCTGCCGACGCCGATGAGGTGGAGCGGAAAGACCCGCTGTCCTTTGGTGCCGGAGGTGGCCAGCACATCGACCGTTTTCGGGTCGTAACTGATCACGGTTGAGGAGTCGTGCGTGTTTTCAACGTAAATGCCGCCTCCGCCAATCAGGCACCCCTTGAAGTACTGGGTTTGATTGTCCGCTTTGTTCTCGATCTCCATGAAACTGGGCGAGTACACCGCGCCGCAGATGTTGACGTTACCGTGCAGGTCGAAAACTCCCACATTATACATCATCGCGGGAAGATCGTCGCCAGCCTTGAAATTGTCGAATTGGGGGTATCGGGTATGGATATCGACATTCACCGGGTTCTTGTCCTGGTCGGAGTAGGTCGGCGGATATCCGGTCGTGTAGGTGGAGGGATCGGTCGGATTGAGACCGCTCAAGTCTGCCTTATTGATGTTCACCGTGGCCGTGTTGATGATTTTGTCCGTCGGACCGAAGTCGGAACCGAAGTTGAAGATCAGTGTCCCGCGGACGTTGATCCCGTTAGGGAACTGGGTCGGCCCGATACTCGAGTCCGACTTTTTGAGATCCACCACGATGACGCCTTCCAGGGCGCCCGCTTCGCTCCGCGCCGCCGCGTTCGCCGCGGCGATAAAGCTGGTCAGGTTTGTGTAATGGGTGCCCGACACATCCGCCACCGCGATGAACCGAGGGAAGAGAAACAACTGATCCGGCGAACCCTCGGCGGTGTAATCAGGAATCTGGTTGCCGGTGTTGTAATTGTTCATCGAGATTGCGCTGGGCGTCACGTCGGCGTAGGTGTCATAGTTGCACCTGCCGTTGGCCAGGACGGCTTTGCCGTCGGCGCCGCCGTCCACGACCAGCGGCCCGGACTTGTCGCCGTTGAGGGCGACATTGCCGGAGGTCATGTTCTTGGAGGAGCTGGTCGAGGTATTGCCCGGATCGTCGCTGATAATCGCCGCGCCGTATCCGAACTTCATTTGCACCTGAACACTCGCGCTTTGGGTGACGTTCCCGACCGTGGCGACACCCACGATGGTGGCCGCAGAAGGAAAGAGAGCATTCGTCAGCCAGATCTGCGCGGTCACGGATTGTCCTGAATTGAACGGCGTCGTGATGACCCGTTCGAGAACGTTTGATTGCGACGTGCTCAATTGGGAGTTCAGGGAGTAGTGACCCGACGGATTTTGGAGCAGATTGTTGACGAGCGACGAGGTCAGGTTGGTGAACGCCGTCTCAAACTCCGCGCCCGCCAGCGCGGCGCCTCCTTCGGCCAGTTCCGTCGCATAGACCATGTCGTTTCGCCGGTGGGAAACATTCAGGGTCTGCCAGACAAAATCGGAAAGACCTGCGATGGCCGTAATGAGGACCAGCAGGATGATAAAATACACGATGATCGAGCCTTCTTCGGATCGTCGGCGTTGAATGATTTCAATTCGCATAGGTGTGTCGGTTCAGGGGAGTATGGTGAACGTGTTCGTTGTAAGCGGTCTGTTCCGTGAAACAAA
>WNGB01013883.1_pt1 | contig 10814 bp, 11 predicted proteins | sample 5400681 | NCBI WGS metagenome assembly WNGB01 (sample SAMN13153367, study PRJNA577476) | soil metagenome | isolation source: 115 cm soil or saprolite under grassland replicate 2 | place: USA:California | collected 2016-06-15 | reverse complement strand
CGCTCAGCGTGTAGGCCTGTTCGCCGGTGCGCATCAGGATGCCGTCCGTGACGATCAGCCCGTCATTGGTCACCGGAATGAACTGCTTGGCCTGGCCGATCGCGAAGGATTCGTAGTTGTTGGCGCTCACCGCCGTGAGCAGGCGGGTGGCGTCCGGCCCCTCGATGAACGTGTCGAACATGTGATGGGAGAGATCCGAGATGGACACGCCGGAATGCCACGCGTCCTGCTCCTGGCGCCAGCCCGCGTACTCGGGCTCGACGACCTCGGGGAGCCATGGCCTGGCATCCGGTTGCCACAGCAGCTTCACGGGCGATCCGGCCTGGTCGATGCCGTCCTGAAGACTGGGTGCTCCCATGGCCGTCCCTTCGCTGTTGACCCCAACGTCCACGCTAAATCGATCTACTAAATCGATCTAGCGATGGACTATAACAGACGGTCTGCCCGCCTGGCGATATCCTTGTGCCCTGGTCACAAGGGCTGGGGCCGCTCCTTTGTGCCGCCCCACAGGCATCGCTGCGGGCCGTGCGCCCGGCCTGCGGGGATGAAGGGTGCGGCCCGGCCGGCCTACACTCGCAGTCGTGCATGTCCCGGTACCGCCGGGAGCAGACCCCTCGGGAGCGCTGTGACGGCCAGCCCGAAACGCGTCACGCTGCGCGACGTCGCCGCGGCGAGCGGGGTCTCGCGTGCCACCGCGAGCTTCGTGCTCAGGGACTCCCCGAACCAGACGATCTCGCCCGCCACGCAGGCACGCGTGCGCCAGGCCGCGCACGACCTCGGCTACGTCCCGCACGGGATCGCGAGGGCACTGCGGGAGGGATCGTCCCGGATCGTCGTGCTCAACGTCGACTCGGGCCTGGAGGGCAACTACTCGCGTAGCTATATCCGGGGACTCGACGAGGAACTCGCCGCGCACGACCACGTCCTGCTCGTCCGGCAGGGGTACTCCGCGCCCCAGTCCACCCAGGCGGTGCTCGACGCGATCGCTCCCCGTGCCGTCCTGCGCTTCGCCGAGGCCTACCTGAACCGGCACGAGCGCGACGACGCGGACGAGGACGACGGGTTCGCGACCAACGCCGCGCTGCAGATCCGCTATCTCGCCGACCGCGGCCACACCGGCATCGCCATGGCCCTCCCGGAAGACGAGAACCCGCTGGGCGAACTGCGCGTGCGCTGGGCCCGCGAGACCCTGGCCAAGCTGGGCCTTCCCGCGCTGACGTCCTTCACCGTGCCGCGGCCCCGGGCGGCCGGCACGGCCGCCGTCCAGACCTTGCGTACCACTCACCCGGCGGTGACGGCGGTCGCCGCCTTCGATGACGACGTCGCCCTGCGCACCCTGACCGCCCTGCACGACCTGGGCCTCAGCGCGCCCGGTGACCTGGCCGTCATCGGCTACGACGACACCGAGTACGGCGCCCTGAGCACGCCCGCGCTCACCACCGTCCACATCGAAGCCGAAGCTCACGGGCGCCAGGCCGCCCGCGCCGTCCTCGGGCTGGAGCCTGCGGATCTCCCCCACGCCCCCGGCCATGTCATCGTCCGCGACTCAGCCTAGCCGCGGGCACCAGCCGGCGCCCGCTCGCCGCCCGCATCCTTGCCGCCGAGCTCACGTTCCACCCGCTGCCCCCAGCCGAGCAGCGCATCGCGGAGCAGCGGCTCGCGGCCGTAGAAGCGCTGGGCGGGCAGCGGCACGCTCACCGCCAGGGCCGTCCCGGTGAGCCCGTTGAGAACCATGCCCACGGCGCAGATGCCCTCGGAGTTCTCCTCGCGGTCGTAGGCCACCCCCTCGGCCCTGATCTGGTTCAGCTCGTCCAGCAGCGCCGCGGGGTCGGTGATCGTGTGCGGGGTGAGCCGGGGCAGAGGGCCCGCCGTGGCCCGCGCGAGGTCCTGCGGTGACATCGAGGCCAGGAAGGCCTTCCCGTTCGCGGTGCAGTGCAGCAGGAAGGCCTCGCCGACCGAGCTGACCGCGCGGAGCCGGTGCGGCGCGACCACCTGATCTACGAACGTCGCCCGGTCGCGGTCGAGGATCGACAGGTCCACGGTCTCGTTCACGTCGTGGGAGAGTTCCTCGAGCAGCGGGTGAATGCTGGCGATCAGGCCACGCCGCGCGGTGTCGGCCAGGCGGCCGATCTCGGGGCCCAGCCGGTAGCGCCCCCGCGGTCCCCCGCTCTCGACCAGGCCTTCGTCCTCGAGCGCGTTCAGCAGCCGGTGAACCGTGGACCGCGCCAGCCCGACCCGTTCCGCAACCTCGGCCTGGGACAGGGAACCCTCGGCCTGCCGCAGCGTCCGGAGGATGTCGGCGGCCCGGGCGATCACCTGGATGCCCGCGCCCCCTGCGTCCTCCGCTGACCTCTCCATCGAGGGACCTCCCGCGCCAGTGTCCATGGAAGCACGACCGTGTGCCCGGCTACTTCCGCGGCAACAGCGTAGGCGGAGCGGGCCCAGGTGGGCAGCGCCGGGTTGTCCGCCTTGGTAGCGATCGGCCCGGTGGCGGCGACGGTGATGACGGCGCTCATTTACTGGCTTCCCTCGCGGGCGCTTCGGGAAGGGGGGCTGCGGCCTGGTGCCGGTTACCGATGATGACCAGGAGGGTGGCCGGGCGGGCGGACCGGTTATCCACCCGGCGCACCGTGCCCTTGGCCAGGTGCACCGAATCGAGGGGCCCGATCTCCTCTTCGCGGCCCTCGGCCTGGACCACGAGTGTCCCGGCGAGGACCACGTACACGGTCTCCTCCGCGGCGGGTGACTCGTCCGCGCCGCCGCCCGGAAGGTAATAGGAAAGGCCGACCCAGAAGCGTTCCGTCGGCCCGGCCTCGTGGCCCTGGAGCCGGGCCGTGGCCACCCCGTGATGCGCCGGGGCCACGTAGCCGGGCGCCTGCGCATGCCGGGTCACCCGCATCATGTCAGGCTCCCTGGCCGGTCTCGAGGCGGTAGGTGCCCGCAGGGTCGATGATCGCCACCAGCCGCACGATGCAGCCGTCCCCGCCCACCCAGCGCCACGGGAAGGCCGCGAACGTGACCCGCCTACCGGACACCTGGTCCAGGTCACCACCGACGTTCTCGAACCCGTAGATGCCCCGGGACAAGATGGCGCGGTGACACGGTTCCCATTCGGCGAAGTCCTCGCGGACCGTCCGGCCCGTTTCCGCCTCGTACTCGGCCACGGCCCACGGCAGCAGCCCGCCCAGCGCCTCCGCCGGGCCGTGCGGGCCGATCGCGGTGGCCAGCGGATGATCGAGCGCCTGGGTGTCCGTGCCGACCGCCTTGATCCCCCGGGCCGCGAACCACTCCCCCGCTTCCTTGTAGAAGCCTGGCGAGTACGCGTAGTACTCGGCGCTGTCGCTGTAGTGATGGTGCCAGCCGGTGTTGACGATGACGATGTCACCGGGCCGTATCTCGGGGCGCGCCGCCTCGAGGTCGTCCGGGGTGACCACTTCCCACTTCTTCTTCGGGATCGACACTACGACCCCGGTGCCGAAGAACGCGCTCAGCGGGATCTCGTGCAGCAGCGGGGCCCCCTCGACCACGTGCCCGGGCGCGTCGATGTGCGTCCCGGAGTGCATGACCGTGGTGATCTTCTGGGTCAGCACCCGGCTCTTGGCCATGCCGTGCAGCCGCTCGATCTTGACGTCTTCGAAGTACGGCCAGGCCGGGACGCCGTGCCCCCACGGGTGGGACAGGTCGTAGAACTCCAGCGCCGCCTCGCCGGGGCTGCTGGGCCACTGGAAGCTCATCCGGTCATTCCTCTCGGTGGGTTGCTGGGTTTTGCCTGCTGGCGGACTGGGGCCCGCCAGCGGGCTGGCTGCTGATAGGGGCGCAGCATCGAGTGGCGCGGGTGGGGGTCTGCGCGCCCACGTGGGCGGCGAGTTCCCGGGCTGCGGTCTCCCGGGTGCCCGGCCCCCAGGGCAGGAAGCCGTGCCCCAGGTTCCATAGAACGGAATGCTTAACCCGCATGGTGGAAAAGTCAAGATGCAGCCGGGATGGCGCCCAGGCGCGCCGGGCCGCCGTCAGCCCCAGCCGGGAACCCTTGACCTGGACGTTCGCCGGGCGGTAGATTCCACCATCCCGTCTAATGGGATAGCAAAACCGTATCGCGGCACTGACCAAGGGACGGTCAAGGCATCGTTGCCAAGCAAGCCGGAGGTATACCTCTATGAAGGTCCCAGGCCGAACGGTCTGCGCGGCGGCGGGGATCGCCCTCGCCACCACGCTCAGCGCGTGCGCCAGCGGCGGAGGCTCCGCCACTGCATCTTCTTCAGGCCCGATCGTCATCGGAGCCTCAATCCCCCTGACCGGCCCGCTCGCCGGCTTCGGCTACTTCGAGAAATGGGGTTACCAGCACGCCGTAAACGTGGTGAACAACGCGGGCGGTATCAAGATCGACGGCGTGAAGCGCAAGGTCAAGCTCATCCTCCTGGATGACCAGACCTACCCCAACACCACGGTGAACAACGTCCAGCAGCTCATCACGCAGGACCACGTGGACGCGCTGCTCGGCTCGTGCACCGACTCACTGGTCGAGCCGGGCGCGCTGATCGCCAACCGGATGGGCGTCCCCATGGTCACCCCGTGCGCCGCCACCAACACCTTCGCCGCGACCGCGAAGTGGACCTGGGCCTGGGATCTCTTCTTCAACTCCGAGAACCTCACCGAGACCCCGTTCAACACCGCCGACGAACTCGGCCTCAAGGCGAAGACGAACAGCAAGGTCGCGATCATCCACTCGAACGGCAAGAACGAGAACATCATCGGCACCGTGGAGTGGCCGGCCTGGGCGAAGAAGCACGGCTGGAAGGTCGTGTACAACACGGCCGTCCCGCCCACCCAGACGCAGTTCACCTCCTCGCTGCAGGCTGCGAAGGCCGCAGGCGCCGACATGCTCCTCGTCGTCATCTCGCCGCCCGGGGCCATAGCGCTGCGCAAGCAGATGATCTCCGTGGGGTACGCCCCGAAGATCCTGGTCGAAGAGGAGGGGGGCGAGCCGCTGCAGTTCGCCCAGGCCCTCGGCAAGCTCGCGAACGGCGTGATGGTCGGCGGTTACTGGGACCCGTCGTTCCCCTTCCCGGGGGCGAAACAACTGGAGCAGGAGTTTGAGGCGCAGACCCACCAGACCGGCTCACAGCACATCGCGGACACCGACACCGCGGCCTCGGTCCTGCTCCAGGCCATCGCCCGGGCGGGGTCCCTGGACAAGACGGCGATCAACAACCAGATCGCCAAGACCAACGGGATGTTCGTCGCCGGGCACGTCAAGTTCGGTGCCAATCACACGACCACCCTGCCCATGGTCGAGGAGCAGTGGCAGAACGGCAAGAACGTCATCATCGCGCCACTGAACCGCGCCACCGCGAAAGTAATTTTCCCGCTCCCGACCGGGTGACGAAGCACCGCGGCCCGTAAAATCGCGTGGCCATCCCGGCGCTGCCTAACCAGCCACGGGAAAGCCGGATCCCGCGGGGAATCTCAGCAGATTCCCCGCGGGATCCAGCCATTCCGGGACCGGCCGCTGAATGACAGCGGCGCAATTATCCGGTCCGTGGACGCGTCAGCCGTGGCAGGGGCCAGCAGCCTGGCTTGGTCAGTGGCAGAGCCCGGCGGGCTGTGACTTCCCGCAGTGGTTCGCCACGAAGTGCACGCCGACCCCGGTGCCGTCCCAGATCAGGTCGGCGGGCCGGTTATGGAAGGCGTGGTTGGCGGCGATCGTGTCGTGGTCGGGATTGCTCCCGTGGCTGATCCTGGCCGCGCTCAGCACGACGATCCCGCCGGAGTTGAATTGCCTCCCGGCGTTGCCGGACACGGCGTTGTGCGCGACCAGGGTGCGCGTCGCGCCGAGCAGCAGGATTCCGCCGCCCCGGATGTTGACCGGCGTGTCGCCGTGCTTCGGGCAGAACTTGTTGTTGCCGGCCGCGACGTTCCGCAGGATGGCCGCGTTGCCCGCCCCGCCCTTCTGGCCGTCGTCAAGGACCAGGATGCCCTCGCAGTTCCGGGTGGCCAGGTTGTGGAACACGGTGACCTCCCGGGCGTGCCGGATGAAGATCCCGAACTGGTTGCCGACGGCGACGTTGTCGCGCACCACCGTGTCCGCGTCCGGTGAATCACCGACGTAGAACCCGGCCTCGTGGTTGCCGACCGCGGTATCGCGGGCGAACAGGGTCCGCGTGGACTCGAAGCGCGAGATGCCGTAGTCACCGTCGTTGACGGCTGACACGTTGGTCACCGTCATCCCGTTCGTGCCGTAGCCGAACACGCCGTTGGCGGGAAAGCCGGTGACGTACATCCGGGTGATCGTGTCGCCCCGGACCCGCTTCAGCACGGCGCCGGTCTTCGTGTTGACCTTCTTGGCCAGGATGCACACGCCGGTCACGCCGAACACGCCGGTGCACAGAGTGTGCGGTTTGGCGGCCGGCGGTTTCAGTACCGTGCCGCGCAGGGAATTACCCGAGCCCCGCAGGGTGATCCCGTCGGTGCGGATCTGCACGCTCTGGTGGTACACGCCTCGTTTGAGTAGAACGGTGTCCCCGGGCCGCGCGTGGTTGACCGCAGCCTGGATGGATTGGCCGGGCGACACGACGATCGTCGTCCCCCCGGACATGGCATGGTGTGTGGTGGCCGCGGAAGCCGGCCCGGCTGCCGCAATTGCCGTACTGAGTGTGATTCCGAGTGTAGTCGCGCACGCAGCCGTAATGTATCTGCGCATCGAAGCCCCCCTAGCGTGATATACACGCTGGCCCCCCCTGGACCGACGCATTTCCCAGGCGACAGTAATCGAAGCGGGCGGACCTTGGCAACCATCGTCCTATCCGCGTACTGCAACGCCGATTTGTGAATGTCGGTATATCCGGGTCTGCCGGGTTCGCGCGGGCGGGCTAAGCCGGCGGCACCCGGGCCGGCCGTGCCTCAGCCGGCGGTGCCTGAGCCGGCGAGGCCTGAGACGGCGGCGCCTCCGACGGTGGCCCGGGCCCGTTCCCCTTGGCCTCGCCGACGTACAGGGAGAGCAGCCGGTCATCGGCCCGCATCTGCGCGGGCGTGCCGGCCAGGGCAACCCGGCCCTTCTCCAGGACCGCCACGTGGTCGGCCAGGGCCAGGCCGCGCTCCACGTTCTGCTCGATGACGATCATGGAAACGCCACGCCCGTTGATCTCCCGGAGCGTCTCATAGAGGCGGTCCACCGTGATCGGCGCCAGGCCCAGCGAGATCTCGTCGAAGATGATCAGCCGTGGCTCCGCCATCAGCGCCCGGCCGATCGCGAGCATCTGCTGCTGCCCGCCGGACAGGGCGAATCCCGAGTTGCCGCGCCGCTCCCGGAGGGCGCCGAACACCTCGTAGACCGCGGCGAGCCGGCGGCTCCGCTCGCGGGCCGACCCGGCGGCCCGGGCCCCGAGCAGCAGGTTCTCCTCGACGGTGAGGTCGCCGAAGATCTTCCTGCCTTCCATGCAATGGGCGATCCCGAGCCGGACGACGTCGTGCGGGCGCCGGCCGTCGATGCGCTGCCCGTCGAACCAGATCTCACCCCCGCTGACGGGCAGCATCCCGCTGACCGACCGGGCCGTGGTGGTCTTGCCCGCACCGTTCGCCCCGAGCAGCGTGAGCACCTCGCCCTCAGCCACGGAGAACGAGACCTCATGCAGGGCGCGGAGCGCGCCGTAGCGGGCCGCGACGCCCTTGACCTCGAGCAGCGGGCGGCCGGACCGGCGCTCCCGGCCGCTGGCGTGGCTGACCTCCTCCCCGCCTGAGGTCCCCAGGTACACCGCCGCGACCTGCGGATCGGCCAGCACCTGGTCCGGCTCCCCGGACACGAGCAAGCGGCCCCGTCGATGACGATGAGCCGGTCACAGGATTCCCTGATCACGTCGATGACGTGCTCGACGATCAGGATCGCGTCCACCTCCTGGCGGAGCGTGCGGATCAGCTCGATCAGCTCGCGGAGTTCGGACTCGACCAGTCCCGCGCCGATCTCGTCGAGCAGCAGGATCCGGGGTCGGACCGCCAGCGCGCGGGCGAGTTCCAGCCGCTTGAGGCGGAGCAGGCCGAGGTCGGACGCGCGGGTGCCGGCGAGCTCGAGCAACCCGCAGCGGGCCAGGATCCGCTCGCACTCCGCCCGCGCGGCCCGCCCGGTCCCCTTGGCCCCGTGCAGGTGCGCGACGAGCAGGTTCTCCATGACGGTCATCTGGCCGAACGGCCGCGGCACCTGGTGCGTGCGGCCAATGCCCCGCCGGGCCCGCTGCTGGGCGCCGGCCCCGGTGACATCCTCGCCGAACAGCTCAACCCGGCCCTCCCCCGGGATCGCCCCCGACAGCAGGCCGATGAGCGTGCTCTTGCCGGCCCCGTTGGGCCCGATCATGCCGAGCACCTCGCCGCGGCGCAGTTCGAGGTCGACCCCGTCCACCGCGCGCACCCCACCGTAGACCTTGCCCACCCCGGCTGCCCGGAGCAGGACCGCGTCGCCGGCGCCGCGGGCCGGCTGCGGCATCGCATCCGGTGCGACCGCCGGCACCGGGACGCGAGCCGCCCCGGGAGCAGCAACCGCGGGCGCGGCATCCCCGGGAGCGGCATCCACGGGCGCGGGCGGGCGGGACCCCGGCCACGCCGCGCCGTACCGCCGCCGGGCCGCCCGGGCGAGCTGGCAGGCCGCACCGCACAACCCGCGGGGGGCCAGCCGGATGACGATGATGAGCAGCACGCCCAGGATGATCAGGTGCATCGTGGGATAGTCCGCGAGCCGCTGGGAGATCCCCACCGAGATGGCCGACCCGGCCAGCGGGCCGACCGCCGACGGCCGCGCACGCGGCGGCCAGGCCGTAGACGAAGACCCGGACGCGTGTGACGTTGACGCCCAGCCCGGCGGCGCTCACCGAGTCCTCGGAACTGGCCCGCACCTCCCGGCCCAGCCCGGTGTGCTGCAGCATGAGATGCACTCCCCCGCAGAGCACCAGGGCGATGGCGAAGGAGATCAGGTACATGGTCGGGATGCGCACGCTGCCGACCGAGAACGACGCCGTGGCGTAGGAGGCCTGCAGCGACTGGGTGTCGCCGGACCAGATCAGGATGTAGAGGTTCTGGCCGATGACCGAGAGCGCAAACGTGGTCAGCAGGGCGGGCTCCGGTCCCTTGGCCATCAGCGGCTCGAGCAGTCCCCGGTGCAGCGGGACGGCGAACAGGAACAGCAGCGGGGCGGCGATCAGAATGGTCAGCAGCGGGTCCAGCCCAGCGTGGCGGGTGAGCTCCAGGGCGACGTAGGCGCCGAGCACGATCAGCTCGCCGTGCACGATGTTGACCAGGCGCATCACGCCGAACACGAGGGAGAGCCCGAGCGCCGTGATGGCGAAGATGCCGCCGAGCAGGACCCCGGTCAGCAGCGCGCTGAGCAGGACCGAGCCGGTGGGAACAGTCATCCCGTTTCCTCCTCAGGACGGGCGGCGGCCGCGCCGGGGGCCGCCTGTGCCTCGACCGCGGCGAGTATCGCGGTGGCCCCTGCGGCAACGAGCGCTTCCTGCGCGGCCCGGCTGCGGTTGTGCACGATCAGATCGGCCCCCGCGGCGAGCAGGTTGCGGGCCATCGGCCGCAGCGGCAGGTCGGCCCACAGCAGGGACAGGTTCGGCGAGAGCCGCAGTGTCATCCGGTGCTCCTGGTCCCGGCCATCTCGCTGGCGTACAGGCCCGGGAGGAAGCCGGTCAGGTAGGCGAACTCCTCGTGCACGTGGCGCAGCCGCCGGTTGGTGGCGGCGTCCAGGTCGGTGCCCGGGGTCACGGTCAGCCACCAGCAGCTGCGCAGCTCGGTGCCGTAGCCGCGGCGGATAGCGAGGTGCACGAAGCGGCCGGCCTCCCCGGGATAGGGCTGGTCCGATTCGTCGAGCCGGTGCACGACCGCGCAGATCGCGGCGCCCACGCCATGGGCGAGCAACGCGGAGACGTCCAGCAGCTCACCGGGCGGGATGAAGCTGATCTCGGTGGGCAGCAGCGGCGGATGGCCGCCGTAGCAGTGATGCGTCAGGTGGGTGGCTCCCACGTGGCGGCCCGGCTCCTTCCCGCGGACCCAGGCGAACGCCTTGTGGTCGACCGGGTGGAAGCGGAAGTAGGTCGGCTCGTCCATCCGGCTGAACCACCAGTCGATCATCTCCGGGGTGACCCCGCCGAGCCGGTCGATCGCGGCGACCCTGATCCGGTCCGGGGCCAGGACCCGGACCTCGTCGCGCCAGTCCAGAGCCGACAGGACCTGGCCTGCGTCGTCACGCGTCACCATGCCGTGTGGCCTGCCTCCACGGGAACCACCGCGCCGGTCATGAACGACGCCTCGTCACTGGCCAGGAAGACGGCGACGTTCGCGATCTCCTCCGGCCGGGCGTAGCGCTTGATCAGCTGACGCCCGGTGAGCTGCCGGGTCGCCGCCTCCTTGTCCGCGAAGCTCTCGAGGTGCGCGCCGGACATCGGGGTGGCCACCCCGCCCGGGCAGATCACGTTGCACCGGATGCCGGGGGCGAACTCGGCCGCGGCCGCCCGGGTCAGGCCGATCACCGCCGACTTGGACGGGCAGTAGGCGCTGACGTTGGGCAGTGCGACCAGGCCGCCGACGGATGAGACGTTGATGATGGAGCCTCCGCCGCCGCGGCGCATCTGGGGGACGGCGTGCTGGATGGCGATCAGCTGGGACAGGCAGTTGACGTGCATCAGCCGGTCGAAGTCCTCGGCCGTGGTGTCCAGGAGCGACTTCATGATCAGGATGCCGACGTTGTTGAACAGCGCGTCGACCCGGCCGAACCGCGCCACGGCCTCGCTCACCAGCGTGCCCATGGTCGCCGGGTCCACGATGTCCCCGGC
>WNGB01013881.1_pt2 | contig 10815 bp, 9 predicted proteins | sample 5400681 | NCBI WGS metagenome assembly WNGB01 (sample SAMN13153367, study PRJNA577476) | soil metagenome | isolation source: 115 cm soil or saprolite under grassland replicate 2 | place: USA:California | collected 2016-06-15 | reverse complement strand
TGATTTTCTTGGATGTTCGCGGCATGCACGAGCAGAGCGAGCAGCGAACCGGCCGTGTCGGTGACGATATGACGCTTGCGACCCTTCACCCTCTTGGCAGCATCAAACCCGCGTGGGCCGCCGCTTTCCGTCGTCTTCACGCTTTGACTATCGATCACCCAGGCCGCCGGAACGATATTGCGCCCCGCCGCCTGGCGAACTCGTCTGACCAGAGCAAGATTGATCCGCAGCCAGATCCGTTGGTCCCGCCAACCATAGAAGTAATACTGGACTGTCGTGTACGGCGGAAAATCCTTGGGCAACGCACGCCATTGGCAACCCGTCGCCAGTATGTAGAGAATTGCGTTCATCACCTCCCGCAGATTGACCTTGCGCGGGCGCCCCACATGGCGTGGTGCAGGCAAGAAAAACGACAGCAGCAGCCATTCCGCGTTCGTCGTGTCGCTTGCAAATCGAAGGTGATCACGCCGATACTGTTCGCGGGTGATTTCAGTCCAAGACATTGTGTCCTCCATCGAATCTTCGCAAATCCGACGGAATCACAAAGGGCTGAAATCACTCAATTTATTTTTCGGTCAGGCTCTGAGGAGCATTGCGATCGCCCCTTGGCGACCGCAATGCGTCTCGAAGGATGGCGGCGAGTCCGGGGCTTGTGGCCATCCTTCGAGACGGTCGCATGCAACCGCATGCGACCTCCTTCAGGATGAGGACCGAGCGTGGGCGCCGCCGGCACCGGCTCAGCAATCAGCTTTCGGCCAGGAATTCTCGGATGATCTCGTTCGTCTTTTGCGGCGAATAGAATGGATAGTGGTGTCCCTCGCCGGGCAGGATCACGAATTTTGCGCCGGGGATATCGCGCGCCAGAATCTTGGCAAAGTGCAGGTGGGTGTCGCCGGTCGCGGAGCCATGATCCTCATCGTCTCCCACCATCACCAGGGTGGGCACCCGGATATCCTTGAGGCGGGAGCTGAAGTCGGACTCGGCCCGGCCGATGACGTGGCGAAGATAGGTCTCGAGCGGCGGCAAATCCGCCATGCGGACCTTGAGGAAGGCGTCCACCTGATCGCGTTGCGCGGCGTAGAAGGCCGCCGTGCATCCGGTATTGATGGTGCCGTGCCGGATGTGTCCCTCATAGCCCATCTCGACCAGCTCGAGGCACATCTTGATCGGGATGCCCTTGCTGCTGTGGGTGCCGCCGGCTGACGCCAGGATCAGCTTGTCCACGCGATCCGGGAAATCGAGCGCAACCAGCTGGGCGACGCGTCCGCCGTTGGAATGACCGCAGACGATGGCGCGCTTCACGCCGAGATGGTCGAGCAGCGCCACTGCGTCCTCGGCCAGACGGCGGGTCGAAAAATCCTGGCTGGATGTGGTGGAACCGCCGGTCCCGCGCTGATCGAACACGATGACCTGGTGATCGCGCGAAAACTCGGGCGCCTGATAGAGCTCCCACATCGCGCCCCGCCATGCCGTCGCCGCCAGAAACAGAAAGGCCGGCCCCCGACCGGAGACCTTGTAGTGAATGTCTGCATCCCGCAGTTTCAGGACAGGCACGGCGCCGCCTCAGCTTGAGAACCCGTGCAGCCGCGCGGGATTGTCGACCAGAATCGTCTTCAGCAGAGCCTGGTCATTGTCGACATAACGATAAAGCAGCTCGACGGTCTCGGCATCATTCATCATTCGCTTCTTGCGCCAGTTCACGTGTGGCCAATCGGAACCCCAGATCATGCGATCGGGCGCAGCCTCGATGAACAGCCGACCGAACGGGACGGCATCATCGTAGCCGCTCTCGAACTTGGAATCGCGATTGCCGTTCGACAGCATCATCCACCAGCCGTCGTTCCTGAGCTTGTTCACGATCCACTGGCATGCCGGCTGGTCGAGGCCGGCCTCGAAGTGCAGATGCGCCATGTGATCGATCGACACCTGGATGTTCCTGATCGAATCGAGAAAATCCGCGCTGGTCTCGATATCGTCGCCGCCGACATGGAGCCGCGCGTGCCAACCCATTGCGCGCGCACGGTCGATCGACCGGCGGACTTCCTCGCGCGTGTAGACCTGCTCGTAGCGGCGGCCGATGTTGAAGCGGGCCGCGCAGACGCCCAGCGCGTCGAGCTTTTCCAGCTCCGCGTCCGTGACGTTGTCCTTGATGATGCAGGTAGCGCGGAAATTCTTGCGGCTGTCTTCACCCAGCCCTTCGAGCGTGTCGACGAGCAGGCGGTGATCGGTGTCATAGGGCATCGGATGGACGATCACGCCGCGTTCGAAGCCGAGCGTCTTGAGCACGCCCTGCATGTGCTCAAAGGTGGCGTCGGGCGGCTGATAGTAGGCGTTCTTTTGCGGCGGATATTTTTTCGGATCGCCGTAGATGTGGAATTGGCAATCGCAGCTCTTTGCAGGTGGAAGCGGAACTGGCGCGCGGGTGTCCCGCACCCAGTCGGGAAAGGTCTGCTGGCCCTGGATCACGTTCTGCTCTTCGCTCTCGATCTTTTCTGGTCGTTTGGCGACGCCGTTCATGGTGGGCGATTATGTCGCGATCTGTCAACGCGCTTGCCGGCTCCGGATTGCCGGCGGCCAGATATCACCGGCCGAAGGGCCTGGACGACGGGTCGGCTTCTCCTCTACACGAAGATATCTGCAAGACGTTCGAAGCGATCGGCAACGCCGGAGCGAACAAATTAATTGCCGCGCGCGACTTACGCGTCTGGGAGAGAAACGGATGGAACGCCGCCTTTGCACCGCGCTTGCAGTCGCTTCCGCGCTCATCGCCAGTGCGCTCCTTGTGGCGTCCGTCTCCGCTGCCGATGCGGACTTGATCGCGGCGGCCAAGAAGGAGGGCGAGATCAACTGGTATACCACGCAGATCATTCCTCAGTTCGCCCGGCCGGCCGCGGACGCCTTCCAGAAGAAATACGGGATTCGCGTGAACGTGGTCCGCGGCGACTCGGTGGAGATCGCGGTCCGTCTGACCAACGAAGCCAAGGCCAACCGCATGGTGGCGGACCTCTACGACGGCACCGGAACGACGACGGTCCTGAAGAAAGAAGGCGTCGCCCTCAAGTGGCTGCCCGATGCGGCCAAGCGATGGCCGCAGGAACTCTGGGACTGGGAGGGCTATTGGATCGCCACCAACCTCTTCGTCCACACGCCGGCATTCAATACCAACCTGGTTCCCAAGGGCACCGAGCCGAAGACCTTCCAGGACCTGCTCGACCCGACGTGGAAGGGAAAGATGGCGTGGGCGCTGCATGGGACTTCGTCGGGCGCGGCCGGTTTCATCGGACTGGTTCTGGCGGAAATGGGCGAGGAGAAGGGCAAGGCCTATCTGCGCGAGCTGGCCAAGCAGAACATCACGCGGCTTGGCGGCTCGGCGCGATCGGTGACCGATCAGGCGATCGTCGGCGAATACGCGGTCGTCCTGCAAATCTTCAACCACCAGCCCGTGATCAGCGCCAAGCGGGGCGCGCCGATCGACTGGATCCCGATGAATCCCGCGATGGCGATCCTGTCGGTCGCAGGCGTGACCGTTGGTGCGCCGCATCCGAATGCCGGCAAGCTGATGCTCGACTTCCTCACCTCGGACGAAGGGCAGCGGCTCTTTCGCGATTCCGACTACATCCCGGCCGCGCCCGACGTGCCGCCGCGCGACCTGACCATGCGGCCCGACGGCAAGACGTTCCGGGGTATCTTCTTCACGCCGGAGCGGGTCGACGCCGGCATGCAGCATTGGATGAAAACCTTCGACGAGATATTCCGCTAGTCTCGCCGCAGAGGACGAACAAAGGCAGGAGGAAGCCATGCACAGAAATCCGTGCCGCGGCCAATGGCTTGCCGTTTTTGCGATCGCCTTGATCATCTGCGGAGGGACGGCGGCCGCCGCCGATACGGCGCTCACAGTCGGCAAGTCGGCGCCGAACGCGGACCCGATCATTCCGGTCAATGTCGGCGACAAACTCGGCATCTTCAAGAAGTACGGGCTCGACCTGACGATCGTCGATTTCGCCGGCGGGGCCAGAATGGCCCAGGCCATGGCGGCCGGCAGCATCGATATCGGGGATGGCGCCGGCACCGAGATGGCGCTCGTTGCCAAAGGGGCTCCGATGCTGGCCGTCTGCGAGACCGCCGGGCCGGCCCCGTTCCTCAGCGTTGGCGTGCCGTGGGATTCGCCGATCCGCTCGATCGCGCAGCTCAAGGGCGCAAAGATCGGCGTCTCGACCGCGGGCTCGCTGACCGATTGGCTGACCAAGGAGCTTATGCGCACGCAGGGATGGGGGCCGAATGGGGTCACTGCGGTGACCATCGGCAATGCGCCCACCAGCATCATCGCGGCGTTCCGCGAGCACCTCGTGGACGCCGATATCTCCACGTCCTCGCTTTTCCTGACCATGGAAGAGAACAAGACCGGCCGCCTGCTCTTTCCGGTCACGGAATTTGCCGGCAAGCTCGCCGCCGGCGCGCTCTATGCGTCGAACCGCCTGATCGAGACCAATCCGAACGCGGTGCGCGCGTTTGTCGCCGGCTGGATCGAGACGGTCGACTACATCCGCACCCATAAGGCCGAGACCGTTAAGATCGAGAGCGCCATCACGGGATTCCCGGAGAGCGTCATGTCGAGGGAGTACGATCTGACCATCGGCATGTTCACCAAGGCCTGCGAGTTCGATCCGGAATCGCTTGCGAACCTCAAACGGTCCTTCGTCGATCTCAAGATCTTGAGCACGCCGCCCGACATGTCGAAGCTCTATACCGAGGCGTTTCTGCCGAAGTGACTGATCCGTTGCGAACGAGGTTCGTGTGAAACAAGCAAACATCGAAGGGAGCGCATGGGCGCTGCCGGCCGCGGCGCTGGTCGCGCTCTGCCTTGTCGATGCGTCGCCGGCGCAGGCGCAGTCGGTCGAGCAGTTCTACGCCGGCAGGCAGGTCAAGTTTTTCATCGGCTCCCCAGGCGGCGGCGGCTACGACTTCTACAGCCGCATCGTCGGGCGCCACCTGACCCGGCACGTCCCGGGAAAGCCCAACTTCGTGATGCACAACATGCCCGGCGCGGGCGGCGTGGTCGTGGCCAATCACCTTTACAACATCGCGGCCCGCGACGGCTCGGAGATCGGCATGGTGGCGCGCGGCGCGGCCACGCAGCCGCTGCTCGACCCGAGAGACCGCGGGCCGAAATACGAGGCCACCAAGTTCAACTGGATCGGCACGCCGCAGCAGGAGGTGGGCCTCCTGATCGTGCGGCAGCCGTCGCACATTCAGTCCATTGCGGACCTGAAGTCGAAGGAGCTGGTGCTGAGCGCCACGTCGTCGGTCGCGCCGACGTCCTACTACCCGCGAGTGATCAACAAGCTCTTGGGCACGAAGTTCAAGGTGGTCGAGGGCTACAAGGGCTCGCAGGAGGCGTTGCTTGCGCTCGAACGAGGCGAGGTCGATGGGCACGCGTCCGGAAGCTCTTCCGGTGCGCTGCGGGAACGGATCGCACCTTGGATCAAGGATGGAAAGGTGAAGGTTCTCGCCCAGATCGGACTCGAGAAGGACCCCGACTATCCCGACGTCCCGCTGATCGGGGAGCTTGCGACGACCAGCGCCGAGCGGCAGGTGATGGAGCTGCTCTTTGCCCAGCAGGTCATGGCCTGGCCGATCGTCGCCCCGCCTGGGACCCCACCCGAGCGGGTCAAGGCGCTGCGCGACGGCTTTGACGCCACCATGCGGGACCCGGAATTCCTGGCCGATGCGGCGCAGCAGAAGCTCGTCATCAACCCGGTCAGCGGCGAGACAATCGCCGCGCTGCTCAAGCGCATCTACGCCACGCCGCAGGACCTGCTCGATCGCGTGGCTGCGCTCTCGGCGCGGAATTAGCGGCCCTCTGCGGCGCGAGACCGGGGCCGTATCCTTCGAGGCCCTCGCTGCGCTCGGACACCTCGGGATGACGGTCGTAGATTTGCGTCGGTTGAGCTATCGCTTTCGCTCCACATGCTGCTCGATCCACTTCAGCAGAATCCCCGCGATCTCGTCACTATTGGTGTTCCACATCATGATGTGGTCGTTGCCCCAGATGCCGGCCTGCGGGATGCGGTCGTAGAGCGCGCTGCGCGGCAGCTTCGGCAGCGAGAGACAGGTCGCGTCGCCGCCCGCCTTCTTGATCTTGTCGTAGGTGTCGAGGCACGGGCCGGTCTGCGGCCGCCCGACCTGGTTGATGCCGTGGATGCTGAACGTCGGCACCTTCGCCAGCCCCTTGACCTCGAGGTTCGGCGGCAGATTGCAGTTGCCCTGCGGCTCGATGCCGATCACCGCCCTGGGTCGCATGGTATCTCCTCCCCTTTGACTGCTACATTTTCAGGTGAGCATAGTGAGGTCCGCGCGCGCGAAGAAGAGCGACCAGTGCCCCGAACCCGAAGTTCGCGCGCCCGTGCCGCGAGTCCAATCGCGAACTTCGGGTTCAAAGGGGCACTGGAATCATAGAGTTGCTAGTGGCCCTTGATTCCGAAGTTCGCCTAAGAATGTGCCGCGAGTGCTGGCGAACTTCGGAATCGGGCCACGAGATGGGAGGAGAGCCGCGATGAAGATCACAACCCTCTGTTGCCTCGCCGCCGCCGCGAGCTTCGCCGGCGTGGGCCGCGTCCCCGCGCAGACCGTCGTGAACATCGGCGCCGCCTCGACCACCAGCGACGCCCCGATCTACATCGCCGACAAGAAGGGCTATTTCCGCGAGGAAGGCTTCGCGGCCAAGGTCACGAATTTCCGCTCGGCCGCCGACATGGTGGCGCCGCTCGGCATCGGCCAGCTCGACGCCGGCGCCGGCTCGGCCTCGGCCGGCCTTTACAACGCGATGCTGCAAGGCATCAAGATCAAGATCGTCGCCGACAAGGCCTCCTCGGCGCCGGGCTACGGCGCGACCAAGATCCTGGTGCGCAAGGATCACGTCGACGGCGGCCGCTACAAGGAGATGAAGGACCTCAAGGGCATGAAGTTCGCCATGAATGCGCCCGGCGTCAGCAACACCGCGACGCTCAACGCACTGCTGAAATCGGTCGGCCTGAAATACTCCGACGTCGAGACCATCAACATGCCGTTCCCGGATCACGTCGCCGCGCTCGGCAACAAGGGCGTCGATGCCTCCGCCTCGGTCGAGCCGGGACCGACGATCGCGATCAAGCAGGGCTTCGCGGTGCTGGTGAAGGCGGACGACGAGATCATCCCCAACCACCAGATCGCGGTGCTGCTCTATTCCGAGAACTTCGCCAAGAATCCGGACGCCGGCAGGCGCTTCATGCGCGCCTATCTCAAGGGCGTGCGCTTCTACAACGGCGCGCTCAAGGACGGCAAAATGCACGGGCCCAACGCCGACGAGGTGATCGCGATCCTCGCCGCCGCGACCCCGATCAAGGATCCCGCGATCTACAAGTCGATCACGCCGACCGGGATGAACCCGGACGGCAAGGTCAATGTGCGCAGCCTCGCCGACGACCTCGCCTTCTACAAGGAGCAGGGCCTGATCACCGGCACCATCCGCGCCGAGGATGTCGTCGACTCGTCGTTCGTCGAAGCGGCGCTGAAGGAGCTCGGGCCGTATGGGAGGTGAGCGAATAGCGAGTAGCGAATAGTAAGGCGGCCATTCTATTCGCTATTCGCTACTCACTATTCGCTTGTCAGGGACACAACCAACGGAGACTTCGAAATGTACGACCTCACGGGCCGCGTCGCGCTCGTCACCGGCGCCGGCCCCAATATTGGCCGCGCCATCGCGGCAACGCTCGCGCGCGCCGGCGCGACCGTGCTGTGCAACGACCTCAAGCCGGAGATCGCCGAGGCCGCTGCCAAGGCGTCGCAAGGGAATGGCAAGGCCTATCCCCTGCCCTTCGACATCACCGACCCCGATGCGGTCGAGAACGCCGTTGACGAGGCCTCGCGCCAGCACGGCACGATCGACATCCTCGTCAACAACGCCGGCGTCACCGTGCCGCGCTCGATCCTCACCATGTCGGTCGAGGAATGGCGGCTGGTCACGCGCGTGATCCAGGACGGCGCCTTCCACTGCAGCCGCGCCGTCGCCAAGCGCCTGGTCGCCGCCAAGAAGCCGGGCGCGATCGTGAACATCGCCTCGACCACCGGCCACCGCGGCCGCAAGAACGCGATCGCCTATGCCACCGCCAAGGGTGGCATCCTTAACTTCACGCGCGCGCTGGCAATGGACCTCGCGCCCCACAAGATCCGCGTCAACTCGGTGTCGCCGACCAAGACCGGCGCCTCGGTGGGCGCGATCGAGTCCGCGGGCGCCCGCAACTTCGACGAAATCCCGCTCGGCCGGCTGGGCGAGCCGCAGGACCACGCCAACGCGGTGCTGTTTCTGGTCTCCGACGCCGCCTCCTTCATCACCGGCATTGATCTGCGCGTCGACGGCGGCACGCTCGCCACCTGGGGCACGCGCTCGCAGGCCGAGACCTTGGCGGGACAGCGCGCCTGATGGCGGACGGCCCGACCGCGCGCTACCTCGGCGTCGACACCGGCGGCACCTTCACCGATCTGGTCGAGATCGACGGCGCCGGACGGCTGCGCTTCGACAAGGCGTTCTCGACCCCGCAAGCGCCCGAGCAGGGCATCCTCGATGCGCTCGACACGCTCGCCAAATCGGCCGGCGTCGATGTCCGCACGCTGCTTGCCGAGACGCAGCGCTTTGCCCACGGTACCACGGTCTCGACCAACGCGCTGATCCAGCGCCGCGGCGCACGCGTCGGACTGATCGCGACGCGCGGCTTCGAGGATACGCTGATCATCGGCCGCGGGCCGGTCGGCCGCGCCGGCGGTCTCCCGCAGTCGAAGGCGATGGACTTCCTCCACACCGAGCCGCCGCCGCCGCTGGTCCCCAAGGCCTTCATCCGCGGCGTGAGCGAACGCATCGCGAATGGCGGCAAGGTCTTGGCCCGACTCAACGAGGACGAAGCCCGCGCCGCGATCGAGTCCCTGCTCGCCGCCGGGATCGAGAGCCTCGCGGTCTGCCTGCTCTGGTCGTTCCAGAACCCTGCGCACGAACAGCGCATCCGCGCCATCGCAGGCGAGGTCGCGCCCAATCTGCCGATCAGCCTCTCCTGCGAGATCGCCCCGCGCATGGGCGAGTTCGAGCGCTGCGTCACCACCGTCGTCAACGCCTTCGTCGGTCCGGTGACCGAGCGCTACATCGGCGGCTTGCAGAAGCGGCTCGGCGAGCTCGGCCTCGCCCACCCGGTGCAGGTGATGAAGTCGTCGGGCGGCGTGATGCTGCCCGACGCGGTCGGTCATCAGGCGGTCTCGGTGATCAACTCCGGTCCGATCGGCGGGCTGGTCGCAGCCCGCCACGTCGGACGCCTCCTCGGCTACGACAAGATCATCACCGCCGACATGGGCGGCACCAGCTTCGACGTCGGGCTCATTGTCAACGGCGTGTTCGAGGAAGAGGCGACGCCGTTCCTCGACCAGGGGCTGCCCGTCCACGTGCCGACCATCAAGGTCGTCACCATCGGCGCCGGCGGCGGATCGATCGCCTGGACCGACGGCTATCGTCTCCAGGTCGGGCCGCAGAGCGCCGGCGCCGAGCCCGGCCCCGCCTGCTATGGCCGCGGCGGCAGTGAGCCGACGGTGGCGGACGCGCTCGTCATGCTCGGCATCATCGATCCCGACAACTTCTTCGGCGGCCGCTATGCGCTCGACGCCGGGAAGGCACGCGCCGCGATCGAGACGCGTGTCGCCGCACCGCTCGGCCTCGATCCGCTCGAAGCCGCCGCCGGCATCTATGAGGTCGTGACCGCCAAGATGGGCGACCTCATCCGCAAGGTCACGGTCGAGAGCGGCCACGATCCGCGCGAGTTCGTGCTCCTTTCCTATGGCGGTGCCGGCGGCGCCCATTGCGCGACCTTCGCGGCCCAGCTCGGCATCAAGCGCGTGATCGTGCCCTACGCCGCTTCGGTGTTCTCGGCGCTTGGCGTGGTGCTCTCCGACATCGCCTATCGGCACGTGCGCTCGGCGCCGGTGCCGCTCGACGGCAGCGCGACGACCATCGAAACCATCAACCGCGTCTTCGCCGAGCTTGCCGAACGCGCGCAGGCCGACATGCGCGCCAGCGGCCTCGACGTCGCGCGCACGTTCATGCACTACGGCCTCGACATGCGCTACGTCGGCCAGATGAACGAGGTGCCGCTCCCGTGCACGCGCGGGCAGCTTGAGGGCGCCGACGTCGCCGGCCTGCGCACCGCCTTCGAAACGCTCTACCAGCAGCGCTACGGCGCCGGAACGACCCGCGCGCAGGCGCCGCTCGAGATCATCAGCTTCCGTGCCGAGGCGGTGAAGACGACCGAGAAGCCCACCTTTGCGCCGCTCTTTGCCGGCAAGCGCGGAAGCGCCACGCCGCGCCGCCGGCCGGTCACCATGCGCGGCCACGGCCGGCTCGACGCCGCGGTCCACAACTTCAACGATCTCGCGCCCGATGGTCCCGTCGCCGGCCCCGCCATCATCGAACGCGAGAGCACGACCATCTGGCTGCCGCCCGCAACCCGCGCTACGCTCGATGTCTACGGCAATCTCGCCATCGATTTGTGATGATGGTGCGAACCGATGGAGTTCTCACAGTCGTCATTGCCGGGCCTGACCCGGCAATCCATCTTCTTGCGAAAAAGCGATGGATGCGCGGGTCAAGCCCGCGCATGATGTGGAGGTCGATAGACTGGAAGCAAAGGGAGGACCGCATGTCGGAAACCACCGTGATCGTGACGCCCGACCAGATCGCGTTGCGTCCCGGCACCCGCGGCAACGTCAAGGGCCTGCAGGTCATGCACGTGCACGAGGGCGCGC
>WNGB01013879.1_pt1 | contig 10815 bp, 8 predicted proteins | sample 5400681 | NCBI WGS metagenome assembly WNGB01 (sample SAMN13153367, study PRJNA577476) | soil metagenome | isolation source: 115 cm soil or saprolite under grassland replicate 2 | place: USA:California | collected 2016-06-15 | reverse complement strand
CCTGCTCTCCGGTCCGCAAGCGGGGCCCGGCTGCGGCTCTTCTGTTTTCCCTACGCCGGAGGAGCGGCGGCCGCCTACCGGGAATGGGCGGCGGCGCTGCCCGCGACCGTCGAGGTCTGTCCCGTCCAGCTGCCCGGCCGCGGCAGCCGCTTTCGCGAGCAGCCCTTCCGGTGCCTGGCCGACCTGGTGCCCGCGGCGCTGGAGGCGCTCCGGCCCCATTTCGACCGGCCCTTCGTCCTCTTCGGCCACAGCATGGGCGCGCTCGTGGCGTTCGAGCTCACCCGCGAGCTGAGACGGCGCGGCGCTCCGCTCCCGGTTTGCCTGGTGGTCTCCGCCCACGAGGCGCCCCACCGGCCGCCTCCGCTGCCGCCCGTGACGCACCTGCCCGACCCCAAGCTGATCGCGGAGGTGCGCCGCCGCTACGAGGGGATACCGGACGAGGTCCTGGCGGAGCCGGAGCTCCTGGAGCTGCTTGTTCCGGTGCTGCGGGCCGACATCTCGGTCCTCGAGAGCTACGGGTACGTCCCCGAGCCGCCGCTCCCCTGCGCGCTGTCGTGCTTCGCGGGGGAGGGCGATCCTCACCTAAGCCGCGAGGATCTCGAGGCTTGGCGGGAGCAGACCCAGGGTCCGTTCCGCCTGCGGATCCTGCCCGGCCGCCACTTCTTCATCGACGACAGCCGCGACGCGGTGCTGGCCTCGATCGTCGAGGATCTGGGACCGTGGCTGGGGAGGGGGTGACCGCGGTCGTTCCGCTGCCCGAAGGTGAGGTGCACGTGTGGCGTGCCGGGCTCGACCTCGGCGAAACGCGGCGCGACGTGCTGGCGAGCGCGCTCTCCGCGGAAGAAAGGGAGCGGGCGGTCCGCTTCCACTTCGAGCACGACCGTCAACGCTTCCAGGTGGCGAGGGGCGTGCTGCGCGAGCTGCTCGGGCGCTATCTGGGCCTCGCCCCGGTGGGGATCGAGCTCGGCCGACTCCCCGGGGGCAAGCCGATCCTGCAGGACAGGCGGACGCGGCTGCGCTTCAACGTCTCGCACTCCGGCGGGCTCGCTCTGCTCGCGTTCACGCAGGGGCGGGAGCTGGGCGTCGACCTGGAGGCGGAGCGGCCCCTGCCCGAAATGGCGTCGCTCGCCGAGAGCTGTTTCTCTTCCGCGGAGATAGAGGCGTGGCGCGCCCTGCCGGCGGGGGAGCGCCCGTCCGCGTTCTTTCGCGCCTGGACGCGAAAGGAGGCCTTCTTGAAGGCCACCGGAGAGGGCCTCTTCCGCCCCCTCGACAGCTTCGACGTTGCGTTGGGCCCGTACGAGCCCGCACGGCTCCTGCGCGTGTCGGACGCCCCGGGCGAGGCCGAGCGCTGGCACCTCGTCGACATTGACGCCGCGGAGGGCTTCCAGGCGGCGCTGGCGGTGGAGGGCAGACCGGACCGCGTGTGCTGCCGCGACTGGGAAGTAGCGATCTGACGCACAGGACGGCTCGGACGTCGACTTCCTCCTGCTGCGCCTGCTGCCCGACGGCGACGGGTGACGGCGTTCACCCCGACCGGCTTCCTGGCCGGTCGCCTCTTGCAGCCGGCGACCCTCGGGATCCTGGCTCCGGCCCTCGACCTGCCCACGCGCTTCGTCGTCGGTCCCACCGACTGGTACCGCATCACCTGGACGGCTTCGGATGCCCCGGGGTGGTGCGCCTGACGTGGTTGCCTTGAGCTCCGTGCCGCACTACTTCAGCCCTTGGCCGAAGGGGGGACGCCCGCGAGGATCCTCCGCGAGTTCCAATTTCCCTTTCGCGAAACTTTCGCGCCCAAAATCACATGTGGCCGTTGGCACGGCACATGTGATACTCTTCCGTCCGAGAAACAGATTCAGACATGGCGCAGGTAGACAACATTCGCGTCACTCTGCCGGACGGAAGCAGCCAGGAAGTGCCGAAGGGGACGACCGCCGCGGAAATCGCGCGCAAGATTTCTCCGCGGCTCGCGGAAGCGGCGCTCGTCGCGCGCGTCGCAGCCCCCGATGACGGCGACGGCGAGTTGGTCGACCTGGCCCGTCCGCTCGACCGCGACGTCAAGCTCCAGGTCCTCACCGAGAAGGACCCCGACGCGCTCTTCGTCTTCCGGCACTCGGGCGCGCATCTTCTCGCCGCCGCGGTGATCGACCTTTTTCCCGACGTCAAGCTCGGCATCGGCCCGCCCATCGACTACGGCTTCTTCTACGAATTCCTGCGCGACGAATCCTTCACTCAGGAAGATCTCTCCAGAATCGAAGCCAAGATGCACGAAATCGCCGCGGCGAACGTGCCGAACGTGCGCAAGCTCCTCTCCAAGCCCGAAGCCATCGCGCTCTATCAACGCCTTGGCCAGACGTTCAAGTGCGAGCTTGTCGAAGAAAAGGCCGTCGAGCCGATGGTCTCGTTCTACACCACGGGGAAGTTTGTCGACTTCTGCCTCGGCCCCCATATCCCTTCGACCGGGCGCATCCGGGCGTTCAAGCTGATGAACGTCGCCGGGACCTACTGGAAGGGCCAGGAAGGCAACCCGCAACTCCAGCGCATCTACGGCGCGTGCTTTTTCACCCAGAGGGAGCTCGATGAGTATCTGCATCGCCTCGAAGAAGCCAAGCGCCGCGATCACCGCAGGCTCGGGTCCGAGCTCGACCTCTTCAGCATTCAGGAGGAAGCCGGGCCGGGGCTGATCTTCTGGCACCCCAAGGGCGGCCTAGTGCGCAAGGTGATGGAGGACTGGTCGCGCGAAGAGCATCTGCGCCGCGGCTATAACCTCGTGTTCACGCCGCACGTCATGCGTCTCGATCTTTGGAAGACGAGCGGGCACACGGATTTCTACCAACAGAACATGTTCGTCCCGATGAAAGTCGAGAAGGACGAACATCAGTTGAAGCCCATGAACTGTCCCGGTCACATCCTTATCTATAAGTCGCGATTGCGCAGCTATCGCGAGCTGCCCATTCGCTTCGCCGAACTCGGCACTGTCTACCGTTACGAACGCACCGGGGTGCTCCACGGGCTGCTCCGCGCCCGTGGCTTCACCCAGGACGACGCGCACATTTTCTGTACGCCTGCACAGCTCGAGCATGAAGTCGAAGGCTGCCTCGACTTCGCCTGGGAAGTCCTGCGCGTATTCGGCTTCGAGAAATACGAAGTGGAGCTCTCCACGCGCGACCCTGGGCATCCAGAGGACTACGCCGGCACACTCGAGGATTGGGAGCGCGCCGAAGCCGCGCTGAGGAACACGCTCCAGCGCAAGAACATCGCGTTCAAGTACATGACCGGCGAAGCCGCGTTCTACGGTCCGAAGATTGACGTGAAGCTTGTCGACGCCATCGGCCGGCCTTGGCAGCTCACGACCGTGCAGTTCGACTTCAACCTCCCGCGCCGCTTCAGCCTCGAGTACGTCGCCGCCGACGGCTCGCGTCATGAGCCCGTTATGGTTCACCGCGCGCTGTGGGGTTCCGTCGAGCGCTTCTTCGGCGTCCTCATCGAGCACTACGGCGGCGCATTCCCCGTGTGGCTAGCGCCCGTGCAGGCCGAAGTCCTGCCCGTCAGCGAAAAGTTCCTCGACTACGCGAAGTACGTCTCCGAGACGCTCGCGCACCATGGCTTCCGCGTGCACCTCGACGAGCGCAACGAAAAGCTGCCCTCAAAAGTGCGCGACGCCCAGTTGCAGAAGGTTCCCTACATGCTCGTCGTCGGCAGCAAAGAGGCCGAAGCCGGAACCGTCTCCGTGCGCGACCGCAGCAAGGGCGACCTTGGCCCCCAGCCTCTCATGCAGTTCGTCGAATCCCTCCAGCGCCAAGCCGACTCACGCGCTTCGGGCTAGCTGCGCAACGATGGATGCGAGATTGGCGGACGCTGTGCGGGCCGGAGCGGGAGGTCATGTTCTCCGGCTCTTCGCGTTTCCGAGTGGGTAAGAACCCTATAAGGACCCATACGGGCTCGATGGCTTAGGGCGCCGGCAGCATGCAGCTCAGGATCTTGAGGCGCAGGTACTCCTCGTCGCGTAGGCCGTACGCCCGGCGCTGGATGACACGCACCTTGTTCTTGAGCGCCGCGACGCAGCCGAGCGCGGCCTTGTTCTCGACGGCACAATGAGCCGCGACGCCGTCCCAGTGGCCCTCGATCATCTTGGCGACCTTTCCTGCAGGGCTTGAGGCGTTGCCACTTAAGCGAGTCGCGCCAGTTCTCGAAGAAGTGCCTGGCCCAGCCCTGGCGGGTGTAGTCCCAGAGCTGGCGGAAGGGCTCCTTGAACACGTAGGCGGTTTTGATGCGGCTGTTCGCCTGTGCTGGCTTCGGAGCGGTCGCCCCCGCACGAGAGATCCCGTACCCGCTTGCGCTTCCGGTCGTAGAAGGTCCGGTAGCCGCGGCTGCAGCGGCACGCGGTTGTCTTGAGCGCCGATGAAGGACCACCACCCTGGCGTAGCGGTCTCCGAAAACCCCTTGCACCGTGCGGCTCGGTGGAAATCTGGGAAGCCATACCAATGCTGGAGTTGAAGCCTGCGTCGGCTCTCGAGCATCCGCAAATCATGCCCGATTCAACCTCTCCGGACGTTTGAGGGGCTGTCTATGCGCGATCTTGTATGCTGGGTCGCTCGCGCGTCCTCTACGCTGGCGGTAGTGCACTTTCGGGCGCGGGAACCGAATGCGTCATCTGCTACGCCGCGAAGAGTCATTCTCGATCTTCTCAGGAGCCCGCAACCTTGACGGCAGGCAAGAAAGAGGAACTGCTCTCTGAGGCCACTTCCCCGGTCCAGGAGAGCGACAAGTCATTGAACAGGAGCCATCACAATCGCCGCAAGACCTTCGCTCTTGCTGTCAGCGCTGTGATGGTGATCCTGGCGGGAGCGATTGCGTTCTGGCACCATGCCCGGACTTACGAATCGACCGACAATGCCCAAGTAGATGGTCACCTCATCGGTATCACGGCGCGGATTGACGGCACAGTCCATGCCGTGTACGTAGAACAGAATCAATTCGTTAAGGCTAGTGACGTGGTTGCCGAAATCGATTCGCGCGACTATGTACTGTTTCTCAAACAGGCTCAGGCACAGCTGCTGAAGGCTGAGGCCGAGACCAGGGCCGAGAGTGCCGACGTCCTAGTCACGGACAACTCCACTCAGGCGAGTATTTCAGGACGCCAGGCCGAAGTCCTTGCTGCCAAAGCCGCTGTGGCAGCTGCCGACCATGACTACGCTGCCGCTATCGCGGGGCTTCATCAAGCTGAAGCCCACAACGCCAACGCGCAGGCCGACCTGCTCCGGTACAAATCCCTAGTCGATGACGAGCTAGTCTCACGCGTAAAGTACGACGAGATAGTGAACACCGCCAATGCGCTTGCCGCGGCGGTGGACTTGGCTCGTTCATCTGCCGAGTCCACACAGAACACAGTGGGCCAGCGGCGCGCCATACTCGAGCAGGCACGTGTCCGTCTGGAAGAGGCGATAGCGAACGGGCCTCATCAAATCGATATTCGCAAGGCCAACTTGGAGTCCCGTCGGGCGGATGTGCAACTGATGAAGGCCCAAGTCGACCGTGCCATGCTCGATGTGACCTACTGCAAGATACTCGCGACGGTCTCCGGAGTGGTTAGCATGCGAACGATCGAGGTTGGTGAGCATGTAGACAAGGGGCGGCGCCTCTTGACCATTGCCGATCTCAGCGACCTGTGGGTCACAGCGAATTTCAAGGAAACCCAATTAGGGCGAATACATCCGGGTCAACCAGCGACGATTTACATCGATGCCTATGGCCAAGAATTCGACGCGTATGTCGAGGCGATGCCTGGCGCAACAGGAGCCATCGCTAGCTTGCTCCCACCGGAGAATGCGACCGGCAACTTTGTCAAGGTCGTTCAGCGCTTGCCTGTTCGACTCCGCTTCAAGAGAGGACAGAGGGGCCTCGATCGCCTACGGCCGGGGCTATCAGGAGTTCCGACGATACGGGTTCGCTAGAAGAGACTCGCGTGACGGATATCCCGGAAACCAGCTGGAAGCCGAGGTTCAACGTGTGGGTTATTGCCCTCACGGTAACCATGGCCACGTTCATGGAGGTACTGGATGCCACCATCGCTAACGTCGCGTTGCCTCACATCGCCGGCAACCTTTCCGCCACCCAGGAGGAAGCCACGTGGGTGCTCACGAGTTACTTGGCAGCAAATGCCATTGTTGTGCCGATCAGCGCGTGGCTCGCGCTACTTGTCGGGCGCAAGCGCTTCTACATGAGCTGTGTTGCGTTGTTCACCATCAGCAGCTTGCTTTGCGGTCTTGCGCCCAACCTCGAAATGCTGATCCTCTTCCGGGTTCTGCAAGGCATTGGAGGGGGTGGCCTGCTCCCGAGTGAGCAGGCGATTCTGGCAGACACATTTCGGGCCTCACAGCGGGGCATGGCGTTTGCCATATATGGAATGGCTGTGGTCGTCGCTCCAGCGATCGGCCCTACTCTCGGTGGGTGGGTCACTGACAATTTCACTTGGCGCTGGGTCTTCTACATCAATGTACCCATCGGAGTCCTTTCGCTCTTCTTGACCAGCCGGATCGTTGAAGATCCGCCATTTCTCAAACGGGAGCAGTTGAAGAGAAGGAGCGCCCCTGTCGACTATGTAGGCCTCGGACTGGTCTCCATCGCGATCTGCAGCTTGCAGATCGTTCTCGGCAAGGGGCAGGAGTTGGATTGGTTGTCCTCTTCATGGATTGTGGGATTAGCGGTTCTTGCGTTCCTTGCGTTTGGGGTCTGGATTGTGTGGGAGTGGTATCACCAGAATCCAGTGGTGGACATCCGCCTGTTTCGGCGACGGAATTTTGCCACCGCGATGTTCTTCAGCTTCGTGGTAGGGGCCATCGTGTACAGCACGGCGATGATGATTCCGCAATTCTTGCAGTTGCAGTTGGGCTATTCTGCCATGAAGGCGGGGGAAGCTGTGGCGGGCGTCGGAATCGTGATGATGTTCATGCTGCCGATCGCCGGGGCACTCGTGACTCGGGTCGATCCGCGTCTATTGATGGCGGTCGGGTTCATGTCAGTGTCTGCAGCGTTGTATTCTATGGCGACCCATATGAGCCTCGGTATGGATTTCGGCACCGCGGCGATGCTGCGCACCTATCAGATGTGTGGAGTGCCCTTCATCTTGATTCCTCAGATGACAGCTGCCTATATTGGAGTACCCCCCGAAAAGAACAACCAGGTCTCCTCCATAAACAGTTTTGTTCAGAGCGTCGGCGGCGGCATCGGCATAGCCCTGGTCAACATCGCCCTCGCTCGATCCGCGCAAGTGCACCAGAGTTACTTGGTCGCGCACGCGACACCCGGGGCTCCCGCTTACGAAGCATTGCTTGAACACGTGAAAGACGTGCTTGCACAGACGGGCGCTGGAAGAGACAAAGAGGCATACGGCATGATTGCCCAAATGCTTACAAGGCAGGCCACAACGATGGCTTATGTTGAAGTGGTCTCCGTCCTGGCTGTGGTGATTCTCTGTCTGACTCCATTGGTTCTTGTGATGGAAGGAAGGCCACGACCGAAGGGGCAGATTGTGTGAGAGGTGTCCACCGACTCTCGACCGGCGGCGTTTGGCGATTGGGGTTTCGCGACCTTGGGGCGGTGTCCGTGTTCACGGTTCCGAAGGCCAAGCGGATGCGCCGACGTTCCCACTGTCCCTAGTCCTACTATGTCACAAGCTCTAGCCCGCACGCGGCAGACGACCGCAGGCGATGCAGGGCATGTGTCGCAAGAGAGCCCTGATGCGAAAGGCTCGGAAGGTGGCGATCGAGGCGGGGCCGTTCGGCCGGATCGGGAGTGCCCCGCGGCTTGAAACCCTTGGGTAGTCGAGGTGCTCGGAGGAAGGAGAGAGGCTCAGGGGGGGAGAGCACGCTCGGCAGCCAAGAAGGCATAGGCCGCGATGCATAAGACGCCGTGGTGGTGAAAGCCCCTCCAGCCGCGTCCTTCGAAATGATCCAAGCCGATCTCTTGCTTGAGCTCCTCATAGTCGCGCTCGATGCGCCATCGGATTGTGGCCAGACGTACGAGCTGATCTGCCGGAGTGTTGCCGGGCATCGTGGATAGCCAGAACTTCGTGGGCTCGGTTTCGCCGCGTGGCCATTCGATGACGAGCCACTCCAGCTCCCGAGGAGAATGGCGAAGCTCGTCGCGGTGGGCCGGACGGACGCGTAGGCAGGCGAAACGCGATCGCATGGTGCCGCGACTGCCTTGACGCCACGCGATTGCCTTCCAAGAGGAGGTGGGCAGTTGGTGAGCGAGGTCACCGATCGATACGGGTTGTCGGCCTTTGGTCCGCCGGATGAGCGTCGGCGGCCGACCCTGGCCGCGATACGGACGCGGCGGCAACGGCTCGGTGCCCGGCGCCCACACCGTGGTCTCCTTGGTGACCTCCACCACCTACGGAATGCTCAGCGCGGTGAGACCGTCCCGGAAGGCGGTGGTGGCACCGTAACCGGCATCGGCGACCACAGGGGCCAAGGAGACCTCGTCACGACGAAGCGCGGCGACCTGATCGAGGCCAATCTGCCACTTGGTCCTGAAGAGAACCTCGTCGGGCACTCCGGCCGCACGCCGACGTTTCCGATCGCTCGACCACACCTCCGGCAGGTACAGACGATAGGCGGCCGGGATGCTCACCGCCTCGTTGGCCAGGGTCACCGTCACCGCCACCTGGCAGTTGTCCTGCTTGCCCAGCACGCCGCAGTACTGCCGCACCACTCCCACCGAGTGCCGGCCCTTCTTCGGGATCCCCGTGTCGTCCACCAGCCACGCCGCTACCGCGCCGTGCCGCTCCATCTGATCGAGGACCCACTCCCGCGCCACCCTCAGCACGGCGCCGTCGTCCCAGGCCGCGTTCGACACGAAATGATGGAGTGACTGATGTCGCGCCCGCACATGCCGGGGGTCGATGCGTGCCGCCATCGGCTCGATGCTCTTCCGATCCCCAGGCAAGCACAGCCCCACCAGGTATCCGCGCAGAGGCCCCTCGCGATCCTTGTGGCCGAGTACGTCACAAAGCCCGCTCAGATACTCGTCGAACCGAGATTCGGGGATGCCTTTCACCTTGGGCCGATCATCTCTTATACAACGACCAGCCCAGGTCCGTTAGTGACACAGTAGGACTAGCAGCCCGTGGTGAAGTGCCGGACGACGGCCATAGGAAGGACCCTCCCTGGCGGTGGTGTTCGGTAGAGTCGGGAGTATGGCGATGGGCAAACGCAAGCGGCGGCAGCAGAAGACGATGTGGGTGTCGGCGAGTGAGTTGCCGAAGAGCCCGGGGCATCCCTTCTACGTGCGGCTGAATCAGGCGTTGGAATCGGCCGGCTTCGATTGAACTTGCCCCGATTGAGTGGACGGGTTGATTGTGTCGCCAGCGTCTGACTGTCGATTGTACGTTCCGTTCGTTTGGAAAGAGAGAGACCGAGCGAACGCCCCGCGACGAAGCGCCGCCGGCCTGTTGACGCTCGTGGGAAACCGGCGTCCGTTCGCCGGTTTTCCAAGCTCGGTGGACAAAGCTGTGGGCGGGTCCGTTCTTGCTGTTCTTCGAAGCCGTCCATGGCTTTTCCACGGAGCGGCAGCGTCAATAGGCCATCGCCCCCGAAGGCCGTTCGTGGAGGAGGGGGGGCCGGGGGGAGGAGGGAAACGGATCCGCCCCTCTCCGGCGAAGCCCCAGAATGCCCCAGGAACGACGCGCGGCACCTGGGACGGCCCAACGGTCGACCGGGTTTCGAGCTCACGCCGCTCCTCGCTCAGCTACGGCGTCCGCGTGTCGGGCCGCTGCGCTCTCGTGCTCTACCGGGCTGACGTAACCGAGGGCGGAATGCCGGCGGCGACCGTTGTAGAAGGCTTCGATGTACTCGAAGACTGAAGCCCGGGCTTGGCTGCGACTGACGTAGTCGTTTCGGTGGACGAGCTCCGCCTTGAGCGTCGAGAAGAAGCTCTCCGCCACCGCGTTGTCCCAGCAATCGCCCTTGCGGCTCATGCTGCAGATGATTCCACGTTCGCGGAGCCGGCTCCGGTAGTCCTCGCTCGCGTACTGGACGCCGCGGTCCGAGTGATGGACGAGGCCAGCCTCGGGGCGCCTGGTCTGGAGGGCCATGCTCAAGGCGTCGAGGGCGAGCGTCCGGTCGAGGTACGAATCCATGGACCAGCCGACAACACGCCTCGAGAACAGGTCCAGGATGGCCGCGAGGTAGGTCCAGCCCTCTCGGGTCCGGATGTAGGTGATGTCGGTCACCCAGACCTTGTTGGGCGCCGACGCCGTGAAGTTCCGGTTGAGCTCGTTTGCCGCGATCGGATGCGAGTGCCGCGAGTCGGTCGTCACACGGAAGGGCCGTTTCCGTTGGCCCTCGATGCCTTCCTCTCGCATCAGGCGCGCCACGCGCTTACGCCCGACGTGCTGGCCGGCGGCCTTGAGATCCTCGTGGACGCGAGGCCTCCCGTAGGTCTTGCCGCTCGCGGCGTGCGCCGCTCGAATCTCGACCTTGAGCGCGGCATCTTCTTGCGCCCTGAGACTCAGGCTGCGCCGGCACCAGGCGTAGAAACCAGAGGCAGAGACCAACAGCGTCCGGCACAGCATTCGCACGGGGTAAATCGCCTTCTCCGTCTGGATGAACCCGAACTTCACTGGCTCTCCTTCGCGAAGAAGGCCGCCGCCTTTTTTAGTATCTCCCGCTCCATCCGCAGCTGCCGAGCCTCACGTCGCAGCGCCGCCAGCTCGGCCCGCTCGGCCGTCGTCAATGCTCCCGCCCCCCCTCCGCCCGCATCGACCCCCGCCTGCTTCACCCATTGCCGAACCGCCGTCTCCGTCAGATCCAGATC
>WNGB01050706.1_pt1 | contig 10817 bp, 9 predicted proteins | sample 5400681 | NCBI WGS metagenome assembly WNGB01 (sample SAMN13153367, study PRJNA577476) | soil metagenome | isolation source: 115 cm soil or saprolite under grassland replicate 2 | place: USA:California | collected 2016-06-15 | reverse complement strand
AGCAGCACGTGGTGGGCCAGGAGGTCGAGCCCGGTGCGGCCGCCCCCCACGCTCCTGTCGAGGTAGCCGCGCGTAGCATCGGGGTTGAGCCCGGCCAGGACCAGCAGGCCCAGGAACGCGAGGCCGAGGGCTCCGAAGAACATCCGCCCCGCCCCGGCCATGGCCCCGCCGGCGATCCTCACGGCGGGCCGCACGGGCGGCACCCCCGGAGCGGGCGTCGCGCTCGCCGGGAGGCTGCTGACCCGCGACCACGCGCCCCCCAGCGCCCCGGAGCCCACTCCGACGGCGAGCCCCAGCCCCAGGGCCCAGCCCTTCGAGGCCTGCACCAGGACCTGGCCCCCCTCGATCACCGGGATCGCGAAGTGGAACGGCACCAGCAGCGAGAGCAGCCAGCAGAACAGCCCGAACGGGAGCCCCACCACCGCCCCCCACAGGACCCGGCGCACCACCCCCCCGCCGGCCCGGTCCCCCGCCGAGGAGCCCCCCCGGAACAGCAGGACGACCGCCACGGCGGTGATGGTCAGCATGGCCACCGAGAAGTCGAGGAACGTCCCCCGCACGCCGGACCCGGTGGCGGAGATCTGGATCGGCACCCGGAGGGCCGCGAACACGTACAGCCCGCCGATCCGCGCCGCCGTGACCGGCGACCGCGCCAGGTGCCCGAAGAGATGCTGGGCGAAGGCCATTGCCTCCCCGATGGCGAGGATCGCGATGAACGCCACCTCCGAGCGCCCCAGGGCCAGGTTGGCCAGCGCCAGGGGCCGGCTCTCGCGGGGCCGCTTCGCCCGTTGCCCGACGGAACGGCCGGCGACCGCCGGCGCCGGCGTCGACGCCGGAAGGGGTTGGGTGGGCCGCACCGCCGGGGGAACCTCCGGCGTTGTGCTCGGGCCCGCCTCCGTGGTCGGAGGCTCCGCGGGCGGCCTCGGGGGCGGCTCGGCGGCCGGAGACTCCGTGGGCGGGCGCTCGGCGGGCGGCTCGGGGCCGGGCGGCTCGTCCCCCTGGCCGGCGGAGGTCACGCCAGGGCCGCCTCGACCAGCTCGGCGACCTCCGTGGGGGTTCGGCCCACCTTCACACCCACCGCCTCGAACGCCTCGGCCTTGGCCTGGGCCGTCCCGGACGAGCCGGTGATGATGGCGCCGGCGTGGCCCATCCGCTTGCCCGGCGGGGCGGTGAACCCGGCCACGTAGGCCACCACCGGCTTCGTCATGTATTCGCCGACGAACGCGGCGGCCCGCTCCTCGTCGTCGCCTCCGATCTCGCCGATGAGGATGGCCAGGTCGGTGTCCGGATCCGCCTCGAACCGCTCCAGGGCCTCGATGAACCCGATCCCGTGCACGGGGTCGCCGCCGATCCCGATGCACGTGGACTGCCCGATCCCCCGCAGCGTGAGCTCGTTCACGATCTGGTACGTGAGTGTGCCGCTCCGGGACACCAGCGCCACCCGGCCGGCGATCGCGATCTCGTGGGGGATGATCCCCACGTTCGAGCGCCCCGGCGAGATGAGCCCCGGGCAGTTCGGCCCGATGAGGACGGCGGGGTGTCCCTCCAGGTACGCCGCGACCCGGGCCATGTCGGCCACCGGGATGCCCTCGGTGATCGCCACCACCAGCCCCACGCCGCCGTCCGCGGCCTCCAGGACGGCCTCCGCGGCGAACCGCGCGGGGACGTAGATCACGCTGGTGTTCGCCCCGGTCTCCTGGACCGCCTCGACCACCGTGTCGAACACCGGGATGCCCTCGACGTCCTGACCGCCCTTGCCGGGCGTGACCCCGGCCACCACGTTCGTGCCCGCTGCCCTGTTCCGTAGCGAATGGAACCGCCCCTGCTCGCCGGTGAGCCCCTGGACCACGACCCTGGTGGACTCGGCGATCAGCACGGCCATGGCTACGCGGCTTCCTTCGCGAGGTCGGCGGCCCGTTGGGCGGCCTCGTTCATGGTGGCCACCGGCACGATCCTGGGGTGCCCGGCGTCGGCCAGGATCCGGCGGCCTTCCTCGGCGTTCGTCCCGTCCAGCCGGACGACGATCGGCACGTGGGCCTCCACGCGCTCCAGGGCCTCCAGGATGCCCCTGGCCACCAGATCGCACCGCGTGATGCCTCCGAAGATGTTCACCAGGACGGCCCGGACGTCGGGATCGGACAGCACGACCTCCAGCGAGGTGGCCATGAGGTCGGCGCCCGCTCCCCCGCCCACGTCCAGGAAGTTCGCGGCCCGCCCACCGGCCTGCGACACCACGTCGAGCGTGGACATGACCAGGCCCGCGCCGTTGCCGATGATCCCCACCTCCCCCTCGAGCTTCACGTACTGGAGCCCGAGGTCCTTCGCCTTCTTCTCCGTGGGGTCCACCGGGAACGAGCCCCGGAGCGCCTCCACCTCCGGCTGGCGGAACAGCGCGTTGTCGTCCACGGTGACCTTGGCGTCGAGCGCGGCCACCGAGCCGTCGCCCAGCTGGACCAGCGGGTTCACCTCCACCAGCGTGGCGTCCGCCGCCTGCACCACCCTTCCGGGCGGCATCCGGGAGGCTGCCGACCAGATACGTCTGCTGGTACGAACGCAGCCCCAGCAGCGGATCGATGTGGCTGCGGCGCAAGGCCTCCGGCTTGGTCCGGGCCACCTCCTCGATGTCGATCCCGCCCTCGGACGACACCATCGCCATGTACTGCTTGGCCCCCCGGTCCAGCGTGATGGCCGCGTAGAACTCGCTCGCGATGTCCACCAGCTGCTCCACCAGGACCTGGTTCACCACCATGCCCTTGAACCCCTCGGACAGCATCCGCCGGGCGGCCTCCTCGGCCTCCTGGGGCGACTTCGCCAGGACGATCCCGCCGCCCTTGCCCCGTCCGCCGATCTGGACCTGGACCTTCACCACGGCCCGGCCGCCGAACTCCTCGGCCGCCGCGCGGGCCTCCTCGGGTGTGGTGGCGACGCGACCCTCGGGCGTCGCGATGCCGTGCGCCCGGAAGATGTCCTTGCCCTGGTGTTCGTAGAGGTCCAACTACCCCGCCTTCGCGTGGGCCAGCCGTTCGTTCAGCCAGGCCACGATCTCGCCGGTCGGGGCGCCGGGCGTGAAGATCTTCTCGATGCCCGCGGCCTCGAGCTTGGGGATGTCGTCCCGCGGGATGATGCCGCCGCCGAACACGAACACGTCCTCGGCGCCTTGCTCGTGGAGGCCCTGGACCACCCTGGGGAACAGCGTCATGTGCGCGCCCGAGTGGCAGGACAGGCCGACGGCGTCGGCGTCCTCCTGGATCGCGGCCGCGACGATCTGCTCGGGGGTCTGGTGCAGGCCCGTGTAGATGACCTCGAACCCCGCGTCGCGCAGGGCCCGCGCGACGACCTTGGCCCCCCGGTCGTGCCCGTCGAGGCCGGGCTTCGCCACGATGATCCGGAACTTCTCCGCCATGGGCCCGGAACTCTACCGCAGCACCAGCGGCGGCCTCCGGCCGCCGAGGCGTTCCTATACTGGGCCCGTGTCGAAGCGCATCCGGTTCCGCCCTCCCGGCCTGAAGCCGACCACGAAGATCGGCACGCTCGGGCCGTACCGCGGGCGGCTCGGGCTGGGGTGGGTCATCGCGCCGATCGTGGTGGGCGTGGTGCTGCTCGCCGCCGTCGCGGCGTTCTTTCTCCTGCGATAGAGGAGCTCCAGGTGGCTGGTGCTTTTCGCCGACTTCAATGGCGCCGCGGGAACCTGCTCACCGAATGAACGTGACCCGAGGGGCTGCCGGGGATCAGTGGCTGGCGAGCACGAGCCCAGCGGGCGTCCTCTCGACGCCAACCGCCACTGCCGCGGAGGTGCAGAAGGCTCGCCCGGAGGAGGACTCTCGATGGGCCCGCCAGATCCATCAGCGCGGCGGCCGCGACTTCAGGTTCGATGTCCCCGGATTCGCGAAGGGCAAGGACACCTCTCGCGACCTGAGCGCGCACCTGCGGAGTGTCGCCCGGTGAACGATCCGGATCACTCGCTGCTGCGTGGCACGTGCGGCCCCGGCCGGTGCCAGGCCGAGTACGACTTCCTCGACGTGAAGATCGGCCCCGACGGCACCCCCTACGGCGTGTACGTCAACGAGTGCTACGACGGGAAGTGCGTCCACAGCGGAGTGTTCCTGGACAACGTCGGCGGGGCGGTGATCGGCCGCCTGGTCGGAGGAGCGTCCCTGCGGTAGCTGGATGCGACGGCAGAAGATCCCTCGCTCGCTCGTTCCCTCCCCGAGCCGCCCATTGGGTTTCGTACCCGATGGCGCCGGGTACACGCAGGTTCCCGGAAGACCCGCATCCCCCAGGAGGCCCCACATGCCCGCATCGCCTCGTTTCGCCCTCCCTCGGGGCCGCGTACGCCTGGCCGCCGCGGTCGCGTTCCTCACCGTCGCGCTCGGTCTGGCGCTCCCCCAGGGCCCGGCTCACGCCGTCGCGGCCCTCCAGGCCCCGAAGGTCGCCCGGCCCGACTTCGACTCCCGCACCGGGGTGATCGCCCCCACCGCCGAGCAGCGCTCGGCTGTCCGCGCGCTCCACGCACACGTCACGTGGAACCGCTTCGGCACCCCGCAGTCGCTGATCCGGTACGGCGGCTACCTGGCCACGGGTCTTTCGGGGTCCGCCGTCGACGCGGCTCGGTCGTGGCTCTCCACGAACAGCGGCCTGTTCCGCCTGAGGCCGGGCGACGTGGCCGAGCTCGACGTGCTCGCCGACACGCGCATGATCCGCTCGCCGGGACACGCGGTGATCTTCCGCCAGAGCTTCGGCGGCCTCCCCGCCGTTCAGGACGGGATGATCACGGTCGGCATCACCGGCGGGAAGGTCGCCTACGCCTCGTCCTCCTCGGCAGGGGCGGAGTCCCTGACCGGGCAGGTTCGGCTCACGCCGGTGCAGGCTTGGCTTCGTGCCGCATCGAACGTCGGCGCGGGCGTCCCGGCCTCGGCCGTCCACGACGTCCGCTCGGCCGGCGGCTGGACGGTCTTCACCGTCCCATCGATGGCGCAGGTCCAGCGGGCCCGGCTCCGGTCGTTCCCCACGGTCGGCCAGGGGGCCCGGCCGGCCTACGAGACCGTTGTGGAGAACGTCGCCGGCGCAGTGGTGATGGCGTACACGGTGATCGTTGACGCCGACTCCGGCGCCGTGCTGTTCCGTCGCAACGCCGTGCAGCAGTTGGCCCTCGAGGCTCCCCAGACCGGGTTCTTCCAGGGGACGACAGGCGCGAACGGCGCCTGCGGACCCCTCCACCAGTTCACCGCGCCCGCGGGAACGAAGTCGATCGACCTCGTGGCCAGCGCGAACCTCCCGGCGGACGACATCGTGCTGAACCTGGTGTACGTGACCGGCGGGAACGTCGTCGTCGGATCGTCCGACACCGCCACCAGCCCGGAGGCCGTGCACTACGCACCGGCCGTGCTGCCGCCGGGGACCTACGCCGCCAAGGTCTGCCCGTTCGACGCGACCTCTCCCCCATTCGACTACTCGGGCTTCTACGCGACCCAGGACACGGCCGCCGCGTCGTTCCCGTACCCGCCGAAGTGGAAGTACTTCGTGAACGCCCCGCCGCTGAACTACGCGAGCACCGACACGCGCAAGGTCGGGTGCTGGGAGACCGTGGTGGACGGCTCCCCGGTGCCCGGGTGCGACGTCCCTCCGTCGCCCCTCAAGAACACGGCGGCCCGCGGGCCGTGGGACTACGACTTCCGCGCCAACCAGCCCACGTTCACCACCAGCGGCAACGCGGCGCAGACCACCGAGGCCTGGGTCTCTCCGCTCACCCCGGGTGGCACCGAGCAGAAGCCCGTGGACCCGGACCGGACCTATGGCCTGTCGGACAACCCGATGGAGGATTGGACGAACGCGTGGTACACGAGCAAGTGCGACCCGTCCAACCTCCATGACGGTGGAAACGACATCCTCGCTGCGGTGACGAATCTGTTCGCCGGCCACAACCGGTTCCACGACTTCGCGTACTTCCTCGGGTTCACCGAGACGAACTTCAACCTCCAGGAGGACAACTTCGGCAACACGGCGCCCGGCGGGTACCCGGCCGGCCGTGAGGCGGACCCTGAGATCGGCAACGTGCAGGCCGGGGCCGTCAGCGGAGGGTCTCCCACGTTCGAGGGTCGGGACAACGCCAACCAGATCACGCTGAACGACGGCATCCCCGGCATCACCAACCAGTACCTGTTCCAGCCGATCGCGGGTGCCTTCTACGCGCCCTGCGTCGACGGCGACCTCGACTCCACCGTGTTCGGCCACGAGTACACGCACGCGATCTCGAACAGGATGGCGGGCGGCCCGGACTCCGGCCTCTCCGGCTACCAGGCCGGGTCCATGGGCGAGTCGTGGTCGGACCTCAACGCGCTCGAGTACCTGCACGAGTACGGCCTCGTCCCGATGAACGGAGAGAACCCGTGGGCCGAGGGACCGTACGTCACGGGGAACAAGGACGTGGGGATCCGCGACTACGCACTGGATTCGAACCCGCTCAACTACAGCGACCTCGGCTTCGACATCGTGGGGCCGGAGGTCCACGCCGACGGGGAGATCTGGAACGGCACGAATTACTCCATCCGCCAGGCGTTCGTCACGAAGTACAACGGCCTCGGGTTCCCCGAGTCCGACTCGACGCTCCAGAAGCGTTGCGCCGACGGCATCGTTCCGGCCGACCAGTGCCCCGGGAACCGCCGGTGGATCCAGATCATGTACGACGCCTGGCTCCTCATGCAGCCGGCGGTGAGCATGCTCGACGCGCGCGACGCCTACCTGGCGGCCGACGTCATGCGGTTCGGCGGCGCCGACCAGCAGGAGCTGTGGCACGCGTTCGCGTCCCGCGGCATGGGCCAGAGCGCGTCGTCGAACACCAACGCCGACAGCGACGCCAAGCCCAGCTTCTCCTCTCCCGTCGAGCCGAACGCCACCTTGAACTTCGACGCGGTGGCCCGGGACGAGGGCAACACGCCCGTGAAGGCGAAGATCTACGTCGGCGACTACGAGGCCAGGGCGGTGCCGGTCGCGGACACGGATCCGGGGACGCCGACGGGTACGGCCTGCTCCGGTTCGAGCTGACGCTCGCTGCGGGCCCCCGCGACGTGAGGATCAACTTCCCGACGAACTTCGCGTCGGTGCACAAGGGCGCCACCGCGACCGGCGACGGCGTGAACCAGCAGAAGCTGATCGACGACACGGAGTCCACCGACTGGTCCCGCCTCGGGGCCTCCCCGAACGTGCAGGGAAGCCAAGTCACGGTGAAGCTGGCCGGCGGGGCGCACGTGCTCCGACACGTCCAGGTGAGCGCCTACCTGCACCCCGCGGACGCCTCCAACACCGGCGACACCGGCTCGCAGAGCCGGTTCAGCGCGCTCCGCCAGTTCGCCATCCAGACCTGCACCGCGTCCGCGGCCAACTCGAACTGCTCGGCGAACGGCTCGTTCACCACGATCTACACAAGCCCGGCGGACGCCTTCCCGGCCGGCCTCCCCAGGCCGCTCGCCCCGAACCTGACGCTCCGGGACTTCGACGTGCCGGACACCTCGGCCACGCACGTGCGCCTGGTGGTCCGGCAGAACGAGTGCACCGGCGCGCCGGCCTACCAGGGCGAGCAGGACAACGACCCGACCAACGACACCGACTGCGACGACGCCTCGAGCCAGGGGACGAACGTCCGCGCGGCCGAGCTCCAGGTGTTCACGAGCACCGGCAGCGTGAGCGCCCCCGGCGGCGGGGGCGGCGGCGCCGACGTCACCGGCCACGCCCACACCGACTACAGCGGCAACGGCAAGGCCGGCACGGGCGACGTCCACGTGCTGCTGGACGTGAGCGGCACCGGGACGCCGTCCGGGACCGTGACGTACTACGACCTCCGCCAGCACCCGCCGGGCGGGTTCTCGTCGAACATCCGGTGTTACGGAACGCCGACCGGAGTGACCCGGCTGTCCGACGACACGGTGCGGATCAACGGCACGGTGCCGGGCTGCCGGACGATCGGCAAGAAGGCCAAGACGTTCACGATGGTGGTGACGGACCACGGGACCAACCCGCCGCACGCGGACCACTACCACTTCATCGTGTACGGCAAGACGGGCAACGTGCTCTACGACAACGAGGGCGACACGACGGTCGGGCTCGGAGACCTGACGATCACCTAGTGTCCTGAGTCGGCGCGTTTGATCTGCCGGCGCGTGATCTCGGCGAACCACCGCTCGACGAGGTTGAGCCAGGACGCGCCGGTCGGCGTGAAGTGCAGGTCGAACCGTACGTGCCCGGGACACGGGGCCCCGAGGCCCTCCCTCGCCGATGGGGCGATACCGGACCTTTACCTCAGCATATGGGTCGATTGGCGGGGTGTTAGTGTTGATCGCGATACGTTCACGACGTCGTCACACGCTGGACACGTCAGCGAGGAACCGGCGCAACCATGAGCAGGCCCCCGTCTCGAAAGACAGCCCTCGTCCGTCCGGCCGGGGTGCGAGCACTGTCGGCCGAATGGCGGAGGCAATCATCGGTCAGATGGTTGTCGCCCGCTGATGCACCGGCGCAGCGGGCCATCGTGGGGCACGCCGGTCGCGCTCCCGGTCGGTGCTTCGAGCCCCGTTGAGCCATGGGCCGCTACCTCTTCTTCTCCCACGACGGGTACGGGCTCGGGCACATCCGGCGCAACAGCGTGATCGCACGGGCGCTGTCCCGAGCGGAGCCCGATGCCGGGGTCTGGCTGATGACGGGGGTCCCCAGTCGGCCCGCCTGGCTCGAACGGTGGGGCGACCGGGTCATCCGGATCCCGCCCCTCGTGAAGGACGGGGGAAGCGGCTACCGGCCCCTCGCGGGGAGCTTCGAGCAGACGGTCTCGGAACGACGGTCCGCCTTCACGGAGACCGTGGACCGCATCCGACCCGACGTGGTGGTGGTCGATCGCCACCCGCTCGGCACGGCCGGTGAGCTCGGCGAGGGCCTCGAGATCGCGGTGCGCCGCGGGTCGGCTCTCGTCCTGGGGCTGCGCGACATCCTCGACGACCCGGACGTCGTGGCCGAGGAGATCGGGGGCGACGACTGGGCCGCGGTCCCGGACCTGTACGACATGGTGCTGGTCTACGGGGCGTCCCGGTTCTGCGACCACCGGGACGAATACGGCCTTCCCGCCGCCCCGACGTACTGCGGGTGGGTGGTGGAGCCGCCCCCGACCCGACGCCGGGAGCCTCGCCTCCTGGCCGCCGCCGCGGGCGGCGGCGGAGACGGAGACTCGGTCTTCCGGCTCGCGGCCGAGGCCGTCCGGCGCCGGCCGGACTGGCGGGCGGAGGTCGCGGTGGGCCCGTTCGCCGACCCCGCGCCGATCCGTCGGGCGGCCCGGGGCCTGAGCGGGCGGCTGAAGGTCCATGAGGCGATGGCCGAATGCGGCGCCCTGTTCGCGCGCGCGGGACGGGTCCTGCAGATGGCCGGGTACAACTCCACCATCGAGGCCATCGCCGCCGGCATCCGCTCCGTCCTCGTCCCCAGGCGGTTCCCCCGCCGGGAGCAGGCCATCCGGGCCGAGCGCCTGGCCCGCCTGGGGCTGGCGGACGTCGTGGACCCGGACGCCCGGGTCGACGACCTGATGCCGCTGCTCGGCCGGCCGAGGACGGTCGACCGCGCCGAGGTGGCGAGGTCGGGGATCGACCTGCGGGGAGCCGAGCGCGCCGCGGGGTGGCTCAGGCTCCTGGCGAAGGACGTGAGGGCGGCGTGACATCCCCGGGGGGCTGCCGGGCGAGCGCGGGGAGGCCTGGATGATCCGCGTGTTCGTCGCGTTCCGCGGCCACCTCCGCCCGTACCGGCGCGTCCTCGCGCTGGGCGCCGTGCTCGAGATCGCTACCACGGCGTTGAGTGTCGCCCAGCCGTGGCCGCTGAAGGTCGTGGTGGACAACGTGCTCAAGGCGCCCGGCCACCGGGCGTCGGTCGGGTTGCCGGTGCTGGATCGCTTCGCGGGATCCCCGAGGTCCCTCCTCCTCGCGGCGGTCGTCGCCCTCGTCCTCATCGTCGGGCTCTCCGCGCTCCTCGACTACTGGTCGACCACGCTCATGGCGGGCACCGGTGAGCGTTTGGGGAACGACATCCGGGAGTCCCTGTTCGCCCACCTCCAGGCCCTGTCCCTGCGGTACCACGGAGAGCACCAGGTGGGGGACCTCGCCTCGCGCGTCAGCGGCGACGTCGACCGGATCCAGGACATGATGGTCCAGACGCTGGCCATCCTGTTGCCCAACATCCTGCTGATCGGCGGGATGGTCGCCGTGATGTTCTCGGTCGACCCGGTGTTCGCGGCGCTGTCGCTGGCGGCGTTCCCGTTCCTGGCGCTGGCCGTGTACCGCTCCACGCTCCGGCTGAAACAGGCCACCCGGCGGGCCAGACGGCTGGGAGGCGAGGTCGCCGCGGCGACAACGGAGACCCTCGGCGCCATCCACGTGGTGCAGGCCTTCTCCCTCGAGGAGCAGTCCCAGTCCCGGTTCCGGAGCCTGAATCAGGCCAGCCTCGACGCCACCCTGGAGGCCGTCCGGCACCAGGCCCGCCTCAGTCCGCTGGTGGACGTGGCCGCCGCCCTGTCGGTGGCCGCGGTCTTCTGGTTCGGGGCGAACCGGGTGCTCTCGGGGAAGCTCAGCCTGGGACTGCTGCTGGTCTTCATGTCCTACGTGGCGTCGCTGTACAAGCCCGTCCGAAACCTGGCCAAGCTCGGGTACATCACGAGCCGGGGCATCGTCTCGGCCGAACGGGTCCAGGGGATCATGGCCGAGTCCCCCGACGTCCGGGACGATCCGCACGCCGTGCCCGCGCCGGCGTTCCGGGGGGCGATCCACCTGGACGGTGTGTGGTTCTCCTACGGC
>WNGB01048940.1_pt1 | contig 10817 bp, 11 predicted proteins | sample 5400681 | NCBI WGS metagenome assembly WNGB01 (sample SAMN13153367, study PRJNA577476) | soil metagenome | isolation source: 115 cm soil or saprolite under grassland replicate 2 | place: USA:California | collected 2016-06-15 | reverse complement strand
GCGACCAGCAGGCTTGGCGGCAGCAGGTGGTAGGAGGCTCCGCGCCAGACCGCGTCGGCGGGCAGTAGCAGGCTGACCGCGGTGCCGAGGTTTGCCATGAGGTCGTTGCCTGGAGGGATCGTGCCGATGAACTGGATGATGCCCCCGAGCCACGCGAGCCCGAACAGCGCCAGCATGACGACCCCGTTGGCGAGCGTCGGCAGGACGGTGCTGCCGAGCAGGCTCACAGCGAGCAGGATGAGCACCTGGAGGATCATGAGCCCCACCACCCGGGCGGTGTCGCCGGCCCGGTAGCCGGCGACGAACCGAGCGGTCAACAGCAGCGCCCCGCTCATGACCACGACGTAGGCGCTGAGCAGGCCCGCCAGCGCGAGGAAACGGCCGAGCAGGTAGTCCATGCGGCTGAGGGGGCGGGAGAGCACAGCGTGGAGCGTGCCGGAGTCGACTTCCGGCGAGACCGATGCGACCCCGAGGAACAACGCCAGCAGCGCGGCGAGGAACTGGACCCCGTACAGCCCGAGCACGACCAGGATGGTCGACAGGACCAGCAGCGCCTCCCGCGGGGCAAGCACGCCGGTCGGGCCGCTCACCTGCGCTTCACCGCTTTGCAGGCCCCGCTGCTGGCTGTGGTAGAGGAGGATAAACGCGAGCGCGAACACGACGACGAACGCGATGCTGAGCACCACCCCGGCGAGGAGCAGCTTGCGACGCCGGGCCTCAAGGACGGTCCAGCGGGCGACGACCAGCATGTTCACCGCTCCCGCACCTCCCCGACGAGGTCGACGAATACGTCCTCCAGTGAGCGCTGCACCGGGACCAGCCCATAGAGCCGGTAGCCCGACCCGACCAGCACCGTGGCCAGGTCCGGGGCGACGTCGAGGGCGTCGACGTCCAGGGTGACGGCGGTGCCCTCGACCCGGGCGACCTGCCCGTAGCGGCCCATCAGCGCCAGCAGGTCGGCGTCGACGCGGTCCAGCAGCAGCCGGAGCTGGGTGGCGGCCCCGGCGAGGTCGTCCAGCGGCCCGCTGGCGGCGACCCGGCCCTGGCTGACGATGGCCACCCGGTCGCATACCACTTCCACCTCGGTGAGCAAGTGCGAGTTGAGGAACACAGTGACCCCGGCAGCAGCCAGCTCCCGGACCAGCCCGCGCACGTCGCGACGGCCGACCGGGTCCAGCGCCGAGGTCGGCTCGTCGAGCAGGACCAGGTCGGGCCGGTGCAGGATCGCCACGGCCAGGCCAAGCCGCTGGGTCATGCCCTTGGAGTAGCGGCGTACGCGCTCCCCGCCCCTGCCGGCGAGCCCCACACGCTCCAGGACCTCGGGGATGCGCTCGGCTCGCTCGGTGTGGCCCAACCCGCTGAGGCGGCCGTGGAAGTCGAGCAGCTCGGCGCCGGTGGCCCACTCCTGGAAGCGGAAGTGCTCGGGGAGGTAGCCGACGCGCCGGCGAGCGGCCGGCTCGGTTGGCGGCCGGCCGAACACCAGCGCCTGCCCGCCGCTGGGATGGATCAGCCCTAGCAGGATCTTCATCGCGGTGGTCTTGCCGGCGCCGTTCGGGCCGAGGAAGCCGAAGACCTCCCCGGCGCCGACCTGGAGGGTCAAATCGTAGAGGGCGACCCGGCGGCCGTAGGCCTTGTGCAGGCCCGACGTGGCGATCGCCGGGACCGATGGCCCGGTCCCGGCGATCGGTTCACCCCGCTCAGCCGAGGCTGTCCGCCACATCGAGTGCCTCCCCGGAGCTGATCACGCCGGCGACACCCCAGATGTGCCCGCCGCGCTGCCACAACAGCGCGTGCAGCTTACCGGTCGGGTCGGCGAAGCTGAGCGCCTTGGCGCCGTCGACGGTCGCCGGCCGCCACCGCGCCTGGTTGGTGGGCACCGGGAGCGGCAGGGTGGTGCGCCAGTCGCTGATGTCGCGGAGCTCGGCGACGGTCTGCTCCGGCAGGCCGGGCAGGCGCAGCGCCAGCTCACGGAGGTCCTCGAGGCTGGCGCCGCCGTCGGCGTCCAGGCCGATCGTGCCGGCCTTGCCGACCAGCAGCCGCGGGGCTCCGTCACCGCCGGCGTACTCCTGCACCACGATCGCGGGGACCTGAACGATGAGCTGGGCGCCGTCGAACCGCTCGGGGATCTTGACGTTCGGCTGGCCGTTGCGCCGGAAATACGCGAGGGCCCGGTCACGGTCGAAGCCGATGCGCACCGTCTGGGCAGCGGACACCAGGATCCGCTCCGGGCTGGCGTCGACGCCACGCGGCAGCGCCGAGGCGCCGACCGCCTGGACCGGGAACCCGGCGAGCCGGCTCGCCTCGGCGAGGTCGCGCGCGGGTGTCGGCTCGGCGATGCTGTCCAGCCTGCCGCGGTCGCTGGTGAACACCCCGGTCTCGACGAGCTCTGAGATGACCGTCTCGAGCTGCGTCGCCTGGCTGCTGTCGAGCGAGATGACCTGGAAGCGCTCGCTGCGGAACTGGGCGAGGAAGCCCGCGGCGGCGGCCCTGCCGCCGGGCGTGGCGACCAGCACAGTCAGCACGACGGCCGCGACCAGCGTCGCCGCCGCCGCGGGCTTCCTAGCGCTCAGCCTGGCCAGGCGCGCGCGGCGGGGCGGCGCGATCACCGCCGGCGGGTCGCCCGCGGCGGGCGTGGCCGCATCGCCGGCCGTGGCCATGGCACTGGTCGCCGTTCGGGTCGCGAGCAGGCGAGCCCGGCGCTGCTCGAGGCGGGCGAGCGCGGCCTCCGCCGCGGCGGGCGGCAGCGGGGCGTCCGGACCGGTCATCGCGATCGCCGGCGCGGCCAGCTCAGCGTTGCGCCGCAGCTCGGCGAGCATGTCAAGACAAGCGGCGCAGCCCTGCACGTGGTTGTGCAGCGGCGCCGGGGTGCCGCCGGGAACGTCGTCGAGGGACGCGCGCAGCGCACCAAGGTCAGGGCAGGGCATCGTAGGCTCCCGGATCGGCGTCGTCATTGGCGAGATAGGCGTCACGGAATGCCCGCTCCCCACGGGCGAGCAGCACCCCGACCGAGCCGACAGCCAGGTCCAGGGTTGCGGCGACCTCCGCGTAGGAGAAGCCGGCGTGGCGCAGCAGCAAGCAGGCGCGCTGCCGCTCCGGCAGGGCGGCGAGGGCCCGGCGCACGGCCCGCTGCTCCTCGGCGCGAAGCACGTCCAGTAGCGGGCCGCCGCCCTCGTCAACCTCGTCGTCCACCCGTTCCAGCCGGCCGGCGCGATCCAACCGCGCCGTGGCGCGACGCTGGCCCCGCAGCCGGTTGTAGCTTGCGTTCAGGCACACTCGGCGCAGCCACGCCGCGACCTCCTCGTCCGGCCGGTCGAGCACCGGGTGGCCGTCGAGCTTCAGGAACGTCTCCTGGACGGCGTCCTCGGCCTCGCCGTGGTCGCCGAGCAACCGGTAGCACAGGGCATGCAGCTCGCCGTAGCGGGCCCGGAACAGCGCCTCGAACCGTTCCCGTGCCCGGACACCGGCCCCGATCTCATCCCGCACGGCTCTCACCGGCCGCTCCTCGCGCGGTTCGCAGGCCAAGCCTTCTCGCCTTGTCCAACACCGCACGCCGCCAGTCTCTTACACCGGACTCGAACCCGCCGTTCTCGTCCGTTGTCCTTCCGGCTGACGCCGTCTGGCTGGTGGCCCGGGACGGTTGGGACGAGGACCGTCCGGAACGTACGGGCGGGGAGATTTCGAGCCGGCAACGAGTCGGACGTGTCAGCGAGCAGGCCGCCGCCGACAAGCCATGAGCACTGGCGACGACCTGGACCTTGGCCTGGTGGAGCGCGTGCTCGCCGTGGTCAGGCGGGTCCCGCCCGGGCGAGTGCTCTCCTACGGCGACGTGGCTCGTCTCGCGCCCGCGCCAACGGCGCGCGACGTCGGCCAGGTCATGCTGCGGCGCGGCGGCGACACGCCCTGGTGGCGCGTGCTGCGCGCCGACGGCACGCCAGTGCCCCACCTGCGCGAGCAGCAACTCGCCCGGCTGCGGGCAGAGGCCACGCCGATGACCCCTTCCGGCGACGGCGTCGACATGCGCCAGGCCAGGCGGCGGGAGCATCGCCGGCGGCGGTCACCGCGTGCGGTGACCGCCGCCTGACTGACGCACGCAACGTCTGCCAATGCTCAGCGCCGTGAGAAGCGCACGACCGCGAGCAGCCCGAAGACGACGACGATCGCCGCTGCCCAGATGAGCGACAGCCCGACGTAGTAGCCGCTGCTGTGGCCGAGCAACGCCTCCATCTGGGGGCCCCCGGTGAGCGTGCGCACCGCGTTGACCATGGGCGTGACCGGTTGGTTGTCGCTGACCGCCTGCATCCAGCCGGGCATGCTGCTCACGGGGACGTAGGCGCTGGAGGCGAATACCAGCGGCGACACGATCATGGACATCCCCTGGGCCGCCTGCGCGTTGCCCGCCAGCAGCCCGATGGTGATGAACACCCAGGAGAAGGCGAAGCCGAACAGCACGCACAGCCCGAACGCGGCCAAGGCGGCGGCCACCGACCCGTGCAGGCGGAAGCCGACAGCGAAGCCGAGGGCCGCGGCGATGAGCAGGCCCCAGGTCACCAGGGCCGTGTCGGCCAGACCACGCCCAGCCACCACCGACGCCCGGCGGATCGGCAGGGAACGGAGCCGGTCGAACAAGCCCTGCTCGACGTCCTCGGCGACCCCAGCCGCCGCGCCCATGCCCGCGAACACCACGCCCGTGACGATGAACCCCGGCACCAGGAAGTCGACGTAGGGCAGCCCGCCGACGTCGATGGCGCCGCCGAAGACGTACCTGAAGATTAGTAGGAACAGCGCGCTCTGGATGGAGGAGTAGACGATGAGCTGCGGCGTGCGGACGAACTTGCGGACCGTGCGCCGCGCCACGGCGATAGCGCTCGGCCAGAACCCGGCGCCGGCGTTGCGCTGGGCCTGCACCGTGCCCGGGGGTGAGATGGTGGTCACGGATGTGTCGGTCATCGGGTTCCCTTTCGGTTCAGGCGGCCTCGGGGCCGGCGGTGTCGGTCGGCTTGCCGGTGAGGGTGAGGAACACCTCGTCCAGCGTGGGCCGCCGCAGCGAGATGTCCTCGACCGCCACGCCGACGCGGTCCAGGGCACGCACGGCCTCCATCAACCGGCTGGTCCCGTCCTCCACCGCAACCGACGCCCGGTGCATGGCGAGGTCGGTCCTGGGATCGCGGCCGACGGTGGCCAGCACCGCAGCCACCTCCGGGAGCGCCGCGGCGTTGCGGACGTGGACCTCGATCACGTCATCGCCGGCGCGGGTCTTCAGCTCCGACGGTGTGCCGGCGGCGATCACCGTGCCGTGGTCGATGATGACGATGTCCGCCGCGAGCCGATCGGCCTCGTCGAGGTACTGGGTGGTCAGCAGCACATCGGTGCCGGCGGCGACGAGCTGGCGGATCGCGTCCCACAGCTGGACGCGGCTGCCGGGGTCAAGGCCCGTGGTCGGCTCGTCCAGCAGCAGCAGGCGGGGAGCCCCGACCAGGCTGGCGCCCAGATCCAGGCGGCGGCGCATCCCGCCGGAGTAGGTGCGGACCAGCCGGTCGGCGTCCTCGGTGAGCTGGATCTGGTCCAGGACCGCCGCGGCGGCCGCCCGCGCCCGGCGGCGGTCCAGCCCGAACAGGCGGCCGACCATCTCCAGGTTCTCGCGGCCGGTCATGGCCGGTTCCACCGCCGCGAACTGGCCGGCGAGGCCGATCACCTGCCGCACCTGCGCGGGGTGGCGTAGCGCGTTGATCCCGGCGACCTGCAGGGTTCCCGCGTCCGGACGCAGCAGGGTGGCCACGGCTCGGACGAAGGTGGTCTTGCCGGCCCCGTTGGGGCCCAGCAGGGCGACCACCCGGCCGGGCTTGACCACCAGGTCCAGCCCAGCAAGGGCCTGGGTCTTGCCGAAGCGCTTGGTGAGGCCAGCAGCCTCGAGGATCGGAGTCATTGGCGTCCTTTCCTGGGGGGATCCAACATCAGCAGGAGGCCGTAGGTTGCTTACGGTTGACCCACCGACCCGGGTCAGCCCGGACGCGACGACGGGCGGGGCGGTCACCGCGCGCCGCCGCGATGACAACCACCGCCAGATGCCGCGTAGGCGGCCAGGCGGACGCCACGATGGGTCAGTGAGAGTGTCCGTGCTGCTCCCTGCGCCGGACGCGTGGGCTTCACCGACCCCACGACATGCTGGGCTGCCGCCTCGGCCGGCAGGCCCGTCATGCCCTTGCTGTGGCCGTGGGAGTCCAGAGCGACCTGTTGGTCTCCGAGACCGAACCCGACGCTGCTACCTGGCGTCATAGCGTGCTCCTCGCACTGGGTGTTACCTCGGCTGGGTCTGGTTCGACATTGCTATGTCGGATGGCGACGGAGGAAGGTAACGATGGACGAGCGCGACTGGCTGGCGGAGCGGTTCCAGGCCCACCGCTCCCACCTGCGGGCGGTGGCCTACCGGATGCTCGGCTCGCTCACCGAGGCCGACGACGCCGTCCAGGGAGCCTGGCTGCGACTCAGCCGCAGCCGCACCGACACCAGCGAGGTCCACAACCTCGGCGGCTGGCTGACCACGCTCGTCGCGCGGGAGTGCCTGGACATGCTGCGCGCGCGCATCTCACGGCGCGAGGAACCCCTGGGCGTGCACCTGCCCGACCCGATCATCAGCCCCCAGGACCAGACCGACCCCGAGCAGCAGGCGCTGCTGGCCGAGGGGGTCGGGCTGGCGCTGCTGGTGGTCCTGGACACACTGGCGCCGGCCGAGCGGCTGGCGTTCGTGCTGCACGACATGTTCGCCGTGCCCTTCGACCAGATCGGCCCGATCGTGGGGCGCTCCCCGGACGCGGCCAAGATGCTGGCCAGCCGGGCCCGCCGCCGGGTGCAGGGCGCGGCGCCGGTGCCCGACGCTGATCTGGCCCGCCAGCGGGAAGTCGTCGACGCGTTCTTCGCCGCCGCCCGCGACGGTGACTTCGCCGCGCTGGTGGCGCTGCTGGACCCCGAGGTGGTGGTCCGCGCCGACCGCGCCGCCCCGGCGGGCATCTCGGTGGTGCGCGGCGCGGCGGCCGTGGCCGAGCAGGTGCTCGCGACTGGCGGCTTCGCGCGGCTTGGGCTGGCGCAACCGGCGCTGGTCAACGGCGCCGCCGGGGTGGTGCTGGCCGCCGAGGGCCGGCTGTTTGCGGTCGTGGGTTTCACGGTCAGGGGTGGGAAGATCGCCGAGATCGACATCCTCGCCGACCCCGCACGGCTCCGTCGGCTCGACCTAGCGGTCCCCGACCACTGACCAGCCAACCGACATTGCCGCTCGGGTCAGCGTCGGGAGTTGCGGACCGATCAGCTCCTGCGCAGTCGGCCTGGCCCGGATGTCAACGCCCTGGTCAGCGCAGAAGCGTCAGCAGCGTAGGCGGCGGTGGAGCCGGCTGCCGCCGGCCCTCTTCACGGGAGGCACGTGTCCACGATCGAGGACCTGTTCCACTTCCTGCACCAGCTGGCTGCCATCATCTGCCTCGGGGGCATCCTCGCGATCAACGTCGTGCAGGTGCGGATCGGCACCGGCAACGACCGGGCCGCGCAGGCGTCGCTGCTGCGCCAAAGCGGCCTGTACGGCCGCGCGGTCATCACCCCGGCCGCCGCGGTCGTCCTGCTCAGCGGCGTCGTCCTGGTCCTGCTGGATGACATCTCCCTCGGGGCCTTCGGCGAGTTCTGGATCGTGTGGGCCCTGACGGCGGTCTTTGTGTCCCTGGTCCTGGGGCGACGCTGATCCGGCGACCAACGCCGAGCTGCGCCGGCTCGCCACGGCTACCACCGTCGACAACCCGCGCTGGCCCAGGCTGCAGCGGCGGGCGGCGGTCCTGTACGGCAGCAACCTGCTGCTGTCGGTGGTGTGGGCGATGCTCTTCGAGCCGATCCTGTGACCGCGGCGCCGAGCGCCATTCGAGGTCCGACGAGCAGACGACATCGGTGGCGTTCATTCCTGCCCACCCGCTCGTCGGACCCTAGCGACCGCTGGGGCACGGCCGCCGACGGTCAGCTCACCGGCCGCTCAGCGCCCCCTGTCACCGCATCGCCCCGAGCGCCGAGCGGTGCGGGAGCGAAGCATGTCCAGGCACACCCGCGCCACGACCGTCGTCAGCCAGGCGCGCAGGTTGTGCACGCCGCGCTGGGCCAGCCAGGTGCTCTCGTCCAGTTGTTACCTTCCTCCGCCGCGATCCGACATAGCAGTGACGAACGTTCCGTCCCCCGTGGAACAGGAGGTTGCGATGACGGACGTCAAGCCGGTCCCCGAAGGGTATCCGCCATGTCTCGCCCTCCCTGACCTTTGACGGCGACGGCTGCAGCGCCGCGATCGACTTCTACACCAAGGTGCTTGGCGCGACCGAGCGGATGCGCATGCCCCGCGCCGGCTCAGCACACCCACAACAGGCGAGCGAACGACCGGCAAGAACTCGCGAGGTTACGCGCGATACTTCTGACCTAGCCAGACAGCGGAGGCCGTACACCAAGCCCACCCTTGACACCACGTAGCAGCCTCGTCACCGGAGCAGCAAGCTGCGGTGACGAGGCGGGCCGTGACGGGATGCCGGGCCTGCGCGACCAACGCCTCCTCGCTGTGACGCTCGCAGCGCGACCAGCCACGAGCCCAGGAGCGGAAGGCTCGTACCGCCTGGGGTGGGGACGTAGCATAGTGCCGATCCTCGCGGAGAGCTTGTATGGCACGACGATGGCGCGTGAGCCTGGCCAGCAGCCCCAAGGTGCTCGGGGTGGTGACTGCCGCCGCGCTGATCATCGCCCTGCTCATTACCAGCCGCTCGCTGAACGGAGGCGGCGGACCTGGGCCACCGGCACCCACGGCGAGCCGCGGCCCCGCCAACAGCCAGGCGCCCTACAAGATCAGCGGCAAAGCCGAGTGCCCGCCGGACTGGCCAGTGCTGGCCATGTCCAACCACACCAGCTATCCGGCCGGCCATCCGGCCAAGCCGCCAGCGACCGCGGCCGCAGTCGCCTGCTACCAGACAGCCGCCAAGGCCACCAGCGCCGGCTATCGGCCCGCGCCACTGCCCGCCGGGACATTGGAGGTCGGCGGCGTCTACCTAACCCCGACCAGCCCCAGCTTCCGTGCAAGCTGCCGGCAGGCCGCCGACCGGCTCGGCTTCGCGGTGCCCTGCCCTGGGCTGCTGCCCACCATCCCGCCTGGCCTGCCACCACCCAAGCTGTGCCAGGAGCCGTCGAGCTGCCGGCGCGGGGAGCTGCTCGGGTTCACCCTGGGCGGGTTCGTGGTCCCCGCGGACTACGTCGGCGCCCCCGGCATGCAGCCCTACGGCGGCCTGGAGATCTGGGCAGCGCCGACCGCCGTGGCCGCCAGCCGACCCCCCGTGCAGTGCCAGAACGAGCGCCGGATCGCCACCCCGACCGTGCACCACACCCCGGCGGTGCTGGCCGATTGCCCTGACGCCCAAGGGCGACCGGCCAGCGTGCTGCTGCGCTGGTCCCAGCAGGGCACCTTCGTGCTGCTGAGTGTGCTGGGCTCCAGTGACGTCAACCAGCGCCTGGTCGTCACCTTGGCCGACCACCTGCGCCTCGTCCCGCCCGAAGGCTGACCTGAGAGCCGCTGTACGCCGCCACCCAGACGTCTTGACAGACATAGCTTCAGCTTCAGGCCCGCTCCGCAGCCCTGCCGGTCCGGCCCGATCGACCGTGGTTGGGCGGTCGACCCCTACGCTGGACAGTCTCCGGCGCTGTCCCATACCCGGATCAGCTTCGGCGGCGGGCGGCCAGGCGGGTGCCGCCGAGCGCGCCGAGCAACGCCGCGAGGGCGACGACCACCAGCCAGGCCGGTGGGACCGAGGCCTCGATCGGCCCGCTCGCGGTAGGCGTGGCCGGCCTGCTCGCCGCGTCGGCACTGGGCTCTGACTCCGTCGCGGCCACGTCCACGGTGGTGGCGCCACCCGAGCCGCGGCCGTCGCCAACCACCACCACGCCGACCATGCCCGGGTGCACGTAGCAGAAGAACGGGTAGACCCCTGAGACCTCCAGCCGGACCGCGGTGCGGTCGCGTACGCTGCCGTCCCAGGACCACGCCCCGCCGGGCCGTCCCAGCGGATGGTCGAGCTGGTCGCGGTTGACGATGGTCACCCTCGTGCCAGGGGCGACCCGCAGCACGGTCGGACTGAAGCACAGCTCGGTCAAGGTAAGCGTGTCGCCGCGGCCCTCGCTCGGCGGCCGGTGACAGCCGCCGCCAGCGGCCGCCGGCGGTGCGGCCGCCAGCGCCACGACGGCCTGAACGACGAGGACCAGGGCGAGCAAGCGCAGCCGGCGTCTGGGCATGGTGACCTCCTGGGGCGCTTCGGACTGAACCCGGTACACCGGCGGGGCCGGGCTGGTTCCCACCCTTCGGACGATCGCCGGGCCGGGTCGGTTCGGCCCGCCGGCGACGTAGCTGCACGTGGCGCTGGTCGTACGGCCACCACGTGCCGCGCAGCTCCGTGGTCCAGGACGCCTGGGGCAGCTCCGCGCCGTGGCAGGATGGAACACCACCACCCTGACAGTCGCATACGGGAGATACGGCGGCGCTTCGCGGGCTACCTCCTAGAGTTGAGGCATGCTCGACGAGCGCGACTATCCTGCGCTGTTCGGCACGACGCAGGCCGATTGGGCGCCGATCGACCCTACGTGCGCCATTCGCGTACCCCTCACCGCTCGGACGGCGGGTTACCGCTGGTGGTGCCCCTCGGGGGAGTGGTGCGGCCGCGCCGAGCGGTGCGCCTCGCGCGATTGATTCATCGTCGCCGCGATCTTGTCGGACCTTCGGCCGCGCCGCCTTCATGCTGGCCGCCTCGCCACCCAAGAGTGGTGGG
>WNGB01014778.1_pt1 | contig 10818 bp, 13 predicted proteins | sample 5400681 | NCBI WGS metagenome assembly WNGB01 (sample SAMN13153367, study PRJNA577476) | soil metagenome | isolation source: 115 cm soil or saprolite under grassland replicate 2 | place: USA:California | collected 2016-06-15 | reverse complement strand
TCTTGTTGCCGCTCCCTTGCAGCTTCAGGTCCGTAAAGTATTTCTTGATCGCGTCCGCGCCTGTGGATATGACTGGACTTTTTGTGCCCAGTAGGATGGCGTCCGGCCAATAGCTCTTCACCACGGCTTCCACGTCATTCGCGCCATACGCGGCCGACCAGCGGTCGATTGCCGCATTCGCATCTTCCGTCGGACCAGCTATAGCGAGAGCCGGCAACATCATCAGCAGTCCTGTCAAAAGCAGCCATCCGAATCGGGCGCTTCTCTGAAAGCTCGAGATATGGATCCTCGGCGGCGTACCTGCGACTGTGATGGTGCCTGTTCTGATTACCCAACGCATATCACACCTCCTGACTGCTCCTTTTTCAGCTCCGAATCGCGCGCATTCTAATCCCCATAAGCGGTTTTGCAAGGCTAGATCTGCATCCCCCATAAGCGGTTTTGCAAGGCTAGATCTGCATCCGTGATCGAAAACGGGGCGAGTCCGCGGGGATAGGAACCTCGATTTGGGGCGACAAACCGGATGACGCATGGCCGAGGCGTGGCGAGGGGTAGGCGGAACTGGGGGGGAGGTCCGGGCTCGGGCGACCTGACCCCCCGTGTCGGGCCCAGCCTTGGTCGCGGCGCGAGGAGTCTCCGCGAAGTAACCGAGCGGAGGAGCCTCGCGCCGCGGGAGCGAGAGCGCAGCGAGAGATCAGGCGAGCGATGGAGGCCGCATCCGGCCGACTCGCTCGCCGGTGCGCCCGCAGGGCGCAGATCCCTCGCAAGCTCTCGCGACGGTTTGGTCGGGGCGGCCGGGATCGAACCGGCGACCACCTGCTCCCAAAGCGTACCCAGTAATACGGGACCACCCCGGATACGTCCGGATGCTAGGAAATTTGAGCCTCCGGAGCCGTCCGGGGTTATCCGGAGTCGTCGTTTGAGTCAAATTCGAACTCGTTTCGAACTCCGGAAGACCCTTCCGAATCACGTATGAGTATGGTGGTTCTCGGAAGCTAATTCCGGTACCCCCACCCCGACCACGGACGGGACGGGGATCGGGCGTCCACGGTCCACGGATCGTAAAAAAACGGGGTCGTGGATCGTCGGTGGGACGGCGGATATCCGGTCCCGCGCCCCCGCACGGCATCCCCCGCGCCGACATGTCCCGCTCCTGCCCTGCCTGAGCAGGTCGAGTCTTTTCCGAAATCGAGGAGGTCAGAGATGGAACTCGTCACCAAGGAAATCGAAGCGACCCTGCCACCGATTTACTCGCAGGAGAACGTCTCCGATCCCATCGCCGTCGTCAAATTTTTCGACCCATGCGGGACATACACGTTCTACGTTTTGGAGGGGAGACGGGAGCCGGACGGCGATCTCCTGCTATTCGGATTCTGCGTCTCCCCGTTCGGACCCGACAGCGACGAGTGGGGTACGTGTCGCTCCGCGAGCTGGAAAGTGTTCGTGGACCACTCGGACTAGGCATCGAGCGAGACCTCTATTTCAAACCTACGCCGCTCTCGGAAATCAGAGGCAAGTCTAAGATTGACGGAGGTGATTGAAATGCTAGAGCTACCCGCGTCTACCTGTGCCCAGTGCGGACTCAGACTTGAGGATGCCGGCGGAATGCGGATCGTCGCAGCCGAGGGGCTGAGGGTGAGGCCCAAGCGTGACGCAGAAGGTTATCTCCGCTGGTTCTGCCAGAAGTGCGCTCATGTTGTCTGCGACGTTTGCGGCTCGATCAGGATTCCCTTGGGTGCCGACACCCTCCACGATGACGGCACCACACCGCACGCGGCGCTCCTGCCGATTGGCAACAGATATTGCACCAATCCCGCATGCGTTCACGCCCTGAAACAGAGCTGATCGCGCCTTCGAGGATCAGCGGAGCGGAGCGAGTCCGCTGAAGCGCCACGTTAGGTACCGCTCACGTGTACACGCTCTCGAACCGGCGGCGTATGGAGGCGCGCCTTCGACACCATGTTTTTCAGCAAAGCTTGGTCCCGAGCTATGACGAACGAGGTGCTGGCCGTGGCGATGAAAACGTTGAGTTGCCGTATCTCGCTCTTTCCCACGGCCCTGTTTACTTGGTGTGAGCCTTCCCCAGCTATCATCAGGAGGGTGTCATGGGCGATCGGAATGACCTTGCCCACCTCGGGTGACAGGAACGGGGTCGGGTAGAAGCCCTCGCGTTTCGGCCACACGGGGACCACCGGATCGTCGGACGTTATGAAAGAGCCGGCGCTCCGGGGCGCTAAGACCGCCCAATTGCTGGCCTCGAACGCTCGGGCAAGACCTACACTGAGCTGAAGCATCGGCACGAGCGAGGCTTCGCGACCCAACTTCACCCTGTACTCTCCGCGCTCGATAAACTCTCGTAACTGCTCCACGGACACGTCCTTAGTTGGAACTTGGGCCATGAGTCGATCCAGAGCCCCCTCTCGCCGTCCGATCATGCGGAGGGTAGATTTCATCATCTTCTCGTGAATCTCCTCAACAAAACCATGAAACTCCGGCACGCGCGTCCGGAGGAGAGCAAAGAAGAAAGCGAGTTTCGCGCGCTCCTCTTTTTTCAGCGCCTTGCCATGCCGCAGCGCCTCCAGGCAGGGTTTCGCGTCTGACTCTACCCGCGAAAGCAGGGCCTCGATCTGGGTGTTCCGCGAGCCGGCAGGCTCATCAAATGCGTAGTAGTAGCTACGAACAGCTGTGTTCGCGGGCGTCTGCTGCCGCATCTGGTTCCGTTCGCGGTCGAAGAGCCACAAAGTCTCGCCGCTACAAAAGCCTCTTAAATAGAACTCGGGCAGGTAATGGTGTCGCTTCGGGATGCTCATTATGGAAGGCTGATGCTCACAAGGCCTAACGGCTTGCGGTTCGGCGGGCGTGCGTAACAGAGCGTGGCTTCTGGATGATGTCCCAACTTGGTCTAAGTGTAGTTCGCCTCTGGCGTCCTAGCAACCGCCTTCCCGTCGCTCCCTAAAACCTTACCCCCAACAAGAAAGGAGATATCCATGTCCAACGCTGAACCCTCGTCTGTCCCGGTCTCCATCATCGGACCCCGTGCCCTCCTCCGACTCGAAGCCTTGGCCCCTGAACGCCATCCTGCCGCTGTCTACCTGTCCAGCCTCGGCTCCGGCTCCCGCAGAACGATGCGGCAGTCCCTCGGCGTGATCGCCAACCTCGTTTCGGGAGGACGAGCCGATATCCGCTCGCTCGCATGGGAGAGGCTCCGATACCAGCACTGCCAAGCCGTCAGGACAGCCCTAGCCGAAAAGTACGCAGCAGGAACCACGAACAAGATGCTGGCTGCTCTCCGTGGCGTCCTGAAGGAGGCGTGGAGGCTGGGCCTGATGAGCGCCGAGAACTACCATCGCGCTGTCGATCTGAAGGCGATCAAATCTGAAACGCTTCCCCGAGGCCGTGCCCTCTCATCTGGTGAGCTTCGAGCACTTTTCGAATCCTGCGCCGATGGGACGAGGGCGGGGGTCAGGGATGCCGCCTTGATCGCGATTTTGTACGCTGGCGGGTTGCGGCGCTCCGAGGCCGTTGGACTTGATCTGTCCGACTACCAGCCCGAGACTGGAGCCTTGACCGTCAGAGGAGGAAAGGGTCGGAAGGACAGAATCGTCTACGCCAGCAACGGATCAGCGGATGCCCTCGCCGACTGGATTTCCCTTCGAGGAGACGAGGCCGGTGCCCTGTTCTGCCCCGTGAATAAGGGGGACCGGATAGCCTTCAGGAGGATGACGGACCAAGCCGTTCTCGGGATCGTTCGGAAGCGGGGAGAGGAGGCTGGTGTCGCTAGGTTCTCGCCCCACGATTTGAGGAGATCGTTCGTTTCAGATTTGCTCGACGCAGGTGCCGATCTCTCAACCGCGAAGAGGCTGGCGGGGCATTCCAGCGAGACGACGACGGGAAGGTACGACAGGCGGGGAGAGGAAGTGAAGAAGAAGGCGGCGCAGTTACTTCATGTGCCGTATGTTCGGAAATCCGTGAGCGGTATCGCGTAGCAGCCGCGTCAGGTTGGGGCATCACCTTGGCGGCTTCAGGAGGATCATCTGCGCCCGCCCAAAAAGTCCTAGTCAGCCCCGCCACCGCGCTCGGCGATGTACGGGCGCGGCAGCATTCGCGAGGCGCTCTCAGCAAGCTCCTTTGCCCGGTCGAGGAACGCCTGCCCCTTGGGGCGGAGTGCGGTCGCTCGGTTGAGCAGCGTTACGAGCATTTCGAGACCTTCTGGGGAGCGAGGGACTTGGATCTCCATGTTCAAAAAGGGAGTTTCGGTCAAGCGCCCACGACTCCGTTTCGTGGAGCCCGTCGAGAGTGCCTCTATCTCCTCAACGGCCTGCGGGCTGTTCAGACAGTGGACAATGTACTGGGACACACGAGCCGGATGCTCGACATCAGATCTGACCTTAAAAGTTGGAAATTCACCAGAGACGTAGCACCCAGCGTGGGCATCCGTGAGAACAGCAAAGCTGCCACGCTTCGCAAATAGACGGTTATAGACGACCCATCCCGGCGATACTTGGTAGAGTCTCGCCGCCTTGATTGCCGCGCCGGTGAAAGACCCCCGGACGAAAGCCCCTTCTCCCCACCACCGCACGCCGAGCATCTTGTACGACTCGTCCGGCAAGACCTTCACCGGAACTTCTACTTGTTCAAGGAGTTCATGCAGCGGGCGTCGCTGGAAGTCTTGGTCACGCAGCACTTTGGCGATCGCCTCCTCGATGGCCGCATACTCGGCGTTGATCTCTCTAAGCAACAATGTGACGTCCTGCTGCACCGCAGCTAGAGGGCGATACTCCTTCTTTCCCTTGGGCTTCCAGTAAAACTCAGCGTCGAGGCGATCTCCGAGCACGTCCACGACCCAGGTGTCCTGACCGCGCCGAAATGTTCGCGAGCCCTTAATGAAGGATGTGTAGTCGAGAAGAATGTCCGGAAGCTCGTTGCCGGGGACTGGCCCCCCATTAGGCGCATACCCGGTGTTGCTGGCAACGGCCATGAATACCGGCTCTTGCCTGTCGTCGTAAACGCCCTTCCGCTGAAGGAAAAGAATGCTCGTCTTGGCACCAGAACCATATCCCTCGAACGTCTCTTCTGCCAAACTCACCACCGCCTTGACCCATGCGTTTTGCTTGATGTATTCGCGAACGTACCGCTTCGATTGATTGTTCAATAGGCCGTCAGGAACGACAATGCCTACCCAGCCGCCGGGCTTCACAAGGTCAAGCGACCGTTCTATAGCTAGCGCCTCGCGATCTTGAGCCTTCCGCCCCGAGCCGAGATCGTACTTCGCGAGGATCGCCGGGTCGTTCTCCGTCGCTCCGAAAGGCGGGTTGGTCAGGCAAATGTTGAATCGCGCTTCATCGATTACGTCGGGAACATCGACGAGCCCGTGATGTTTGAAGATCCCGGCGCTTCCGTCGCCGTGGACCATCATGTTCATCTTGCAGGCTTGCGACGTGCGCTCCTTCCAGTCGGTCCCGAACAGCGACCGATCTGAGAGCTGGAGCCGCCAATGCGCCTTTTCATCCTGGGAGAACTCCTGCATCCGGATCTTTTCGCTCACAACGTCAAAGGAATAGATCAGAAAGCCCCCCGTGCCGCAGAACGGGTCAATGATCCGATCACCGATCTTCGGGTCGATCAGCTCGACCATGAACTCGACGATGTTGCGAGGAGTGAAGTATTCACCCAGCCCCCCAGTGAATGTATCGCTCAGGAAGTATTCAAACGCCTCGCCTTTCACGTCGAAGGCTGTGAGAGACAGATCGTAATTCTCGAAGAGCCCAACGATTCTTCGGATCGTTCGATCTTGGAGATTGATCTTGTCGCCAGGATTGAAGAGCCCGGCATAGCGCGCGTCCACCTTGGTCTCCTCGAAGATCTTCTGAACAACGTTTACGCTCAACCGCTTGAGTGAATCATCGAACACCGACAAGCGGAATCGGTTATTGCTGGGGTGCTCCTTCTCCTCGTACAGCTTGCAAAACAACACCTTCGACATCTCATCGAAAGCGACGGTGGGGTCAGCGCCTTCGTTGTTCCGAATCTCGTTGTGGCACGACTTCAGAACGTTCTTGAACGTCTGAACGTCGTCGATAATGAACAGACCGTGCTTGGCCTCAGCCCGAATGGCCTCTTGAACGTCAGAACTGACGATGAAGTTAACGAGGTCTTCTTGTAGGCTCTCTCGTGTCGGAACGTCGGCGATGCGGTTTTTGTTGAGGGTTTGAAAAACCTGCGTCTGCGCGCCGTTCGTGATGAGGGTGATAGGCGCAATCCTCGGCAAGAGCCTGGCGTAGGAAATCGCCTGCTCTCGCACAAACCGCGTGAGTACCTCGTCCGGGGCTTTCGTTTCACAGACGATGATCGGAGCTTTTTTCTGTGCGGAGGCATAAACCACCACGTCAGCAAAGATGGTCTTCTGTTTTCGGCCTTCCTGAACAACGATAGCCTTGTTGAAGTCTAGGCAATCGCCGGGGTACCCGAGCGAGCGGAGATAGGGAACGAGGAACTTGATTTTGACGTCATCTTCGGTCTTGAAATCGTGGATCTTGGTTGATCGCTGTGCCGGCGTTCGCTTCTTTGTCTTGGCCATCACGCCAACTTCCGCTTCTCGATAGCCTTGCTCTTCTCAGTTCGGCGCGGCGTGTTCCAGTACGGGCTCTTGCACTTGGGGCAGACTCGCGGCTCTTGGTCCTTGTCCCTTGGAACCCACTCGTGGCCGCATCGTTCGCAGCGATAACCGGACAGCCTGACCTTAGCCACTACCAAGAGTATGATACCTCCGGTATATGAAGTAAAGGGGAATTTCGGTTGACATGGGCAGGGCAGACGCTCCAGCGTGGGCATGATCCCCAATTCGTGCGCCTCGTGGATCAGGCAGCGGATGTTGTGACAGATGATCTTCAGCGGGACTTCGTTCAGTTGGGCGCGTGGCGTCCGGCTCCGCGCCGGGTCCCCGAATACGCGCTCGATCGCGCTGAACGCGTTCTCGACGTTGCATCGCTTGTGGTAGTGCGTCAGGAATTCGCCCCGGTGGAGGGCGAAGAAGTGAAACAGACGGGTCCACGCGATCAGCCAGCCCACCCTCAACGCTCCCGGTGATGGGTCTGACAGCCCCGAGGGCATCGGATTGCGGTGACGTTCCAGCCTTTGTCCACTCGCTCACACGAGAGAACGGTCGAGATTGTCCGGCCCTTCGGATCACGGAGGACGAGCCTGCCGTAAGGTTGGTAGGGGTCGGGTGACCGATGCTCTACGACCTCGTGACCCCGTACCTCGCGGGATGAGAACTTAGCCATCCTCAGTTCCCGACCCACGGATCGACTCGAACCGCAACTTGTAATGGAAAAGCAGTTGCTGGCGGGAGGTGGTTAGCGAGAAGCTCCCTAACTTCGAGAGGGTTTTCTCCCGGATCTCCTTAGGCACGCTTGCGTCCGTTAAGATTTCCTTCGCCGTGGCGGCCAAGTCTTGCTTCAAGACTGAACCCTGAAACTCCTTGAAGCTACTCTCTTGCCTCGTGGCTTCTGCTTTTCGTGCGCGTCCCGCCTGACCGGAGTAGTGGATTACCTGCCAAAAGTCTCTGCCGAAACCTCGGCTCTTCAGAAACTGGTAAACCTGTTTGCCAACTGCGATGATGCGTGCGTCTGGCTTGGCGACGAGTTCTATCTCTTCTTGGAGCAGCGGGTACCATTTGGCATATCGTTCTGCTCTAGCGTGGCCCGACCGCTTTACGAGCATCGCGCCCTTAGATAAGTCGGTAATGTGGTATCTCTCCTCAGGTTCGCAGAGATAGTGGCGAACGGCAAAGTGAAGGAGGGCAATCTCATCCGAAGGGAGAAAGTTTCTGAAACCCGCTTCGATTCTTGCCTTTGCTTGGGCCGGTGGCTTTGCCCACCGACCTAGTGACGGCTCCATGCATATCAGGACGTACTCTACCGGACCCTCTGGCTCAGGATTCGGTACATAAAAATTTTCCTCGTCCTCCGCGAGTGCCTTCATCCGTGCTTCAAGCGCACGGTACGCGGAGCGGAAGTTCTCGTCGGTCGGAACGGTTTCGGCCACTTGGAGTCTCGGGGTCTGGGCGGTAATCTTAAGTCAAAAGCAGAGGGAGGAATCATGGCAAGGCGTCGCAGGTCCGCCCCAACATTTTCGGCAGAGCAGGCCCGGCAGGCTCTGGCGGTTCTCGTTCAGGAGGGAAAGCTCAAGGCAGGTGAGGTCAGGAGGGCTCTCCAACGTCGGGACCGCTTGATTCGGGCGCTCAGAGCCAGTCTCGCGGCGCTTGAGCAGGGGGTGGGGAAACTCGGGAGGCAGTTCAAGGACAGCCCGTTTCCGATGGTCAGCCGGAAGGCGCGACTGGCCAAGCGAAAGGCCGCGAGGAGAAAGCCGAGAATCTCGGCAGCGACTCGCAAGATGTACCGGCTTCAGGGGAAGTACCTCTCCGCCCTGAGACCACTCTCGAAGCAGCAGCGGGCGAAGGTCAAGGCGATCAGGGAGAAGTCAGGGGTGCAGGCTGCGATTGCGGCGGCGAAGGGGATGGCAAGGTAACGGCTCACGGTGTCAGATGAAGTGGTCGGAGGTTCCAGAAGCCGTCAGGCTGTTGGTGATGGTGGCGGGCTTTCTCCTCGCAGCGTTTCTCGCGTGGTGGGATCGGCGGCGGAAGCTTCTTGTCCGCGTCACCTGGCGATGGGTTGCAGGCCACGATCCCGGCGGGCTAATCGAGGACTACAAGGAGGTTTTCGTTAGAGTCGCAAACCCGCGATCCAAGCCCATCACCGTCATCGCCATTCGATACGCACTTACACCTCCTGCTTCAGCACCATTCGGGGGGCGTTTCCGCCGGTGCGAGCTGCCAACGACGCTCAAGGAGAGCGAAGCCGTAACCGCTGAGGCGGTAATCATCGAATGGGAAGCGGTCCAGAGCCTTTGGGCGGAGGACAGCACCGGCAAACGCTGGAATGCCACGCGGGACGATCTAGAGAGCGTTCGGTCTGCGTTGATATCGAAGTCACCCCATCAAGACTGACGCCGCGTCAAGTAAGGAAGTAATCCACCGGCTTCCGGTAGAGCTTGGCGAGGGCGGCCAGCTCCACGACATCGACCCGTCGCTCGCCTGATTCGCACTTCGAGACGAAGGACTGCGGGCGCTTGAGACGCTTTGCCACCTGTTCTTGGGTGAGGTTGGCCTGCCGACGCGCCTCCCGCAGCCGAATCAGGAACCGCCCGTAAGCCTCCGAGTAGACGTTCGCCAACCGCAACTCCTTCTCCAGAAGCGGGTTGGGCGAACCCTAGTGGGCCATCATGGATTATCCCAAGATGGGATATCCCGTCCCCAGCTTTCCACGGTAAAATCAGAGCCAGCATTCGGGGGGATATCATCTTCTGCTCCACCTGCGGAACACCTTCGCTCGCGGACGCTAGGTTCTGCGGGTCCTGCGGCGCCCAGCTTCAGCCAACGCCTGCCGGACAGCTCCCCCTCACAGCATTGCCCTCGGCAACGATTCCAGCGACGGCGGCTTTTCGGTCTGAAGGTCTAGGGACTGTACTCCTCCTTCTTCCAGTCTTTGCAACCGCCCTTTTGTGGTTCTGGGTCGCCAAACTGCGCCCGACCGAGGACCCGCTGACCAAGTTGCAGCTGATAGGCAGTTTAGACACTTTTCTGACTGCCGTCCTTGTGGCGGTTGAAGCTCGCCGGCTCGGCGTCGGTGGTCCCAACGACCTGCGAAAGCAGGGCAGGCGGCGCACAGGACCAACAGGTTGGTTCTTCGGCGTTCTATTTCTGTGGCTCCTCGCATATCCGTGCTGGCTCTTTCGTCGAAGTCGCTACGGCGCTCGAAATCTCTTGATCTGGGGCATCCTAGCTACGTCAGCATTCGTGGGAAGCCTGCTCGTCATCGGCCTTGCCATCGAGGGTACGCAGCAGGTAGCCTTGCTTGCCACTGTCCGGTGGTCCACCTGAAGGCTCTTGATGACTGGCTGTCTCATCGTTATAGCATTCCTGTCGATTTCAGCGGTATGGGTCTATATCGACGCCGACAAGCTCAGGAGGCGATATGGCCGCCCAATTGGAGGTTTATCACCAGTCGCGTGGGCGGTCCTCACAGTTCCCGTCTGGATCATCGGGTTTCCTGCTTACATCGTTACCCGCCTAATCGTGGTCAATCGGATAGAGCGGGCTGCACAGTCGGCGATCCCCGCCGCGCCAGCTAGTCCGTTGCAGACCACGCGCTCCGGCACAGCATCACCGGCCTTCTGTGGGCAATGTGGCTCACCACATCCGTCTGACTCGCAGTTCTGCCCTAGCTGTGGAGCACGACTCTAGATCGGAGGTTATTTATGGCGTTCTGTAGGCATTGCGGCGCTCAGTTGGCAGCTCAGGTTAGCTTCTGCACGTCGTGCGGGCAAGCCTTGGCGGTCACTACCCCTGCTGCCCAGCTCGCTTCCCCTCCGAGCGGACAACAGGAGGCGGGCACATTCTTTCCACTCTTGGTTGCGGCCATCCTATGCTTTGCCTTTGCAGGCCTTCTTGGATGCGTCGGCCTTTATCAAATGTTTGCTGGTATTTCCGCAGAGAGCACGTCCAGAGCGCTCGATGGTGTGTTTTGCGAGCTTGGCGCGCTCTACTACATATTTCTCGGTGTCGGTATCCTGCGAAGGCATCCGAAAGCATACGAGTGGGGAGTCGGAGGCAACGTTCTCAACGCACTGCTCGGAGTTGTGCTGCTTATCTGGCTCAAGGAGTGGTTCTACGTCTTCCTCCTACCGTTTGAGATCGGCATTGCAGTCACTCTGATCGTTAACAAGCGGCAATTCGGAAAACGGTCTGCCGCAAAGGTC
>WNGB01023987.1_pt1 | contig 10819 bp, 9 predicted proteins | sample 5400681 | NCBI WGS metagenome assembly WNGB01 (sample SAMN13153367, study PRJNA577476) | soil metagenome | isolation source: 115 cm soil or saprolite under grassland replicate 2 | place: USA:California | collected 2016-06-15 | reverse complement strand
GTTCCCGCTGCGCCGCCCGGACCGTTGTTGTAGGTGAAGGTCACTTCAAAAGTGGGATGGCAATTGTAGCAGTTCGCCCGCATGTCCGGGGCCGTGCAGCGCCCTGGCTCGATCGTCACCGGGCCGCTGTTGTCCATGTTCAGCGCCCACTGGGCGACGTCGTTGTGGTGGGCGCCCCAGTCGGTCATCTTGCCGCCGCTGTAATCGTACCACCAGCGGAACTCGTAATGAGAGCGTTCCTTGACGTAATCGACTCGTGGCGTCGGGCCGAGCCAGAAGTTCCAGTTGAGGAATTCCGGCACCTGCCGCACCATGAACGGACCGCCGCGCGGATTGTCGCCGATGATTGTCTCGATGCGCGAAATGCGGCCGATGCGGCCGTTGCGCACCAGCTCGCACGCCAGGCGGAAGCGGCCACCCATCTCCGTCCGCTGCTGGCTGCCGGTCTGGAGGATGCGCCCGGTCTGCTGGGCCACGCGCACGATTGCCTTGCCCTCGTCGATGGTCAGCGTCAGCGGTTTCTCGCAGTAGACGTCCTTGCCGGCACGCATGGCCGCGATGGCGATGAGTGCGTGCCAGTGGTCGGGCGTGCCGATGGTGACAGCGTTGATGTCGCGGTTGGCCAGCAGTTCGCGGAAGTCCTCGTACTGGCGGCAGCCCTGGCCGACAATGTTGGCCGCGAACGCCTTGCTGGTGCGATCCACGTCGCAGACCGCGGTGAACTGGACGCCGGGCTGGCCGCGGGCGGCGTTCACGATGGCGATGCCGCGCTCGCCATGGACCGGCTGGCCGGCGGCGCGGCGCGTGTGGTTGGTGCCGACGCCGATGGCGCCCATCACGATCCGATCGTTGGCGGCTGGCTGCTTGCCCTTGTCCTTGTCCTGGGCCTCGGCGATCAGGTCGTGCGCGAACCAGGCCGGGATGCCAGTGGCGGCCAGCCCGGCGGCGGTGCGGGCCAGAAAGCCACGTCGGGACATGTTGCCCTTGTTCATGTGGAAAACTCCTCGTCAAACGCGGGGGAGAGAACGACGCTCTGATCCTAGAGAGACGGCGATCGAACACAAAGCAAAATCCGGTGGCTTGATAGGGTGATGGCACAATTGAAGGGCCGCAGAAGCGCTCTGCGCGGAAAGCCTTCCCACACCGCCCCACCTTCCGTCTCGGAGCCAGATCCCGGATATTCTACGCCCAGAGCGGCGTCCGTCCTTCCCGACGCCGCCCGGCGCGATTTTTTTCCTCTCCCCCTGCCGGCGTTTTCGGGCGAACGGCCGGCGTGAGCCGGCTGGTCCTGACCTCACCAGCCGGCTCACGCCGGCCGTTCGCCAACCGCGAGAGGCGCAGCCCGATTTTTTTCCTCTCCCCCTGCCGGCGGCGAGCCGCTATAACAGGACGCCCTGATGGGCGTGGCTCGCCCAAACCGAGGAGGGAGGTGCGGATGACAGGAAACATGCGATTGCTGGGAATACTGGCGAGTTCTGCGGTGGCCGTTCTGGCGGGTCGCCTGCCCGCGCAAGCCCCGCCGGCCCAGGCCGCGCCGCAGGCAGCGCCAAAACCCGCGGCTGTGGTCAACGGCGAAACCATTCCGATGAGCGAGGTGGAGGCTGTCCTGGCGCTGCAGCCGCCGACGCCCACGCCGATGACCGAGGCGCAGAAACGCGAGCTGCGGCAGAACGCCCTGAACATGCTCCTTGAGGACCGCCTGCTCCGCCAGTTCCTCGCCAAGAATGCGCCGGCGGTCCAGCCCGCCGACGTTGAGAAAGAGGTCGTCGAACTGCGCGAGGCCCTCAAGAAAGAGAAGCCGCCGATGACTCTCGAAGATTTCCTCAAAACGAGCGGCCAGACCGAGGCCCAGCTGCGCGCCGACATCGCCTCGCACTTGCAGTGGCGGGCGTATGTTCTGCCGCGCTTGCCCGAGCCGGCTGTCAAGAACTATTACGATGCCAACAAGGTGTTTTTCGACAAGGTGTTTGTCCGCGCCAGCCACATCCTGATTCGCCTGGCCCCCAACGCGACTCCGGCCGACCGGCAGGCGGCGGCGCAGAAGTTACAGGCGATCCGGCAGGAGATCCTGGCGGGCAAACTGAAGTTTGAAGATGCGGCCAAGGCCTACTCCGATTGCCCGAGCAAGACCAATGGCGGCGACATCGGGCCGTTCCCGTACAAGTTCGCCGTGCTGGAGCCGTTCGCCAAGGCGGCGTTCGCGATGAAGGTCGGCGACATCAGCGACATCGTTGCGACGGATTTCGGGCTGCACCTGATTAAGGTGACCAATCGCGACAACGGCACGCCGTCGAACTTCGAGCAGATCAAGGACCAGGTCCGCGAGATGTGCGCCCAGGAAATGCGCGGCATGATCGTCGCCGAGCAGCGCCGCGCCGGTAACATTCAAACCTACCTGCCGTGACCGCCCGCAGGGCGAAGGAAAAAGGCAAAAGGAAAAAGGAAAAAGGAAGAGAGGACTCGCCTGTCTTCCTTTTTCCTTTTTCCTTTTGCCTTTTTCCTTTGCCCACCCCCTGCCGCCTGATTACAGTACACCTTGGCTCGCAAGAACTCCCTCCGTACCCTCCGACCAGGCCAAGGGGACCTCTCTATGTTCACACTCAGTCGGCGCGAATTCCTCAAGGGCTCGGCGCTCCTCGCTGCCGCGGCAGCCGGCGTTGACCTCTCCACCAGCGTCAGTGACGCCGCCCAGACGCAGCCCACCCCCGCCGGCAACGGCGACCGGCTGAACGTCGCGGTTATCGGCATCCGCGGCCGCGGTCGCGATCACATTCGCGGCTTCGCCGGCCGTCACGGTTGTGTCGTCACCCATCTGTGCGACTGTGATACGGCATCGGTGCCCCAGGCGACCATCACGCAGACAGCCAGCGCGCAGGGAGGCCAGCGGCCGACTTTCGTGCGGGATCTGCGCCGCATCATGGACGACCGGAACATTCAAATCGTCAGCATCGCGACACCGAATCACTGGCACTCCCTCGCGGCGATCTGGGCGATCCAGGCAGGCAAGGACGTCTACGTCGAGAAGCCGGTTAGCCACAACGTCAGCGAAGGCCGGCGCGTCGTCCAGTTCGCCCGCCATCACAACAAGATTTGCCAGGCCGGCACGCAAATCCGCAGCAGCACCGGCGTCCGCCAGGCGATCGAGTGGCTCCGCGCCGGCAACCTCGGTCAGGTCAACGTCGCCCGCGGGCTGTGCTACAAGCCCCGCAACAGCATCGGTACCACGCAGGGCGCCCAGGCCATCCCCAGCACCATATGAGTTGTGCCGCTCCATCCTGAGCGTCGGCGGCCGCTTCGGCTACACCGACGATGGCGAAACGGCGAACACGCAGATTGCCCTGTACGACTTCGGCGACGCCAAGATGATCTTCGAGGTGCGCGGGCTGCCGACGCCGGCCCAGCGCGGCGCGTCGGTCGGCAACATCTTCCACTGCGCCAACGGCTACATGGTGCTGCCGAACTACAATCGCGCCGTCGCGCACGACAACGACGGTCGCGAAATTCGCAGCTGGCAAGGGGCGGACGATCACTACGGCAACTTCGTGCGGGCCGTCCGCAGCCGTCGCCGGCAGGATCTGCACGGCGACATTGAAGAGGGCCATCTGTCCAGCGCCCTGTGCCACCTCGCCAACATCAGTTATCGTCTCGGGGAGATGCGGCCTTTCGGCCAGCGTGCCGAGGCGTTCGGCGATGATCGCGTCGCCAACGAAACCCTCGCGGCGATGACCGATCACCTGCGGACCAACTCGGTTGATGTGGCCAACACCATGTTGCGCGTCGGCCGCCGGCTGACGATCGATCCGCGGACGGAGCAGTTCCTCGACAACGCCGAGGCCAACCGCCACCTGACGCGCGAATACCGGCAAAACTTCGTCGTGCCGGCCCGCGTGTAGCTCCGGGAGCAAGTGAACAAAGCAAGCCCACGGGCCGCTGCCCGTGGGCTTGCTGTTTACCAGGGCACCGCCGGGAGGAACGATGGATGATTTGCGCAACGCCACCGGCGCGGAAGTGCGTCGCCAGGCGCGCGCGGGCCGTTGCAGCGGACCGACGGCTGGCCTGGCAATGGGCTACGTCCAGGCGAACCTCGTGGTCGTGCCGCGCGACCTTGCCTTCGATTTCCTGCTGTTCTGCCAGCGCAACCCGAAGCCGTGCCCCCTGCTCGACGTGACCGAACCGGGCAGCGCCGAACCGGCGCTCGTCGCCCCGAATGCCGACCTGCGCACCGATCTGCCACGTTACCGCATCTATCAAGGCGGCGAACTGATCGAGGAACCGCCCGACCTGCTGGCCCACTGGCGACCGGACATGGTGGCGTTTCTCCTGGGCTGCTCGTTCACGTTCGAGGCGGCCTTGCTGCAAGCGGGTCTGCCGCTGCGGCACCTCGATGCGGGCTGCAACGTGCCGATGTACCGCACGAACATCCCGTGTCGGCCGGCGGGCAGCTTTCGAGGGCCGATGGTGGTCTCGATGCGGCCCATGACGCCGGCCCAGGCTATCCGCGCCGTGCAGGTCTGCTCACGATTTCCAAGAGCACATGGGGCGCCCATTCATCTCGGCGACCCATCGGCGATTGGGATACGCGCTGTGGACCGGCCGGACTTTGGCGACCCGGTCGAGATCCGGCCAGGGGAGGTTCCGGTCTTCTGGGCGTGCGGGGTGACGCCGCAGGCGGTCGCGATGGAAGCGCGGCCGCCACTGCTCATCACCCATAAGCCAGGGTGCATGTTTGTGACGGACCTGCGCGACACCGATCTGGAAGGGGAGTGAATCGCGGGATCGCGGTGGTGTCCTGCTCTGCCGGATGGGCGACTGGCGAGGGTGGGGTGCCACGGTCTTGCTTCCCTTCTCAAAACAGGGAACCGAGATGAGCAACGAACGAACGCTCCTGGTGGTCGAGGACAATGAGGTCGCCCGTGAGAGGTTGGCGGCCATCCTGCGCCGCGCGGGGTACGAGGTAGCGCTGGCCACAAACGGCCAGGAAGCGCTGAACTACCTGGACGGTCATCCGCCGCCCGCGCTGATCTTGCTGGACATGCTCATGCCGGTACTCGACGGTTGGCATTTCCTGGAGCAACTCCAGGGCGACATCCCAGAGCCGACCGTCCCGATCGTCGTGACGACCGGCACCATCCTGAACCGCGAGTGGGCGAAGTCGCACGGCTGCGCCGGTTTCGTCAAGAAGCCCATCGACACAGACGCCCTCCTTGAAGAAATCCGCCACTGCCCTGAGCAAGCCGACGCGACAAATTTGACCTGCACGCCCAGTGTGCCGAGAACGGGGACACGCTCGCCGCAGGGAGGATTGACCGTCAGGCTCGCTGCGACTCGGGAGCAGGCTTCCTTGCCCACACCTGAGCCATGCGCGGCATCACCGCAAGAACGGTCCAGTCCGCGGTCAGGCGCCGCATCTCGATGAGAGTATCCTCCAACTCCTCGGCCGTGATCAATCCCGCCTCGATGAATGCTGGCCCGGCCTCAGCGACCGACAGTTCCAGGAGGCGCTTGTTCTCGCCGCGCGCCAGCACAGGCTGGTTGAAAGTAATCTCCGGGGCCGGAAAACCGGCCGCGATGACCATGTGAAACAGGCGGCGGCCCAGGGTGTAATCCACCCCCCGTTTGGGTCCCAGGCGACCCCAGAGGTCGGCGAAGGCGCCCAACGCCGACGGCGGTTGGCTGCCGGACGAGGTCAGGTCGCCGTCTTCACAGACCAGGACGCCATTCGGCTTGAGCAAGGCCCACATCTCGCGCAAGGCGGCCTCGGGGTCGGCAAGATGGAGCAGGAGGAAGCGGCAATAGACCAGGTCGAACGACTCGTACGGCAAACCCGTGTCGGTGGCGCTCGCCTGGACGAAACTGACGTTCGTGCTGCCGCTCAACTCGGCGCTGGCCTGCGCGAGTTGGTCAGCGCTGGCATCGACGCCAACGACGTGTCCCTCGGGACCGACGAGGTCGGCGAGCAGCGCGGTCACCATGCCAACGCCGCAGCCGAGGTCGGCGACGCACATGCGGCGCCGAAGGCCAGCGTCGAGGAGCACACGGCAGGTGCCGGCCCCGTAAAGGTCGTGCAGGATGCGCAGACGGTACGCGGCCGCCTCGCCGGTTTCGAGAGCGTACGCCCCCGTATGGGTATAACGATGAAGTTGCTGCATGGTGTCTCCTGAGGGGCTGGTTCGGCTGCCTCGGCGATTGTCCGGAGGCCGCCGCTGGTGTACACAGGAGAAATCTGGCCCGGATCGAAAATCGGCAAAAAACATGAGACTACTGCCGAGCAAAGCGAGATGCAGTGGCCATGAGCGCGCCCGTTGGTTGCGGCGCGGGAGGATATCTATAATAAGCCTCCGTAGGCGCGTTTGGCGCTTCTCCATCTCCGAAGGAGACCTCTCATGCGAACGGCACGATATGCTCTCCTGCTCGCGGGCGCTCTCGCGTTCTCCGCACTCGCGGCCCGTGCGGGCAACGACGCGGACGTCAAGCCAATCGTTGACAAGGCGCTGCAGGCGCTGGGCGGCGAAAAACTGGCGAAGGCGCAGGCGGCGACCTGGAAGGGCCAGGGCAAGGTGCGCTTCATGGGAACGCAGTTCGGCTACTCCGGCGACTGGGCGACGCAGGGGCCAGAGCAGTCGCGCGTCGCTCTGCGGCTGACGCTCAACAACAACTCCATCGACTACCTCAAGGCGGTCAACGCCACCGGCGCGGGGGTGAAGATCAACCAGACCCCATTCATGACGACCAAGCAGGACAAGGACGAGATGCGCGAAGAGGCGTACTGGCGCTGGGTGGTGTCGCTGCTGCCGCTGCGGGACAAGCAGTTCAAGTTGGAGCCTCTGGGCGAGTTGGAGGTCGGGACGTACAAGACGGTCGGCCTGAAGGTGAGCCGCAAGGGCCGCCGGACGATCGACCTGTACTTCGACAAGGAAACCGGCGTCCTGGTGAAGAGCATTCATCCCGTCGTGGACAACACCAAGGAGGTGCTTCAGGAAACGCTGTGGAGCGAGCTGAAGATGCAGAATGGCCTGCTGCGGCCGACGCAAATGGTGATGACGCGCGACGGCCAGCCCTACGCCGAGGGCGAATTGAGCGATTTCCAGCTGGTCGAGAAGCTCGACGACAGCATGTTTACCTTGCCGTGAAGTGCCAACGGCGGCTTGTGGCGGCGGAGACCCGGGAGCGCGGGCGTCCCGCCCGCTTCTTGGCTGTCCAACCGGCGTGGTGGCTGTCGCGGATGCGGGCGGGACGCCCGCGCTCCCAGGTCTGCGACAGCTGGTCAGGGACACAAGAGCATCTCTGGAACGAGCGTGCAGCATGGCAAGGCTCGAGAAGCGAGTGGCATTGATCACAGGCGCCGGACGCGGCATTGGCCGGGCCATCGCTGTCGCCTTCGCGAAGGAGGGGGCGCGCGTCGCCCTGACCGCGCGCACGGCGTCCGAATTGGAGGAGGTTGTCGGGGGGATCCGTGCCGCAGGTGGTCAAGCGCTGGCGCTGCCGGCGGACCTGGCCACGCCGGGTGAACCGCAGCGCGTCGTGCGCGAGGTCGCTGCCGCACTGGGGCCTGTCGAGATCCTCGTCAACAACGCGGGTATTGGCAGCAGCGCCGGCCCCAGCCCAGTGATCGACTTTAATGACGACTTGTGGGAGCTGACATTGCGGTTGAACCTGACCGTGCCCTACCTGCTGTGCAAGGCGGTGCTGCCGGAGATGCTGCGGCGGCGCTGGGGCCGGATCGTCAATGTCGCCTCGATCAACGGCAAGATCGGCAGTCTGCACGGCAGCGCTTACGCCGCGAGCAAACATGGCCTCCTCGGGCTGACGCGCACCCTGGCGCTCGAGGTGGCGAAGGACGGGATCACCGTCAACGCCGTCTGTCCGGGGCCGGTGCATACCGTGATGAACGACAAGCGCATCGCCTACGACGCGAAGCGGCGCGGCATCAGCGCCGAGGAGATCGAGCGCGGCATGACGCCCATCGGGCCGCGGCTGGAGCCGGAGGAGGTCGCCCCGCTCGCGGTCTATCTCGCCAGCGACGAGGCGCGCATGGTCACGGGACAGGCGATGAACGTCGATGGCGGCGTGCTGATGGCGTGACGCGGACGGTCGAAGGGAGCGACGCTTGCATCGAAGCGACCTCGAACCGGTGACGGCCTTTCCGTCTCATTCACGGTCCGGCTGGTGGCGTTCGGTTTGCCGCTTGCGGCTGAGCGGGCAGCACTGCCGACTGCCCGCTCAGCCGCAAGCGGCGAACCGGACTCCCTCTCCCGGATCGTGAATCAGGGCGATCTTTCGTGGGTGGCAACCCGTTCCGAACTGAATAGAATGCGCGAGGGGACCAGCGGAGGCTCCATCACCGGGGCGCCGCCCACAAGAGCAGCCGCCCTGGCTGGCACTTCGGGAGGGCCGCTGGAGGCACGTCGCGTACAGCGCACCGAGCAGACAGCACTGCGCCAGCAAGGCGGCGAAACACGCACTCGGTACTCTGTACTTCGTACTTGGTACTGTGTCCTCGGCATCCCGGCCCCACGAGACCGCACCTGTGAACTTCGGCGAGTTCAGCTTTACCCTGCTCCTCATCGTTTTGCTGCTGGCGCTCGCCGGCTATTTTGGCCTCCGCCAACTCCGGGCCCTGCGGCGCCTGCGCGCCCGGCCGGATCTGCCGCGCGAGGATCGGCGCTTCGTGCGCCGCCAGGCACTGCGGCGGCTCATCTGCTGCTGTCTGATGATCCTCGTCGCCGGGATGTTGATCGGCTGGTTCTTCCTTCACCCGCATTACCTCGAAGTGTCGCGGCAGCTCGACGAACGCCCCCAGGGCGTCGAAGCCACCCCCGAGCAGACAGCCTTTTTGCGTTTCTTCGCCGCTTACTGGATTATCGCCCTCTTCGCGGTCTTCCTTGTCGTTTTCCTGGCGACGGTCGATTTCTGGGCGATCGCCCGCTTCGGCCTGCGTCACCATCGCCGTTTGCAAGCGGACCAGCGAGCGCTGCTGGAGGAACAGATCGCCCGCCTGCGTGCCCGTCGCAACGGCGAGGGGTCCGGGTAGCCTCTCGGGAGTGCGGCGAGGCCGCCGCGATCAAAAAAAAAGAAACAATTCCGAACATCTCTGTCCGGACCGGCGCGGAGTTGTGCATAGACTCATAAGCCGTAGTCGTTCTCGTACACACCGCGCGCCTGCGGGCTGCGGCGACCGAGGGAAAAAAATTCCGTCACATTGTGGAACTATCGCCCCGTGTGAGGAGTCTCATGGAAAGGGATCATGGACCTGTTCCCCAGATTCCCCGTACCCTCCCCATTTCTCGGAGAAATCTCCTTACCGGTGGGCTCAAGTTGTCGAAAAATTCCCTCACTCAAAACGGCGACTTGTGAGCTAGAGTTGAATACATTGCCGATGATCAACGGAACGCTGCCCGGACAAGAGAAGCAGGAATCAGTCTCAGAGGGAGACCGAGGTGAAGCGGCACATTCGCTTGCGGGGCATCAACGGGGATGTCGAGGGGATGATCTGGGAAGGTGACGCCCTGCTCCGCGCCGGGCGCCTTGCCACTCTCGAAGTTGTCCTCGACGACAGCTCCGTCAGTCGTCGTCATGCCGAGATCCGAGCCACGCCGCACGGTTGGCGGGTCCGGGATCTCGGGAGCACCAACGGCACTTACCTGAACGGCGCTCGCCTCGGCGCCGGCGAGTGGCCGGTGCGCGTCCATGACATTATCCGCTGCGGCAACGTCACCCTCGTGGTGGATCTATTGCGCGACGGTAAAGAATCGGCGGACACCTTCGCTCCGCCCGACAACCTGCTCGTTCAGGAGACCGCCAACAACAGCTGGGAAGAAGCCGTCGAGGGCCTGGCCTACGACCGCAATCGCTGTCCGCGCCCCGGCGAACAACTGCTCGCGCTGCTGCGCGCCGGCCATCACCTGGGCCATCTGGAGAGCGAAGAGGAACTCTTGCACAGTATCCTCAACGACGCCGTCAGCGCCCTGGACGCCCAGCGCGGCGCCATCGTGCTCGCCGAGGGGCCGAACGGTCCGCTGCGTCTGCGGGCGCTGGCGACCGGCCACAGCCAGGTCGGCAGCCGCACCAGTTTCAGCCAGAACCTCGCGCAACGCTCCTTCACGCGCGGCGAGTCGATCCTCTGTTGCAGTGTCGAGGAAGATCCCGAGCTGATGGGAGCGCGCAGCATCGCGGAGGGGACGATGGCTTCGGTGCTATGTGTGCTGCTGCGCACACCGCGCCGCCGTCTTGGCGTCCTGCACCTGGACCGCGGCCCGATGCAGGAGCCGTTCACGAAGGACGATCTGCACCTGGCCGACGCCATGGCCGCCAATGTCTCCGCCGGCATCGAGAGCGCTGCCCTGCTGCGCAAACAGCGCGAGCTGTTCCTCAACACCATCACCATCCTCGCCCAGGCCGTCGAACTTCGCGACACTTACACTGGCGGCCACACCGCCCGCGTCACAGAGTATTCGCTCCTGCTCGGCCAGCAACTCGAATTGACGCCCGAGGATCTCAACCAGATCCGCATCGGCACGCCGCTGCATGACATTGGCAAGATCGGCATCGACGACGCGATCCTGCGCAAGCCCGGTAAGTTGACCGCCGCTGAGTTCGAGGACATGAAAAAGCACACGACCAAGGGTGCGAAGATTCTCGAACAGGTGCCCGATCTGGTGTCGATCATTCCGATCGTGCGCTCGCATCACGAGCGCTGGGACGGCCAGGGCTATCCCGACGGGCTCAAGGGCGAGGCGATCCCGCGGCTGGCGCGGATCGTCGCGGTCGCTGACGCCTTCGACGCGATGACCTCGGACCGTCCTTATCGCCCGGGGATGGC
>WNGB01013874.1_pt1 | contig 10819 bp, 8 predicted proteins | sample 5400681 | NCBI WGS metagenome assembly WNGB01 (sample SAMN13153367, study PRJNA577476) | soil metagenome | isolation source: 115 cm soil or saprolite under grassland replicate 2 | place: USA:California | collected 2016-06-15 | reverse complement strand
CAGGCGCTGGCGGTGGCGGCCACCTACGGGGCCGCGCGGCTGGCCTGGGCCGCCGCCAACGAGCTGCGCGGCGAGCTGGCCGCCCACGCGCTCGGGCAGGACCTCTCCTTCCACGGCGCCCACCCGCCCGGTGAGCTGATCGAGCGGGTCGACGGCGACGTCACCGCCCTGTCGGAGTTCCTGTCGTCGTTCGCGCCCAACGTGGTCGGCAACGGGCTGACCCTGGTCGGTGTCCTGGTGGTGGTCACCGTGGAGGACTGGCGGGTCGGCCTGGCCCTGCTGGCCTTCGCCGCCGTCGCCGCCGTCGTGGTGGTGCGGCTGCGCAACGCCGCGGTGCCACAGGCGGTCGAGGAGCGCGCGGCCACCGCCGGGTTGCTCGGCGGCATCGAGGAGCGGCTGGCCGGCGCCGAGGACCTGCGGGCGCTCGGCGGTGGCGGCCACGCGCTGCGCCGCCACGGCGTCGCGGCCGCGGCGCTGTACCGGGCGGCGGACCGGGCCGCGCGGGCCAGCGCCCGGATCTGGGTCGTCTCCATGGGGGTGTTCACCGTCGGCGGGGTGCTGAGCCTCGGGCTCGGCGCCTGGCTGTACCGCGCCGGCGCGATCACGCTCGGCACGGTCTACCTGCTGTTCGGGTACACCGAGCTGCTGCGGCGGCCGCTGGAGCGGATCGTGGACGAGCTCCAGCAGGCGCAGGAGTCGGTGGCGGGCGTGGCCCGCGTCGGCAAGCTGCTGGCCGAGCGGCCCTCGGTCGCCGGGGGCGGCCACGCGCGGCTGCCCGACGGGCCGCTCGCGGTCGAGCTCGACCACGTCGACTTCGCCTACGACGACGGGGCGCCCGTGCTGGACGGGGTGTCGCTGCGGCTGGCGCCCGGGACCGTGCTCGGCGTGGTGGGCCGCACCGGCAGCGGCAAGACCACGCTCGGTCGCCTGCTGCTGCGCCTGCTCGACCCCGACCGTGGGACGGTGCGGCTCGGCGGCGTGGACCTGCGGGACGCCGACCCTGCCGGCCTGCGCGCCCGCGTCGGCCTGGTCCCCCAGGACGTCCACCTGTTCCAGGCAAGCCTGCGCGACAACCTCACCCTGTTCGGTGCGCAGCCGGCCGGCGACGAGCGCCTGGCCGAGGTGCTCGACGGCCTCGGGCTCGGCGGCTGGTGGCGTGCGCTGCCGGACGGGCTCGACACGCTGCTCGGGCCGGGAGGGGCCGGCACCTCCGCCGGGGAGGCGCAGCTCGTCGCCTTCGCCCGGGTGTTCCTGCGCGACCCTGGCCTGGTCGTCCTCGACGAGGCCGCCGCCCGGGTCGACCCGGCGAGCGAGGCGCGCATCGAGCGGGCCGTCACCGCGATGCTGGAGGGCCGCACCGCCGTGGTCATCGCCCACCGGCTCGGCACGGTCGCCCGCGCCGACCAGGTGCTGGTGCTGGACCGCGGGCGCATGGTCGAGCACGGCCAGCGGGCGGCGCTGGTCGCCGATCCGTCGTCCCGCCTCGCCGGGCTGCTCGCCGCGGGCCTGGAAAGGGCGCCGGCATGACCCGGAGGGGTCCGGCCGGGGGGGTCCGCCGATGGGACGGGCGCCGGTGGGACGGGGCCGGCGCCTGGCGGACGGCGTGGCGGCTCGCCCGCTACCGGCCGGGCCTGTACGCCGCGAGCATGGCGCTGTGGGTGGCGTTCCACGCCCTGCCGCTCGGGGTCGGCCTGGTGCTCCAGCGAGTCTTCGACGCGCTCGCCGGCCCGCGCCCGGCGGCCATGAGCCTCGCCGGCCTGCTCGCGGTCCTGGTCGCGGTGGAGGCGGCCAGGGCGGTGGACCTCTGGCTCGCCTCCCGCGTCTGGACCTCGTCCTGGCACCACATGGGTGCCCTGCTGCGGCTGAACATGCTCCACGCCCAGCTCGCCAGCGGCGGCCCGGAGGCCGCCGTCCTACCGGGCACGCCGGGCGAGGCCGTCACCCGGTTCCGCGACGACGTCGACGACCTGCTCCAGTTCCTCGACACCTGGCTCGACGTCGCCGGGACCATGCTGTTCGCCGGCGTCGCCGTCGCGCTGATGGTCCGCATCGACCCGGTGGTCACGGTGGCCGTGGCGCTGCCCCTGGCGGGGATGGCGGTGGCCACGCGGACGCTCGCCGGCCGCATCCGCGCATGGCGCCGGGCCGACCGGGAGGCGACCGCCGCGGTCACCGGCTTCCTCGGCGAGCTGTTCGCCTCGGTCCTGACCGTCAAGGCCGCCGGCGCGGCCGGCGCCGCGCTGCGCCGCCTTGGCGAGCTGAACCGGGCCCGCGGCCGTGCCGCGCTGCGCGACCAGCTCTGCAGCGACCTGCTCGACTCGTTCAACGCCTCCACCGTGGACGTCGGCATCGGCCTGGTGTTGCTGCTCGCCGCGCCCGCCATGCGCCGCGGCGACTTCACGGTCGGCGACCTCACCCTGTTCGCCAGCTACACCGGCCACCTGATCGGCCTGCCCTACTTCGCCGGCCGGCTGCTGGTCCGCCGCCGGCAGGCCGGCGTCGCGGTCGAGCGGATGACCCGGCTGCTCCCGCCCACCGCGCCTGGGTCGCTGGTCACCCCCAGGCGGGTGGACCTCACCGGCCGCGGGACCGCCAGCGACCCGTCGCCGTCGCGACCGCGGCGGGTGCCACGCGACCGCCTGGAGGTCATCGAGCTGCGCGGGCTCAGCGCCGTCCACCCGTCCTCGGGCCGCGGCGTCCGCGGGGCCGACCTGCTGCTGCGGCGCGGCACGCTGACCGTGGTCAGCGGCCCGGTCGGGTCGGGCAAGACCACGCTGCTGCGCGCGCTGCTCGGGCTGCTGCCGCTCGACGCCGGGCAGGTGCGCTGGAACGGCGGGCCGGTCGATGACCCGGCCGCGTTCCTGGTCCCGCCGCGCTGCGCCTACGTGCCCCAGGTGCCGCGGCTGTTCAGCGAGTCGCTCGCGGACAACCTGCTGCTCGGCGCGTCGCCACCGGCAGGGGACCTGGCCGCCGCGGTGCGGCTCGCCGTCCTGGACGAGGACGTCGCGGCCATGCCCGACGGGCTGGCCACCCTGGTCGGCGCCCGCGGCGTGCGCCTGTCCGGCGGCCAGGCGCAGCGCGCCGCCGTGGCCAGGGCGTTCGTGCGCCGCCCGGAGCTGGTCGTGCTGGACGACGTCTCCAGCGCGCTGGACCTGGACACCGAGGCGCGCCTGTGGGAGCGGTTGCTGACCGGCGAGACGACCTGCCTGGCCGTGTCCAACCGGGCCGCCACGCTGGCCCGCGCCGACCAGGTGGTCCGGCTGGACCGCGGGCGCGTGGTCGGCTGAGGCCCCTCACCCGCGCGTCGGCCCGCTGGCGGTGGGCGGGCTCGCCACACCGGTCGGGCGCCACCGCCGCTCCGCCGCCAGCGTCGCCACCAGCACCGCGACCAGCGTGACGAGCTGCACCCCGGCGCCGACCCGGACCCCGAGCAATGCCGTGCCGAGCGCCAGCAGCGCCGCGGCGGCGCGGTAGCCGACTGGCCGGATCCCCAGCACCCGCCGGAACGCCACGTCGCCGGCCAGGTAGATCGCGACCCCGCCGGCCAGCGCGAGCGCCGGTCCGGCCCCGAGCTGCTCGGTGACGTGGCCGATCGACCGCTTCACCCCCGCGGCGAGCACGATCACGCCCAGCAGCATCGGGATGTAGGCGTAGAAGTAGGCGTTGTTGGCCAGCCGGAAGCGGCGGTCCATCGGCGCGGCGGCGAGGGCCCGCTCGGCGCCCTCCTCGTCGCCCGCGAAGTAGCTCCACCACAGCCCGGCGGCCAGCGCCAGGCCGAGCACGGCCGCCGCGACCAGGCCGAGGTCCAGCCGCACGTTGCCGAGCCCGATCCCGACGGCGACCACGGACTCGCCGAGGGCCACGATCAGCAGCAGGCCGTGCCGCTCGACGAAGTGCCCGGCGCGGACCCGGAGCCCGGTCGCCGCGCGGGCCGTCATCCAGGGGGTCACGAACTGGTTGACGAGCGGGACCGCCCACAGGGCGTAGCGGGCGGGCCCGTGGACGAGCCCGGCGGCGACCAGGCAGAGCGCGGCCACGGCGTTGGGCGCCGCGAACCACAGCACCACCGGGCCGTACGCCTCTGCGTACAGCCCGCCGTGCACCAGCACCACCAGCAGGTAGCCGAGGCCGAAGGCGACACCGCCGCCGTCGAACGCCCGCGGGACGGCCAGGGCGCAGACCAGGAAGGCCGCCATGCCGAGGATGAGCAGCAGCCGTCGGGCCGGCCGGTCGGGTGGCACCTGGTTGGTGAGCCAGGCGTAGGCCGCGTACATCCAGAACAGCACGTCGAAGATCAGCACCACCCTGGCCATGGTCCCCGCGGTGAGGTCGCCGGCCAGCACGGTGGTGAGCTGGGTGAGCGTGAAAACGAAGACCAGGTCGAAGAAGAGCTCCAGGGTCGAGACCCGCAGCTCCTCCTCGCCCCGCACTACCCCGACGCCTCCTCCACCCGCAGCGCGAAGCCGACGGTGAAGGCGCCGCCGGGCTCGACCAGCGGGCAGGTGCCGGCGCCGAGCGCGTTGGTCGACACGGTCATCGGCTCCAGGCAGACGAACTCGCCGCCGGGCGGCGCGAACACCTGGGCGTACCGGTAGCCGTCGCCGTAGTCGACCAGCAGGCGGCGGCCGTCCACCTCCAGCCCCAGCGTCCGTGCTGGCCCGAGCGCGTACAGGTCGTCGAAGGTCCGCTCGCCCAGCGCCTCGGCCTCGGCCGGCTCGTGGCCGGCGAGCCCCGTCGGCAGCCCGCGGCCGTCCAGCTCCAGGTGCTCCCGCTCCGGCAGCAGCAGCCGCCAGGCGCTCCGCGGCGGCCCCGGCAGGCGCAGATACGGATGCCAGCCGAACGCCACCGGCACCGGTCGCCGCGCGCCGGCCCGCAGGGTCGTCGCCAGCGTCAGCGTCGCCCCGGCCACGGCCGCCTCCACGACCAGCTCGTGGGGGAACGGGAACGCCGCCAGCAGCTCCGGCCAGGCGCCGTAGTCGAAGCTGGCCCGCAGCACCGCCCGCTCCTCCTCGGCGGCCAGCAGCTCCAGCCGCCAGCCCGGATGGGCGGTCAGGGTGCCGTGGATCGGCAGCCCGCCAGGGTCGGTGTGCAGCGCCACGCCCTCCAGGTCGACCTCGACCTCGGCGGCGCGGTAGCGCCGGCCCGCCAGCCGGTTGGCCCAGGGCGCCAGGATCGGCAGCCCGGTGACGTGGCCGTCGCGGTAGCCGGCGACCCCGCCGGGCAGGGCGAGCAGCTCCTCGCCCCGGTGGCGCAGGCTCGCCCCGAGCAGGCCGAGCCCTGGCAGGAAGGTGGCCTCCAGCTCGCCGGCGGCGAGGGTCACGGCGGCCTCGCCGTCGAAGCGGCCGACCCGCGCGGACGGGTCCTTGCCGGCCGCTGGCTCACTCACCGGTGGGGAGCTCCTCGTGACCGCCGAACTCCTTGCGCATCGCCGACAGCAGCTTGTCGGCGAAGTCGGCCTGCCCGCGGGAGGCGAACCGCTCGTACAGGGCGGTCGTCAGCACGTGGGCGGGGACGCCGGTCTCCACCGCCGCGGCCACCGTCCAGCGGCCCTCGCCGGAGTCGGACACGTGGCCGCTGAAGCCGGCCACCTCGGGGTCCTGGAGCAGGGCGTGGGCGGCCAGGTCCAGCAGCCAGGAGCCGACGACGCTGCCGCGCCGCCACACCTCGGCGACCGCCGCGGTGTCGATGTCGTAGCGGTAGGAGGCGGGGTCGCGCAGCGGGGCCGTCTCGGCGCTGGCGGCATCCTGGCGAGTGCCGGCGTTGGCGTGGCGGAGGATGTTCAGGCCCTCGGCGTAGGCGGCCATGATCCCGTACTCGATGCCGTTGTGGACCATCTTCACGAAGTGGCCGGCGCCGGCGGGGCCGCAGTGCAGGTAGCCGTGCTCGGCGGCGGCCGGCTCGCCGTCCCGGCCGGGGGTCCGCGCGGCGGCCTCCACCCCCGGCGCGAGCGTCCGGAAGATCGGCTCCAGCCGCCGGACCACCTCGGCCTCGCCGCCGATCATCAGGCAGAACCCCCTGTCCAGGCCGAACACCCCGCCGCTGGTGCCGACGTCCAGGTAGTGGACGCCCTTGGCGGCCAGGGCCCGCGCGCGGTCGACGTCGTCGCGGTAGTAGGAGTTGCCGCCGTCGATCACCACGTCGCCGGGCTCCATCCGCTCGGCCAGCTCGGTCACCGCCCGGCCGGCGACCCCGGCCGGCACCATCACCCACGCCGCCCTCGGCGGGGCGAGCTTGGCCACGAGGTCGTCGAGCGAGGCGGCGCCGACCGCGCCCTCGGCCTGGAGCCGGTCGACGGACTCCGGGTTGACGTCGAAGACGACGCAGTCGTGGCCGCCCCGCAGCAGCCGCCGGACCAGGTTGGCCCCCATGCGGCCAAGGCCGATCATGCCCAGTTGCATGCCGGCCAGACTATCAACGAGTGACGAGCACGATCTCGAACGAGTACAGCGACGCCCGGTACAGGTGGTCGGCCAGCTCGACGGCCTGGCCCGCGTCGTTGTAGGTGGTCCGTTGCATGGTCAGCAGCGGCTCTCCCTTGCGGGCGTGCAGCAGCCTCGCCTCGGCGGCGGTGGCCGCCCGGCCGCCGATGGTCTGCGACGCCAGGTGCAGCCCGACGCCGGCGGCGCGCATGAGCTGGTAGAGCCCGGACCGCTCGAGGGTCGCGGCGTCGAGCTCCACCATGCCCGGGGGCAGCCAGTTGCGCATGACCGCGAGCGGGTCGCCGTCGGCGTAGCGCAGCCGCTCCAGCGCGACCACCGGGCTGCCCTCCTCGACGCCGAGCGCGTGGGCGACCGAGTCCGCGGCGGGCGCGGTCTCCAGCGACAGCACCGTGGTCCGCGGGTTCTTCCCGCCCGTGGCGAGATCGTCGTAGAGGCTGCTGAGCTGGACCGGGCGTCGCACCTTGGGATGGACGACCTGGGTGCCGACCGCGCGCCTGCGCACCAGGTAGCCGCGGTCGACCAGGTACTCGATCGCGCGGCGCAGGGTCGGGCGGGACACGCCGAGCTGGTCGGCCAGCACCAGCTCGGTGTCCAGGCGGGTGCCCGACGGCAGCTCTCCGGACTCGATGGCGTATTCCAGCCGCTGCGCGACCTGGTAGTACAGCGGGACCGGGCTGGTGCGGTCGACCGTGATCGACGCGGGAGAGAACCCCATGGCCTCCTCACCTAACCTTGTCACTAGGTTACGACAAGGGGTTGACAGCAACCCTGGGAAGCAGTAGCTATGTCAGTACAACAATAACGCTTGAACCCCTGACAAGCTAGCGTCTCGCGGCAAGCATGGTGGGGAGGCGGCACCATGCAGGTGGCAGCGTTCGACGTCCTCACGATGGGGCGGATCGGCGTCGACATCTACCCGCTCCAGGTCGGGGTGTCGCTGCGAGCGGTCGAGACCTTCGGGAAGTACCTCGGCGGCAGCGCCACCAACGTCGCGGTGGCCGCCGCCCGCTACGGCCGGCGCAGCGCGGTCATCACCCGCACCGGCCAGGACCCGTTCGGCGAGTACCTCCACGACGCGCTCCGGAAGTTCGGCGTCGACGACCGCTACGTCACCGCGGTCCCGGGCCTGCCGACGCCGGTGACCTTCTGCGAGATCTTCCCGCCCGACCACTTCCCCATCTACTTCTACCGCTACCCCAAGGCGCCCGACCTCGAGATCGCCGCCGGCGAGCTCGACCTCGACGCGATCCGCGCGGCCAGGGTCTTCTGGGTGACGGTGACCGGCCTGTCCCAGGAGCCCAGCCGCGGCGCGACGCTGGCCGCGCTGGAGGCCAGGGCCAGGTCGGGCATCACCGTCCTGGACCTGGACTACCGGCCGACGTTCTGGCCCTCCAGGGAGGAGGCCAGGACCTGGGTGCAGCGGGCGCTGCCCCACGTCACCGTCGCGGTGGGCAACCTCGACGAGTGCGACACCGCGGTCGGGGAGCGCGAGCCGCGGGCCGCGGCCCAGGCGCTGCGCGACCGCGGGGTCGAGGTCGTGGTCGTCAAGCAGGGCCCCAAGGGCGTGCTGGCCAGGGACGACCACGGCGAGGTCGAGGTCCCGCCGGTGCCCGTCGAGGTCGTCAACGGCCTCGGCGCCGGCGACGCGTTCGGCGGCGCGCTCTGCCACGGGCTGCTCGCCGGCTGGGACCTGGAGCGGGTGATGCGGTTCGGCAACGCCGCCGGCGCCATCGTCGCCTCCCGGCTCGCCTGCGCCGACGCCATGCCCGACGCCGCCGAGGTGCAGGCCGTGCTCGAGGAGGCCGTCAATGCGCGATGAGCAGTACCGAGCCGTCCTCGACGTGCGCACCCGGCACCCCGGCGCGATCGTCGAGGCGGCACGACAGCGGGCACGGCCCACCTCGCTGTTCAACGAGCACGGCAAGCTCATGGTCATCGCGGCCGACCACCCGGCCCGCGGCGCGCTGCGCGCCGGGTCGCGGGGGCTGGCGATGGCCGACCGCGTCGAGCTGCTGGACCGGCTCTGCCTCGCCCTCTCCCGCCCCGGCGTCAACGGCGTCCTCGGCACCCCCGACATCGTCGAGGACCTGCTGGTCCTGGGGGCGCTGGACGGCAAGGTGGTGATCGGCTCCATGAACCGCGGCGGCCTCGCCGGGACGGTCTTCGAGATCGACGACCGCTTCACCGGCTACGACGCCGGGTCGCTGGCCGCGGCCGGCTTCGAGGGCGGCAAGATGCTGCTGCGTATCGATCCCGAGGACCCGGCCACCGTCGCCACCGTCGAGGCCTGCGCCCAGGCGGTCAGCGCGCTCGCCGAGCACAGGCTCATGGCCATGGTCGAGCCGTTCATCTCCCACCGGGTCGACGGGCGGGTCCGTATCGACCTCACCCCGGAGGCGACCATCCGCGCGATGACCGTGGCCGCCGGGCTGGGCCGCACCTCGGCCTACACCTGGCTCAAGGTGCCGGTGGTCGACGACATGGAGCGCGTCATGGCGGCGACCACCCTGCCGGCGGTGCTGCTCGGCGGCGAGGTGAGCGCCGCCCAGGACGCGGCCTTCGAGAGCTGGCGCAAGGCACTCAAGCTCCCCACCGTCCAGGGGCTCGTCATCGGCCGGTCCCTGCTGTACCCGCCCGACGACGACGTCGCCGCGGCGGTCGACACCGCGGTGGGCCTGCTGCAGGACGGGGCCGGCTGATGGACGCCAAGCTGCACCTGCCCCGTGGCACCACCCCCGAGGGTGCCTTCTCGCTGCGGGTCACCCCGGAGCAGGCCGGCTGGGCGTTCAGCGGCCTGCGGGTCCTGGAGCTCGCCCCCGGCGCCGCCCACACCCTCCACAGCGGCGCCGACGAGCTGCTGGTCCTCCCGCTCGCCGGGGGCTGCGTGGTCGAATGCGAGTCGCGCCGCTTCGAGCTGGCCGGCCGCGACGGCGTGTTCGCCCGCGTGACCGACTTCGCCTACGTGCCGATGGACGCCGAGGTGCGGGTCACCAGCATGGGTGGCGGCCGGTTCGCCCTGCCCTCGGCGCTGGCCGGCCGGCGCCTGGACCCGGCGTACGGCGCGGCCGAGGAGGTCGCGGTGGAGCTGCGCGGCGCCGGCCAGGCCAGCCGGCAGGTCAACAATGTCTGCACCCCCGGGACGTTCGAGGCCGACCGGCTCATCGCGGTGGAGGTGCTGACCCCCGGCGGCAACTGGTCCTCCTGGCCGCCGCACAAGCACGACGAGCGGCGCGAGGGCGAGGTGATCCTGGAGGAGATCTACTACTTCGAGGTCGCCGGTGGGGGGCTCGGCTACCAGCGGGTCTACAGCTCCGGGCCAGATCGACAAATTGACGTGTGCGCCGAGGTGCGCGCCGGCGACGTGGTGCTCGTCCCCTACGGGTACCACGGGCCGTCGATGGCCGCGCCCGGCTACGACCTGTACTACCTGAACGTCATGGCCGGCCCCGGGGAGGAGCGGGTCTGGCGCTTCTGCGACGACCCGGCGCACGCCTGGGTGCGCGGGACCTGGGCCGGGCAGGCCGTCGACCCCCGCCTGCCGCTGTCCGGGCCCGGAGGACGTCGATGAGCGGGCGGACGCGGCGGCTGACCATGGCCCAGGCCCTGGTCGAGTTCCTCGCCAACCAGCACAGCGAGCGGGACGGGCGGCAGCAGCGCCTGTTCGCCGGCTGCTTCGGCATCTTCGGGCACGGCAACGTGGCCGGCGTCGGCCAGGCGCTGCAGCAGTACGCGGACCGGTTGCGCTACTACCAGGCCCGCAACGAGCAGGGCATGGTGCACGCCGCGGCCGGCTACGCCCGCCAGCGCAACCGCCTGGCCACCTTCGCCTGCACCACCTCGATCGGGCCGGGCGCGACCAACCTGGTCACCGGGGCGGCCACCGCCACCATCAACCGGCTGCCGGTGCTGCTGCTGCCTGGGGACGTGTTCGCCTCCCGGGTCGGCCCGCCGGTGCTGCAGCAGCTCGAGTCGCCCGGCGGGCCGGAGGTCACCGCCAACGACTGCCTGCGGCCGGTGTCGCGCTACTGGGACCGGATCAACCGGCCCGAGCAGCTCCCGGGCTCGCTGCTGGAGGCGATGCGGGTGCTGACCGACCCGGCCGAGACCGGCGCGGTCACCCTTGCTCTGCCCCAGGACGTGCAGACCGAGGCGTTCGACTACCCCGAGGAGCTGTTCCGCCGGCGGGTGTGGCACGTGGCCAGGCCCGTGCCGGAGCCGGCCGCCCTCGCCCGGGCCGTGGAGGTGCTGCGCGCCGCCAGGCGCCCGCTGCTGGTGGCCGGCGGCGGGGTCATCTACGCCGAGGCCACCGACGCGCTGCTGGCGCTGGTCGAGGCGACCGGCGTCCCGGTGGCCGAGACCTACGCCGGCAAGGGCTCGCT
>WNGB01021530.1_pt1 | contig 10820 bp, 8 predicted proteins | sample 5400681 | NCBI WGS metagenome assembly WNGB01 (sample SAMN13153367, study PRJNA577476) | soil metagenome | isolation source: 115 cm soil or saprolite under grassland replicate 2 | place: USA:California | collected 2016-06-15 | reverse complement strand
AGGGCGTTCGCGATCATCACCGAGCGGTGCCGGCCGCCCGTGCAGCCGATGGCGATCGTCAAATAGCTCTTGCCCTCGCGCACGTAGCGGGGGAGCAGCCAGCCCACGAAGGCCTCGAGCCGGGAGAGCAGCGCCCCCGTCTCCTTCTCCCGCCGCAGGTAGCGCACCACAGAGGGGTGCTTGCCGGTGAGCCGCTTGAGCCGGGGGACGAAGTTGGGGTTCGGGAGGAATCGCACGTCGAACACCAGATCGGCCTCCGAAGGGACACCGTACTTGTACCCGAAGGACATGACCGCCACCACGAGGGGGGTGGCGGAAGAGCGCAGCTCGTAGTGCTCGCGGACATAGTCCCGCAGCCGATGGACGGTGTAGTGCGAGGTATCGAGGATGAGGTCGGCCATCTTGCGGAGAGGCCGCAGGGCTTCCCGCTCCTCGCGTATTCCCTCGATCACCGGCTGGTTCATGGCCAGGGGGTGGGGCCGGCGGGTCTCGCTGAACCGGCGCACCAGGGCCGCCTCGTCCGCCTCGAGGAAGAGCAGGCTCGCTTCCACGCCCTTCGCCTTGAGCCCGCGGTAGACCTCCGGAAACTGGCGCAAGAAACCGGGCTCGCGGATGTCGACCACCAGAGCGGAGCGGCGCAGCTCGGGGGAGCGGCGGATCAGGGTGGCGAAGGGGGGCATGAGCGCGGTCGGCAGGTTGTCCACGCAGAACCAGCCGATGTCCTCGAGGGCCCTCGCGACGTGGGTCTTCCCCGAGCCCGAGAGGCCCGTGATCACGAGAATGCGGGGCCGGAGGTGACGCGACGTTCCCCTCCCCCGACGTGGGGAGGGATAGGGTGGGGGGTCGATGAATACGCGGGGCCGGACGTCGCGCAGCCGCGCCCCCGCACGGACCACGCTCAGCGCCGCCGGCGAGAGGGACGTCGGGCCACGCGGGCGGCCCGGCCCTGGCCACTCCGCCGGGGGGGCCGCCCGCCGTGTCCCCGGGCCCCGGGGTTCGCCCCCTGCCCGTCGGCGGCGATGATGGCGTCTACCCGCTCCGCGAACCTCTGGGCGGCGTCGTAGCCACGCTCCTTCAGGAGCTGGTTGCGCGCCGCCACCTCGATGAGGATCGCGGTATTGCGGCCCGGGGCCACCGGCATGCGGAGGAGGGGCACCTCCACCCCCAGGATCACGAACTTCTCGTCGTGCAGGCCCAGGCGGTCGTACTCCTTGCCCGCCTCCCACCGCTCCAGGTTCACGACCAGCTCCACCCGCTTCGACATGCGGATCGAGGAGACCCCGTAAAGGTCCTTGATGTTGATGACCCCGAGGCCGCGCAGCTCCATGTGGTAGCGGGTGAGATCGGGGGAGGATCCCTGGAGGACGTCGGCCATCCGCTTGATCTCCACGACGTCGTCCGCCACCAGGCGGTGCCCGCGGTCGATCAGGTCGAGGGCGCACTCCGACTTGCCGATCCCGCTCTCTCCCATGATGAGCACCCCGAGCCCGAAGACGTCCATGAGCACCGAGTGGAGGTGCAGCCGCCGGGCGAGCCGCTCGTCGAGGAACGAGGAGAGGTGCTTGATGAGGGGAGTCGATTCGGTGGGGGTGGAGAGGAGGGGGATGCCCGCCTTTTCCGCCGCCCTCAGGAGCTCGGCGGGCGGCTCCAGGCCCTTGGTGATGACGAAGCACGAGATGCGACATCGGCACAGCTTGTCCAGGATGGCCACCCGCCGCCTCGAGGTCAGCTCGCGCAGGTAGCCGATCTCGCTCGCCCCGACGATCTGGACCCGGCCGTAGCGGATGTAGTCCGTGTAGCCGGTGAGGGCGAGGCCGGGACGCTGCACGCGGGAGAGGAAGACCTTGTGCTCCAGGCCACGCGCCCCCGCGACCAGGGTGAGCTTCAGGCTCTGGGCCTCGGCGCCGAGGAGGTCGCGGATGGAAACCGCCTCCCCCTCGGCGGGGGGGGAAGCCCTGGGCGCGCGGCGCGGGGCCCGCACCCGCATCAGGCCTCGGGCTCGATCAGCCCCAGATTGCCGTCCTTCCTCCGGTAGAGCACGTTCAACCGCTCGGTGGTCGCGTCGCGGTAGACCAGGAAGCCCTCGTCCCGGCTCCCCACCTCGAGGGCGGCCTCGTCCAGGGTCATGGGCTTGACCGGGAAACGGCGGCTCCGCACCACCCGCGGCGACCCGTCGCGGCTCGGGGCCTCGGCCGCCCCGGGGAGGGTGCGGGGCGAAGCGCCCCGCTTGCGCTCCCGGCGCTTGCCCACGTAGCGCTGGGCCCGGCGCAACAGCTTGTCCATCACGTCGGAGACGGACAGCCCCTGGTCGTTGCTCCGGCTCTGCGCGGTCAGCCCGACCTTCTTCGAGTGGACACTCGCCTCCGCGATCTGCCAGTGCCGGTCGGCGGTCACCGTGACATGGGCGCGGGTGATCCCGGGCAGGACGCGGGCCAGCGGGTGATCCCGGGCAGGACGCGGGCCAGCTTCTGCAGCTTGCGCTCGGCCAGGGTCCGCACCTCCGGCGGAACCTCCGTCTGACGACCCGTGAACTCGATCTTCATCGACCTCCCAGCTTATCCGTCATCGACCCCCACCCTATGCCTCCGATACATCGGAATGCGTCGGAGCTGGCTCCGGCCCGATAGGCAGCGCTGCATTCCGATGTATCGCCCCACGTAGGTCCTCTCGACCTCACCGTCGGCTTCCAGCACCTCGGCTATCCGCGAGTCGGAGAGGGGGCGCGCAGCGTCCTCCTCCTCGATCATCTTCCGGATGCGGTCCTTGATGGACACGGAGCTGATGGCCTCGCCCATGCTCGAGGTAATGCCGCTGTGGAAGAAGAAGCGCAGCTCGTACACCCCCCGCGGGGTGTGCATGTACTTGTTGGCCACCACCCGGGACACCGTGGACTCGTGCATGCCGATGTCGTTGGCCACGTCGCGCAGCACGAGGGGTCGGAGGTGGGTGACGCCGTGGTCCAGGAAGGCCCGCTGGTGACGCACGATGGACTCCGCGACCTTGTAGATGGTCCGCTGGCGCTGGTCGACGCTCTTCAGCAGCCAGAGCGCGCTCCGCAGCTTGTCCTTCACGTAGTTCCGGGTCTCTTCGGAGCCGGGCTCCTTCTCGTCCAGCATTCGCCGGTAGGTGGGGCTGATGCGGAGCTTGGGGAGCCCGTCGTCGTTGAGCACGATCTTGTAGTCGTCTCCCTCCTTCACCACGAACACGTCGGGAAGGATGTAGGCCGACTTGTTCGGGCTGTAGCGGTTGCCCGGCTTGGGGTCGAGGCCCTTGACGATCTCGAGGTGGTGCGACACTTCGTCGGGAGAGAGCCCCATCAGGCGGCCGATCTCCGGGTACTGGTGGCTCTGGAGCTGCTTCAAGCAGTCGCGGACCATCACGTCCGCGGGCGAGCCCTCGAGCCCGAGGTGCTTGAGCTGCAGGCGCAGGCACTCGGTGAGGGTGCGGGCGGCCACCCCCGGCGGGTCGAGGGACTGGATCACCGTCAGCGCCCTGTCCACCTCGGGCATGGGGTAGGGCCCCATGTTCGCGATCTCCTCGAGGGAGGTGCGGAGCAGGCCGTCCTCGTCGAGGTTGTGGATGATCGCCTCCCCGATCTCCATGGTCAGCTCGTCGGAGGCCGTCATGTGGAGCTGCCAGAGCAGGTGGTCGTAGAGATCGGGGGGTTCCGTGAGGGTGTTCTCGATGGGCGGCATCTCCCGCACCTCCGAGGGCCGGGAGCGCCGCTCGAAGCCACCATCGTCGAAGTAGTCCTCGAAGAACTTCTCGACTTCGATATCCTTCAGGGGGTCTTCGGTCTTCTCCCGTTCCTCCGCCACCTCCTGCTGCTGGATCTCCTCCGCGGACAGCGTCTCCTGGACCGGCACCTCCTCGAGGAGCGGGTTCTCCATCACCTCCTGCTCCAGCACCTCGGCCAGCTCGAGGGTGGTGAGGGGGAGCAGCTTGATGGCCTGCTGGAGCGAGGGGGTGAGGATCAGGCGCTGCGAGAGGCGCGCCGAGAGCCCGAGCTTCTGCTGCATGGCCAAGGGCTACACCTCGGGCAGCCGGGAGCGCTCAGGCCGGGCCGTCGAGGTGGAATCCCTCTCCGAGATAGACCCGGCGCACCTCCGGGTCGGAGGCGAGCTCGCGCGGCGTTCCGGACCGAAACACATTGCCGTCCCTGAGAATATAGGCCCGGTCCGTGATTTTCAAGGTCTCGCGCACGTTGTGGTCGGTGATGAGCACGCCGATCCCGCGCCGCTGGAGGTGCGAGATGATCTTCTGGATGTCGATCACCGCGATGGGATCGATGCCCGCGAACGGCTCGTCGAGCAGGATGAAGGCGGGAGAGGTGGCCAGGGCGCGGCAGATCTCGAGGCGGCGCCGCTCGCCCCCCGACAGCGTGTAGGCGGGCTGCCGGGCCATGGCCTGGATGCCGAGCTCCTCGAGCAGGCTGCGCGCCCGCGGGCGCTGCTCCGCCGCGGGCAGCCCGAGCGTCTCCAGGATGGCGAGCACGTTCTCCTCGGCGGTGAGCTTCCGGAAGACGCTCGCCTCCTGGGGCAGATAGCCGATACCCGCCCGGGCCCGCAGGTACATGGGCAGGGCGGTGATGTCCTGCCCGCCGAGGAAGACGTGGCCGCGGTCGGGCCGGGCGAGGCCGACCACCATGTAGAAGGTGGTGGTCTTGCCGGCCCCGTTGGGGCCCAGGAGTCCGACCACCTCGCCCTCGCGGATCTCGAGGTCCACCTCCCGGACCACCACTCGGCGGCCGTACGATTTGGTGAGAGCAGCGGCCCGGAGGACGTTCGCGTCCGCGGGCTCAGGGCGTGGTGGCTTCAACGCTTCGGAGGCTCGTTCTGCGGACGTTCGTGCTTGAGGGGCCCGCCCTTCGGCGGGGCCGGCTTCGGAGGCTCCCGCTTGAAGACCGCCTCCGTGCGGACCTCCTCCTGGCCATCGATCCGGATCCTATCGTCGCCTACGTGGAAGGTCAAAACGCGGCCTTCGACCCTTCGCTCGGGGTCCTGGAGCTGGACCTTGTCTCCCACGAGCACGAACGTCTCGTCGCGGGGCGTGTAGGTGCCCTTCGTGCCCGTGGCCTTCCGCGCCCCTTGCTCCACCTCCACGGGCTGCCCGGCCTCCAGGCGCTCGATCGCGGATCCGTCCGCGGAGAGCGTGACCACGGCCTCGGGGCTCTTCGTCCGGATGTCGCCCTGGCGGATCGCCACCTGCCCCGTGTAGGTGATCCGACTCCTGGCCTCGTCGTAGACCATCTCCTGGGACCGCGTCTCCACGGCCTCCGGCGCCTTCTGCGCCCCCGGCCGGGAGCGCGGGTGGAGGACCGACGCCACTCCCCCGCTGCCCGTGAGGCGCCGCTGCCCCCCCGCCGGCTCCTCCAGCACCAGCAGGGGCGCCCGCACCTCATCCTGCCCGGACCGCAGAAGCGCGTTCTCCCGATAGCGCGCGGTCCGGGCCGCCCCGTCGTAGTCGAAAAAGCGGGCCAGGAAGACCGCGGGCTCCTCGCGGGAGAGGAGACCCGGCCGCGATCCCGTCTTGCGGACGGCCACGGTGTGCCGCACGCCGCCCCGCGCCGACGCGCCTTCCTTGCGCGGCCCCAGGTCGATGGCTTCCGCCCGGAGGTCGCTCCCCTGCTCCTCGTCCACCACCCGGGCCTCCCCGGTGAGGAACAGCGTCTCCTTCGCGGGATCGTAGCGGGCCTTCCGTGCGTTGGCCCGCTGCCGGGCCTGGACGAAGTCCACGTTGCCGTCGAAGCTCGCCATGGTCATGGCACCGCTCACGGGGTCGACGAGAGCGTCCAGGGTCTCGCTGCGCGCCATCCGCGCGGGCGCGCCCCCCGGCCGCGCAGGCTCGCTGGTCAGGATCGTCCCGAGTTGGCCCTGGAGCGTCTCCAGCCGGCCCTGGTCGTCGAAGCGGAAGACGATGACCCGGGCCTGGAGGAGGCGCCGCTCGGGCGGCCCCTTCGGGACCGGGAGCAGCTCGAGATCGGCGTAGAGCGGGTTGCCCGCCTCGTCGTGCCCGCCGGAGGCCACTGCGTGCTGCAGCGTCCCCTGGGGACGGAAGCCGACGTCGAGCTTGCGGCAGGCCAGCCGCCGGCCACCCTTGCCGATCGGACCCCCCTTCGAGCCGGGCAGGATCTGGGCGTCCGCGGTCTGGAGCCGCACGTCCTCCTTGGCGAGGGCACGCGTGACCACGTCGAAGTCCCCGAGGAAGCCGAGGGTGAGGTGCGCGGCCTCGAGCCAGTCCGCCCCTCGCCGCAAGACCACCCCCCCCGAGAAGTCCATCGTGTCGTCGGAGCGCTGGGCCACCGCCCGGCCGGCCTGGATATCCGTGACGGGCTTGCCCTCTTCCTCGATTCGCAGCCGAACGTCGGCGAGGAGCTCCAGGCGTTGCGAGTGCGCCTCGTAGCGCGCCCCCGTACCGCGACCCGAGACCTTGCCCCGCTTGAAGCTCACTTCCTCGGCGCTCTCTGCGATCCCGTCCTGACCCCGGTAGTCGAGGGACTCGGTCGAGAGCTCGAGGCCGTCGTCGGTCTTCACGCGGACGTGGCCCCGGAACGAGGCCCTCTGCGGCCCGGGCTCGCAGAGGCACTCGTCCGCGCTGATGGCGGCGGCGTGGGTCTTGCCCTGGGCGACGTAATGGAAGGTCGCCTTCACCCCCTGGAGCCTCAGGCCCTCCTTCTCCTGACCCTGGGAAGACTCCGCCTCCACCAGGAAACGCTGCTCCCCTTCCCGAAAGCTGCGGAGGACGAGGCCGGTGGAGGTGGGGCCCGACCCGGACGCCACCGAGGGCCGTCCGGTCGGGGGGGCCGCCCCCGGCTTGCGCAGACTCCAGGCCACCGCGGCCAGCACCAGGACCAGGAGGGCGAGGAGGGCCGCGCGAAGAGTGCGGGTCGCGTGGGGGGTCATGCGCGCCTCAAGGAATCATTGTACCGTGGGGCCGTCGATGACCTCGCCTTCCCCCGCGCCGGCTCCCCGGAACAGGCCGCCCTTGCGCCCCTCCTCCTTCGTCCTGGCCGCCGTTGGCGCGCCGGTGATCCTCGCGCCCGCGATCGCGCTGCTTTCCGGCCTCGCCGTCCCGAGCGGGGCACCGCCGCTCTACCCGCATGGCGACCACGCGGTGCTCGAGATCTACACACGCCTGGCCGCCTCGGGCGACCAGCGCCTCGGACCCTACTCGCGCTTCCACTTCCACCACCCCGGTCCCGCGCTCTTCTACTTCAGCTTGCCCGTCTACGAGCTTGCGGGAGAAAGCCACGAGGGACTGAAGCTCGCCGCGCTCCTCCTCAACGCCCTGTCCGTGACGGGCCTGCTGTGGGCCGCTCGCGGGCTGGGGGGCCTCGCCGCCTACCTCGCGACGGCCCTCGGACTGGCGCCGTTCGTGGCCTGGTGGTGGCCCGCGGGCTTCTTCTCCAACTGGAACCCCACGATCGCGGTGCTGCCTTTCGGTCTCGGCCTCCTGGCCTGGGGGGCCGTCGCGGCCGGCCGCCCCGCCTTCCTGCCGGTCGCGGTCCTCGCCTCCTCCTTCGCGGTCCAGGCTCACGTGGGCTGCACGCCGGTGACGGCAGCCGTGGCCGCCACCGCCCTGGCCGTGGCCACGATCCCGAGCCTGAGCCGCGCGCTGCGTGTTCCCCTTCCCGCCCCGGGGGCGTGGCTCCGGCCGGTCGTGATCGCGGCCGTCGTGCTCGCCGCGCTGTGGGTCCTGCCCCTCGCCGAGCAGCTCGACCCGGAGGGAGGCAACCTGGGCCGCATCCTCGAGGTCGCGCGCCAGCGGCCGCACCGCCACCCGTCGCTGCCCGAGGCCGCTCAGGCCCTGGCCGAGAACGCGGCCGCGTTCCTCATGGGCCCCGCCGGGAGCCCTGAGACGAGCCGCTGGCTGTTCCCCCTCCTTGTCGTCGCCCTCGTCGCCTCTCTCAGCCTGGCTTGGCGGGCCCGCTCGGCCGCCGGAGTCGCCCTGCCCTTGGTGACCCTCGTGGGGATGGCGGCCGCCGTCTACTCGACCACGCGGATCCCGGGCTGGGCGCAACCCTACCTGGTGGGCTGGATGTCGATGCTCGGCCTTGCCGCTTTCGTCGGATCCGCGGTGGGCCTCGGGGCCAGCCCCCTCTTGCAGAGACCGGCGGTCGCCCGCCTATCCGCCGCCGCCGCCCTCGGCATCACCCTCGCACTCTCGGCGCTTGGCCTTCGTGACGTACGCGCCCAGCTCCGGCAGCCGCCGGACCCGCTCGGCCCGCTCTCGGAATGGATCCGGCACCTGGCGGAGTCGGCGGCTCCGGCGCTGCGCGCGAGCGGTGGGCGCCGGACCCTCGTCGAGGTCGAGCGGTTCGTGCCGCGGGCCGTCGCCGTCGGCCTCATCCTCGGTCTCGACAAGGCCGGCGTCTCCATGGCGGTGAGCCCGTTCGGGCCATTCCGCTTCGAGGGCCGCCTGGCTCCCGATGGAACCGAAGACGCGACGCTCCGCGTCGGGGCGGAGAGCTCCGGCTGGACCGACCAGAAGGGGGCACGGATGCTCGTTAGCGAGGGGGGGGTGTTCCTGTACCTGCTGCCGCGTCGCCCGACCGACCCGCCCTGAGCTACAGGTGATGGTCACCCCCTCGCCCAAGGGGCCGCCCCCCCGACTCCGACCGTGCGAATGGTCAGGGCGCCACCTCGAGGAACTCCTTCCCGAGCCGGCCCATGTCGCGGAACTTGCGGTAGCGGCCCTCCACCAGCGCCTCGTGATCGAGCCTCCCCAACTCGTCGAGCTGCTGCTGCAGAACCGCGTCGAGGCTCCTGAAGAGCGCCTCGTGAGAGACGTGGGCGCCTCCGGGGGGCTCGGGGATGATCGCCTCCACGAGGCCCACCGCCTCCAGGTCCTGGGCGGTGATCTTCATCGCCGTGGCCGCCTCCTCGGCCCGCGACGGGTCGCGCCAGAGGATCGAGGCACACCCCTCGGGCGAGATGACCGAGTAGACGGAGTGCTCGAGCATGTTGACGCGATCGCCCACCGCTATAGCGAGGGCGCCCCCGCTCCCGCCCTCGCCGGTGATGGTCACGACAATGGGGGTGCGGAGCCCGGCCATCTCGCGAAGGTTGTAGGCGATGGCCTCGGCCTGCCCCCGCTCTTCGGCGTCGATGCCGGGGTAGGCGCCGGGGGTGTCGACGAAGCACACGATGGACCGGCCGAACTTCGCGGCTATCTGCATCACGCGCAGGGCCTTGCGATAACCCTCAGGCTTCGGCATGCCGAAGTTCCGATAGATCTTCTGTTTCGTGTCCCGGCCCTTCTGATGGCCGACCACGCACAGCGGCCGCTCCTTGTAGAAGGCGAAGCCGCAGACGAGCGCGGGGTCGTCGGCGAAGCGCCGGTCGCCCTTGATCTCGGTCCAGTCGGTGAACAGGGCCTGAACGTAGTCGAGGGTGTAGGGGCGGTTCGGATGGCGCGCGACCTGCGTCTTCTGCCAGGGGGTGAGGCTGGCGTAGACCTCTCGCCGCTTCGCGTCCAGCTCTTGGCGGAGCCGGCGTCCTTCCTTCTCCCGGGCAGGGTCACCGGGAAACGCGCCCAGCTCGTCGATCCGCTTCTGCAGCTCCACCAACGGGGCGTCGAAGTCGGCTTCGGCCACGGTCCTTATCGACCCCCCACCCTTGCTATCCCTCCCCACGTAGGGGGAGGGGAGTGTGGTTGCGCGCTCGGCTCCGCGTCTTCATCGACCCCCCACCCTATTCGCGCAACGCGACGCTCGTCCGCGAGAGCACCAGGGCGCCCGGCCCCAGGAGGGCCTCGACCTCGTCCCGGAGCACCGCGTCGGGTCGGACGCAATAATAGGAGCTCGGGGCCAGCGCGACCGCGAACGCCCCAGGACGCACCAACTCGAGGGTCACGGGGCATTCGCCTCGGTGCGAGCCGAGTATATCCCGGAGCCGCTCCCCCATCGAGCGGTCCCAGGTGGAAACCGAGACACGGATGGTGACATAACGCGCCTCGGCCAGCTTGGCCTGCTCGAGCGGCAGCACCTCCGAGACGAGCAGACGGGCCTTCCCTTCGTCGAGCAGCTCGGGCTTGCCCTTGACGAGCACCACGAGATCGTCGGCCAGACGGCCCGCCGCCTTCTTGTAGGTCTCGGGGAAGACCAGCGCCTCGGCGCTGCCCTCGAGGTCCTCCAGGAGGAAGCTGGCCATGCGGTCGCCCTTCCGCGTCTTGATGAGCCGAAGGCCAGTGATGATGCCGGCCACGGTGACCTCCGCGGCGCCTGACAGCTCGGGAAGCCGGCCCGTGGTCGCGTTGGCCCATTGCGCCAGCTCGTCGCGGAAGCGCTCGAGGGGGTGGCCGGTGATGAAAAAGCCGAGCGACTCCTTCTCGAAGGCCAGCCGCTCGCCCTCGCCCCAGGCCGGAGCGTCGGGGATTCGCTGGGGCGCCGTCACCGAGTGCTCCTCGGGCCCGCCCCTCGTCCCGAACAGGCTGACCTGCCCCTGCTCCTGGTCCCGCTGGTGCTTCTGTCCCGCCTCCATCGCCCGGTCGATGGCCGCGAACAGCGCCGAGCGCCGCGGGTCGAGGGAATCGAAGGAGCCGCTCTTGATGAAGCTCTCCACCACTCGGCGGTTCACCGCCTTGAAGTCCACCCGCTCGCAGAAGTCGAAGAGGGACCGGAACGGCCCCCCCTCCCGGCGCCCCTTGAGGATGGCCTCGACCGCGCCCTCCCCGACGTTCTTGATGGCCGCGAGCCCGAAGCGAATGTCTTCTTGAGCCGGGGGGCGCTGCGTCGCACCCCCCGGACCCCCCGCTCGCTCCGCGGGAGTGAATCCCGCTCCACTCGCCGCCCGTGGCTCTTGGCCCGTGACCTGCGTCGC
>WNGB01013872.1_pt1 | contig 10820 bp, 11 predicted proteins | sample 5400681 | NCBI WGS metagenome assembly WNGB01 (sample SAMN13153367, study PRJNA577476) | soil metagenome | isolation source: 115 cm soil or saprolite under grassland replicate 2 | place: USA:California | collected 2016-06-15 | reverse complement strand
GCGGCCATCGGCGCCGAACCGCCCCGCCGGATCCCGCGCTGGCTCGCCAGGATCGTGGCGGGCGAGGCCGGCGTCGCCCTCATGACCGAGATCCGCGGCGCTTCCAACCAAAAGGCGAAGCGCGAGCTCGGCTGGACGCCGCGCTATCCGAGCTGGCGGGACGGGTTCCGCGCCGCCTACGGCCGCGAGAGTGCTTGACGAAAAGCGTCAGCCGCCGGCGGCTGCAAGAGCCACCATTCTGCCGAGTTCGTCACCCTGCAACGCGCAGCTCGTCCAGCTGTCGCCGCGGTCGCGGCTCTCCCAGAGCTGCCCGTCGGCGAGGCCGGCGAAGAGGCAATCCTCGGTGGCGAGGAGCGCGTAAGGCATGGCCGGTAGCGGCTCGGGCAGCCCATCGGCGAGTGGCCGCCAGGGTTCGCCGTTGCGTCGCCGGTAGATGCGTGCCTGCGGGTCGGCGCCGCCGTGGGCGGCGTAGGGGCCGGTGCTCGCCGACACGTACCAGCACTCCGGGTCTTCCGGGTCGACGGCGACCGACCAGGTGTAATGGCGGTCGCGGCCCTCGTCCGCTGCCCGCCAACTCTCGCCCCCGTCCTCGCTGAAGGCGGCGCCGCCGCCACCCGCCTCGTACGCCCGCCCCGGTACACGCGGGTGCCAGGCGAGCGAGTGCACGTCGCGCTGCGCGCCCGGCCGGTGATCCTGCCAGCTCTCACCTTGGTCGCTGGAACGCATCAGGCCGCCGAGCTCGATCCCGACCAGAAGTAGGTTCGCGTCGTGCGGGCTGGGGGCGATCCAGCGCACATGCGACGTCCACGGCCGCGGTGGAAAGCTCCAGCTCGGCCGCGACGGCAGCTCGAGCAACGCCTCGAGCTCGCGCCAGGACTGCCCGCGATCGTCGCTTCGGAACAGCCGGCTCGGCTCCGTGCCGGCATACACCGCCCCATCGACGCTGCTGACGGCAAGTGAGAAGACGCCCGGCTCGGGCAGCGCGCAGTCGGTCCAGCTTCGGCCGGCATCCGTGGTGCGTTGCACGCCGCCCTCGCGTAGCCCGGCGTAGACCGTGTCCGGATCATCCGGATCGACGGCGAGACACTGCGCGCCGCTTCCGGGCGAGGACAGCTCGACTGTCCATCCGTCGCCCGAGGGTTCAAGCCGGGCGATTCCGTCACCGGTAGCGGCGTACAGGCGCGCCATCACCAAAGCCTACGCGAGCCCGTTCTACGCTTTGGCTGCGGATGAACTTATGCGGTCGCGGCCTCTTTGGCGGACGCCACGTAGCCCCGCACGTCGGCCGCCGGCCCCGAATACGCCTCGCCGAGATTGTCCTCCATGCGCGCCATGTAGTCCTCGGCCCACTGCGGGAGGTCGTAGTCGATGGCGCGCAGAAACTCGAGCGTCGCGGCCAAGCGGATGTCGGCGATCGAAGGGTGGTCGCCGCCGATGAAGGGCTTCCCGGCGAGGAAGAAGGTGTTGTAGACCTCGAGCGGCTCGGCGAGGGCCTCCTCGGCCTCCTTCCGTGCCTTCTCCTTCATCTCCTCGTCGGCCTCGGAGGTCGCCACCTCTCCGGGGTACTGACCGAAGGCGAGCACGGGATAGGTCGCGCGCGCGAGCAGCGGATAGACGGTGCCGATCAGGTAGAACATCGCGTTGTCGATCATCGCCCGCCGGCCGGGGTCGCTGGGATAGAACTGCTCGAGGCCGTGCTTGTTGGCGAGGTAGGCCATGATCGCGCAGCTCTCCCCGAGCGCGCCCTGCGGCAGGCTTTCCTCCTCCAGCATCGGCGTCAGGTGCGCCGGGTACTTGGCGAGATACTGGGGCGTCGTCGTCTGCCCCCAGACGTCGACCTCCTCGTAGTCGAGCCCGGCCGCCCGGACGAAGATGCGGACGGTCAGGTTGTTCACGCTCGGCTTGAGGATGTTCAGCGTGTTGGTAGCCATTGCTTCTCCTCTCTTTCGCCCGACAGGGATTCGCGAGAGCGCCTGACCAGCGTCTCGATCGCGTCCGCGAGGTGCTCCTGGTCGATGTTGTGGTCGCCGCGCTCGACGCGGATCTTGTGCGCTTCCAGGAGCACGTCGGCATGGGTATGGCCGGCCGGCGGCTCGAACCGGTACGACGACAGCTCGATGAGCAGGCCGAGCGGGTCGTCGAAGTAGAGCGAGTCCATGAAGCCGCGGTCCTTGACGCCGCTGTGGCGGATGCCCCGCTCCTCGAGGCGCTCGACGGCCTGGTCGAAGGTCGCCTTCGACACGGCGAAGGCGATGTGGTGCACGCAGCCGATGTCCGTCGATGTGCGGCTCGGGTCGGGCTCGCGCTCCTCGTTCGTGAAGACGGTGATGAGCCGCCCGTCGCCCGGGTCGAAGTAGAGGTGGCTCTCCGACTCGTTGTCGAGGTTCGGCTGCTCGAAGATGAACGGCATGCCCAGCACGCCCTCCCAGAAGTCGATCGACGTCTGCCGGTCGGCGCCGACGATGGTGATGTGGTGCACGCCTTGGCTCTGGAGCTTCCGCATCAGCGCTCCACAAGTTTCGACTTGTAGTCGCTCCGGCGCAAGGTCCCCCAGGGGACAAGCTCCACGCTCGTCTGCACGACGAGCGTCTCGCGGAGGCGCTCGCGGATCGCCTCGGCGAGGGCATCGTCCGCGCTCGCGCCGCGCGCGAGCTCCACCGCCACGGGCAGCGGCGGGTCCTGCTTGACGCCCGGGGCCTGCGGCCTGACGACGACGTGGCCGCTGACCGCGGGAGCGAAGGCGCCCACGACTTCACGCACGGCCGACGGGAAGACGTTCACACCCCGGACGATGAGCATGTCGTCCGTGCGTCCGACGCAACGGATGCGCGGCGCGGTGCGACCGCAGGGGCAGGGGCTCGTCTGGACCTCGACGTGGTCGCGCGTGCGGAACCGGAGGAGCGGCGCAGCCCGGTGCCGCAGGTGCGTGAGCACGAGCTCGCCCCTCGCGCCGTCCTCGAGCGGGTGGGAGGCGTCCGTCTCCGGGTCGACGACCTCGGCGTGCACGAAGCCGCGCGCGCCGAGGTGCATTCCGGTCTGCTCTTCGCACTCGCCCCAGAGCGACGGGCCGATGTCGCCGATCCCCATCGCCTCGGTGACCCTCGCACCCCAGCCCGCTTCGAGCTTCGCGCGGAACGCCGGCTCGCCTCCGCCAGGCTCACCCGCCACGAGCACGCGCTCGACGCTCGACCCCGAGAGATCCAGGCCGCGCTCCGCGGCCGCTTCGACGAGGTAGGCCGCGTAGGAGGGCGTGAGCACGACTGCCTCGGGCCCGAGCAGCTCGACGGCCTTCAGGAGACGCTCCGTGTTCCCGGTCCCGACGGGAATGTGGCAAAGGCCGATGCGGTCGAAGGCGGCCAGCGCCGCCCCGGCGACGAACGGCCCGGCGTTGTAGGTGGAGACGATCCGCTGGCCGGCTCTCACGCCCGAGGCCGCGTAGCTTCGAGACGAGCCGGTCACCCAGTCCTCGAGATCGCCTGCCGTCAAGGGGATGTAGCTGGGCGTCCCGGTGGTCCCGCTCGTGGAGTAGATCCGCACGATCTCATCCGGTGACGCGCACAGATGCGCGCCGAACGGGTTCTCCGGCGTGACAGTAGCCCGCAACTCCTCCTTCTCGGTCAGCGGCAGCTCAGAGATCTCGCCGAGTCCGTGTGGGTCGAAGCCCGCGAGCTTCTCGCGGTAGAACGGCGAACGCTCGAGGAGGTAAGCGAGCTGCTCGCGGTAGCTCTCGTCGTCCAGGGCGAGCTGCTCGTCCCAGGACAGCCGCTCGGCGTCAGTCATGCCGGTACTCGACCGCCTCTTCCGCCTTCCCGGCCAGCAGGAAGCCGAGGGGATTCTCCCGCTCCTCGGCCAGATGGGCGAGGAGACCGGCCGTGCGCGCGAGGATCGGAAGGGCCTCCACCGCAGCGGAGGGGAAATCCAGGTCGAGCATGACGGCCGCGATCGGCATCGAGACGTTCATCGGGAGCGGCTTACCCCACACCTCGGCCACGGCGTCGCGCAGCGCCCGCGCGCGTGCTACCGCGGGGCCGGAAATGCCGCGCTCGTCCGCGAGCTCGAGGATCCGCTCCGCACGTGGGTCGACCGGCCGATGCACGGGGTGGCCGAATCCCGGCACTTTCTCTCCCGCGGCATGGATGCGCCGCGTCGCGTCGAGCGGCTCCTCACCCGACTCCAGCAGGCTCGCACACTCGGCCGCCGCGCCGACGATGACCGGGCCGACGCCCAGGATGCCCGCGGCGACCGCCCCCTGGAGTGACTCGGGATCGGCCGCGAGCGTCATCCGCGCGGCGACGTTGGTTGGCATCATCCCGTGCTCGGCGATCGCGACGAGCACGAGGTCGAGGAAGAAGCGTTGCTCTTCCGTCGGCTCGCGGCCGGTGAGCAAGAGGTGGACGTACTCGGTAAAGCTCAACCTGCCCATGAGGTCGCCGGTGAGGTCACGCCCGCGCACCTCGACCCGGTCCGGATAGGCCTGGCTGATGCGGCTGACGGGGGTGCCTGCCTTACCGATCGGCATATCGCCTCCTCGCGGCATGATCGCGCAAGTAGCGGAGCCACATCAGCCGGCCGCCCCCCGCAATGCACGAGCCGCCGCCTGAACAGCGTGCACCATGGCCACGTAGCCGGTGCAGCGGCATAGATTGCCCGCGAGCGCCTCGCGGATCTCCTCCTCGTCGGGATCCGGCCGGCGACGGAGAAAGGCGTCGAGGGACATGAGAAAGCCCGGCGTGCAGAAGCCGCACTGTAGTGCGTGGGCATCCTGAAAAGCACGTTGGAGTGGATGGAGGTCGTCGCCGAGGGCGAGTGCCTCGACCGTGCGCACAGCGCGCCCGTGGGCCTGCACGGCGAGCAGGAGACACGAGCGCACCGGCTCCTCGTCGAGCTGCACGGTGCAGGCGCCGCACACGCCGTGCTCGCAGCCGACGTTCGTCCCGGTGAGCCCCTCGGCGCGAATGAAGTCGGAGAGGAGGGTGCGCGGCTCGACCTCGCTCCGGTGGACGCGGCCGTTGATCGTGACGGCGATCGACCTCCTCATGCCGCTGCCCGCGCGCGCTCGAGCGCGAGGCCGAGGGCGCGTCGCGTGAGCTCCGCCGCGAGCGCGCTGCGATGAGGCCTCTCGGAGCCGGAGACGTCCAGCTCGCCTGCGGCAAGCTCGGCGGCCTCGGTGAGCTCGGCGTCGGCAAGTCGCGTGCCCGCCAGTTCCTTCTCGGCCCCGACCGCCCGGAGGGGTGTCGGCGCAGCCGCCAGGAGCACGATCGAAGCGCATGCGCAGGCGCCGTCCTCCGCGAGCGCGACCATGACGGCCGCGCCGCCGAGCGCGAAGTCTCCATGGACGCGGGCATGCTCGACGACTGCGGCGCCGGCGCTTGGAGGTAGAGGCGGAACCGTGATCTCGACGAGGAGCTCGTCCGGCTCGAGCGCGGTGGTCAGGTGCGTGACGAAGAGCTCGTCGGCGGCGAAGGTACGAGCCCCACGTTGCGAGCGGGCGTGGAAGCTCGCGCCGAGGGCGGTCAGCGCGGCGGGGAGCTCCGCCGCCGGGTCGGCGTGGGCGACCGAGCCTCCTACGGTCCCGCGCGAGCGGATCTCGGGGTGGCCGACGAGTCGGGCCGCCTCGGCGAGGAGCGGCCAGCGCGCGGCGACGAGCGCGGAGTGCTCGAGTGTGGCCATACGGGTGACGGCTCCGATGTGGAGCGCCCCGCCCTCGCGGCGGATGTAGGCGAGCTCGTCGATCCGGTTCACGTCGACGAGCCGTTCCGGGCGCGCGAGCCGGAAGTTGAGCAGCGGGATCAGGCTCTGGCCGCCCGCCAGCACCTTCGCCTCGTCGCCGTAGCGGGCCAGGAGCTCGAGCGCCTCCTCGACGGAGCGAGGCTCCTCGTAGGCGAAGGGAGCCGGCTTCACCGCCGCCGAAACGCCAGCCCGAGGATGAATCCACCAAGGCCGACGGCGACGAAGGGCCCGTAGCGCCGTAGCAACGGCTGCCAAGCGGCCGCGCCGAGATCCAGCTCCGCAGCTGCGGGCCTGCCCGCCGCGACCTCCTCCTCACCGCCGAGCACCGCCGCCTCCAGGCCGCGGGCGAACTGCTGGATCAAATGGCCGGCAACGTCCTCCATGAGACCACGGCCGAACTGCGCGGCTCGTCCCGTCACGGACAGATCCGTCTCGACGATGAGACGAGTGCCGCCCTCGGCGGGAAGGAGGCGATTCGTGATCGTCGCCGTCGCGCCGCCGTGACCGCGGCGTTCGCGACCCTCGACGCGAAAGCTCGCCACGTGCTCGTCCTCGTCGACGTCCTGAAGGCGCGCGACTCCCTCGTACTCCATCGCGATGGGCCCGAGGCGCACCTTGAGAGCGCCGCGGTAGACACCCTCGGCGCCGTCCGGCACGACGGTCGCGCCGGGCAGCGCACGCACCATTCGCGGAACGTCGAGGAGAAGCGGCCACGTTTGCTCGAGGGGAGCGGGGACGATCACCTCGTTCTTGAGCTTCATCTCATCCCTCCCTGCTCGCGAGCGCCTGCCAGAGGCGCTCCTCTGTGAATGGTGGGTCGAGCCCGGGCAGGCCCTCCGCGGCGAGCGCGTCCGCGACGGCGTTCGCGATCGCGGCGGGCGTTCCGATCGCCCCCGCCTCGCCCACGCCCTTCGCGCCGAGTGGATTGTGCGGCGACGGCGTCTCCACGAACGCCGTCGTCACGGGAGGAATCTCGGCCGCGGTCAGGAGCTTGTAGTCGGCGAACGACGCCGTCCGCGGCTGGCCCTCCTCGTCGTAGATGGCCTCCTCGGCAAGGCATTCGCCGAGCCCCTGGGCGACCGCCCCCAGGACCTGCCCCTCGGCGAGGAGCGGGTTGACGACCTTGCCCGGATCGTCCACGGCGGCAAGCCGGCGCACTTGGAGCCGGCCTGTCGCTCGCTCGATCTCGACGGCCGCCGCATACGCGCCCGACGAGAAGAGGAGCGGCGACTCGAACCGCGCCTCCGCGCTCAGACCGCCGGCCTCCGCGGCGGCTTCCTGGACGCTCCTCCCCCCGGCCGCCTCTCGGACCTCCCGGCAGGCCTGCACGACCGCCGAGCCTCCCATCGCGACCGAGCGGCTCGCAAACGTGCCGATGCCGGGAGGAACCTCCTGCGTGTCGCCCCACCGAACCGTAACCTCCTCGGGCGAGACGGCGAGCTCGTCGGCGGCGATCTGGGCGAAAGTCGTCTCGTGTCCCTGCCCGTGCGGTGAGGAACCCGTCCAGACGACCACGCCACCGTCGGGCCCCACCGTCACTCGGGCGCTCTCCCAGAGGCCGCCACAGCGCTCGATCACCATTCCTGCTCCAATGCCGACGACACGGCCCTCGGCGCGCGCGGTCTCGCGCTCGCTGCGCCAGTCCTCGATCCCGAGGAGCTCGAGCGCCCGGTCGAGGCAGCGCTCGTAGTCCCCCGAGTCGTACACCCAGCCGAGCGCCGTCGCGTAGGGGAACGCGTCGCGCGGGACGAAGTTGCGGCGCCGGAGCTCGAACGGGTCGACACCGAGCTCCCGCGCGGCGAGCTCGACCAGCCGCTCGATCACGAGCGCGGCCTCGGGTCGGCCCGCGCCTCTGTAGGGCCCGGTGGGAGGCTTGTTCGTCGCGGCGCCGACGAGGGTCACCTCCGCAGCGGGAATGGCATAGGCCCCAGTGAGGAGCATGGCCGTCGTGTGCCCCGGCACGGCGGTTGTCGCGTAGAGGTAAGCACCCAGGTCGGCGTGGAGCCGGGCCCTGAGCGCGAGGAAGCGGCCGTCGGCGGCCACCGCGAGCTCCGCGTCCGCCTCGAGGCCGCGACCCTGGTAGGCGGCGAGGAAGTTCTCGAGCCGGTCCTCGACCCACTTCACGGGGCGTCCCAGCCGCAGCGCGGCCACCGCCACCGCGACGACCTCGGGGCCGATCGCGCCCTTGCTCCCGAAGGCGCCGCCGACATCGGGCACGACGACGCGGATGCGCGCGGGGTCGCGCGCGAGCGAGTGGGAAAGGTGCGCGAGCGGCCGATGAGGGTCCTGTGCGGAACAGTGCACGACCAGGAGGTCTTCTTCGGGCTCGTATTGGGCCAGCGCCCCGCGGCCCTCGAGCGGCGCCGCGACGAGCCGTGGGATCGAGAACGAGCAGCCGACGACTCGGTCGGCCTCGGCGAAAGCACCGTCGACGTCGCCGGAAGAGCGCGACCAGCTGACGAGGACGGACTCACCCTCTGCGCCACGTGGGTCGAGGAGAGGAGGAAGGGGCTCGTACTCCACCTCGACGATCTCAGCCGCGTCCTCCGCCGCGGCCCGGCTCTCCGCCAGAACGAGCGCGACCGGCTCCCCGACGTAGCGGACGAAACCGCGGGCGAGCACCGGGTGGCCTGCGTCGGCCAAGACTCCGTCCTCGATGCTTCCGGCCGGGAGCGGGCGAACGTCCTCGAGGTCGGCGCCCGTGAGGACTCCCACGACGCCGGGGGCAGACGACGCCGCGCCGGCGTCCAGTGCGACCACGCGGGCGTGCGGGTACGGGCTGCGCGCGAACGCTGCTTGGACGACGCCCTCCGCCTCGAGGTCGGGGAGGTAGCGGGCACGGCCGGTGAGGAAGCGGACATCCTCCGCGCGGGGGAGCGGCTGGCCGACGTACGTCACGCCACCCCCTGCTCCTGCGTTGCGAGCGCTTCGAGGATGACGCGCAGGGCGGCGATCCCCTCCACCGCTCCCGTCTCGGGCGTCGCCTCTCCACGCACGGCGCGTGCGAACTCGTCGAGCTCCTCTGCGAGCGGGTCCCGCTGCGGGAAATCGAGCTGCTCGCTTCCACCCGCCCGACGGAGGACGAGCGTCGTGGCGGCGTCCGCGCGCTCGGCCTGGGGCCACACGGACATATCGATCTCGTACTCGAGCACCGCCTCGGTGCCGAAGAGGCGCAGGGAGTACGTCGGCGGAGACACGTAGCTGCTCGCGATGACGCCGCGCGCGCCGCTCTCGAACTCGACCCCGACCACGCCGACATCGTCGGCTTCCGCCTCCGTCACGACATGCCCGAACGTGCCGAGCGAGCGCACAACCGGACCGAGCCAGTAGGCCAGCGTGTCCGCGTGATGGACGCCGAGCTGGAGCAAGGGGCCGCCGCGGTTCCGCTCCCGGTACCAGCGCCAGGCGTTGGGGTTCGGCTTCGAGGCGAGCGACCAGTTGGCCTCGGCGAGGACGACGGTGCCGAGGGCGCCATCGTCCAGGAGCTCCTTCGTGCGCCGCGCGGCGCCGAGCCGGCGCATGCCGTGTCCGACGGCGAGTACGAGTCCCGCCGCCGCGAAGGCGGCGCGCATCCGCTCGGCCGCTTCCAGCGTGTCGGCGATCGGCTTCTCCACGAATACGTGCCTTCCGCGCTCGGCGCACGCGAGCGCCTGTTCGGCGTGGAGATCGTTCGGCGTCACGAGGAGAACAGCCTCGATGTCGGGGTGCTCGACGGCCGCCTCGAAGGAGGCCGTCGCCTCCACCCCCCGCTCCCGCGCGAACTCGCGCCGGCGCTCCTCGTCCTGTCCGTAGCAGGTGACCAGCCGCAGCCCCGGCGCGCGTGCGGCCGCGTCCGCGATCCGCGGGCCCCACATCCCGCTCGGCCCGATGAGCGCCGCTCCGACCTCGGTCATGCCGCCGCGATGAGGGGTTGGAGCGGGACCCCGTGGAGCGACTCGGCACCGCCCTCACGGACGACGGTCAGCTCGCCCAGCTGCAGGCCCATGCGCTCGTCGCGGGTGACGGGGTTCGGCTGGATCACGATCGCCGCGTCCTGCTCGAAGCGAGCGCCGCCGTTCTCGGGCGGGTGGCGGAGCTGCGTGCGGTCGACGATCGGAGGCATGATGTCGACGCCGTAGCCGTGCACCAGGTCGTCGTAGATCTCGAGGCCGGCGGCACGGATCGGCTCGGCCGCCTCGATGACCTGGGCCTCGGTCGTGCCGGGGCGCAGGATGCCGCGGATCGCCTCGTAGGAGGCGAGGGCGACGTCGAAGAGCTCCTGCCACTCGGCGGTCGGCTCGGCCGCGACGAAGATCGGGCGCTGGATCTGGCCGGTGTAGCCCCAGTACGAGGCGCTGAACTCCGTGATGATCACGTCGCCCGCCTCGATCTTCCGGCGCGAAGGGTTCTGAGCCGGCAGGCAGCCGTTGGGGTCGTCCATCGCCATCGAACGAAGGAACATGATGCGGGGCATGCCGCCGGCCGGGCGGTAGGCGGCCTCGGCGAGCGCGACGAGCTGGACGTCGGTCATGCCCGGCCGCGCTCCCTCGGCCAGGGCGAGGATCGCGCGGTCGGTTAGCTCGGCGGCCTTGCTGAGCCAGGCGATCTCCTCTTCCGACTTGACCGTCCGGAGGCGCTGGAAGCGACCCGTCACGTCGACGAGCTCGAGCTCCGGCAGCTCGGCCCGAACGTGCGCGTGATGCGCATAGGGCATCCCCATGGAGAACTTCGAGTTCACGCCGACGAGGCCGGCGCGGCCGCGCGCGACGCCGATCTCGCGCAAGCGCGCGACGACCTTCTCGGCGGGGTTGTAGCCGCCCCACTCGATGAGCGGTACGTCGCTTACCTCGCGCGCGTTCGGAACGTGGTTCGTCAGTCCCGTGTAGAGCGCCGCCTCGAGCGACTCGTCCGCCGGCACGACGAGGTAGCAGTGGTGGAGGTCAAGGTGGTTCGAGAGCCAGAAGGCGTTGGCCATGTTGCCGCGATTGACGCCGGAGTTTCCGAAGAGGACAAGCGCCGCGAGCTCCTCCTCCCGCATGAGGCCGCGCGCGAGCGCGAAGCGCCGCTCCATCTCGGCGGGCGAGAACCTATCCCACACCGCCGAGCTCCTT
>WNGB01013870.1_pt1 | contig 10821 bp, 13 predicted proteins | sample 5400681 | NCBI WGS metagenome assembly WNGB01 (sample SAMN13153367, study PRJNA577476) | soil metagenome | isolation source: 115 cm soil or saprolite under grassland replicate 2 | place: USA:California | collected 2016-06-15 | reverse complement strand
CCTGCAGATTGAACCCGTTGTTTTGCACGTTGTAGCCGTCGCCGACGGCAAAGACTGCGAAGGAATTGCAACTGGACTGAGCTAGCATCGGACTCGGAGCGGCGATCACCCAGCAAACCGAGCTAAGCATAACGAGAACACGTAATCCCCAATTCATACTCTTATCCCCCTTGGCGCGTGATGTTCGCCGCCTGGCGTTACTCGATGGCTCGCAAGAACAAGAGTCCTTTTGGCGGACAGATTATTCGGACGCTGATCGAATCGTTAACCGGTTCGATAATTTGCCGCTTTCGGTCAATCGAGCAGGCCAGATTTTTTTGAGCCAGTCGAGCTCGACTTTGAGCTGACCGATCTGCTGATAAAGCTCCGCTTTGAGAGCTTCTTCTCCCTGGGCGTCGCGTTCTCGCCGGGTCGAGAAGACATCGGGCAGACTCTCAATGGCCTGTTTTTTCCACTGCGGCGCCAAATTCGGATGAACGCCGTGGTGGGTGGCGATTTCATTGATCGTCCGCTGCCCTTTGATCGCTTCCAGGGCGATCTTCACCTTGAATGCAGTGGTGTAAGATTTTCGCTGCTTCTTCTTCATAGACTCCCCATGATCGGCAGCGATTTTACACCTTAGTCAGTGGTCTGAATTTTAAGGGGAGTATCATATTATGAATGTTGTTTGTCGCCCTGCAATTGAATGTTTTTCAATGGTCATTAGCCCGTGGTGAAACAAGAGCTAAGGGTCGCGCATCCCACAGTGGTTGGCAAGCGCAGGTCGCTCGTGTGAGGTGAATGCTACTCACCTCGCAAGGCGATCAGCGGATCCACCCGGGCTGCGCGTCTCGCCGGGATCGTGGTGGCCGCGAATTCGACTACAGGACCCATGGCAACGAATCTTACTTATGGTCGATAGTGCATAAGTCAACTTATCCGCAGTTCCGTTTTATGTGAACCAGATTCTCCAAGCTCTACAAAGTCCTCTCTCATCAACCATCTCCTGATTTCGCTCGGTTGCTGGACTTCACATAATCCAGCGAAGCTTCTCCGCATGGATCAACCCTGCCCGCCCAGCAAGGAGAGGCATATGATCAACGCGCCCTCAATAAACTCGCGCCTGCCGGAACGGAAGTCCCGAGATTCAAGGCAAAGGATAAAGTCCCAGCCTTTCTGGCCACGCTCTGATTATGCGAAGTGAGATTCTATGCCACACTGATCACTCGTACGTTCGCCGACTTCACTTCACATAAAACGGAACTGCGGATAATCTTACCTATGTTCTGCAGAACATAGGTAAGAATGGTTGCCATGGGTCATGTCCCCGAACGTGTGTTCACCATGTCTCCGGACTAAACACTTGATTGAGCCGGTGGTCAGCTTCCGTCAGGATGAAGCTCAGCCAGATGACGCACATCTGGCCTAAACTTAGTCCCGTTCGATTGCCATTTGTTGGAAAATGCCGGTCAATCAATTCGACCACACGCATCTTCAACAGCAGCGCAAGAATAACCGGGATATCGTCAACTCGCTCGTGGACAACATCGATTTCTGTAGACATTCCACGAGCATATCTCAATTTTCAAAATCGCGAAAAATTTCGCGCGAACCATCAGTATGAGAAAGAGCCCTCGACAACTGGTATGCCGAGGGCCAATAAGGAAAGATTCTCCCAATTCCTTGCGAAAACATTACTGCACCTTCACCGTATAGACATCGTAGCGACCGCCTGAAGCTGTCTCCGGATTGGCCAAACGATGGTCGCAGAAAAAGGGAAAGACGACAGCGCTGAACGGCGTAGATGACGAGTAATCGCCGGGCCCGTTCGGGTTGCCGTCAAAGTTTGACTGTGCGGAGGTGAGCCGCACATTCGCTGACCAGGTAGCTCCGCCATCCGTGCTCTGCGTACCATAGACATAAGCCAGGCAGTTGCTCGGATCATCTCGTCTGTCATAGAAGGTGACCGTCACCTTGTCGCCGCCTGTGCCGTTCGAATCCACGCTCAGCGTCGGATGAAACTGGTCGGCCGAACCGGTATCGTCGTTGAGCGTCTCTGGAGTGGACCACGTCAGCCCGCCATCCGTCGATTTGGTGAGCAAGATATCGAAGCCACGGTTGCTCCCTGGCGATGAGACTGGGTCTGCGTAGACCAAGTAGAGCGCCCCGCTCGGCCCCACCTTAAGCGCGTGCGCCGGTCCTTGCGAGCGGCCGCCGACGCAGCCGATGTCGGTCCCGAACCCGGCGTGTGTCGTCGCGGCTGCGACGTCTTTGCCCCAGGAGACGCCGCCATTCGTGCTCTTGTCCACGTAGATGATGTTCTTGGCGTAATCGTGCCAGGAGTCGTAGACCACGCCCGTGCTTTGGTCAACCGCTGGATAGGCACCGATGACGCGCTCGAAGCGCGACGTCCCATCGTTGACTTTGATGGGCGCGCTCCACGTCGCGCCGAGGTCGGCCGAGTAGGAGATGTAAAGGATTTGATTGTTGCTTTGGTTACGGTCCCACGAGACGTAGATGCGGTTGGCAAAGCTGCCATTGCTGCGGTCCACCGCGAGGTAGTACTTATCATCGAAGAACCGATTGCGATTGAACGTTACAGCTATGGGCGTCGACCAGTTGACCCCATCCGTAGACCGACTCACCGCAACGGAGTTCGGGAAATTGCCACTCAATGGCGCCCCACCGAATGAGTAGTAGAAAGCGCCGGTTTTGTCATAATCCACCCCGGGGTCAAAAGTGATGCCGAAGGTTGTGCCGTTCCAGGTCCGGGAGATGGTTTGTTTACTAAAAGTCTGGCCTCCATCGCTTGATGCGTAGGCGATGACCGCACAGTCTCCGAACGCTCCTGAAGCCGCAGTCGCGCTGCAGTTGCCGGGATAGATATGATTCGACGCACCGACGAGGATGCTGCCGAGACCTGTTGCTCCCGTCTCCCCCTCGTAGGAGGATGAGAGTTGCGACACGTTCACTTCGCCACTACCACTAATCTGTAATGTACCGGTCGTCACAGGCGAATAAGGTGCGGTCCCCAGGTTGGGCGCTAGAGGCCTTGGGTAAGCGACATCTTCGCCGAATACGAAATGGCCGTGGTCGAGTCCGGGGTCGCCGACGTGCAATAAAATTGGGAAGGTGACGAACTGAGGCGGCCCCGGGTCAGGTTGCTGTCCGTTCTGAGCGCCAACAACGCCGATGCCGACCAAAAGTAAAAGCACACAAGGAAGCAAAAGGAGAAGGGTCTTACGCATAGTTAAACTCCATTGAGAAGGATGACCTAGGAGGTCAGTGTAGAAGTGGTAAGGGACCGGTGTAGCGACGGTTAGGAAGGTCCCTCAAGGAGATTGGCCAGCTTGTCTCAGTTGCAGAAAGCAGACAAGGCCTTACAATCCAAGAAAGACTCAATTGTTGATTCTGGGAGCTGAAATCAAAGTTCCCTCCCAACGCTCTTTGATAAAGAAACCGACCTGAGCATGCTAGCAGTATGCTCAGAATCGATAACTTGATAGACGACGCAAAATGCTACGAGAGTGTCCGCCAGATACGCTGACCTGATGGCATCCGATGCGTCTTGTATCAATCCGACCAAGCCAGACGACGCTCACCTTCATCAACGCCAGCGTGAACGGCAACGCTATCACTGCAAGGCTTGTGACAGCGATTTCGACGATCTGACCAATACGATCTTCGCGCGCCATCATCAGCCGTTGCGCAAGTGGATCCTTTATCTGTATCTGATGGGGCTCAATTTGTCGAAAGAACAGATCGCGCGGGAACTCGATCTCGACAAGGACGACATGGTGTTTAGAAATAGTAGGCGAAAAATGTAACGGTAAGAGTGTCGGAACGATGGCCTTACCGTACAGCCCCTGATTTTTAAGGATTTGTGCAACGCCCTAAGCATCTCGTCGGATTGACTAACCGGCAATCCTCAGTTGCGCAAGTCATCTGATTGCAACGCGACGATTCCTTAGCGTTACATTTTTCTTCTGGTATACCGAAACACCGACATGCATCAGATGACCTCGCAGTTGCCGGAGGTTGTTTAAGTCAGTGAATCACGAAAATGACTGACTACCAGATCTGAGCGCGGCAATGAAACTCCGGCGAAAAGCCCAGTAGCGATTGAATTTGCATAAGCAGCGCAGTCACCACTTCGTTCAACGTCACAGCACGGCGACAAATGCGCGAGCCGTAGCGAATGATCAGGGCCCAACTCGCGCGTAGTAAGACGTAAAGGTTGACTAAGATCAGCGCCAGCCCGATTAACAACAACCGCAGCCCCGTGTGGCGCGATCGGGTGCGGGCGCGCACTTGACGTAATTGGAGACCGAAAAAAAGCGGGGGAGATGCGCATCAGACTTCCCATATCCGTCACTGACCGCAGTCAGATCACCAACCTCCCCGTAGACACTCGAATCCATAAGGGGAGAACGACTTGGCGCAATCTGCCTTCCAGCCTTCTGATTCTGCACGATTTCGACTATCTCCCCCGCTTTTTTTCGGTCTCCATGTAGCCGCTCCCTGCCTGCGGCCATCATCACAAACAGCAAAGCCGGGCGCCTCGTTGCCCAGGCGCCCGGCTTGCCTGTCTATAGCTTCATGAGCCTGCTTCCTCGGCCCAAAAGGTAAGACAATGAGGGGGCCATGTACACGCCTGTACCTGGCGCCTTCTGGCGGGGGACGGGGCGACTCGATGTTGCCTCATACGATGTAGTCTGCTCCCACGTCAGGACAGCCGATGCTCTTCGGGCCTTGGTTGTGGCAATGGCTGAAGGGCATCAGCCATGTTCACCGCAACGGTTTATTTTTGGCGTTTACTCTCCTTGATTTCCCGGTCTGCTGTCTTTTCGGCGTCTTTGGCTTCCTTTGAATTCAGACCAAGCTCTTGAAGTCTTTGGCCGATGCTTTTACCGCTCGCCAATCCCTGGAGGATTGCGTCTGTCGTGATATTCGGGTTACGCGACCCCAGGTTCTTCGCGATTCTGTTGGCGGCCACGTATTGACCGAACTTCAAATCCGGATTGGTTGCGAGAGCAGCTTGATAACCGCTCCGCAGTTGGTTCGCGCTCATGTTCATCCCATTCGCCATTCCCGGATGTTGACGCAATTCCTCGTCGGCCCGCTTGGCGTTGTCGTTCGCGGCTCGCGCTCGCGCCAAACCATCATCCGACCGTCCCGCAGATTTATCGGAAGCCGTGCCTAGCCCCTTATCCGACCGCCCGTTCGAACGTTCTGACGCGGTACCCAATCCTCCATCAACTCCACCTGCTCCGCGACTACCCATGCCCGGATTGCCGCCCGGTTGCCCGCCGCCTCCGCCTCGTCCGCGCCCTTGGGCGTTGGCGCTTATGCAGGTTCCAAAGATAAATAACGAAAGCAAACCAAGACAGAGCAATCTCACCGAATGCTTAGATTTCATCACATACCTCCGCGTTATGCTGTCAAGACTTAAATTTGTTGCGAGGGGGCATTTTTAACTTGATTCTTTTCAGCAAAATGGGCGCCGAGCGTCCGCCTTCCGCTAAACTCCTGATTCCACAAAGACGTTAGGGCGTAGGCGTGACACTTTGTCGCTGTGATAAGAGAAATGGCGTGTCAGCGGAGTCCGGGTTCGAGAACGATTCGGCTCCGAATTCTCCACTTGTCTAATCTTTTATGATTCCAGCATGTGCCGGTTCCATCCGATTCAAAATCCGAGGATTGGCAGGTGATAGCCGATCGGCGGAGGTTTCCGATTCAAATCCAACCGATCCTTTTCGGAAACGGAGCTTTTCAATCGCGGATAGGCAGTGTCGTGAATGGTCGGCAATTGGCGGCTCCCCACAAATTTGGTTTTGATGACGAAGTGGAGAGCGGATTATAGGGATTCGGGATGCGTCAGTCCTGGCAAGATTCACTATAGATGTCTTCAAGATTAGACAAGTGGAGAATTTTTGGGCGAATCGTTCTCGAACCCGGATTAGACGGTTCTGCAAGCACTCGGGAAGGCAATGGTCGTTGGTGAGACAACTGCAGGCGCTGGCCTTCGGACTCGAGCGCATCGTCATGGACACCGAACGCCCGACCGATCCCGCCCAGTCAGTCTACTATTCGACCACCGCGACTACCCGCGGCAAACCTGCGATCACGGTCGAATCCGGGGGCCTGGGCGCGACCGACAACGAATCCATCGAGCGCATCGAACGCGGCGTGATGAGCGTCATGCGCCATCTGAAGATGGTCGAAGGCCAACCGCAACTGGTCGAACATCCGATGTTCATTGATCGCAGCGTCGTGCTGTGAAGCGACGAGACCAGAATCTTTTACCCGCTGGTCGAAGAAGGTCACACCGTGGTCAAGGGCGCGTTGATGGGCTACGTCACCGACTTCTTCGGCAAGAGGATTTATGAGTTGCGCGCGCCTTTCGCCGGCGAAGTGCTTTACATCCTCGGCACGCCGCCAGTGAGCAAAGGCGAGCCGCTGGCAATGGTCGGGCGCGTCGCAGAGACGGAGCGGTGAGTAGAGTAGCGATTACACAATTTGGGTTTATGACCCCGGTTAACAGTTACAACCCTGGTTCGCTCACACTCGCAACATGCTGACCAACAGGTGTTTGCAGGAAGTAACAGTTAATCGGTTGACAAGACCTAGCGTGGAGGCGCATACAGCCCTTATTAGGAGTGGTGTGACCATCGTTTCGTCCACCTGTCGGGCCCAGGTGGGATTCTTTTAGAACGACAGCAAAACTGCAAAAAATAAGGCTTTTTTGCAAATTTGCCGTCCCCATCCAGGTTAATTTGCGGAGATATGGCTTCTCAAGAGGCATAACTCATTGTTACCTATTGTTACCTGACTCATAACAACAAGGCGCGGTCATTTCACCAGCCTGAGACGGGAAGCTTTTGGGTTGCTCTCCGGCGCAGGATTTGGCAACGGCGCATGGCCGTTCTCGTACCGCGCTCCGTGGTTGCGTTTGTCCCCCTGCTGGAGGTGAAATTACCAGTACTCGTCGAAATCGCCGCTCGCACGCAGGCTTCGTAGCCGCAAGACGGCTTCGGCGCCTTCCAGACTCCAACGCGCCCCAGTGATCTCCCTCTGATCTTAGACGAGGTATCGGCAAGCGCCCTCAATCACGCCAGTTGCGATCGGATAACCTTTCGCTAGATATCGATCGTAGTGCAAAAACTCGCGATATTTGAGCAGGTGTTGGCGATCGTGTAAAACCGCAGAAATTTGAACACCGCAGATCTCCTTGTCTACGGCCTCTTCTGACAGCTAATCAAGCTTTGTAGGGCTGCAGGCGCCCCCTGGGCCGAGTATAGGGTATTTTTGTTCACTACCCCAAACGACACAGACTCTGCGGCCCAGTCAAGCAAGTTCGTCAACTGAAGACCAACTCGACAGTTATTCAACTGACGTAACTGTCGCTTAGCCTAGAAAAGGAGAACCTGAAATGGCAAATCGTCGTGACATCCAAAATGCCTTGAAGAACAGGCTAGAGCTTGTGAAGGCAGGTTTTACCCGACGCGACCTGATCAAGATGGGACTAATGACAGGCGCGGGGGTGCTCATCCCGAAAGCGGGATTAACCCATGGGGCCGGCGCCCTCTTCCATGGCGGCTGTGATCTCGGAAACAGTCCGCAGCCGGCTGCTGTTTTCGTTGATCCGATGCCAATTCCTCCGGTGCTGCCGTCTCGTCCGCTAACGGACCCGGGGTTGCAGTTTGGCGCTCCACCACAGATATGTCCCAACACCGCTCCGAATCCCAACAACTTCAATCTCCCGTTTGAGGGTCGCAGCCAGTTCAACGGTCTGCCGGTCCCCGGAGCGGATTGCTTCCAGTTCTTCAACCAGTATCCGCCGCAGGTATATTTCGTCCAGCGCATAAGAGCAAATCCGAACTTCAGGATCACCTCGGATACGAACATTCCCGCGCAACTCATCTGGGGGTTCAATCTGGGCGGATCCGATCCCAGCGACGTGGCAACCTTTCCAGTGCCCACCATCGTTACCCGCTATCAGCAACCGTGGGTGGTTCGCCGGTTCAACGAATTGCCGACACAGAGCCAGAACGGTGGCTTTGGCGTGCCGGAGATGTCTACGCACTTGCACAATTTCCACTCCGCTCCGGAAAGCGACGGTGGCCCGTGCCGCTGGTTCTTCCGCGGACAGTACTTCGATTACTACCACACGGCGCAGCAGGCGGGATTTAGCTTCGGCTTCCCGCCCAACGGGGACATCAACGAGTCGCTCTCGACGCTGTGGTATCACGATCACCGCATCGACCACACCGCCGAGAACACCTACAAGGGCTTGGAGGGCTTCCACCTGATGTTCAATCAGTTCGACACGGGCAACGAGGCGACGGGCTTCCGCCTGCCCACGTTCCCTGATTTCGACATTCCCATCATCTTGAATGACAAGCTGATTGACCCGGACACGGGCAAGATCTGCTTCGATACATTCAACTTCGCGGGCTTGCTCGGGGATATTCAGTTGGCCAACGGCATAGTTCAGCCGTATTTAGACGTGAAGAAGCGACGTTACCGCTTCCGTGTGCTGAACGGCGGGCCGTCGCGCTTTTACGAGCTATTCCTCACCGATCCTCTGAGCCCGAGCACCGTGATACCCTTCTGGGTCATTGGTAATGACGGCAACTTGTTGCCAACGCCGATACAAGTCACCAGCTTCCGCCTGAGCGTGGCCGAGCGCTACGACATCATCATTGACTTCAACCAGGTTAAGAGCCTGATAGGAAGTCACACAAAGGTTCGGTTGGAGAATCGCCTGGAGCAAAAGAATGGCCAAACGCCGGAATGCAACGTTTTTGCTGGGGGGGACTCCAACGGCACTTACTGCATGGAGTTCCGCATCGGCGCGCAAGTGGCAGACGGCAGCGTTAACCCGGCGACCCACCCGGCGTTTTATCAACTGCCAACCGTCGTCGCGCCGCGGATCACACGGAACTTCAACTTCGACCGCAACAATGGCCAATGGGTCATCAACGACAGGTTTGCGGATTGTAACGAGCTTCGATTCACCGTAACCCAGAACAGCGCGGAAAATTGGGTACTCATCAACCCCCGTGACGATTGGCAGCACCCAATACATATCCATGACGAAGAGCACCAGATCCTGAGCCGGGTTAACAGTGGGGGCCGTCACGACAGCCGCAGCGGTGACCGGTATGGCGATCGCGGCGACTGCAACTTTGGAGGCGGCGGAGGTGGTATTAGCGCTACACGTCCGGGTGTCCCCAACGTGGAGGTATCGCGGAAAGATGTTACCCGGCTCCAGTTCGACGAGGACGCGACGATCTTTTTCCGCTTCCGGGACTTCGCGGGGGACTACCCCATGCATTGTCACAACACCGTCCACGAAGATCACGCCATGATGCTGCTCTTCCAGGTGCAGCCCGGCGTCATCGACAACAACCAGAATCCGTAAATCAGCTGCCAAAGACGACAGCAAATGCAGAAAGGAGAACAATCATGGGAACAATGACAAGAAGGAATATGCTGGCGGCGGCTGGGGCAACGACAGTCGCTGGGACTACTGGCTTGTTCGCGATGGATAAGCCGAAAAACAAACCGCCGTACCACTTTCGGGATATCCCGCCGCGGGAGCTGATCCAAAAGCGTCATCTGCCAAACGTCGAGTTGATCACGATGGAAGGTAAGAAAGTCCGCTTCTACGACGATCTGGTCAAGGACAGGAGGGTGGTTATCCAATTCATGTTTGCTCAATGTGAGGATATCTGCCCGGTTATTACTCACCACCTGACCGAAGTAAAGAAAATCCTGAAGGACCGGGTCGGTCATGACATCTTCTTTTACTCGATCACCCTGAGTCCCGAAGAAGACCGACCGAAGCAGCTCAAGGACTTTGCCAAGATGCACGGAGCAGACTGGCTGTTTTTGACAGGCAAGCCGGCGGATATCCTGCTTTTGCGGAAGTCGCTCGGTTTTTTCTACAACAACCCGAAGGAGGATGCCGACCGCAACAACCATTCCGGCATGCTGGTAGTTGGGTGTGAACCGCTGATGCGATGGGCGATGTGCGAAGGAGGCGCCAAGCCCGAGTGGATCGCCACTGTCATCCGGACGGAAGCGGATGCCCCGTTAACAGGTTCTGTAAACGGGGTGAGGCAAACCGATCCCGCTGTGCATAAGAAGTGAGCCTGAGAGCGAAAAAAAACGGGGGAGATGGTTGAAGCTATGTCAGATCAATAAGATACGAACGTCCCCTGCCATATCCTTTTCCGCCCACGACTTGGGACATCGGCGCCACTTTGGCAATCTCACGATAGTCGCTGCCGAGACAGGTGGTTCTGATGTAAATCTCCCCCGGTTTTTTTCGCTCTCGTCAAAAAGCGATGGCAAAATTCGGATGATCTCCGGCCGGGTTCCCTCGATAGGGACACTTAAAGTCGGTATATTTTCGCGATGATCTCCGGTATTTGATCGGATGATCTCCGGCGCCTACACCTAGAGGTCGCACGCGCGGTCGGTGCAGAATACGGTCTCCGCGCCGTGCCCGTTGAGCCGGACGACTTTCACGACCCGGCGTTCGAATGCAAGCCCATGATGATGCGACGCTGGGGCTTTTTCCGTCGCCGGCCCCGGCTTCGAGAGATTGCCCTTGCCTTTTACCGGCCCGACGATCAAACGCAGCCCTACTGCATAATTGGGAATTGGGTTGACCTGAACGAATTGGATAATCTCAGCAATTCTCAATATGAAATCTGAGAAATGCTGTAAACTTGGCGAATGCCAAAGAGTTACGCTCAACTCCAACAGTCGCTGACATTTGACGAGATGATGAAGACATTGGACGAACAATTTCGGACGATTCCCGACAAC
>WNGB01022137.1_pt1 | contig 10822 bp, 7 predicted proteins | sample 5400681 | NCBI WGS metagenome assembly WNGB01 (sample SAMN13153367, study PRJNA577476) | soil metagenome | isolation source: 115 cm soil or saprolite under grassland replicate 2 | place: USA:California | collected 2016-06-15 | reverse complement strand
CGGAGCGGGCAAGCTCAACTGTCCGCCGCATTGCCACTCGGCCGAGGAAGAACTCTTCGTCATTCTCGACGGCGAGGGAACGTGTCTCCTCGGGGACGAGGAGCTCCCCGTCCGCCGGGGTCACGTGGTCGCCCGGCCTGCCGGAACACGCGTGTCGCATGCCTTCCGCGGCGGAGAGACGGCCCTGACGCTCCTCCTCTACGGCACGCGCGAGCCGAACGACATCGCCTATTACCCGCGGTCGAACAAGGTCTACTTCCGCGGGATCGGTCTGATGGCACGGGTCGAACGGCTCGACTACTGGGACGGCGAAGCCGATTGACCGGTCTGCTCGATGCGTTCGTAAGCACGAGCAACTCCTCTGGGCCGCCGACTCTACGGACGAGGCGAACCTCCGGGCGCGGAGTTAGCGCGCCCTCAGGGCGCGTCCCAGCGGACGGCGATCTGCCGCTCGAGCCCGGGGAGTGGCAACAACGCGGCTTCCGCTTCGACAGCGGCGCGCTCCGCGCGCGTCAGCCGGCGCCAAGACTCGACGGTCACGTCCGCACTCGCGCGACGCCACGTCCCTACGATCTCGCCGCCGACGAGCACCGCGCCCGGCCACACGCGTGACGTCCACAGCGCGGCACGCTGCGCGGCGTCGGGGACCAGAAGCTCGCGGTCGGCGCCCTGCAGGAGGTAATACGTGTCGCCGCCTGGCAGGAGACGCGTGGCCGCCGCGGGTCCCGCAGGCTCGCGGAACGCGGGCTCGTCGCCGCTCAGGATCGAAGCGTCGCCGATCGGCGTTCGCACCGGCGTCAGATCGAGCGCGTCGAACGCCGAGCGCGCTTGACCCGCACCGATGCCCGCCCACCTAGCGAACGACGCGGGCGTCGCAGGGCCGAAGACGTGCAGGTACCGCCGCGCAAGCTCGCGACACGCTGCGCGCGGGTCCACCTCCGGTCGCGGCACCGTCCAGACGAGCGGCGCTCGCGCGCCGTCCCAGCGGATCAGCACGGTGCCGGTCGGCGCGGCGTACCGCACCAGGTTCCCCTGCCCCACCTCGCGGTCGGTGATCCGCCGCCCATCGAGGACCGCGTGCAAGCGCACGGCGACGTCCTCCGCGCGCTGCCGTCTGCGCGCGTCGTCCGGCAGCCTGCCGAGCGTGAAGACGGCGCGATCGCGCGCCGGAACGACATACGTGCTGTACCGCGGCCCCCACACCTGCACGAGCGACGGGTGCTCCCAGATCGACGGGTGCGCGTGCTCGACACGCGCGTGGATCGAGAGGAGCGCAGCACGCGGCATGCTGTCCTGCAGGCCGGCCCACGCCGCACGCCGAAGCGAGTGAGCGCCGGGCGGAAGCCGTTCGTCGAGTGCGCCGACGCGCCGCCGGAACGCCAGGATCTGCGGCTCCGATTCTATGATGCTGGGGGCTCGCGCGGCGTAGGATCGACTCGTGCACGAGCTGCGCCCCGGCTTGTGGCACTGGAAGGCATCGCACCCCGAGTGGGAGCCAACCGAGCCGTGGGACCAGAACGTCTCCTCGTACGCGATCGACGACGGCGAGCGGCTGCTGCTCTTCGACCCGCTCGGTGTTCCGCCGGAGATCGAGCAGCTCGCGGCCGGCCGCGAGACGGCGATCGTGCTCACCGCGCCGTGGCACGAGCGCGACGCACAGAGCCTGGTCGAGCGCCTCGCCGTGCCGGTCTACACGCCCCGGCCCGATACGGCAGAAGACCTCCTACGGATGTACGACTTCACCGCGCCGGACGGCTGGATCAGCCCGGATGTGCAGTGGCTGCTCGACAGGGAGGCCGGCGAGGCGCACTGGTACGCGGCGGCGATCGATTGCCCGTCGGAGTCGAGGCGTTCCCCGGACACAAGCGCAACGACCTGGTGCTCTGGGTCGAGAGTCAGCGTGCGGTGGTCGCCGGCGACACGCTCGCGGACTTCGGCGACGGCCCCCAGATCAACCCACGCTGGCTTGTCGCCGGCGTGACGCGCGAGCAGGTCGTCGGCGGCCTGCGCCCGCTGCTCGCGCTGCCGGTGGAGCACCTGCTCGCGACGCACGGCGGCCCCTTCGACCGGACCGCCCTCGAGCGCGCGCTCTCCTGATGTCCCACAAAGTCGATCCGCATCACGAACCGGGTGGAGTCCGGCGTCGTCTCGGAGCACCGCCACGGCGTCGTTCTGCAGGTGCTCGGACGAGGCGGAGCGTCTCTTTGCGATCGTGGTCAAAACGGACACTGCGGCCACGACGGTGGCCACGCCCACGCCGCCAGGAGCTCGAGCCCGACCGCATCCGCGTCCGTGCCCTCCCGATCGTTGAGTAGAACGCCTCGACATACCCTGCGATGACCCAACCAGAGACGCACAGGTTCGAGGACGCTGGCGGCTTCCCGAATTCGCGGCTGCCGGTACTCCTCTACCACGACGTCGGAGACGCCCATACGGCCGACGCGTGTGGGGGCTGTTCGCGCGCAACGGCTGGCTCGGCGCCTGGGTGGACGGGATCTTCCCGTTCCATCATTTCCACTCCACCGCGCACGAGGTGCTCGGCATCGTCGCCGGCACCGCCACGGTCATCCTCGGCGGCCCTGACGGACGCAGATTCGACGTCGGGCGGGGCGACGTGCTCGTGCTGCCCGCCGGCACCGGCCACCGCAACGCGCGCTCGAGCGCCGACCTGCTAGTCATCGGCGCCTATCCAAACGCGATGCGCTGGGACCTCCGCCGTGGCGACCCGACCGAGCGCGACGAGGTGCTCGCCAACATCGCCACCGTCCCGCTCCCGCCCACCGACCCGATCCACGGCTCCGGCGGGCCGCTCAACAAGCTCTGGCACGCGGAGCGCGGCGTTTGCCGCGTCGGCAACAGCGCATCCCGCGCTCATCCCGCACGAACCTCCCGGAGATCCCCGCCGGCACCCGCGAATCCCCGCAACCTCAAGGCCGGAAAGCCCGGTCTCGCCGGGAATCCCCGCCTATCCCCGCTCAGCCCGCAAGCGCCATGACCGGCCTGTCACGCCGAAGGTCGCGGGTTCGAGTCCCGTCGCTCCCGTACAAAACGTCCTGCAAATTGGCGTCTTTTGTTGCCTTGCTTGGCGCAATCGACCGCCGGCTTTGTTAACTGGTCGCGCGCTCATCCCGCACGCGAATCTCGGACGCGGTTCGCTCACGTAAAGCGCTGCAAATCGGCATGTTCTGTGGCCGCGCACGGGTTCACATTCTTGGGTCATCCCGCGCAGATCGCGCAAGCGGAAGGCCAGTTCGACTGCAGAGGAGCGCGAAGTGCGCTCGGCACATTCATCGCACCACCATCGCCTTCTCGGCTGAAGAACGAATGGATTCGTGCGGTGAGGATGCTCGGTCCCCGATCGTGCTCCTCGGCTCGTTCGACACCGAGGCCGTGGCGGCCGAACTGTCGAGGCACGCGGTCTCCGTTTAATCCCAGCCACGCTGACCCGCCACACGAAGGGATCAGAACGGGACGTGGCGAGTTCATTCGCCGGCTCGAAGCCGGTCGGCCCCACCGTTGAGCCGACGTCGGGCCACTGCCGCGTCTTGCGCGTCGGGTAGCCGCTGCGCAAGGCGAACGGGACTGCCGTTCACGCTGCCGTTCTCGCCGACACGATCCGCTGGCGCAGAACTGCGATCGGCGAGCTGCGCAAAACTCGGCATCAGCGTGTAGCACGCGGGCAGAAATGTCGAAGCCCGCCGACCTTTCGGTCACCGGGCTTCGACACCGACACAACACCTAGTCAAAACCTCGCGGGAGGCCCGGACACAATTTGCTGCTCTCATCCGGTCGTGAACGCGTAGATGTCGCTGTTTCCGAAGCCCGATGGGCAAACGGCGTTGAGGCGCGGGAAGGGAAGAGGCGTCGGCGTGAGCAGGGATGTCCGCCAGGCGTCGAACGCGGGGCACTCGGCTGCGTTGCGGACATCGGTGGTCACGCCGACCCCATAGCCACGAGTCGCCGCGACGTATACGTAGTCCCCCGCGAAGTTGGCGCCGGACGGACCGACGATGGCGCCGCCTCGATTATCGCCCGCCGGCCCGTCGACCAGTGCGTCCCAGGCAATCGGAGCTCCCGTCGGGTCGATGGGGGCGAGGCGGAAGACGCTGTGCAGGAACCGGGGATTGGTGAGGGCGGTCTGGTACTCGGTTCGATAGGCCATGTAGACGACGTAGAGGGCGGTGCCGTCCGGAGAGATCCCGGCCGCCGTGTACAGCGACCGGTCGCCCGGCAGCGAGACGGTCTGGGGATCGCTCCACGTTGCCCCGCCGTCGGTGGAATACGACAGCAGGGAGAGCTCGTGGTTGAGGCCGTCGCGCCCGTCCGACCAGTTCACAACCAGCTCGTCGGTGGCATCGGCGCCGCTGGGCGCACCGTTGGCGACGTCCAGGCTGGGGGCGGGGACGAAGTCGCTGCGGGCGCCGAAGGGGCCCTCGTACGTGCAGCGGTTCTGGGCCGGATCACGGTTGTAGCAGGCATCGTTGATCTCCTCGAACGGCTCGGGCCGGCTCCAGTGCTCGCCTCCGTCGAACGACTTCACGAGCAGCTGCTCGCCGATCGAGGGCATGTCGAATCCCTGTACCACGTACGCGAGGTAGACGACGCCGTCGCTGTCCGTTCGGATCGTGCAGGCCCGCCGTTTACCCTGCTGCATGTTGAGGCTCGCGTCGGTTGCCTGCCTCTGCGTCCAGGTGCCCCCGCCGTCACGGGAGACGGAGACCATGATCGGCCGTGAACCGTTCGTGAAGTCAGGGAGAATGTTGGTCCAGCACACGTACACGTTGCCGAAGAAGGGGCTGGAGGCGGCGTTGTCTGCCCATATCTGGTCCTTGTCCTCCTCGGTGACGGCCGACGACCAGCTGTGGCGAGAACTGGGGGGAGCCAGTTGTTCTGGTCCTGGATCCGTTCCGCGGTCGGATTGTCGATCCGCGAGACCGCGACCGCGGATGAGCCGAGGAACGGCTCTTGGGGCTCTTCGCTGCTCAGAGGGGCGGCCATATTCGCGTAGTACAGGCGCGAGCCGTTCTCCCAGGAGAACTTCCCGTCGATGGGCCTTGGCCCGAAGGCGACGGCCGGATCCCCAGCGGAGCGAAGGCCGGACTCGAAGTACCAAGGCAGCGTGCCCATCGGGCCGAGGTGCGGACTGCACAGCGCGGTGGTGCTGCAGTCCCGTTCGGTGAGACCGGTGTAGGTGGGCTGCACCCAGTTGCGGCCGCGATCGAAGGAGAAGTAGACGCCCGAGCTTCCGACTCCCCGCCCCGGGCCCTTGCACACCCTTCCGACGCAGGGCTGGATGTCGATGTAATCGATGGCCCCGGCGGCCAGGACGTCGGGCCGGCTCGCGTCCACGGCGATCGCCGGCTCGGCCTGCATGTTTCGTACCACGAGGTTTGGAGCGCTGCCAACGCTGACCAGTGCGCTGCTCGCGGCCACGCTCTCCTCGCCCAGGATTGGTGCCGCGCCAGCGAGCGCGAGCTGCGCGACCGCGGCGGCGATGATGCTGGTTCTTCTGATGCTTGTCTTCATGGCCGACCTCCTTCTGACGGCGGGCTGAGCGAGGATCGGAATTGCTTCGCGCGAGGATTGTCCCGGGCCGGGTTAGACAGGGGTTAAACACGCTCGTTCAGCTATGCCGTGTTGCTACGCGCCGAGGTTGCGTCGCGGCGGCGTAGCGCGATGCGGCCAAGAAGCTGACCGGCTCGACCCCGATCTCCTCCATCCGGCGGACATACCGGCGGTAGGCGCGCCGGGCCTCGCCGTGCCGGCCGGCGATCGTCAGGGAGCGCGCGACCGCGAGGTGGACCTCTTCGTCGTACGGATCCTGCTCCAGCATGCGCAGCAGATACCGCAAGGCGTTGTCGTGCTCTCCGCGCCCGTCGGCATGCTCGGCGAGCGTCCGGGCGACCGAGACGTACGTCGCCCGAGCCTCCTCGCGCGCAGAGTCTGCCCAGTCTTCGAAACGGTCCTCCTCGAGGAAGCCGCCGGCGTAGAGGCTTTCGGCGTATTCGAGCCGCTCGACGGCCTCTTCTTCGCGGCCGTCGCGCGCAAGCTGGATTCCGGCCGCCGCCTCGCCGAAGAAGACGTCCACGTCGACGGTCAAGCTCGAGCGCGCGAGCTCGACTACGCCCTTCTCGACCCTCACGAAGCGGTCCGCGTCGTGACGCTTATCAGGATCGAGCGCACCCCGGACCGTGCTGAGGGCGACCGAGAGCCGCTTGGCCGCCCGGTCGGGGTGCTCGCCCGGCCAGAGCGCCTCGATCAGCAGCTCGCGCGGCGCGGGACGGCCGCGGCGCGCCACCAGGATCTTGAGGAGATCGCGCGCCTTCCTCGAGCGCCAGCTGATCTCCTCGCCCCCGCGCCTGACCTCGAAGCGGCCGAAGCACTGGACCTCGATAGTGGGTCGTTCCTTCTGGGGCAAGAACGCGAGCAGGCCGGCTGCACGACGTCCGGTTAGGCGGACGCCGAGCCGACGGAGCCGGCGCTCGGTGCGAGCGGCCGCGAGCTGCGTATCCGGGCCGCCGGAAAGCCGAGCGAGCGCAAGGTCCACCCGCGCCTCCCCGAGCGGGTTCTGCAGCTCGTGCCAGACCGTATGCGCCTCTTCGAGTAGCGACGCAGTACCCGAGCGGCGGGCGGACGACATCGCCGCCAGCTCCAGCGCCCGCGCGAGAACCGGTCGGTAACGGCACGCGCGCGCTTCCGCGGCCGCCGCTTCGGCACATCGCGCCGCCGCCTGCCGATCGCCGCCCACCAGCGCAACCCACCCTGCGGCAACCACCGCGCGCGCGTGCTGCGGGCCGGGCCCCAGCGACAGCGCGCGCCAGACGAGCCGGGTCGCCTCCTCGCCGTCCTGCGCCGCGAGCACCAGTGCAAGGCCGGCAAGGGGGGCCGTCAGCGCGTGAGCCGACCCTCCCTTCTCCGCGCGCGCGATCGCCTGCTCGTACGCCGCCTGCGCGAGGGAAAGGTCGCCGCGCTCGCGGTAGACGTCACCGAGACCGCTGAGGGGATCGCACGTCCAGTCCGAACCCATCTCCTCCCAAACCGCTCGAGCTGCCTCGAGATCGACCAGCGCCTCGTCGAGCCTGCCGAGACCCGCCTTCGCTTGGCCACGGACCGCCAGGGCCTGCGGGACGCGAGATCCTCCCATCAGCTCGCCGAGCTGGAGCGCACGGTCGGCGTTGACGACCGCCTCGGCGTAGAGCCCCCGGTCCAGGTCGAAGATCGCCTGGCCGGCACGGTCCAGCGCCTGAACGGGAAGGGGCGCGCCACGCTCGCCGTACTCGAGCGAGCGAGCCATGTGCGTCTCCCTCGCGACGGCGTCCCCCTCGAGCTGCGCAAGCATGGACATCGCCCGATGCGCGTTCGCAAGCGCCTCCGCATCACCGAGTGCGGTCGCCCGCTCGAGCGACTCTCGCGCGCACTCGCGGCAGGCGTCCGGGTGGCCGACGACATAGTGCGACCGCGCCGCCCAGGAGAGCAGCAGGGCCTCGTCCCGGGGAGCCGACCCGTCGAGCCGACCGCGAGCATAGACCTCGAGCGCGCGGTCGTGCCGACCCCGGCGGGTGTGGGCGTAGCCCATCCGCCGCGCCTGGCCGGCACTCAGGGTCGCGGAGCCCGCAAAAGCGCGCTCGAAGCACGCGACCGCCGTGTCGGGTCGATTGCGGGCGAGCTCGAGTCCCCCTCTTAGCTCTTCGAGCTCCGCGTCCGCAGCGTCGCCAGGAAGCGACGCAAGCGCGCTCGCGATCAGCTCCACGTGACCGCGCCCAAGCAGTTCGGTCCCGTGCTGCTTCAGAAACTGCGCAAGCCGGCTGTGGTCGCGGGCAGCGGTAAGTGCGCGCAGCGCCTCCGGCAGATGTCCTTGCACCTGGAACCAGCGAGCGGCGCGACGCTGGGTCGCTCGGAGCCTCTCCGGAGCCAAGCGCTCGAGCGCGAAGTCCCTCACCAACGCGTGAAGCGAAAAAGACCCGTCGCCCCCGCCCGAAGTTTGCTGGAGGAACAAGCCGCGTCGTGCCAACGATGCGAGCGCCTCGACGGCGCGGGAGAAGCCGAGCGCCTCACAAAGCCCAGGCGTGAACCGCTCGAAGGGTGCCACGGCGGCGAGCAGTTCCCGCACCTCCCGCGGCTCGCGATCGAAGACCTCCGTGGCCAAATACGAAAAGAGCGCACCGCCCGGCTCGCGCATCCGCCCGAAAGCGGTCTTGCGCTCCTCGGGCGCGACGCGCCGGACGGCTTCCAGGCCGAGCCGAACGGCGGCGGGCCAGCCGGCGGTCGCCTCGTAGACGAAGCCGGCAAAGTCCGGATCCTCTGCGCCGAGCGAGATCAAGACGAGCTTCTCCACCTCCTCCCGGCTGAAGGCGAGCTCGTCGCCCGTGAGCTCGACCACAAGCCCCTGTCCGCGCATCCGATCGAGCGGGAACGGCGGTTCCGCCCGCGAGGCGAGCACGACATGCAGAGTCGGCGGAGCGTGGCGACAGAGGCCCTCGATCAACCGGCAAGAGGGCGCTGACTCCAACTCGTGGAGGTCGTCGACGACGAGCACGAGGTCATGCCTCAGCAAGCGCTCCAATGCGTGGCAGACTTGCGCGGCGACAGCATCGGCACGGTCGCGGTCATCAGACTCGGATTCCCCGGCGGGCAGTGCGGCGGAGAGCTCCGCAGCAAGACCGGGCAGCCGACGGCGGACGCTCTCCCCAAGCCGACGCGTCAGCGCTCCGAACTCGCGGTCCTGCGGCGTGGCCGTGTACCAGACGCGCTCGAGATCGGCCGTCCACGCGGCGAGCAGGGTCGACTTCCCGAAGCCAGCGCCGGCGATGACGACAGCCAAGCGTTTGTCGAAGAGCTCGTCGAGCCGCTCCTCGAGTGCCGGACGGCGGAGGACCGAGGGCAGAACGGCAGGAGGCGCGCTGCTCGCCGTCCTCGCGATCGAACTCGGCGGTCCGGACCGGATTGCCGTCACCCCCTTTCGCCAGTTATCACACTCGCCGCGGCGCCAGTCAATCCGTCAGGCGACAGGCCAGTGGACCGAGAAGAATCGGCGGCCGCGGCTTGCCGCGCCAATCTCCGCTGCCCCTGGCGCGCGCCGCAGCTCCGTTGCCTGATGAGACGCCAGCTCGGCTACACGCGTACTACACAGGGCTGCCGAACGGCAGCCGGTCACAGCCGGTTCGCGAATCGAGGAAATGCCTGCTCTAGCCGAGTAATCCAGGTCGCGGCCGCCACATCGGGCGCTGACGACCGCCTGCGAGCGGACCGGCGGCTCGAGGAAGCGCAGTTTGCAAAGGAGACAACGAACCATCCCGCATACATCCCGCGCGAAGTCGCCGGAAGCTCCCGCAAGTACCCGCCAATCCCCGCAACGGCACGGCCGAACGCCCTGCTCTCGCCGGGAATCCCCGCCTATCCCCGGTCAGCCCGGAAGAGCCATGACCGGCCTGTCACGCCGGAGGTCGCGGGTTCGAGTCCCGTCGCTCCCGTAAAACGCCCTGCAAATGGCATATTCTGTTGTCGGCTCTGACGGCAGATTTCGGCCGACTACACAAACGCTTCTTCGGGAAGACCCAAAACCAGCGAAAAGAGCCGAAACCCGTCCGCGGGGTGACGGTTTCAAGGCGTCTTCGGCCGCGTGGAGGACGACCGCGAAGGCGGCGTGCGACTACACAAAAGGGCCGGAGGTCAACCCCACAAACTGATCGCCACTGCGTTGCGCTCGACGCTGCCACGCGAGGTCGACGCGGAGTGGATCGAGGCGAGCCTCAAGGACGGCGTGCTGACCGTCCGCGTCCCCGAGAGCGAGTGGTCGCCACGGCGGGTCGGATCAAGGGCCGCTCGTTGCCGATCACAGCCGGTTCCGAGGGGTACGAAATGCCTGCTCTGGCCAGTGCGTCCCCGGTGCTGCCGGCCGTACCGGTTGAGCTCGTGCGGGCGTGCCGCCCAGGTTCCGCCTTCGCACGGTTTACTTGCACCGGCGGCCTATACCTGGTATACATACTCAGTATGTTTAGCTCGAGGAGCCCTTCATGAGCGTCCCCCATGCCCTCCTCGCCCTCCTGAGCGAGAAACCGACATACGGGCTGCGGCTGCAGAGCGAGTTCGAGTCGCGGACGGGCGAGGTCTGGCCGCTCAACGTCGGGCAGGTCTACACCACGCTGCAGCGCCTCGAGCGGGACGGGCTCGTCGGGGCCGACAGCACAGCAGGTCGGTCGCAGAAGCAGAAGCAGTATCGGATCACCCCCGCCGGCGCCCACGAGCTGGCCGAGTGGCTTCGGACGCCGCCCGACCTTGTCCCTCCGCCGCGCGACGAGCTCGTGATCAAGGTGCTCGTCGCCCTACAGGTTCCCGGGATCGACGTCCACGAGATCCTGCAGGTGCACCGCCGGCACGTGATCGAGGCCATGCAGCGCTACACCCGGATCAAGGCGGAGGCTGCGGAGGACGACGTGCCGCTTGCACTGGTCGCCGATGCCGAGCTCTTTCGGCTGGAAGGAATCGTTCGCTGGCTCGACGCCGCCGACGTGCGCTTGAAGCAGCTGCCCTCCCCGACGCCGGCCCAGGTGAGCGAACTGCCTCTCGAATCAACACCCCCCATGGAGGTCTCGCAATGACCAGCGCACTCGAACTGCGGCAGGTATCGAAGGTCTACGGCTCCGGCCCGACCGAGGTGGGCGCGCTCAGCGAGGTCGACGTCTCGGTCGAGCGCGGGGAGCTCGTGGCGGTCATGGGCCCGAGCGGCTCCGGCAAGAGCACGCTCTTGACGATCGCCGGCAGCCTCGAGGAGCCGACGAGCGGTCAGGTGCTCGTGGACGGCGTCGACCTTGCAACCGTCTCG
>WNGB01019266.1_pt1 | contig 10824 bp, 7 predicted proteins | sample 5400681 | NCBI WGS metagenome assembly WNGB01 (sample SAMN13153367, study PRJNA577476) | soil metagenome | isolation source: 115 cm soil or saprolite under grassland replicate 2 | place: USA:California | collected 2016-06-15 | reverse complement strand
AGCGTGACGCGCCTGCTCCTCCGGAGTAGTCAGGCCGTTTGCCGGACCACCGGCGCGGCGATGCTTTCCACCATGATGTTGATGCAAGCGGGTTTGCCGCTGGCCAGCGAGCGCTCGATGGCGCCCGGCAGGTCGGCGGCGTTCTCGACGAATTCCCCGTGACCGCCGAGCGCCGCGACCACCTGGTCGTAGCGCGATCCCAGCAACTCGCAGCCGTGCATGCGGTCACGGCCGTACTCCCTGAGCTGAATCTGGCTCTCGGCATTCCAACATGCGTCGTTGCCGAGCACGGCGACGAAGGGCAACCGCCGTCGCACCGCCGTTTCAAATTCGGCAATGTGGAAGCCGATCGTGCCGTCGCCGAGCACGGCGAACACGGGCGCCTCGGGCTCGAGCAGCCGGGCCGAGAGTGCAAACGAAAGCGAGCTGCCAATGGCGCCGGCAACGCCGTTGACGAGACGCCGGCGCACGGGGAGCATGCTCTGCCCCCATTGGGCAAATTCTCCGCCATCGCAAACCAAGACCGCGTCGGCATTTCCTTCAAGATAAGGACGCAGGACCCGGAAGACTTCGGTCGGATGCAGGCGGCCCGCGGTCTGCGCGACCATCGTGGCCCAGGCCTTGGGCCGGTGGTCGAGCGCGGCTCGGGCCTCGACCAGCCAGTCGCCCGCGCGCGTCCCGACCCTCGCGGCGCGCGCGATCAGCGTCTGCGCAGCGCTGCGGACATCCGCGATTGAGCCCATGAGGAGGCGGTCGCCCTTCTCGTTTGCCGCGCGCTCGATGAGGGTCGCCTCGGGATCGATGGCGATCAGCCGGACGCCGGGGTCGAAGGCCGGACCCGACGCCCATCGGGTCGTGAAATCCAGGGCCTTGCCGAGCAGCACGATCAGATCGGCGCGCCGCACCAGATCCGGGAACGCCCCGAGCGTGGCGTCGGCGATGCCGCGTGGGCTCTCCATGATCACGGCCGGAGTTTTGGTGGCGGCCTGCAATCGGTCGAGGAGCGTGCGTCCGCTGACGCTCGATAGCGCAGGACCCGCAACGATGAGCGGGCGTTGCGCACCGGCGATGGCAGCGAGGATGGCATCCGCAACTGCCTCTGCGAGCGCCGGCACGGCCGCGCCGGTTCTCTGCGCATCCGGCCAGACGATCGCGTTGCTTTCGACCCGCTCCTCGAGCAGGTCCGATGGTAAGCTCAAATGGACCGGGCCGGGCCGCCCGGACGTGGCGATCCGGATTGCCTTGCCGAGATCGTCTCCCAGGTTTGCCGCGGATGTCGCCGTCCAGGACGCTTTGGTGACCGGAGCCGCCATGTCGGCTTGCCGGATTTCCTGGAAGCCGCCGCGACCGAGCTCCCATGTGGCCGCATGCCCCGACAGCAGCACCATCGGCGACTCGGCGCCGAGCGCGGTGTAGAGCGCGCCGACCGCGTTGGCGTGACCGGGCCCGCCGGTGACCAGGGCGATACCGGCCTCGCCGGTGAGCCGTCCCCATGCATCCGCCATGTGGACCGCAGCCGCTTCATGGCGCACATGCACGAGATCGAGCTTCGCTTCGATCGCGGCATCGAAGATCGACATGATGTGATTGCCCGAGAGGGTAAACACCTGCCTGCAGCCGAGGCGAGTGAGCGACCGAGCAACGATATCGGCGCCTCTTACGGGCCTGGTCATCGCGTTCCTTTCCAAGTGGCGGGGACAAACTTGATCCAGCAGCGCTGCTCGAGCACATTCAGTTTCCAGTGAAACTGAATGTGCCCGAGCCTCTTTCGTTTGTCGCATTTTTCGGACGGAAAACCGGTTCCCACTTTTCCTGAAAATGCTCTGGCGAGATATAGCATCCCGGAGAAGCTGTCCGGGAGTGGACGGGGCGCCCTGGATGATAGAGCGGGAAAAGGAGCGCGCCGCACCCGCCCGCACCACGCCGAACCATTCCAGTTTGCTCGAAACTGCTTTAGCAGTAGGTGCCGTCGCTCCCGGAGACATCTCGTGCCCGATATCGGAAAGCTGCTGTGGCCGCGCTCGGTGGCCGTCGTGGGCGCGTCGTCCGATACCGACGGCTTGCGCGGGCGCATTCTGCAGATCATGAAAAGCCACTCCTTCGCCGGACCGATCTACCCGGTGAGCCGCAGCGAATCCGTGGTGCAGGGTCTCAAAGCCTTCCGCTCCGTCGACGAGCTGCCGGCCCCCGCCGATCTCGCGGTGCTGATCATCCCGGCGAAATTCGTTCCGCAGGAGCTCGAGCGCTGCGGCGCCGCCGGCATCCGGGCCGCGACCATCCTGAGCTCGGGCTTCGCCGAGGAGCCGGGCGGCGCGGGCTCGGCGCTGCAGGACGAGGTCCGCGCCATTGCCGAGCGCTACGACATGGCGGTGAGCGGCCCGAACGCGGAAGGATTCGTCAACACGGCGGCGGCGCTGTGCCCGACCTTCAGCCCGGTCATGGAAGCGGGCGCGACGCCGCTCATTCCGCCCGACGGCCACGGGCGCGGCCAAGTCGCGGTGATTTCCCAAAGCGGCGGCATGGGCTTTGCGTTCTTCGATCACGGCCGGCCGAAGGACTTGTCGTTCCGCTACATCGTGACCACCGGCAACGAAGCCTGCCTCGAGGCTTTCGATTTCGTCGACTACATGCTGGACGAAGGCAAGACCGATGCCTTCCTGCTGCTGCTCGAGGACGTGAAGAACCTCGCGACCTTCAAGCGGGTCGCGGCCAAGGCGCTTGCGGCCGGCAAGCCGCTGATCGTCGGCAAGCTCGGGCAATCGGACGCCGGCAGCCGGGCGGTTCGGTCGCACACCGGCGCGCGCGCCGGCTCCCCCGCCGACTACCGGGCCATGTTCGACGAGTACGGCGTGATCGAGGGCCGCGACGCCATCGAGATGATCGATATCGCGGCAGGATTTCTGGCCTTCCGTTCACGCCTGCCCGCCGGCAAGCGCGTGGGCATCTGCACCTCCTCGGGCGGCGGCGGCGCCTGGGTCGCCGACGCCTGCGTCGCCGCCGGCCTCGACGTGCCGCTGCTCGACGCCGAGACGCGGGCCTTGATCGACGTGCATCTTCCCTCCTACGGCACCTCGCAGAATCCGGTCGACGTGACGGCCCAGGCCGTGCATGCGCGGGGGTATGCGGAGTTCGCCCGGCTGGTGGCCGGCTCGCCGGCGGTCGACGGCGTCATCGTCGTCGTCACCGGGCGCTATCCGCGCCTGCTGGTGGGCGACCGGGAACCGCTTGCGACGCTCGCGCGCGAGACCGCCAAGCCCATCTTCATGTGGAGCTACACCCAGCCGGCGGCGGCATGCGGTGAGCTCCTGAACGAGGCCGGCTACCCGCTGTTTACGCACGTTCATCATTGCGCCCGTGCCATGCGGCTGATGGCGGACTACCGGGCCGCGCGCGAGCGATTGGCCAAAGGCTGAGGAAGCAACGAAAGGAATGTCAGATGGGTCCGTTCAACGACATCGGCGTGGAGACATCCGGATTCGTCAGCCTCATCGAAATTCGGCGGCCGCCCAACAATTTCTTCGATCTCGCGCTCATCCGCGAGATCGCCGGCGCGCTCGAGGCGCTCGACCAGGACGACAAGTGCCGCGCCGTGGTGCTGGCGTCGCAAGGCAAGGCGTTCTGCGCCGGCGCGAATTTCGGCGACGGCAGCACGCTCAACCGCGAGGGGCAGCGGCCCGGCGAGCAGGCGCAGCCGGTCGGGCACCTCTACCTGGAAGCGGTCCGTCTGTTCCGCGGCAGCAAACCGATCGTCGGCGCGATCCACGGGGCGGCGGTCGGCGGCGGTCTCGGGCTCGCCTTGGTGGCGGACTTCCGCGTGACCTGTCCGGAGGCGCGCTTTTACGCGAACTTCACGCGCTTGGGCTTTCACCCGGGTTTCGGGCTGACCACGACCTTGCCCGAGGTGATCGGCAAGACCAACGCCGCGCTCATGTTCTACACCAGCCGGCGGGTCACCGGCGACGAGGCCTATCGCATGGGGCTTGCGGACGTGCTCGTTGCGCAGGATCAGGTGCGCGCGGCGGCGTTGAAGCTCGCCGCCGAGATCGCCGAGAACGCGCCGCTCGGCGTGGTCGCAACCCGGGCGACGATGCGCGCCGATCTCGCCGACCGGGTGCAGAAAGCGACGGAGCACGAATTGCAGGAGCAGAGCCGGCTGCGCAAGACCGACGACTTCAAGGAAGGCGTCAAGGCCATGGCCGAGCGCCGCGTCCCGAATTTCGCCGGCCGCTAGCTGTGAGCATGTCCGAAAAGCTCTCCCCGGAGACCAGGCTCGATTGGCTGCGCCTCATCCGCAGCGACAATGTCGGCCCGCGCACGTTCCGGGCCTTGGTCAATCACTACGGCGGCGCGCGGGCGGCGCTCGCGGCGCTCCCCGATCTGGCGCGGCGCGGCGGCGCCACCGGACCCGCGCGCATCTGCACGCGCGAGGAGGCCGAGCGCGAGCTCAAGGCGGCGACGGCGCTCGGCATCAGCCTGCTTGCGCTCGGAGAGCCGGATTATCCACGACGGCTCCAAATGATCGACGACGCGCCGCCGCTCCTCGCCGCGCGCGGCAAGCTCGCGGCGCTCAATTTGCCGATGGTCGCCATCGTCGGCGCCCGCAATGCCTCGGCGGCGGGCATCCGGTTCGCCGAGCGGCTCGCGCGCGAGCTCGGCGAGGCCGGCTTCGCCATCGTGTCGGGGCTGGCGCGCGGCATCGACGGCGCCGCACACCGCGCGAGCCTCGCAACAAGCACCGTGGCGGTGCTCGCCGGCGGCCATGACCGCATCTATCCGCCCGAGCATGCCGACCTTGCCGCCGCCCTGCTCGACGACGGCGCGCTGGTCTCGGAAATGCCGCTCGGCTATGAGCCGCGCGCCCGCGATTTTCCCCGCCGCAACCGGCTGATCTCGGGCCTCGCGGTCGGCGTCGTGATCGTCGAAGCGGCGACGCGCTCGGGCTCGCTCATCACCGCGCGGTTCGCGCTCGAACAGGGCCGCGAGGTGTTCGCGGTGCCGGGCTCCCCGCTCGACCCGCGCGCGGCCGGCAGCAACGGCCTGTTGAAGCAGGGCGCGACCCTGGTGACGGAGGCCGCCGACGTGATCGACGTGCTGCGCCCGATCCTCGGCCAACCGATCGAGCCGTCCGCCGAGGAGCCCGAAGCCGCGCCGCCGCCGTCGCGCGAGCCCGGCGCCGACGAGCGCGCGCGCATCGTGTCGCTGCTCGGGCCGACGCCGGTGACGATCGACGATCTGGTGCGGCTGTCCGGCAGCTCAGCCGCGATCGTGCGCACCGTGCTGCTCGAGCTCGACCTCGCCGGGCGGCTCGAACGCCACGGCGGCGGGCTGGTGTCGCTGTTGTGAGATGGAAATCATGGCCGCAGGCGCTCGGCGCTCATCCCCCGAACATCGCCGGCTCGCCGGCGATGGAATCTGCCGGCATTGGAAGCAAGTCCTCGGGAGCGAGCAATCTGCTCCCGCAGCGCCCTTAAGAGTGCCAACCTCCCTTAAGGATGCCAACCTCCGAGCTTGGCACTCTTAAGGGCCCTTGGCATCCTTAAGGGCTCCGGTCCGGGCACTCATCCCTGGTCGCATGACGCAATAACGCTAATCGAGGTCGTCCGGGGGGCGGCTGACGTTTTCCGCTTCGACGCGGGCCATATCCAGGAGGTAGCTGAGCACATCCAGCCCGTGACCGCGCGCAATGGCGGCGAGATCGGCCGTCATGGTGGCCAAATAGCGCACCGCCGCGGTGCGGTCGGCCAATTCTTTGCCGTTGGATCGATCCGCCATCGCAAATGCAGGTGCCGCGCGCTCGGGACGAGGCTTCCTAGCTGGATCATATTTTAGAAGTAGAGATTATGCAATAGTACGCTATTAGGTTGTAGCATCATAAGGTGGGGCTTGCCGGATCGACATTGTAATCATTGAGCTTTTTGGCTTCGTTCCGCCAAAATGGTGCGCAGGACCTCGACCGCTTGCCGACCCGTTGGGCATCACGACGGGCTCGATCGCAGCTTCGCATGGATGGCGCCGGGAGATATTCGAGGTGTGTTGTAATCATTGGGTTTTCACCGTTGGGTTCGTTTGGCCAAAACGCACGCCGGCCGGCGGCAATACCTCGACACCGACCGGTTGAACGCGGGGTCGGAAATCCAATCCGCGGCCGACCCGATTTGACAGGGAGGGTTGACATCACCATGTTTCGCCGCGACAAACGCGGCCCGATTCCGCTCCCCGTCCCTGGAAATGGCCGCTAAATCATTGGATTTTCATGAATATCGTCGTTGTTGAATCGCCGGCCAAGGCCAAGACGATCAATAAATACCTTGGCTCCGGCTACGAGGTATTGGCTTCGTTCGGCCATGTCCGAGACCTCCCGGCCAGGGACGGCTCGGTCGACCCCGAGCGCGATTTCCGCATGATCTGGGAGGTCGACGACAAGTCCCAGAAGCGGCTGAACGACATCGCCCGGGCGGTGAAGGGCGCGAGCAAGCTCATCCTGGCGACCGACCCCGACCGCGAGGGCGAAGCCATTTCCTGGCACGTGCTCGAGGTGCTCAAGGAAAAGAACGCGCTCAAGAAGCAGACGGTCGAGCGCGTGGTGTTCAACGCCATCACCAGGCAGGCGGTGCTCGACGCCATGAAGCACCCGCGCGTCATCGACGGGGCGCTGGTCGACGCCTATCTCGCCCGCCGCGCGCTCGATTACCTGGTCGGATTCACGCTCTCGCCGGTGCTGTGGCGCAAGCTGCCCGGCGCGCGCTCGGCCGGCCGGGTGCAATCGGTCGCGCTGCGGCTGGTCTGCGACCGCGAGCTGGAAATCGAAAAATTCGTCGCGCGCGAATATTGGTCGCTGGTGGCGACGCTCGCCACGCCGCGCGGCGACGCTTTCGAGGCGCGCCTGGTCGGCGCCGATGGCCGGAAAATCCAGCGGCTCGATATCGGCACCGGCGCCGAGGCCGAGGCGTTCAAGAAGGCGCTGGAGAGCGCGGCGTTCACCGTGGCCAATGTCGAGGCCAAGCCCGCCAAGCGCAACCCGCCGCCGCCCTTCACCACCTCGACCTTGCAGCAGGAAGCGAGCCGCAAGCTCGGCTTCGCCCCCGCCCACACGATGCGCATCGCGCAGCGGCTCTATGAAGGGGTCGACGTCGGCGGCGAGACCATCGGTCTCATCACCTATATGCGGACCGACGGAGTGCAGGTCGCGGACGAGGCGATCACCGCCACCCGCCGGCTGATCGGCGCCGATTACGGCCAGCGATACCTTCCGGGGGCGCCGCGCAGCTACCAGAGCAAGGCCAAGAACGCCCAGGAAGCCCACGAGGCCATCCGCCCGACCGATCTCGGCCGCCGCCCGCGCCAGACGAAATCCTTCCTCGATCACGACCAGGCCAGGCTTTACGAGCTGATCTGGCTGCGCACGGTGGCGAGCCAGATGGAATCCGCCGAGCTCGAGCGCACCACCGCCGACATCACGGCGAAAGCGGGTGCGCAAGGGGCGGCCCCTACGGCCGCCCCGTCTCATCGCTACAACGTCATCGATCTGCGCGCGACCGGCACGGTGGTGAAGTTCGACGGCTTCCTCACGCTCTACCACGAGGATATGGACGATCCGGTCGACGACGACGAATCCAAGCGGCTGCCCGAGATGAGCGCAGGCGAGGCCCTGCAGAAGCGCAAGATCGACGCCAGCCAGCACTTCACCGAGCCGCCGCCGCGTTATTCGGAAGCCTCGCTGGTCAAGCGCATGGAGGAGCTCGGCATCGGCCGGCCTTCGACCTATGCGTCGATCCTGCAGGTGCTCAAGGACCGCGGCTATACGCGCATCGACAAGAAGCGGCTCGTCCCCGAGGACAAGGGGCGAGTGCTGACCGCGTTCCTGGAGAGCTTCTTCGCCCGCTACGTCGAATACGACTTCACCGCCGGCCTCGAAGAGCAGCTCGATCGCATTTCCAACAACGAGATCGCCTGGCGCGACCTGCTGCGCGATTTCTGGCGCGATTTCACCGCCGCGGTCGGCGATATCAAGGAGCTGCGCGTCACCCAGGTCATCGATGCGCTCGACGAGATGCTGGGGCCGCACCTGTTCCCGCCGCGGGCGGACGGCACCGATCCGCGCAAATGCCCGAGCTGCGACACCGGCCGGCTCTCGCTCAAGCTCGGCAAGTTCGGCGGCTTCATCGGCTGCACGAACTATCCCGAGTGCCGCTATACCCGCCAATTCGCGGCCGGCAACGGCGCCAACGGCGGACCCGACGGCGGCATGAAGAAGCTCGGCGAGGATCCGGTGACCGGCCTCGAAGTGACGCTGCGCTCCGGCCGGTTCGGCCCCTATGTGCAACTCGGCGAAGCGGTCGACGGCGAGAAGCCGAAGCGCGCCGGCCTACCGAAGGGCGTGTCGCCGGACGACGTCGATCTCGAGCGCGCGCTGGCCCTGTTGTCGCTCCCGCGCGAGGTCGGCAGGCATCCCGACGACGGCGAGCCGATCCTTGCCGGCATCGGCCGGTTCGGTCCCTACGTCCAGCACGGCAAGGTCTACGCCTACCTGACGGCGGGCGACGACGTCCTTTCCATCGGCTCCAACCGGCGCCGATCCCGGCCGCCCCCTCGGCGACCACCCCGACAAGGGCGGACCCGTGGTGGTGAAGAGCGGCCGTTACGGTCCCTATGCCAGCCATGACGGCGTCAACGCCACCCTGCCCTCCGACATGACGCCGGAAACCGTCACGCTCGACCAGGCGGTCGGGCTGTTGGACGCCAGGGCGGCGCGCGGCGGCGGCAAGAAGGCTCCTAAGGCTGCCGCGAAGCCGCGCAGCACGGCGCGCAAGGCCCCGGCGAAACCGAAGCCCGCGCCGAAGCCGCCGGTCAGCGCCGGACAGAAGCCCCTCCGCAAAGCCAAGGCTGCCAAATGAAGGCTGCCAAGTGACGCCTGCTGGCGAAACCCGTCGGCGCTACCTACATATCTGACAAGCGAGTTTTGCTCGCGGATTTCATTTTCGTGAAACGCCCCCACACCAAACCATCCATCCCCTCCAAAGACGACCTTCTTGCCTTCATCGGCAAGCAACCCGGAAAGATCGGTACCCGCGAGATCGCGCGCGCCTTCGGCATGAAGAATGCCGACCGCATCGAGCTCAAGCGCATGCTGCGCGAGCTCGCCGATGAAGGCCGCGTCGAGCGCCGCGGCAAGAAGCTGCATCAGCCGGGGACATTGCCCCATGTGGTGCTCGCCGACATCACGGCGCGCGACCGCGACGGCGAGCTGATCGCGGTTCCGACCGAATGGGACGAGGAGGAGCACGGGCCTGCGCCGAAGATCAGGGTCGACGTTGCGCGCCGCGCGCGGCCGGGCGAGACCGCCGGCGTCGGCGACCGCGCGCTGTTGCGCGTGCAGGAAATCGGCGAGGACGCCGACCCCATCCGCCATGCCGGCCGCGTCATCAAGATCATCGACCGGGCCAAGCAGCGCGTGCTCGGCATTTTCCGCACGCTGCCCGGCGGCGGCGGGCGCCTTGCCCCGGTCGACAAGAAGCAGCTCGGCCGCGAGCTGGCGATCCCGGCCGGCGCCGCCGCGGACTGCAAGGACGGCGACCTGGTGGCGGTCGAAGTGGCGGCCGGTCACCGCGGCTACGGCTTGCAGACCGCGCGGGTGAAAGAGCGCCTCGGTTCGCTCAAGACCGAGCGCGCGGTCAGCATGATCGCCATCCACGCCCACGAAATCCCGCATGTCTTTCCGCGCGCGGCGCTGCAAGAGGCGGAGGCGGCCGCGCCTGTGGCGCTCGCCGGGCGCGTGGACTGGCGCAAGCTCCCGCTCGTCACCATCGATCCGGCCGACGCCAAGGATCACGATGACGCCGTGCACGCCATGCCCGACGCCGACCCGAAAAATCCGGGCGGCCATGTCGTCACGGTGGCGATTGCCGACGTCGCCCATTACGTGCGGCCCGGCTCCGCGCTCGACCGCGAAGCGCTCAACCGCGGCAACTCGGTCTATTTCCCCGACCGCGTGGTCCCGATGCTGCCGGAGCGTATCTCGAACGATCTATGCTCGCTGCGGCCCAACGAGAATCGCCCGGCGCTGGCGGTGCGCATCGTCGTCGGGGCGGACGGGCGCAAGCGCTCGCACAGCTTTCATCGTGTGCTCATGCGCTCGGCCGCGAAGCTCAGTTACGTGCAGGCGCAGCTCGCGATCGGCGGCCGTGTCGATGAGGACACCGAGCCGCTGGTCGCAAGGGTGCTCGAACCGCTCTACGCCGCCTATCGGACCGTCAAAAAAGCCCGTGACGAGCGTGCGCCGCTCGACCTCGACCTCCCGGAGCGCAAGATCGTCCTGAAGTCGGACGGCAGCGTCGATCGCGTCATCACTCCCGAGCGGCTCGAATCCCACAAGCTGATCGAAGAGTTCATGATCCTCGCCAACGTCGCCGCCGCCGAAACGCTCGAGCGGGTGCATGTGCCGCTGATCTATCGCGTGCACGACGAGCCGGACCCGGAACGGGTCAACGCGCTGCGCGAATTCCTGCAAAGCCTCGACATTTCGCTGCCGAAAGGCGGCACGCTGCGGCCTGCCCAATTCAACGGCATCCTCGAGCGAGTGAAAGGCCGCGACGTCGAGAAACTGGTCAACGAGGTCGTGCTGCGCACCCAGGCGCAAGCCGAATATGCCGCGGAGAATTACGGGCATTTCGGCCTCAACCTGCGGCGCTACGCCCACTTCACCTCGCCGATCCGCCGCTATGCCGACCTGGTCGTCCACCGGGCTCTCGTGCGCGCGCAAAAGCTCGGCGGCGACGGGCTGCCGGAGCACGAGGACCTGCGCACGCTCGGCGAGGTGGCGGCGCG